>SESA01000167.1_pt1 | contig 45994 bp, 25 predicted proteins | sample 3171451 | NCBI WGS metagenome assembly SESA01 (sample SAMN06051862, study PRJNA518727) | freshwater metagenome | biome: subpolar coniferous forest; feature: holomictic lake; material: water; isolation source: holomictic Lake 227, 8 m depth | place: Canada: near Kenora, Ontario | collected...
CCCACCATCCCGACCTGGCTCTGCCTGTCATTGCAGGTTGTGCAGCCCTGGGACTGAGGGGGAGGTTCGAAGGACTGAAAAGCCTGGTTGTTAAGGAATCCGACAGGGTTCGTGCCCTTACAACCGAACTGAGGAAGCTGGGCTGCAAAGTGCTTGTCAGCAGTGATGAATTCCCGGTGATCGAAATTCAGCCCTCAAAATTAAAAGCAAACCCTGACGTTATCATTGATACTTACCGGGACCACCGGATGGCGATGACTTTTGCGATGCTCTCCCTGAAGACCGGGAGCATCCGTATTGCCGACCCCGGCGTAGTGGCGAAATCATATCCCGGGTTCTGGGAAGAGCTGGAGAAGATGGGGTTTGGGGTTGGGGATTAGGGATTAGGGATTGGGGGTTAGGGATTAGGGATTGGGGGTTAGGGGTTAGGGATTAGGGATTGGGGGTTAGGGGTTAGGGATTAGGGATTGGGGATTGGGGATTAGGGGTTCGATATTCGACATTCGATATTCGATATTCAATATTCAATATTCGTACATCGTAAATGTAATCGTAAATCGCCCTTCGTAAATCGTAAATGAAATCGTAACTCGGCCTTCGTAAATCGTAAATAAAATCTTAGATCGTAAATATCTTCCATATGAAGCACTACATCATTCTCCTTCTTCTCGGTCTCCTGATCGTCTCTTCGTCCTGCACCAAGAAATCCTCAGACGAGCAGCAAAGTATTTCCTCATGCAAACTGCTCAGCATGTATTATGACACCGACTCGATCAGGGTCTATCATTATGATGCCGCGGGCAGACTGGTTCTCAAATGGGATCTCTTTGAGCAGGGGCCATACTTCAATTCCTCTCATTATGTTTACCAGAACAACAAGCTTGCGTACATGTACCGTTCGGCCAGCGATACCACATTTTATTCATATGACACGCAGGGAAGGCTAATCTCCTGTGAACGCCATATGTATGGATCAGGGAGCAAACAAATCCGCCTTACAAAATATACCTACAACCAGCTTTCACAAATAGTTGTTGAAACTGACAAAGGTATTTCCGGCAAATCCCTGGAAGGCACAAGCGTCGATGATTCGCTGGTTTATGTATTCGAAAATCAGAATATCAGGAATATCGACCGGTTCTGGTGGTATGACCCCTCGAACATCACACACGACATTCTCGAATTTACCTACGATAACGGAAAGAATTTTTATGCTGCAACAGGTGAGCCTCCTGTAAGCTATCTGAGCCGCAATCTGAACAATTTGCTGACGGCCAAACTTAATTCAGCACTGTATTATTCCGATACGATAGTTCAGTATAATGCCGGAGGCTATCCCATGGTTCTTCGCAGCGGAGAACCTTACAAAACCATTCTGACTTATAGTTGCTGGTGATTGGTTGTTGGTGATTGGTTGTTGGTGATTGGTTGTTGGTTGTTGGTGATTGTTGCTTTAATTATTCGGTGGTTCCTGTGTTTTCTTTTGCTTTGCAGGGAAGGTGTACGCAATTCCCACACTTAAACCGATTTCAATGATGTGCATATACCCGCCCGACCAACTCTCCCATTTGGGATAGATGTGTGTGAGGTTTATCGTTTCCGTATTCTCAAGAATGAAAGTCAGGCCTTTGTATAGAGGAAAGTCAAGGCCAAACCCCAGCAGGCATCCAAATTCCCAGCTTGGAAGATACTTTTTGGCGCTTCCGTCGAGAGTGCTTTTGCGATAGGGTGAACTGCCTTTATATTCAGATACCCCTTCAATATGTGATTGGAACATATACCCGGCATAGATGCCAGGGTAGAAGAAAATCCGCATACCAGTACCAAACGTGAACTGCGGCTGAATCATGATCCTGATATTGTCGGTATTCAGGTCTAAAATTGAAGTAGTCTGGCCCGAAACACCCCCTGATGAAGAAGTTACTTTGAATGAACGATGACTGTACTCAAGTTCCCCTCCCATATTGAACCAGCCTGGTTTACGCCCCCTCAGCAGGTAAGAGATAAAATAGGAAGGATGAGGGTAAGAATAGGATATCCTTCCATCTCTGTCCTGTTCGAAGCACCTGAGAATATTTATTCCACCCCTGAAACCGGTCTGGGTCTGGGAAAATGAAAGAAAGACCGGGAACTGAAGGATTAAAATAAGCAAGGCTTTTTTCATGGAAAAACAGGAATGGGCGGTTTTTAAAAAAACAAATATATATAATAAATCTATGCAGGCGGATTTAGTTTTACCGTTTTTTTCACATCCTGTGTTATACAAGTCAGGAAATGTTTATTTTTGAACTTTAAGTTTGCAGATGTTAGTTGATGTCTTTATTCCCTGCTTCATTGACCAGGTATATCCCGAAACGGGTATCAACATGGTCAGGATCCTCGAAAAGATCGGGGTTGATGTGTTTTACAATCCCAACCAGACCTGCTGCGGCCAGATGACGTTCAACAGCGGAGCCTGGGACGAGACCAAGAAACTGGGCGAAAAATTCATGAAGGATTTCCCCAATGACCGTTATATTGTTGGCTCGTCGGCTTCATGCATAGGGTTCATCCGCAATTACTATCCCTGGCTTTTCCACAATACAGGCCTGCATTATGAATACAAGCAGGTTAAGAAAAACATATACGAGATCACCGATTTTCTTGTCAATGTCATGAATGTGGATGATGTGGGAGCAACTTTCAACCATGTGGTCACATATCATGATTCCTGTGCGGCCCTGCGTGAGTACGGACTTAAGGAAGAACCAAGAAGACTGCTGTCGAAGGTGAAGGGACTGGAGTTGAGGGAAATGAAGGATAACGAGGTTTGCTGCGGATTTGGCGGTACATTCTCTGCCAAATTTGAGCCCATTTCAACCGCCATGGCTGAGCAAAAGGTGAACAATGCCCTGGAATCAGGAGCCGAGTACATCGTCTCAACCGATTCCTCCTGCCTTATGAACCAGCAGGGGTATATCGACAAACATAAGCTTCCCATCAAAACGATACATATCGTTGATGTGCTGGCATCTGGCTGGTAAAAGGAAATTTAAACGGTATCCAATCTTTTATTTTCATGGACTTCGAAAAATATACCGATATTATTTCGTCGGAACTGGGCGTTAATAAGGCCTTTGTTCTGAACACCATCACCCTGCTTGAAAGCGGGGCTACGATTCCTTTCATTGCCCGTTACCGCAAGGAGATGACCGGCAGCATGGATGAAGTGGTGATTGGCAGGGTAAGGGACAGGCTGATCCAGCTGAAAGACCTTGATGCCCGCCGGGAAGCTATCCTGAAAAGTCTTAAAGAACAGGAAAAACTCAGCCCCGAGCTCGAAGATGCGGTGAAGAAAGCGGCCACCATGGCTGAGCTTGAAGATATCTACCTGCCTTACAAACCCAAACGCAAGACCAGGGCCAGCATCGCCCGGGAAAAAGGGCTGGAACCTCTTGCAAAGATCATCTTGTCACAGAAGTACGACGATCCTGAGACCAGGGCCGAAGAGTATATAGATGCGGAAAAGGGCGTGAATTCCGCCGAAGAAGCCATCCGCGGAGCTGAAGATATCATTGCCGAATGGGTGAATGAACATGCTTACGGACGTAAGCGGATCAGGCAGCTGTTTGAGAAGGAGGCGGTTGTCAGTTCAAAAGTGATCAAAGGCAAGGAAGAGGAAGGCGCCAATTACCAGATCTATTTCGATTATCATGAATTGCTTTCAAAAGCCCCGTCCCACAGGGTTTTGGCTATGTTTAGGGGTGAGAATGAAGGCTTCCTGAGGCTGAGTGTCGATGTTCCCGAAGATAAGGCCGAGGAAATCCTCGACAGGATCTTTATTAAATCTGAAAATGCTTCGGCAGAGCTTGTAAGGGAGGCGATCAAAGACAGCTGCAAGAGGCTGCTGAAGCCGTCAATGGAAACCGAGGCCAGGGGATGGGCAAAGGAAAAATCAGATACCGAGGCCATCAGGGTTTTCACTGAGAACCTCAGGCAGCTACTGTTGTCTCCGCCCCTCGGACAGAAAAATGTTCTGGCGCTCGACCCGGGCTTCAGAACCGGCTGCAAGCTGGTATGCCTTGGGCGACAAGGGGAACTGCTGCATAATGAAACGATTTATCCACATCCGCCCCAGAACGAGGTCAAGGATGCCATCCACAAGATCAAAAGTCTTGTAAATGCCTATAAAATTGAAGCTATTGCTATCGGAAACGGTACTGCAGGAAGAGAAACCGAAAGGCTCATCAAGGCAATCCCCTTCGACAGGGACATTCTTGCACTTGCGGTGAATGAAAGCGGAGCTTCTGTGTATTCGGCCTCAGCCATTGCCCGAAAGGAATTCCCCGATTATGATGTGACCGTGCGGGGAGCTGTTTCCATCGGCCGTCGCCTCATGGATCCTCTGGCCGAACTCGTCAAGATTGATCCGAAATCAATCGGGGTCGGGCAGTACCAGCATGATGTGGATCAGAATGCGCTTCAGAAAAGCCTGGAAGATACCGTAGTGAGTTGTGTGAATATGGTTGGTGTTGAAGTGAACACAGCCAGTGAGGAACTGCTTACTTATGTCTCGGGTGTAGGGCAGGGACTGGCAAAGAATATCATCACTTACCGCAATGAGAAAGGCCCGTTCAGGTCAAGGGCCGAATTTCGTAAGGTTACCCGCTTCGGAGATAAAGCTTTCGAGCAGGCTGCAGGTTTTCTGCGGATAAGGGATGCCGAAAATCCCCTGGATTCAAGTGCTGTGCATCCTGAGAGTTACCATGTCGTGGATAAGATGGCGAAAAGCCTGCATTGTTCGGTGAAGGAGCTGATACAGGATGCGGGATGCAGGTCGAGGATCAAACTGGAGGAATTTATCGGGGAGAAAACGGGTTTACCCACTCTCATTGATATTAAGGAGGAACTCGCCAAACCCGGAAGGGATCCAAGGCAGAAATTCGAACTTTTTGAATTTTCAAAGGATGTTCATACCATACATGATCTCAGGCCTGGTATGAAGCTTCCCGGAATAGTCACGAACATCACCAATTTCGGGGCGTTTGTTGATCTCGGCGTGCACCAGGACGGGCTTGTACATGTGAGCATGCTGGCCGACCGTTTTGTGAGGGATCCGAATGAAGTTGTAAAGCTCAATCAGAAAGTCATGGTGGAGGTGATCGATGTGGATATTCCCAGGAAACGTATCCAGCTCTCAATGAAGTCCCAAAATAAATCGGAGAGCTGAGCGTTTTAATTTCTGTAACTTTGCCGACCTATTGATCTTTTTGCAACTAATGAAAAAGCATTTTTTACTTCCGATACTGTTCCTCCTCCTTCTTCTCATTGTAAAACCTGCCTCCGCCCAGAGGATACTTGGCGGACTTTCGATTGGCGCTAACTTCTGCCAGGTCGACGGTGACGAATTTTATGGTTTTCGCAAGGTCGGACTGAATTTCGGTCCCATGGTTGTCCTTCCTTTCGGGAAAAAGAAGAACTGGTCGATGAGTATGGAGCTTTTATATTCCCAAAAAGGAAGTTACCACAAGGGAAGCACCGATTCAACGAGTTACAGGCTGAACCTCGACTATATCGATATCCCTGTGATGGTACATTTTACTGATAAAAAGTTCATCTCTGCAGGTGTTGGCATTTGTTACGGGCAGCTTATCGGCAAATCTGAATCGACCTTGCCTGATTCTATTGTTACGACAACAAATAATTTTCTACCCTATGACCTGTCTGTCCTCGGAGAGGTCTCCCTCAGGGTATGGAACAGGTTCTGGCTCAATGTAAGGTACCAGTACTCCATGCTGAACCTCCGAACAGTTACCTATACAAATCCGAACATTAAAGGTGATACCTGGGAGCGAAACCAGTACAATAACCTCATCAGCCTCCGAATTACCTATATCTTCAAACAGGATATCCCGGGAAAGAAAAAGAAACCCAAGGGGGACGAGGAGTAATTTATGAATGTCGAATATTGAATATCGAATATCGAATATCGATTTTTTTTACTTCAACATTCAATGTTCAATGTTCGACATTCGATATTCATTTTAAAGTATTCGCCTGATCATCTTCAGCTTATGCGTATACTCATGCAGGTCATTATGGTAAATGCCCTGCTGGTCAATGATGTCGAGTCTGACCTTGCCTGAGCAATGAAGAATTTTCTGGCGGTCGGCGAGAATGCCCACATGAGATATTCGTCCTTCTTCATTTTCGAAAAATGCCAGGTCGCCGGGTTCCGCCTGATCAAGGCTGCCGACCGGTTCTCCCTGTTCGGCCTGTTGTGAGGCATCGCGCTTCAGGCTTATATTTTTAAGTTTATACGCAAGCTGCACCAGCCCGGAGCAATCGATACCGAAAAGTGATCGCCCTCCCCAGAGATACGGAGCTCCCAGGAATTGAGCGGCATCATGCACCAGCTCATGCTTTAATTCGACCATGTTCTCAGGTCCGTCTTCATCTTCCTCAAAATCGGAAATCATCGAAACCTGTCCGTCGTAAACAAATGTCTGTTTGGCAATCTGCATATTCATCTCTTCAATGCCTGGCAGTGAACTCCCGATCAGGATGGGGAACTGGGATTTATTTGTTTCATTCGTGACCAGCTGAACAAGGTCCATTGCACAGCGGGTGTCGGCTTCCAGAAGGCTCTGAAATTCTTCCTCTTCAAGACCGGTATGTCCCGAAACATTGATCCATCCTTCATAATCATCAAAGGCAAGCCTTACATTCAGCCAGCTTTCTTCGGTTTTCAGAACGGTATACAATTCACCAAACAGAAGCTGGGTGCACATTTCTGATTTATGGGAGGGTTCGGTGCGAACCGGAATGATGCTGAGAAGGCAGATGCCGTGCGACATACGATAGGATTTTAGGCAAAGATACTAAAAATCGGGTGGCTGGGTGGCTGCTTCGCTGCACTCTTACCCGGGCTGCTTCGCTGCACTCTTACCCGGGCTGCTTCGCATCACTCTTGCCATTGCTGCTACGGTCTAATTGAGCTCACCATTTCACTTCCCTTTATCATAACCCGAATTCCTGTTCGCTCATGTAGCCCTGATGCAGCCCTGACAAGGTGCTGCGAAGCAACCCAGTCACCCTGTTCCCTTGTCACCCTGTCACCTTGTTACCCTGTTACCCAGTTACCCAGTCTTCCGGAACTCCTGCAACGCACATCTCCCGCAGTTCGAGGAACATCCGTCGCATTTGCTTGAAGGTTTCACAATTGAACGGATCAGCCGGTAGACCATATTCCCGGCTGCTAAGGTGATAATCAATCCAACGATAATATATTGAGTTGTCATGGTTCAGAATATTAAGGATCCGAGCTGGTATAGGATGAACGAAAGGGTCCAGGCGAGGACTGTGGTATACACCATTAAAAAGGCAGCCCATTTCCAATGACCCGATTCACGTTTTACAGTGGCGATCACGGCAATACACGGCATATAGATCAGGATGAATAAAATATAGGAAAACCCCGCAAGGGGAGTAAATATCTTTTGGCCGGCATGATGTCCGCTTTCCCAGGTTGCGGTTTGCAGTCTCGCAGTAAGATCTGGTTTCGGAGTTGCCTCATCCGCAGTCACCGAACCAAAAAGAACACCCATGGTACTAACAACGACTTCCTTGGCGGCAGCGCCTGTGATCAGGCTCACACCCATCCTCCAGTCGAAGCCAAGCGGTTCAATCACTGGTTCGATCACCTTCCCGATCTTCCCGATATACGACTGCCTGAGGCGATCGGCTTTGCTGACGCCGGCGCCACCCGGGAAATATTCCAGTGCCCAGATGATGATCACAGCGATGAGGATTATGCCTCCCATTTTTTTCAGGTATTGTTGTGCTTTTTCCCACATATGGCTGATGATGACCCTCAAGGTTGGCATGCGGTATGGTGGAAGTTCCATAACGAAAGGGGCTTCCCGGCTGCTGAAAAGAAATTTTTTAAAGATGACGGAGATCAGAACAGCAAGGATGATGCCGGTCATGTAAACCAGGAAGATCACTGTGCCTGCATGTTTTGGAAAAATTGCTCCTGTGATCAGTAAATATACCGGCAAGCGGGCGCTGCACGACATAAACGGGTTGATGAGCATGGTGAGCAGGCGGTCGTTGCGGTCCTTAAGGGTTCGGGTCACCATGATTGCCGGCACATTGCATCCAAAACCCATGATCAGGGGGATGAACGACTGTCCGTGAAGCCCCATCTTATGCATCAGCTTGTCCATGATAAACGCAGCCCTGGACATATAACCCGAGTCTTCCATCAGTGAAATGAAGAAAAACAGGATCAGTATGTTGGGGAGGAAAACGATCACACTCCCGACCCCGCTGATGATGCCGTCGGTGAGCAGATCCCTGAGCGGCCCGGTCGGAAGAAGGGAGGATGTGATCCCGCCCAATGCCGCCACTCCAAGGTCTATCCAGTGTTTCGGGTATTCGCCCAGCGAAAATGTCGACTGGAACATGACCCACAAAAAGAACAGGAAAACCGGGAATCCAAGGTATTTATGTGTAAGGATGTTGTCGATGCGCTCACTCCGGGTCTTGCCGGTGAATGCCACCTCGTTTGATTTCATGGTCTCGCGCAGGGCGCCTGCAATGAAACCATAACGTGCATCAGTGATCAGGGTGGCACTGTCTTCATGGAAATTGTCCTCAAGCCTTCTCACTTCCTTATCAGCCGCGGCTGTGATGGCTTTGAAATAGCCTGAGTGGGCCAGGCCTTTTGACACATCATTATCTTTCTCAAGCAGCTTGATGCTGAAATACCGGGTCGAAATTCTGGAGCTCAGCGCCTGGTCTCTCCTGATCACCTCCTGTATCCTCCCAATCGAGCGTTCTATCTCAAGCCCGTAATTGATGTGCACATGCCTGATCACCGGGTCACGGTCTTCGAACACTTCTATGACTCTGTCAAAAAGCTCGGCAATCCCTTCTCCCCTGGAACCGACCGTGGGTATTACCGGGATGCCAAGAAGTTCGCCAAGCGCTTCCAGGTCAATCTCATGGCCCTTTTTTCCAAACTCATCGTACATGTTCAGGGCGATCACCACTTTGATGTCCATGTCGATCAGCTGGGTCGTGAGGTAAAGGTTCCTTTCAAGGTTCGAGGCATCGATGATGTTGACCACGATGTCGGGAATGTTATCGGTGATATGCTTTCGCACATACAATTCCTCGGGTGAATATGCGGTAATTGAATATGTCCCTGGAAGGTCGGTGATATTGAAAGTGTATCCCCCCTGTTTGAATTTTGCCGTTTTGCTGTCGACTGTGACTCCTCCGAAATTTCCAACTCTCTCATGCGAACCTGAAGCATGGTTGAACAGGGTTGTTTTGCCGCAATTCGGGTTGCCGACAAGGGCAATATCTATTACTTTGCCTCTTTCAGACTCATTATCCCTGAGGGTTTCTTCTTCATGTGTGCCGTTAAATTCCTTGCTGTTGCTGACTGCGGATGAGGTTCCGGTTTTAGTTTCCAAAGGGATGACCTCGACAAGACGTGCTTCGGCATGGCGGAGCGAAACATTGTATCCCAGGATCTTGTATTCAACAGGATCAAGCAATGGAGCCGATTTGATCACAAGGACTTCCTTTCCCCTCACGAATCCCATTTCGGTAATACGCTTACGGAACCCGCCCTGGCCGCGCACTTTCGTGATCAGCCCGCGTTCCCCTTCCCTGAGGTCAAAAAGTGTTGACAATTAATTTAGATTAAATTAACGCAAAGGTACGGAATCCTGCTGAAATATCATTGCATTTACCGGTTTTTGTGATTTATTTTTATCTCAGCATATTCCACTCCTCCTCGCTGCGTTTTTCCGACGACCCACCATCGGCTTGGGCCCTGCTCCAGCCAAGCCGTTCGCAGGCTCACTTCTCTGGCTGGCGCAACGGCCCCTTCGCCGGGTGGGGGCCCCGCCGGAAAAACTGAGGCTTCGGAAGTATGGAATATGCTTTCGATTCGATATTCTACAACACCAAAGCGAGGTATTCAGCTGATTCCGGACCTAAGTTGAATATAAGATCCAGAACACTGAGGTTGGGGATGAACCCGTGCTTTTCAGAAAATGTCTGGGTGTATAATGGACAGTATGCTTCGGCATGCTTAGCCGTGAGACTTAAACGAAAGTCTTTCAGATTCGGAGGGCTGACGATGTAGCTTTCGCTGAAACTTATACTGGTTGGGATTTGCAACAGCCTCAGCAATGTTTCAAGTATTTCAGAATTGACATCCGCCAGGAATTCATAGGGTTTTTCGAAAAAAGGCCTGAAATAATCCTGGTAATACAGGAAAAAAGGGGAGTTGCTGTATGCTGCTTCAATAGAACGCCAGTGTGTTCGCTGCCAGGAAAGACCAGGTGCGATCCTGATATCTTTTGTTTTGGAATGGTTCCCTTCTGGCTTGGTAACAGGTACACTTAAGGTTTGCCTGCCGTTCGGACTATAAATGCCGGCATGGTTTCTGCAGGTTTGCTTGGGATATGTTTCGTGCAGCTCAATTACTGCATGCCCGGCTTTGAGCAGGGCCGAAACATATCCCAATGGCGGGAAATAGGCTGTTGAAACGATGATCCCCTCAACGCCCATCGTATGATCAGTTCGCCGTTTTGTTCAGCAGTACTTCGTCAATAGCCTTGATCAGGGAGTCCTTTGGGAGGGCTCCTACGGCCATCTGGGGCTGTGCACCTACCGGACAGAAAAGCATGGAAGGAATGCTGCGGATGCCGAAAACACCTGCCAGCTCCTGCTCAGCTTCAGTATCTATCTTGTAAATGTTGATTTTTCCTGAGTATTCTGTCGCCAGTTCTTCAAGGATAGGTGCCACCATCTTGCAGGGGCCGCACCAGTCGGCATAAAAATCAATAATGCACGGAAGCTCGCCTTCAAACTTCCAGTCTTTGTTTTGCTCGTAATTAAACACCTTCTCAGTGAACGATGTTTTTGTCAGATGTTCTGTTGCCATATGGTTAATTTTTTATGTTATTTCTTTTCTTTGAGTAATGACTCATTTATCATTGTATTAAGCTTGTCTTTCGGTAATGCCCCGAGAGAGAAACTGGGTTTGCCGGTTTTGGGAACGAACAGGAGAGCAGGGATTGAACTTATTCCCATAAGCCCTGATAGTTCGCGGTTTTCGTCGGTATTGATCTTATATATCCGGATCTTTCCTTTGTATTCCATGGCAAGTTCGTCGAGGGTTGGTGCGAGTGCTTTACACGGGCGGCACCAGTCGGCATAAAAGTCGACAATTACCGGGATGTCGCCTTCAAACAACCAGCTTGCTGAGTTTTTCTTAAAATCCCATACGACCTGCTTGAAAAGTTCCTGGCTGAGGTGCACAACTTTACCCTGGGAGGTTTGCTCCAGGGCTGCTTGTTTCGAGGCAGCATTAACTCCTGTATTTGGCGGATTTTCGGCACATGCTGCAAGACTCAGTAAAACCAGTACTGCGAGGAAAAAGCCTGTATTTTTCATTGGTATATCTTTTTAGTGGATGAATTTCAGCTGCAAAATTACAAAATATTTTATAATAAATCGCATAAGTATCACCTTTTTTTTTAATTTTGCAGTTCGTCAGTGCATAAAAGTATGTGGGAGATTAAAAAATTAGACCTTAGTCAGTTTGAAAGCATGTTCTCTTCTGAAGAAAACTGTCTACAGTTTATATCCGCGCAAAAATGGACTGATGGGTTTATCTGCAGGAAATGCGGGCACACAAATTATTGCAAGGGCAAGACTGCTTTTTCAAGAAGGTGTACCCGATGCAAAGCCGAAGAATCGGCAACTGCAAACACGATTTTTCACCGCTGTCATATCCCAATTACAGAAGCCTTCCGGATGGTTTATATGGTATGCCATGACCCGGAGATATCCAGCTATGAGCTGTCCCGGCAGTTGGATAAGCGCCAGATGACCTGCTGGAAGCTGAAATCCAAGCTAATGGAATGTATAGAGAAAAGGGGGGCAATTGATATACTTTTCAGGGATTAAGGGTTGGGGATTAGGGATTGGGGATTGGGGATTGGGGATTCGGGATTAGGGATTGGTAATAATACCTAAAGCAAGGAGCCAAAAACCAAAAACCAAAAGCCATCTGCCATCCCGCATCCTGCATCTTGCATCCTGCATCCCGCATCCTGCATCCCGCATCCCGCATCATTCCACAACAATCTTCCTAACCACACTTCCTTTCCCGGATGTTATCCGCAGAAAATACATGCCCTGGGGAAGCCCGGCAATGCTTAGTTTCATAAGTCCGCTACCCTGGTCAAAAGTATGCTTTGACACGCTGATGCCTTTTATATTGCTCAGTTCGGCCTGAAATCCGGTGTTTTGAGAGTTGCTGCAAAGGATGTTGATATAATCATGAGCCGGGTTTGGAAAAACCTGAAGGTCTGATGCACTTTTCAACTCATCGCAGCCCAGTGTTAGCCCATACCTGGCTTCCCAGCCGGCTTCGGTCCCAAGCTGGTCGGTCGAAAAAATAATGAACATCTGCCCGCTGCCGGCAGTCACTGGTCCGGGCACGCTGGTACCATTATATATTCCCGAAAATTCTGCCAGGAATTCCCCTGTGCCATAATCATAAATCCTTACATAATCGTGGTTTGCCTCTGTATGGAACGAGGTAAATTCAAGGCTTAAAGGTTTTGTGTTACCGGTTGGGAGGATCTTCCATCGGCATACGCTGGCATTATGGTAATTGAAGTGCATGCTGCCATCGGTGATCTCGCCAGCCGTGTCGCTCACCGTTTCTGCAGCTGAACACCAGTCCATGACTTTACCTGTATATGAGATCAGCCAGCCTTGTCCGGGGGCCGGCGATCCTGTTGTAAAAGTCACCAAAGCTTTCGGACCGTTTACCTGTATAATGGGAGGAAGGGTGTTTCCCGAAAATTCGCCTAACAGGGAGTCGGATGTGCTGCTGCCTTTGTAAACCCTGAGAATATCTGTTCCGGCGACGGTGCTGAACGAATTGAAATTGAGTGTAATGTTCTCGACCGAATCTTCGTTACTCACAGGTGCAATCAGCCATGAACACTGGCTGTTTGGATGGTAGCCCAGTACCGGTCCGCTGCCGTCGTCAAAGCTGCCTGAGATGGACCTGAGGATTGTCTGTGGCTGGCAAATATAAGGATATGTATTGGCTACGGTATCGGGGAAGATATTGACAATCGCCCCTTCTCCTGAGGAAAAATTATACCCTGAAGGATTCAGGTTGTTAAGGTAATAATACCCGTTTGCAGTGCCGCTCCATCCCCAGTTGAAGTGAAAATGATCAGTGCCCTGGTATCCGTCGCAGTTGAAGGCATGGCCTCCTGCAGAGCCGTACCCGTCATAATAGACCGGCATTTTCTGATCCAGGTTTGACCTTAGGATGTTATCCCAGTCCTGAACCTGGTAATTATCCCTCTGGATATATGATGCGTTTGAGCTGTACCTGAAATAGCTCACCATGGCGTTTCTTGCGTCATCAGAATATGCCCCTGAACTGCCTGCTCCGTACATCATGTTAACTCCGATGCCTGCATGCCATAAAAGCAGGGACACTGCACTGTCGTTCTGCAGCCTGGCCCCTGTAAGAGAGTTGACCATGGCATTCCAGTCATACGTAGTTGTTCCGTAATCAGCACATTGCTGGGGATAACCACTCGGATTATAGCAATGCTGACCGTTACCTGTCTGCGGATAACGGTAATAGTACATTATCTGGCACATGGCTGTGGCGACACAGCCGGCTAATACGTGGTTTCCCGGACCGGCCGGGTCTTCAGGACAATAAATGTTGTATGGAAAGCTCTGGTTCCAGTTATGTATGATCAGCGGGGAAACGCCCGTAGTCATAAGAAGATCCGGCGACTGGTTCTGGTCATAATTGGTGTATTTTGCCCATTTCCCCGAAATCTCGTCAGAAGCCGGGAGGTTCCTGATTACGACATCATCAATCTGCTTGCCATACTTTTCCATCCACGAAACATACTGTGGAGGAAGGGATTCTGCATTCAGGTTGTCCTCAAATGAATAAGCCAGCACCGGTGTTACAGCATCATCCGCCGAAACGACAATCCATCCCCCGGGATTCAGTCTGATGGTGTAATATACTATACGGCCGTTGTATGAGGCAGGAATAATTTCCTTTACAGCTATGGAACTCATGGTTAGTCCCTGGGCCAGCCGGGCATGTTCATAATAGAAATTTACAGCTACTTTGCGTATAGTGCTTTGATCAGCGGGTTTGGCAAATACTGTGATTATCGAAAAAAGCAGGATAAAAATAAGGGCAAGGTTTTTTTTCATGAAGACTATTGTTTGCAGATGATCAGTTTACCTGTAAATACTGAATTATTCGTTTTCAGACTGATAAAATATAGTCCCGCATTAAAGCCTGACACGCTTAGCCGGATGGTGTTGAGGCCGTCGGCTATAGCTACCTTTTTATTTAAGAGGTGCCTTCCGTCAGTTGATGACAGCAGCAATTCTCCCTGGCTTGCCTTTAAGGCTGTGAAACGGAGGCTAACCATTGCTGAAGCGGGGTTCGGATAGATCAAAAGGGAATTCTCATCCGCAGTCTCAGTAATACCTGTGTTTTTTTTCGGATAATAGATCTCCCAGCCTTTGCCGGTAATGCTGCTGTTGGTGGTAAAGCTGAGGAACATCTTGCCGCTGTGGGAAGTAACCGGGGCAGGAAGGTTGGTTGAATCGTAATGCCCTGAGATCGTATCAATGGGGATTCCTGCTCCAAGGTCATATATCGTGAGGTTGTCAAAACCTGGTTCGGTATCAAAACGCTTAAAATAGATCGTAAGAGGAAGGGTATCGTTCCTAAGCAGCTTCCATTTGCAGTTTGTATTGTTCGAATAATTAAATCCATAGCTGCCATTGCTGAATTCGGCGGTATCTCCCTGGATGAGAGTCGTCGTTGTGCCGTTGCACCAGACAGGAAGCCTGGCCGAAAACCCTGTTTTGAAACCGTTGCCGGGGGTTCCTCCGTTTGCCTTGAACTTCACCAAAACTTTATTGCCGGTTGAGGAAAACATGGGTGGTACTGCGGTTCCTGAAAAACTGCCGAGAAGGGGAGAAGCTGTTGTTGGCCCGTCATAGACCATCACTAAATCGGATGGGTTGGTACTCAGCCGGCTGAATGTGATGTCAATGGATGATACGGAGTCTTCGGATGTTTGCGGACTGATCAGCCAGCTGCAGTCGGCGGTCGTTGAGTAAGGTTTGGCAGGACCGCTGCCATCGGTAATGAGAGCGTCGAAATAGTTAATTGTTTTACTGCCCTCGCAATAGGTGGGGTAGGTGTAGCTGACTGTGTCGGGAAAGCAGTTAATGATAAGTTCCTGGGCAAGCTGGAAATTGTAGCCCGGCGGTGAAGGGTTGCCGCTGTAGAAATATCCGTTGGAACTGCCATTCCATCCGAAATTGAAATGGAAATAGGTCGTATCCTGGTAGCCGTCGCAAACAAAGGCATGCCCGTTGATGTTCGGAACACTCCATCCGGCATAATATAATGGCATTGCCCGGTTCAGGTGGGCTACGATCACGCTGTCCCATCTCAGGTTCGTACTGTCGCGGAAGAGGTATTGGGTCTGGGGGGAGTATTTGAAATAGGTCCGCAGTGAATATGCGGCTTTATGATTATACATTCCAGAGGACGCAGGGCCGTAAACCAGGTCGCATGAAATGCCGAGATGCGCTAGCAGGGCAGGTATTCCCTCATTCGGACGGTTCAGGGTATTGGTCATATTGTCCCAGAGGTAGGTGGTTGCGCCGAAGTTGGCTGTGAGAACACCATAGGGCGGATTGGTGTAGGAATATGAACCGGTGCCGGTAACAGGCCATCTGTAGTAGTTCATGAGCTGTCCCATGGCCACGGGCACGCAACCAACCAGGGTATGTCCGCCGGGACCCTTGCTGTCGGCCGGACAGGCGCTGTTAAAATACAGTCCTTGTCCCCAGTTCGAAGTAAGCATGGGAGCAACGGATGAAAGTAATCTTGAAGTGTATGACTCGACATATCCTTTGTCCAGAATTTCCTGCCAGGCCTTGGCTGTCAGGGTTGGAGAGTCGGTTGGATTACCTGAAAAATAAAATAGCGCATCTTCGTATTGCTTCATCCAGGCAATAAACTGCGGAGGAAGGTCTTCCCCTGTATATCTGCCTTCAAAAGAATATGCCAGAACCGGCCAGGCAGCGTCATCACCGCTTACCGCAATCCACCCGCAGGGTGACATATTAAACATAAAATACAGAGGCTGGCCATCCCGGGTTATGGTTCTTGTTTCAGTCACAGAAGCCATGCCAGTGAAGTCAGGATTCAGACGGGTATAATGTGCTGTAAAGAAGTTGTTGGCTGCAGTTCTTGCGGTTTCAATATGAACCTTCCCAGCCGTTAGTGACAGGGCCTGGATCATCAGAAACACCAGGATAAACATAACTTTTTTCATGGATGTAAGGCTGGTTTCGATGCAGTTTCAAAGGTAAGAAAAAATACCTATCTTTGTGTACACTGCAAAACTTAAGATGCATTTATGGCTCTGTTGATCAAAAATATCCGGGAACTGGTGCAGGTTGAGAACAAACCCAAACTGAAAGTCTCCGGGCCTGAAATGGCGAAAATTAAAACACTGAAGGACGCCTGGGTTTATATTGAAGGCGACAGGATCACCGATTTCGGGAAGATGAAAGATATTCCCGATTTCACCAAAGCCTGGGGGATGAAAATGAAAGTCATTGACGCTTCCGGCCGTATGGTTTTTCCTTCTTTTTGCGATTCACATACTCACCTGGTTTATGCAGGAAGCAGAGAAATAGAGTATATCGACAAGATCAGGGGCCTGTCGTACGAGGAGATTGCTTCAAGGGGAGGAGGGATACTGAATTCGGCCCGGAGGCTTCATGAGGCTTCGGAGGAGGAACTGATAGAGCAGGCCCTGCCGCGCCTCAGGGAGATCATGATGTTTGGGACCGGGGCTGTTGAGATCAAAAGCGGGTACGGACTAAATGTCGAAGACGAACTGAAGATGCTCAGGGTTATAAAGAAATTACAGTTCATGACTCCCATGAAGCTGGTTGCGACCTTCCTCGGAGCTCATGCAGTACCTCCAGAATACAGGAACAATCAGTCGGAGTTTGTCGACGTGGTAATTAATGAGATGATCCCACAGGTAGCGGCTGAGGAACTGGCCGATTACATTGATGTGTTTTGTGAACGGGGTTTTTTTACAGCGGATGACACAGAGCGGATACTCACGGCTGGCATGAAATTTGGCATGAGGCCAAAGATACATGCCAACGAGTTGTACTTTTCGGGTGGTATTCAGGTTGGGGTGAAATATAATGCTCTTTCGGTCGATCACCTTGAATGTACAGGAGATGCAGAGATTGCATGCCTGCTGGGTTCTGATACCATGCCTACCGTTCTTCCGGGAGCAGCATTTTTCCTGGGGATGGATTATGCCCCGGTTAGGAAAATGATGGATGCCGGGTTGCCTGTCGCTATGGCGAGTGATTTTAATCCGGGTTCATCGCCTTCAGGAAACATGCAGTTCATCCTTTCCATGGCCTGTATCAAATACCGCATGCTTCCCGAGGAAGCCATCAACGCGGTCACCATTAATTCGGCCTATGCCATGGGTTTGAGTGAGGAATACGGAAGCATTGCCGTGGGTAAGAAAGCCAATATGTTCATAACCAAACCCATCCCTTCATACGAATTCATGCCTTATGCCTATGGAAGCAATAAGGTGGAGACGGTGATACTTAATGGGAAGGTGATTTAGCATGTTCATTGGCGCTTGGCACTTGGTACTTGGTACTTGGTAACCAATCACCAATAACCAACAACCAATAACCAATAACCAATAACCAATCACCAACAACCAATCACCAATCACCAACAACCAATCACCTCACCACATTCAGCGCCCTGTCCGTAGCATCCAGCAACGGCTTTATCGAAATCTCGCTGCCGACTGCATTTTTCATCCAAAGCTGAGGTATCATGCGGCCGGTCGAATAAATGCGTACAATCTCATCCGCAAAATTCTTCCCTTTAAGGTATTCGTCAATCTGGAAATCGATAAGATGCCCAACCGGGTAATTCGGCAGGTACAGAGGATTGTCGATCATATGCGAATAGATGGCCAGGATAGGGCAATCTTTCACGCCGAAGACTTCTGCATAATATTTATTCCAAACGTCTTTTGCCGTGGAGATCACCTTTTCTTTCAGCTGTGCTGTTGTCGCATTCGGGTTTTGATAAAGCCAGTTCCATACGCTCATATCAACCAGCGAAACTCCCATGATCTCGTAACTACTCCAGAACTGGTCGAGGGCATCCAGGGCTTCCTTATTCGGATCGGGATTGCTCTTTCCGAGCAGGAAAAGATCGCGTTTCTGGAACAGGAAAGCCAGGGCTTCGGTGAAAGCAGTATTGGGAACTCCCTGCATCATGTAATTGTCGACCATATACAGCGAAATCGTTTGCTCAACATTATGCCCGAGCTCATGAACGGCGATATTATACCCTTTATAATCCATGCCTGTTTTCGCGATGCGGGTACGCAGATGGGCCTTGTCTCCCTTCATCTGGGCTCCCCATGCATGTCCGCTCCCCCTGGCCGGATCGACCGTGATATGGGATGCGATTTCCTTTGCCAGCTCCGGTTTGAAACCAAGCTTTAGTAAGATGGCCGGAATATCGGCTTCAAAAGCTTTGGCATTGGGATACTTCGCCCTGGTTATCTTGTCCAGTTCATCCTGGTTCATACTGCTCCGGGCTTTGAAACCGTCATACCAGATATCAAATGGTTGAAGGGGCCTGCCAAGTCTCTTGCTGATCAACTCTCCTGTTTTTTTAACTTCTGCGGATGAACACAGATCGGTGAAAAGCTTTTCCACCTGCTCCTTCCTGATCTCCATACCCTGGTTAAAGGCCCTCTGGATGAATGAGGGTGTAAGCGGAGTATATTGATCTACTGCCTTCATGGCCTTGAAATTGTTAAGGAAACAATCATAGCGTTTGTCGGGTTCCGGAGTAAACGATACTTCCTTGCCATCCCTGTACATCTTGTTGGTCACAGGATTCCATTGGAATTTCGGACTGTTTATGACCGAATCGGGAATGCTCTGGTCAATAATGTGAAGCATCACATTATAAACCATTCTCTGCTTCAGCAGGCCCTCTTCACCTTTGTTATAGTTAGCTTTGAGCTCGTCCCTGAGGTTCCAGTGGGAGATGAGCTTCATGTCTTTCGGAAAATGGGTCTGTCCTTTATCGTCAAGCAGGTTCCCCATATAAATATTGTAATTGCTGATGTAATTGTCGGAAGCTGCAAGCGCATCGGAGACTTTCTGACTAGCATCAGCAGGGACCCTGGCGGTAAATGCGTCGCCAAGCCTTGAATAAGCCCAGTCTTTACGTGACCACTTCACCCCGAGCTCTTCTTTCTCGCTAAGGGTGTAAAAGGGAAAATTCATACAGGTGATGAAAGCTACCTTGTTTCCGAAGAAGTCATCGTTATAATGCGATGCGGGATCCCAGGCCCCGAAGATTTCATCCACATCCAGCAATTCGCCGGCATCTATATGCACGGCCCATTTCATGCCCAGTGAAAGCAGGTTGTAATGACCGAAAAGTACTTCAAAATTGCCCGAGAGCCTTTGGAATAAAAGATCCAGTTTCGAAGGGTCTCCGACGAAATATTTAACGCAAAGATCCCTGAAGTCAGTCTCTTTGCCGTCTTTTTCGGTCCAGAGGGTGGCAGCCTGCCGTATGCCTTTTTCGATTCGTTGTTTCTGGCTTTCGCCGTATTTTGCCAGTAGCAGCTTCACAACAGTATCAGTTGTTTGCTGACTGATGAACTGCCTTGATTGGTTCTGCAAGGTCTTATCGTTTTGTTTGCACTGTGATAACAGGATCACCAGCGGTAGCAGGAGAATTAAATATTTTTTCATGGGAGGGAGTTTATCTCAGCAAATATAGGAAATCGGGACGGAATTTTTGCTTTCAGTCAACCCGGATTTTTTAAATTTGCCGAAAAAGTAACAGAGTAACAGAGTAACAGAGTAACAGGGTAACAGAGTAACAGAGTAGCCAACCCCTAATCCCCAACCCCCAATCCCCAATCCCCAATCCCCAATCCCCAACCCCTAACCCCCAACAAATGAAACAACTGATCGAATGTGTTCCTAACTTCTCCGAAGGTGTCGATATGCACCTCATTAAGACAATCACCGATGAAATCGAAAAAACCGAAGGTGTACGTTTGCTCGATGTCGATCCAGGCAAAGCCACCAATCGTACAGTGGTAACATTCGTCGGCAGTCCGGATGCTGTTTTGGAAGCAGCATTCCAGGCGATTAAAAAGGCATCGGAAGTGATCGATATGAGCAGGCATAAAGGTGAGCACCCCAGGTTCGGGGGCACCGATGTTTGTCCGCTGGTCCCGGTTTCCAATATCAGTATGGAGGAAACAGCTGCATATGCGCGTAAACTTGCCGAAAGGGTTGGGAAGGAACTGGAGATCCCTGTCTATTGCTATGAAAATGCAGCGTTTACAGAAGAACGACGGAACCTTGCAAACTGCAGGGCAGGGGAGTATGAAGGTCTGCCCAAGAAACTTGCCGATCCGCACTGGAAACCCGATTTCGGTCCGGCAAAATTCAATGCTCGCACAGGCGCAATCGCTATAGGGGCCAGGGATTTTCTTGTTGCTTACAATGTGAATCTTAATACTACCTCCACGCGAAGGGCCAATGCAGTTGCATTCGATATCCGGGAAAAAGGCAGACCTGTGCGTGAAGGCAATCCGGTTACAGGAAAAATAAAGAAAGACGAAAAAGGAAAAGAAATATGGATACCAGGAGCATTAAAAGCCTGTAAAGCCATCGGCTGGTTCATCGAGGAATATGGTATTGCCCAGGTCTCCATAAATCTCACAAATATCAGTATCACCCCGGTTCACCAGGCTTTTGAGGTTGCCTGCCAGAAAGCGCTTGAACGCGGACTCCGGGTTACCGGAAGCGAACTTGTAGGCCTGATTCCCAAACGTGCCATGATTGATGCCGGCAAATATTTTCTGAGGAAACAGCAGAGGTCGGTGGGTGTTAGTGAGGATGAGATCATTAAAATTGCAGTCAAATCCCTGGGACTGGATGACCTGAAACCGTTTAATCCGAAAGAAAAGATCATCGAGTATATCCTGGATGATCCTAAAGATAAGAAACTGGTAAGCCTCACTGCCGAAGGATTTGCAAACGAAACGGCGTCTGAATCTCCGGCTCCCGGGGGAGGATCTGTTTCTGCCTATCTTGGAGCCCTGGGTGTTTCCCTGGGTACCATGGTTGCAAACCTTTCATCCCACAAACCTGGATGGGATGATCAATGGGAGGTATTTGGTGATTGGGCTGAAAAAGGACAGAAGCTGAAAGATGAGCTTCTTTTCCTGGTTGATGAGGATACACGCGCCTTTAACCGTATTATGGATGCTTTCGGGCTCCCGAAAGGCAACGATGAGGAAAAAGCTGCCCGCACAGCTGCAATCCAGGATGCCACGAAATATGCTATTGAAATACCGTTCAGGACCATGAAAAAGGCATACGAATCTTTCGATCTTATCGAAGCCATGGTCGAAAAAGGAAATCCCAATTCGGTCACCGACGCAGGAGTTGGGGCACTTTGTGTTCGCTCTGCCGTGATCGGGGCTTATCTGAATGTGAAAATAAATGCCTCCGGATTAAAGGATAAAGATTTCCTGAAAAAGCTGCTTAATGAAGCTGATGAAATCGTGACCTTCACGAAGGACAGGGAAGAGAGGATTTTAGAGGCAGTAGCTGAGAAGATTAAGTGAAGTGACAAGGTGACAAAGTAACAAGGTAACATAGTAACATGGTGCGAAAATGCAACCCTGTTACCCCGTTACTCTGTTACTCTGTCACTCTGTTACCCTGTTACTCTGTTACTCCGTTACTCCGTTACCCTGTTACTTACTTGCATACGTCCATATCCCGTTCAGGAATGAGCCATCCGTTATCACCACGCTGTCGTTAGCAGAGACTTTCAGGGTGCCGGAGAATTGTCCGGATGCCCATCCGCCCTGACCTTCCCATGATGTTAAAGTAAGTTTAAAGCTTCCCCCGTTCGTAACGGTATACCATACCTGGTTAGGATCCACGTAAGTGAAAACAAAGCGGTAATCGCCTGTTTTAAGCACCTGGCCTGAGTAAGGGTTACCAGGAAGTCCTATTTTTATCATTTCGGCAGGAAGGATAATATCATTCAGATTAAAATTACCGCAATACGTCGAGGAGGAACAGAAGTCCTTCGCAAACCTTGCATAATTATAATATGTTTTCTGAACACCGTTAACCTTAAAGCTAACATAAGGAACAGGAGGGGGATCGGATTTTCTTGTACAGGAAATCGTGACTGCAATCGATGCAATCAGCAGAAAGTAAAGAATTTTTTTCATAAAGTATTTGTTGTTGGTGAATTCATAGGTAATGTAAAACTGAAGCGGCTGCCTTCTCCTTCGGTGCTTTCAACCCAGATCTTGCCCCCGCTTTTGTCGATGATCTCCTTGCAAAGCACAAGGCCCAGGCCACTCCCTTTTTCCCTGTCGGTACCTTCTGTCTTTAACTGTTCCTCGAAACGGAATAGTTTTTTAATATCCTCAGGGGCTATGCCAACCCCGGTATCACTTACGGTGACAACCACAAGGGTCTGCATATAAGCATAGGAAACACTGATTATTCCACCATGCCTGGTGAATTTGATTGCGTTATTGAGGAGATTCCTGAGCACAAGCAGGATGCCGTCTTTATCGGCCCAGGCAAAACTGTCGTCGGGGATCTCATTGACCAGCCTTATAAACTTTCGGTCGGCCGAAGCCTTTAACAGCCTGATGTTGTCTTCAACAAGCTGCAATATATTTATCCTGCTTGGTAAAAATCTCATTTTACCGGTCTGGATCCTCGACCATTCCAGCAGTTTCTCAAGCAGATCAAAGGTCTGGTGAGCAGTGTTACGGATATTATTCAGGAAGTTCTTTTGCTCCGCCTCGCTGAGTTCATCCCACTCTTCAGCAAGGATATCTGAAAACCCGAGAATTGCATTGAACGGGCTTCGCAAATCATGGGAAATAATCGAAAAGAATTTGTCGCGGGTCCTGTATAATTCCTTAAGCTGTTCCTGGGTTTTTTGTGCCTCCCTCAGGCCTCCTATCATCTTGTTGAAAGCATCGGAAAATTCTCCGATAAAATTCACATTCTGGCTGAAATCCCCGTTGGCAATCTGCTGGGCTTGCCAGGTAAGATGCCTGAGGTTCGACTGCAGCTGTTTGTAATCGGAGAACAGGTAGAAATTTCTTGGGGCTTCATATCTCAGATCACCCGCCGAGAGAGCGGATGCGAATTTAGCGCCTTCCCTGAGGTAGGAGATTAGAACACCGAACTTCTCTGCAACATTTGCGCATGGGGATTCTGCTCTGTTATCCTTACTGAATTGCTCAATAAGTTTCTCGGCATGATCCAGATCCCCTCCCGAAATACTATCAAGAACCTCGCAAAAATTGTTTGAAAATTCAATCTGGTCTACAGCCATAATTTGTTAACTGGCGAGTTTAACTGAAAACCTGCATGTTCGTTCACCGGTTCCCCAGCAATCGATCTCCTTCACGTTGAAATTTCTGCCTGAATAAACATTCAGAATACCCGCAATAAACCCTTCGTCGTAATCGCATACCGGGACTCCGTAGAACGGCAGACCCGAGCAATCAAGGTCTTCACTGACCGTAAGTACGAATGAGAAGTTGTCGAGATTGGCCGACTCAACCCTTAGCACTCCTATCCCGAAATGAAGGAGCTTGTCGGTTAGGTCCGCTACAAAATCATTGAACTGCAGCGTCCGGTTCAGGACATTCTTGCAGAATTCAGTGCCAGCCAGAAATCCCGAATCGAAAAAAGCTTTGTTTGCCTCAACTGCTCCGATCTTTTTTTCAAGGATATCACGCATGGTATACTGCATAAGCCGGTAAACGGCTACCTGGGTAAAGGGACCAAGGTTAGGCCTTCCCAATGAAATGTCGCCCAGGTCCTTCCATCTGAAATTGTACTTTGCCGATGTGTCCATAGCAGAATATTATAAGCTTATTTTTTTGGTGCCGTTTGAGTCTGGCCCTGAGGCTGGGCTGCAGCAGCAGGTTTTTCAGATGCGGCCTTCAGTTTATACTGATCGATCAATGCCTTATCGGCCTTCTTAACGAAATTCCCCTTGGCATCGAAACATAAGACATACTTATGGCTGCCGTCGCTCACTACCGCTACATATGTGAACTCCTTCTTGGGATCTTCAACTTTTGCGGCTCTTGCTATAGTACAGTTAACGAAGGTTTTTGCAATATAATCCTTTGTTGTTTTAGGAAGAGCCGACGACTTGATCTCCTGCCCGGTCTGGGCATAGATGAGACTTGAAAACAGACAGACAAGTGTGAAAAGAAATACTTTTTTCATATTATTTTTTTTGCGGATGGCTCTGCGGAAATACTTTCAACGCAGCATCTGTCATATGGCGGTTTTATCCTTTGACAGATGACCGAATTCATCTCAGCAGCATCCAGGTTTAACCATATATTGAATTAATCATGATTAATGCAAACGCAATATACGAAAGAATAGTGTAAAGAAACAAACTTGTTTAATCTTTCACACATCGCACGGGGAAAGAATTCAGCTTGCCCGAGGAATATAGTGAAACACTTGGAGTGAAGATATTGAATCCTCTTGCCCAGGCTTTTACAGTCCCATTCAGAGTGGATGTCCACAACATGGTGGCTGAAAGGTTGCTACCCTGGAGAAAATTCCAGCTGGTGTTCATATACAATATCCCGTCGAGGGTGGCAGAATATGGAAGGTCCTTGAGGAATCCGCCTGCCAGTCCATTCCCCTGGTTTGCCGGGTCGTCGATGAGCATTTGCCATTCACTGAGGCTTGGGATATGCCAGCCTGGAGGGCATAAACCCTGGGCCCCTTCCTGGCTGGTATACTGCATCAGTTCATCCCATTGATAAAACCCTCCATACTGGCTGCAGCTGGGGTCTGTCGCAAGGCAATGCTTCTGGGGCACGCAATTATCGGTCTGCGGGAGAAGATCATTTACAGCTGTCCCGTAATCGAGGTTTTGTATCATCCAGCAGCGGTTACCCCTCCAGAAGGTGTTGTAAGTGCGGTTGGGAGTTGTTCGCACATCCCTAAGCGGCATCATCGGATTTTCACACTGGAAAGGAGGTGCATTCACCACCTCAACGGTCTTTTTACCTTCATTCTGGCAACCGAAGGTGTTGGCATAGGAATATGTTATCGTAACTGTTTTTGGAAGAGGACCGCTGACCGAGGCCGGTGTAAAGATATACTGGCCTCCTGCAAACGATACGCCTTCACCCGAATACACCCCCGACAGCCCCTTTGGGAGCCCACCTTTAAGAACATAGGGCTTCGCATTTGATACGCTTACAGGGTCATAACAGAGATCCAGGCTGACCACGGGCGAAGGATTCACATTCAGCTGAACATGGGATGAGGCGCTGCAGCCATGGCTGCTTAATCCACTCACGCTAACCATTGCATTATTAACTGAAGTCAGCCAGGAATAAGTTGCGGTTGACTGTCCCTGGGGAGTCAGCAGGTTCCCGGCCGATACAGGTAACACCGACCAGGTAAACGAAACCAGTGGATCAGAGGGCACATTGAAAGCTGAAGTCAACCCCTGGCAGGCGACTGCCGGGGCCGGACCGCTGATCGTCACATCAGGAAGAGGATTGACATTAAAGTTGACAGTGGAAGGAACCAGGGCATTGCATCCGTTGGCAGCAGTATAATTCACCGAAACTGTCTGAGGGCCCGATGCGACCCACTGAACTGCAAGGTTCTGATTGTTCTGGCTGGTGATAGTCCCCCCGGCCGAAACAGCCCAGGTATAAGCCGATTTCCCGGCTTCGGTAAGGTAATTCCCTGTCTGCTTAAGGCAAATTCCATTACTAAGGCTGTGGTTTGCGGTAAGCGTGGGCAGGGGCCTTGGAAGAAGGTTTATCGTTTTCATGTCGGTGTTCTGGCAGGCAGGAACACTCCCGGGCACAGTCTCTGTAACACTCAGGCTTCCCGTGCCCGCAGCACCCCAGTCCACAGTCACCGAAGCAGCGTTCGAAGCCGAACTGAAACTTCCGCCGGTAATACTCCATTGATAAAGATGGTTCAATGAAGAGGCAGTTAAATAAACGACGCCCGAGGTATTCTCACAAACCGGTTGTACTGTCTGGATCGAAGGGCTTGGCAGGCTAATGATTTGAATCAGGTAATTCTGCTGGCTCCCTGAACAATTTACCGAACTCACCGTAATCTGCGGTAAGATGGTATAAGTGACCGTCCCGCCTGTATTGCCGGCGTCGGTAAGTGTCTGTGCCGGAATGAAGGGCGTGGTCTGTAGTCCGGTGGTATACCCTGTAATGCTTGCGGGACTTGCTGTTGCCTGCCACTGGAAGGAAGTGGCATAGCTGGTATTCGTAGTAAAATCAACCTGTACACTTGAACCTCCAAGGCATAACGATTGGCTCATGGGAGTATTTGTGAGCGAGGGTTTGGGATTCACTTTCACCGTAAACTGGGAGCTGCTTCCCGGGCAGTTGTCATAGAGTGTATTTACTGTATAGCTCACTGTTTCCTGGCTTCCCCCCGTATTCGTGAACATGGCTGATGGTGCAGGATTGCTGGTCCCCGATCCTGCTGATGGTAATGTGTTGGCGGATGTGGTGAAGGTCCAGCTTACCGATGTGCCGCTTGCGGGCGTGAGTGTAAAACCTGTCGCTGCACTACTGGTTTCTGAACAGATGACCTGGTTTTGCAGAGCCGTGGTGATCGAAGCTACCGGGTTGATGTGAATTGTATACGGATAGGCTGACGATGTACATCCTCCCGATGTCGCCCATACCTGGAAATTCACTGGCTCCTGCATGCTGCCTGAGTTCTGGAATGCCTGGATGATGTCTCCGCTGCCGTTGCTTATTGACGAAGGTGTTATGGCGGATGGGTTTGCGGCGGCAGTCCAGGCAAACGTGGAGCCCGCAAGAGAGGATCCGAGGAGAATGCTCACCTGTTCGTTAGAACACCATCTCTGGTATGAATGGGCTGGGGTAAACTGGACGTCGGGTATGGGATTCAGGTTGATGGCGCCGCTTGCCGCTGCCTGGCATCCTTCTGCACTGGTATAGGTATATGTTATTTGGTTGGAGCCCAGGTTGGCCAGTGAGGGATTGAAATAATAGGTTCCTGTGACAAGGCTTACGCCGGTGCCTGTATAAACTCCTCCTGCCGGGCTCCCGAATGTCAGGGCGAAGGTGGGTGTGTTCGGACAATACGCTGTTGCCGGACTGCTGAAAGTAACCACCGGGGTGGCATTTACTGTTACAGAATGGGTTGCTGACATGCCGGTGCAATTGTTTGCATCTGTATAACCCACAGAAACTTGTTTTATCCCCGGTGTGTTCCAGCTGATAAACACTTCATACGGGCCTGAGCCTGCTGTGATTGTTCCTCCACCCGGATCCCATACATAGCCTGCTTTCCCGGCTTCGGTGGTGAAGGGTCCAAGTGTGAGGCTCTGGCATCCTGCTGATGGTCCTGTGACAGAAGGAACCGGCAGGGCATGAACGGTCACTGCCAGTCCGGGATTCAACGCACTGGAAGAACACCCTGTAAGCGGGTCGGTATAGATTACCTTCACCCACTGGCTTCCGGCAATCAGCCAATCCACCGTACAGGAACTCCCTGTTGGATTTACCATGTTCCCGGGAGAAACGGTCCAGGTGTAATTGTTCATCCCGGCATCAGTGGTATATGGGACAGCTGTGGTGCCTGCGCAGAATACCTGGCTGCCTGAGATTACCGGGCTTGGAAGTCCTGAAACAATGACTGGCAATGAAGCAGGACTCAGGGCAGAACAGTTGTATGCATCAGTATAATTGACACTCAGGGTGGTTGTACCGATGGCAGTCCAGCTCAGGGTTATTGTATTATCCGCAGTAGTTCCTCCTGAAACAAGCATTGCTGAAGCTGCAGTATAACTCCACAGGTAGTTGCTCATGCCGGCTTCTGTGGTATAGGTTACCGGGATCCCGATGCATGCACTGGTTAGTGAAGATTGTATCGTAGGTAGCGGATGAGGATGAAGGATTACATGCATGCTTGACTCAGCCCCTGATCCGCAGGCATTTGTACCCTTGACTTGTATATCACCTGAGTTTGCAGTTGCTCCGAAATCGAGGGTGATATCATTACCAGCCGGGATAGGCGGAGCCGTAACTCCAAGCGGCACCCGCCATGTGTATCCCGTGGCACCTGCAATAGGGTCAACGTGATAGGCCAGTCCGGCCGAGGGCTGGCATATGCTGGCCTCACCGGTGATGGTCCCTGCTGCGGCAGGGAGGGCAGTCACAACCAGTGTGAGGTTTTCAGTTGTAACAGCTCCGCAAACATCTGAAACAGTTAAGGTGACTACCGGATTTAACGCGGAGGCGATGACATTGGCCGGATTCGTTGTTAGTCCGCCGGGCCATAGATAGGAATAGCCTGGATACCCTCCGCTCACATTGGCGCTAAGGTTTACCGGGGTGTTGTCGCAGATCAGCCCTGGCGGAGCAGGGTTGATGCTCACAACCAGGGGTGGATGGTCCAAAATGTTTATTGTCACCGATGCCGTACTTGTAATGCCGCAGGTTGTATGGGATGCATCCAGGATCAGGGTTTCAACTCCTTCGGGTATTCCATCGGCGAGGGGTTGAATGACCAGTGGTGTTGACTGTGTGGCGCCGGCAGGAATTATGATGGACGCGGGTAAAGGGTTCGGCAGAAAGTCGGCCTGGGTGGCGGTACCTGCCGGGTTGATGGCCAGGTTGATCACAAAATCTGTTGCCTGGGGAGTGGGAATGGAGAAAACAAGAATTGCATTGCTGCAGCCTTCAATCGCGTTTTGTCCGCTAAGCGGGTTGGAAAAGGAGGTGTTGATAAGGATACCTGTGCTTGAAAAGCTGTTCTGTTCAAGAAAAACGCCTGAATCGTAAATGCCGTCGGTTACGTCACAGATGGCAAGTTTAATATGATAGGTCTGCAGGCAGGTAACGCTGTGGGTGGCATTGAAAACGAAAGTGAACCTGTTATAGGCGACGTCTTTTTCAGGTACGTTCCACCATGAATATTCAGGTTTGTTGGCGCATACATTACTTATGGTCACAGGAAGTGTTGAACCAGGCAGGAGGGCGATATTTACTGCATCGTTGAGATACCCCATTCCACCTGCAATCCCGGGACCACTCAGGAAAAACCCGAATGCGTCATTAAAGCCGCTGCAATAACCGTCGAACTCCTCTGAAGCAAACTCATACCTGAAGTTCATCAGGTCTGTCTGGGGAACGAAATCAAATTCAAGGATTGCCTGGTTTTTTACCGAGGCAGGATTTGTAACGTTGGCAATTTTTGCAAGATCCGGATCGCTGGTTGGTCCGTAAGTATCGGTGCTTGCAAAATTTGGAGGGGCTATGGCCGAAACTACTTTCCCTGATGAAAGAATCACGCCGCCGGTAAAAGTAAGCTGGGTTGTCACGCTGCCGGCGGTAGTGAAATTTCCTATCTGCTGGTTTTCGGTGGAACCCGGAACTGTCATCAGGATATTCAGCGGATCTGACGAACCATTAAACGTTGCATTTGAGATTGTAACCCCCGCCCCAACCAGGTATGTCTGGACAAACTGCTGGGGAGTCATGGTGATAGTGTTGCCCGGTGTGACCGTCAGCTGGGCGACGACTTCCTGTCCGGAATACCAGGTACCCAGTAATATACAGAAGAAATATATTCTATAAGATTTCACCTGATTCTGTTTACTTCATCCCGCATCTTGCATCCTGCATCCTGTATCTTGTATCCTGTATCCTGGATCCTGCTTTAATCCTTCACACATCTCACAGGAAATGCATTGGATCTTCCTGAATAATATTTTGAAACGCTTGTTTCGTAGATATTCAGTCCGCGGGCCAGCGCCCTGGTGGTCCCTGCGGGGGCCGCAGTCCAGAACATCGTAGCGGTAAGGCTGCCGGAGGTAAAGTCCCAGAGAGCATTCTGGTAATAGATGCCTTTTAAAAGAGCCTTGAAGCCAAACGTAGGCAGGGGATCTTTAAGTTCGGCACCTGCGAGTCCGTTACCCGGGTTTGTGGCGCCGTCGATGAGCAGTTGCCATTCGGCGGCGGTGGGGACATGCCATTCGGGCGGACAAAGGCCCTGCACGTACACTCCGGCTGAAGGGACCTGGTACTGCATAAGTTCATCCCATTGATAGAGCCCTCCGTAAGAGGAGCATGCAGGATCGGAGGTGAGGCAGTATTTTTCAGGGGTGCAGTTGTTCTGCTGGGGCACATCCGAAGGGGATAGGATGGTGCCGTAGGTGAGGTTATCGACCATCCAGCAGCGGGTCCCCATGGATAAGGCCCGGTATGTTTTGTTATCTCTTGGGTCGGTAAAGCTGGTAGGACAGCTTGTGAGCACGCTTCCGTTCACCACGGTGATGGGCACGGAGGAGGAGGTGTTCACGCAGGTGTTTACATCCATATAGGTATAGGATATCAGGTGGGTAGTAGTGGAGAGGGTTGAAGGATCAAGCATGCCTCCGCTGACAGGGATGCCGTCGAGGAGGTACTGTCCGCCGGCCCCGGGGGGTACTCCTCCTTTGAGGGCAAAAGGCCTGGAAGTGGAAGTGGTTTTAGGATCGTTGCAGGCAGTGATGGAGACATAGGGAGCAGGATGCACGCCGATGGCATATGGGGGTGAAGCAGACCCTGAGGCACAACCTGTTTTGTTTCCTTTCACAAAGAGGTTCCCTGCGGATGCAGTAAGGTCGAAGGTGATGGAAGCGTTGGGCCCGGAGTTACCGATGGTCACGCCGGTAGAGGGGACATACCACCAGGAATAGCTGTCGGCATTGGCAATGGGGCTTACCGAGTAGGACCTGGTCCATCCCTGGCAAACGTTTGGAGAACCAGTGATGGCGGTGGCTGCATCGGGGATGATCCCCAGGGCGATGGAGAAGGTTGGAGCGGTGCTCGAGCAGACAACGCCCGGGGCATAGGTGATGGCTTCGGTCATAGAGATGGTCGCGGGGTTGGCGTTACCCCAGGTGACGGTGATCGAAGAAGCGGTGCCTGAAGTTGGCGTACCTCCGCTGACGGTCCAGTTGTAAGCATGGTTAGCCTGGGAAGCGCCAATGGTATAGGTCTGTATGGTTTGCCCGCAGGGCGAAGCCAGCCCGGTGATCACAGGCGAAGGACTGGGATAGACGGTGATGTTTTTCAAGGTAGGCGAAGCAGCGGTACATCCTGTACCCACAGTGTAGTTCACGTCCACGGTCTGTGCCCCGGTTGCACTCCAGAGCACGGTGATGCTGCTGGTATTTGCCGGGCCTACGATAGTTCCCCCGGCCGAGACATGCCATACATAGTTCGAAAGCCCGGCATCGGTGGTATAGGTAGAGCTGAAGCCCAGGCAGGCTGCAGCGGGTCCGTTGAGAGCAGGCACGGGCAGGTTGTTCACCTGCACGGTATAAGTTGTAGGCATTGTAGGGGTACATCCGTTGGCATCAATATAGGTGACGGTCACGGGATGGTTGCCGAGGGTGTTCCAGAGGATATCCACAGTATTGGTTCCTGGGCCGGCGGTAATGGTTCCCCCGGTGACAGTCCAGGTGTATCCGGTCATGGAAGTTTCAGTGGAATAGGTTGCCGGGTTGTTCAGGCACATGGCACCCGGACCGGTGACAGTGGGTACAGGCAGGGCGTTGACGGTGACGGCATAGGAGGTAGGAGTGAGGGCGGTACAGGAGAACTGGTTAAGGTAGTTGACGCTGATGGTCCCTGGACCGGCGGTGTTCCAGGTCACGGTGGCCGAGTTGGATGTAGCTGTTCCGCCTGAGGTGATCGACCCTCCGGTGATAGTCCACACATAGCCAGTCATACCGGCTTCGGTGGTATAGACATGGGATGAGTTGTTGCATACCGCTGTAGTCCCGGAGATGGTGGGGCTAGGCAGGGAATTTACGGTGACGGTAAAAGGAGTCGGGGCAAGTGCGGAACAGAGAGTGACGGGATCGGCATAGTTTACCGAGATGCTCTGTGCACCCAGGGTGTTCCAGGTGACGGTGGCGGTGTTATCTGTACCACTGCCTCCCGAGGTAATCATTCCTCCCACGATGCTCCAGGCATAATTTGCTTTGCCGGCATTGGTGGTATACACATGCCCCGGCGTACCGATGCAAACGGCATTGTCTCCCCCGGTGAACGAGGGAATCGGCAAGGGGTTGACGGTGACGTTATATGTCGTCGGGCTGACGGCGGTACAGCTGTTGCCATCCAGATAATTAACAGAAATACTCTGTGCCCCGGCCGTGTTCCAGGTGACGGTGGCGGTATTGTCGGTGGGAGTGCCTCCCAGGGTGATGGTCCCCCCGGTGATAGTCCAGATGTATGCTGTTTTTCCGCCTTCAGTAGTATATACATTGCCTGTGCTGTGGTTGCATACCACGGCGCTGCCGATGATGTTGGGAGCGGGCAGCGGATTGACCGTGACCGGCAAAGCTGTTGCAGAGGCTGCAGTACAGCCGTTGGCATCGGTATAGTTTACGCTGATGGTGCCGGTTCCTGCCGTATTCCAGGTGACGGTGGCTGAGTTGGAGGTGGCAGTTCCACCAGCAGTGATTGACCCTCCGGTGACATTCCACACATACCCTGTCATCCCGGCTTCAGTAGTATAGACATGTCCTGGTATCCCAAGGCAGACCCCCGTGGGACCTGCAGTGAAAGAAGGTATGGGCAAAGAGTGGACGGTGATATTGGAAGTTGTAGGAGAAACCCCGGTGCAACCGGTGACGGGATCATTGTAATTAACCCTGACCGCTTGTGGACCGGCAGAATTCCAGGTCACTGTCACAGTATTATCAGCAGGGCCTCCGCCCGAAGTGACGCTGCCTCCGTTCACGATCCAGTTGTAATTTGTCATCCCGGCCTCTGTGGTGTAAATATTTCCGGTGGAATTAAGACAGACGTCTGTAATCCCATTCAAAGTAGGTGAAGGCAGGGGATTAACATTGACGATAAAGTTAGCAACAGGGCCAAGACAGCTAAGCAAAGATGGTGTTATTGCAAAAGTTATAGTACCCGCGGCTGAACCTGATAAAACCGGCGAAAGGTTGATAAAATTATCGGTACCTCCGGTCATGGGACAACCTGAGGCTATGTTTACACAAAGAGGCTCAGGCCAGGAATATGCAACCCTAGGATCGGGATTATTTGAAGTCAGTGTAATATTTATTGTTGAGCCGGTGCATACCATCTGCGGATTAGCTGTGGTCAGAACAGGGACAACCCTGGGAAAAATATTCAGTACGCCTGGTGTTGCAGATGTACAACCATATATATCCATATAATTTACACTCACTGATCCTGCACTTGCTGTGGGCCATGTTACTGTAACCGTATTATCGGTTATCGTCCCTCCCCCGGTGACCACACCGTTTGGCGAAACAACCCATTGATAATTAGCATTTCCTGCCAGAGTGGTGTAAACATAACCTGGCGCATTCTGACAGGGATCGCTTGATCCGCTGATTACAGGAGTAGCAGGAATATGATAATAAATTGTTTTTAACGTTGGAGTCAGCCCGATACATCCTGATACAGGATCATCATAATTAACCGAAATAGTATGCACTCCAGTCGGCACATTCCATAATACTGTGGCAGAATGATTCCCCGTTCCTCCTGAAGTGATGGTGCCTCCCACTACAGCCCAGACATAATTTGTCATACCTGCTTCGGTTGCATAAGCAGTTGTTGCTCCATCACATACATCGGCAGCTCCGGTAATAGTAGGGTGAGGCAACACAATTACAGTTACCTGTTGAACTTCGGGAGTATTATTACAAGTCTCAACTTCGCAAAAATATGTCGTAGTGACGGCAGGCGTTACAGTAATCTCCGATCCGTAACCTGCGATAGGCCCTCCCGGATATGCACCTTCATACCAGGTCACACCGCTGGGTGTGAATCTGGTACTTTCGTTACTTGCAATCCATTGAGTATTGTTCCTGCCCGTTGCTGTAAAGGCGATGGTTCCGTCAATATTCTGGACCCCCTGGGTGGCGTTATAATTGAAGCATGCAGGTTTTTCCTGTATGTGATTATCGATCACACCACCCTGTTCATTAAGAACGATCTGAAAAGTGCCTTGTATGGCTGGATTGCTACTACATGAGAAAAGCCTGCAGTTGATCCAGTAAACGACAAGTTTCATATTTGGCGTAACACCGGATGTGTAGTAAAAAACATTTTGTGTACCGGTTGGGAGAGAAGGAAACCAATCTTCCCAGGGAGCAAAAATTGCATTTTTGGGAATATCTGCCCCTGCATTTGGGATGATTGTAGATGTGTATGTACACCAGGATGGGGAACTGGTATTAGGGGGCCCTGAGAAACTTATCCAGCCATTGGAACCTACCCAGAACTGCGAATATAAATGATTGAAAAAGCAGAACTGGAAGCCGATATCAAAGGGACCCGCCCAGCAATCGTCATGATTTCCTCCGGTTGTACAATTTGTAAATGATGGGTCTACTGCTGTGCCACCTGTAAACGGCTCAGGAGTATATGCAGGCTGAACAGCGAAAGTATAAGAATTCGAGCCGTTAAAGCATCCTGTCGCCAGGGTTGCCTTTAAAAGAGCCGATCCTCCCTGGCAAATAGGCGGTACCGGTGCGATATTCACACAGGAAGATTGCGCACGCGAAGAAATTTCAAAAAAAAGCAGAAGAAGAAAAGCGAGATATATCCTGAGTTGCATCTATTCTTTATGTACCTGATTTATGTAAAAGACAAGAAAATCCCCGATTGGTTGCATGACCTAACAATCGATTTGCAAAAGTAGGAAAAAATAATTTAAGTAGATTGAAAGACTTCCTTTATTATCAGGGAGTTCAGTCTTTCACGCAACGAACGGGAAAAGCATTGGCGGGGCTGGATGAATACAATGACGTACTGGTGTTCGGGGTGTTGAAGCCACGGGCAAAAACTTTGTTTGTAACTTTTATGCAGGGCCTGCCATTCGGAGCTCGTGGGGAAATGCCTTCCCGACGAAGTGTTCCAGCACTAGTAGGGTGCAAATATTGCATTTTGGGGAACAGCATTGTTTGTATTGGGTATTGTAAAAGGCGTGAAAATAGTCCATCCCTTGTTTTTAGGGTTTGTGAAACTGATCCTGCCTCGAGCAGAAATTTTCACAATATGGTTGAACTAGTCTTTGACGCATCGGACGGGAAATGCATTTGATCTCCCGGAAAAATATTTTGAAACGCTTGGGTTGTAACTGTTCAGTCCCCTTGCAACAGCTCTTGTATTTCCTGAATCTGTAGAAGTCCAGAACATGGTTGCAGTAAGTGTGCCTGTTGTGAAATCCCACAAGGTATTCTGGTAGTAAATGCCATCAAGCAGGCCACGGAAACCGTGTGTCGGGACAGGGTCTTTAAGATCAGAGCCTGCAATCCCGTTCCCGGAATTCACTTGGCCATCGATAAGAAGTTGCCATTCGGCGGAGGTGGGGACATGCCATTCGGGCGGACAAAGGCCCTGCACGTATTGTCCGGGGCCCGGAACCTGGTATTGCATAATCTCATCCCATTGATACAAGCCGCCGTACACAGTGCAGGTTGGATCAGTGCTCAGACAATATTTTTCAGGAGTGCAGTTATCCCGCTGGGGGACATCGGTAGGTGTCAGAGAAGCTCCATAGGTCAGGTTATCGAGCATCCAGCATCTTGTTCCCATATTGAATGCACGGTAGGTTTTATTGTCCCTTACATCGGTAAAGGTACTCGGACAGCTGAGCAGGCTGCTTCCCGTGCTGATCGTAATAGTCACGGGGATGGAAGTGTTGATACAGCCACGAAAGTCGGTATAAACATAAGTAATATTATGCACGGTGGTCGAAAGCACAGCGGGGTTGAAGATACCTGCAGCTGAAAGGGTTGCATCGATGTAATACTTTCCGCCCGAAGGAACACCACCCCTGAGGCTGAACGGCCGTGCAGTGGATGTTGTCTTGATATCGTTGCATGTCCTGAGGTCGACATAAGGCTGGGGATAAAGCGTAATAGCATAGGCAGGCGATACAGGGCCAGAAGCGCATCCTGTCTTATTGCCCTGAACGAAGAGACTTCCGCTTCCTGCTGTCAGACCAAATGTAAGATCTGCACTGGCCCCGTTGTTGACGATCGTTACTCCGGTCCCGGGATTATACCACCAGGTATAACTATCGGAATTGCTGATCGGCCCTACTGTATATGTTTTCGTCAACGTTAGGCAGGATGTAGCCGGACCAGTGATAGCACCGGCCGCATCAGGGATAAGGACCAGGTTTACAGGAAATGCTGGTGCATGGGCAGTACAAACAACCCCGGGAGCGTATGTGATCGATTCCACAATATCTATGCTCACAGGGTTGGTGTTCCCCCAGGTTACTGTGATGGCTGGATTAGTCCCTGTTACCGGGGCCCCTCCGGTTACTGTCCATAAATATGTATGGTTTGCCTGGGCTGACCCGACGGTAAACACCTGGGTGGTTTGGCCGCACGGACTTGAAGGACCTGTGATTACGGGAGATGGAGCAGGATTGATAATGACATTATAAACAGGAGTTGTTGTGCTGCAGTTCGTTGTGAAATTCTGGTCGATCTCGGTAAGTTGAACAGTACCTGAAGGCCCGGGGCCCCAGTCAATATTAATCGTGTTCGTGTGGTTCCCCGTAAAGCTGATAGCCGAAGTAACAGTCCAGATATAATCATGATTGGCAACTGCCGGTGTTGAATAAATCGACCCGCTTTGGTTGTAGCATACCTGCTGGGGACCGCTGATCAATGGAGAGGGTAGCGGGTTGACATAAATTTTGTAATCGGCAGCAGCTCCGGGACAGGCCATTCCACTCTGTGAAGAAGGTATAATGTGATAATTGACAAACCCTTGAGCAGAGGATGAATTGGTTATGGTTTGTATAGGGATCGTCGCTGTGCCGGAAGTTTGGAAGTTGGAGACCGTTCCAGAAGAAGCGGTAGCGGTCCAGGTGAAGGTGGTGGGGCTGACGTTGGCCGTAAGGACCACTTCGGTGCTTGAAGTTCCTGAACAAATCTGCTGGGAAAGTGGGGAGTTGGTAACAGTGGGACTGGGGTTGACCTGGACATTATAAGAGGTGGATGTTCCTGTACAGTTCGCAATAGAAGGGGTGACGGTATAGGTCGCCAGGTGGGAAACCAGATCGGTGTTTGAAATGGCGACCTGGGGAATAGCCGGATTTGGACCTGTGGCGGTTCCTGTCGGAGGACAGACGGGTATGCCGGTTTCACAAGTGACAGTCCAGGTATAATCGACAGGCAGTGCTGTGACGTTCGAAAAAAGCGGAACAATGGCGGTATTCACTCCAGAGCAGATGATCTGATTGGAGATGGAGTTGGCCACCGGAACGGGATTTACACTGACGGAATAATCTCTAATAGGGCCATTGCAGTTGTTGGCCTGAGGTGTGATGCTGTATGTGATGACCCCGATGATGATGCCGGGGTTGGCCAGGTTGTCGTCGATCAACAGTCCTGGTTGAGTTGAGGGATTGGTAATGTTGACAGCACCGGATGTTACAACAGAGGTCCAGGAAAAGGATGTGTTTGTAACATCGTAATCCAGGTTGATAGCGGCATTGACACCTGAACAAATGGTTTTTGTCATTACGGCATTGGTCAGATGAGGAACCGGATGTACAGTGACTGTGTAATCCTGGTGAGGCCCATCACAGTGATTTGCCGAGGGGGTAATTGTGTAAGTGATTTCGGCATCGGCAGTACCGGAGTTGGAGAGCTGGTCATTGATTAAAATGCCCGGCTGAACCGATGGATTGTTGATTGTCACTGGAGGTATGGTCACTGCATTTGTCCAGGTAAAGGTTGTTCCCGAGACGTCTGATACAAGATTTATGCCGGCTGTTGCTCCTGAACAAATTGTACGACTCAATGGAGGATTATTTGTCAGATGAGGTACTGGATACACCGTGACGCTATAGTCTGCAGAAGAACCGTTACATCCGTTTAAATGGGGAATAATGGTATAAATGACACTGGCATCATTACTTATGGTATTTACAGGTGCATCCGTGATCGAATTAGTGGGAGTAGCCTGGTTGTTGGTAAATTGTATAATGGCTCCGGCAGGGTTACTGATGGCCGACCATGTAAAATCAGAACCGCTAGGAGTGCTTCCGAGAGCAATTGCTAACTGTGTTCCCGAGCAAACCGGAGTTATAGGGGCTGTGTTGAACACCGGGATTTCGCGAATCTCTGCGACGATAGGGGTTCTTGACGTACTATTGCAAAGAGTAGGATAAGTGGTGTTTACAGCTTCTGCATAAAAGGTGGTTGTGACGGAGATTGAAGGAGTTGAGAAAGAGTTCCCTGTACCTAACAGATTTCCTCCTGTAGCAGCATCGTACCAGTCAACACGGATGTTCGACAAAGACTGAACATTCATGACAACAGAACCGGGGCCACAATTGTAGAACGGCGGATTTAATTCAGTGGGAGGCGAAGGAATTACGATAGCATGTACATCTATCGGGGTTCTTGTGGCACTTGTACAGAAGTATGGAGGTGTGGGATTATAGGCCTCTGCATAAAAAGTATATGTGCCAACAGCACTAAGTGTTTGAGCAAAAGGTGCTCCTGAGTTGGACTCTCCAATTGGAGTTCCTCCGGTTGCCTGTGTATACCATCTTACAACCTCACCATTGAGAACTAATGCTATCAGGTTCACGATTCCCGCACCGCAGCGGTCAAAATTGCCGTTAATAACAGGCGGTGGCGGAGTCACTATCTGATTAGATGTAATACTTGCTTTACTGGAACTTGCAGAATACCACCATGTATTGATCATTTTATCGTGACAATCAGGCCCGTTGGGCTCCCAGATGTGACAACCTGTCGTTGCCGGAAGACATCCTGTTAAGTTAGTTGTTTTTGGGTTTGGACAGCCGTTAAGTTGCGAGTCGTCCCAATAGGTTTTGGGGTTCTCTCCTCCCGGGTTTATCGGTCGTATAAGGCTTATTGTAAATCCATTTGGATTCCTTTCAATGTCCCATAAAGGAAGGTTTGTAAGACCATTTACATAAGTAATCTGCAAAGTGACCAGAGTGCCATCAGGAACAATTGTACCTGTACCGTCCAAACCGTTCCATAGAATTTCATTTACACCTGGTACAACAATTGAATATAAATGTACATCCGTACCCGGACTACCATAAGGAAACGTAACCAGAATATCAACATTGCCCTCCTTGTTAACATCAACATAAATGATCTTTCTGCCACTGCATATTGGAAAATTCGGATCATTATCCATATAAGGATATGTAGGGGCTCCAATCATAGCACCGTAGACCCCGTCAGCATAAATCAGAGGATCAGGATTATTGAGAAAAACTTTATATTGGGCTATGCCCGGGAAAGAAGTGGATGTGTTGTTGTTTTTTGATTGACGGTCTGAACTAAAATTACCGGTATTGAGGCACCCGTACTGGTTACAAAACATTGTAAACCGGCCTACATGAGCACCATTGTAGTTGCAGGATGTAGTTATTTGATCATCTGAATATACATAAAAGTTACCGGAGAAAGGTTCGAAAGGGCCAAGATTCGCGTAGAATTGCCAGGACTTGGAAAATACCCTTCCGTAAATCGCATCGGATGGGATCGCAATAGGATTTGCACCAGTGACAACCTGGAAGTCGAAAAGGTCAAAATCAATGGATCCGGAAAATTCAATGTAGTAATCACCCAGGGGACTTCCTGTAAGGACCTGATATTTTAGTGGATGATATCCACCGGAAGTAAAAAATGGCCCTACCACCGCCTGGCCATAGTTTGAAATATAACCTGAATCGGCTACAGTATTCGGACAAAGACCAGTTTTAACTACTGTTCCGGAAGGATCCTTTAACTGGTAGTTCCTGTTATTGCCTCCGCTCCTGTGAAGGCCAAATAATATGGTTTCATTATAGTTTGAGATATTAATATATAAACGGAAATTGGCCGTGGCATTATACGTAGCAAACTGGGTGTAAGTCGCATCAATGGATAAGGCGCCATAAGTCGATGAAGTGGGGCAAACCTCTTTTGTGCCCTCCGAAAAGCTGTCGAAAGGGATCAGCCAATAGCAGATGGTACAAAGAAAGAGTAAACGTTTTGCTAAACATTGTAAAACCATTGGCAGTTTTATAATAAAAATTTATTGATCAATAGATGATCAAACAAATGTACTAAAATTAAGCATGTACAAAATCTACTATGTTCCTTTAATCCTTGACACACCGAACCTGCAAAGCGTTGCCCCGTGTTGAGAAATATTTTGATACACTGGCGTTTATTTCATTTACTCCATGTGCAAAAACTCTTGTATTACTGCGAGGATTGACTGTCGAAGTCCAGAACATGGCAGCCGAAAATCCTGGCGGGACAAAGGCCCAGAGGCTGTTCTGGTAAAAAATCCCCGGGGTTTTCGCATGAAACCCGAACTGTATGTTCATGTCCAGCATGCTCCATCCGGCCAGGCCTTCTCCCAGGTAGAAATTTTCAAGATCAGCCCAGTCGGTCTCGCCGGGGACATGCCATTCGGGCGGACAAAGTCCCTGTTTCCCTTCCGCGGAAAGATTATCGGCTGTAAGAAATGTCATCAGCTCGTCCCATTGATAAAATCCGCCGGATGAAGCACAAAGCAAAGGATCGTTATTCTCACAATATTTTTCATTTATGCAGTTATCTGATTGCGGAAGATTATCCTGAATATAATTACCGTAGTTCAGGTTGGCCGACATCTAGCATCGGCGGATGCCCCCGCTGATGATCTCAAATGTGGGGTACGACTTCAGGTCGCGGGGGTCGGTAAGGCTGGTCTTGCAAATGAAATTCGATGCGGGGTTTACCCTCAGGCTGCGGGTTTTGGTGATCGCACAGGTATACATATTAGTATAAGTGTAGGAGACTGTATGGTCAGGGGGGCTAACACTCAGGGATGCAGGATCCAGGATTCGGGATGGCAGGGGCGTTCCATCAATCCTGTATTCTCCGCCTGGTGGAATCCCGCCTTTAAGAAAAACAGGTTTCGCGCCTTTCGTGGTTACAGGATCGTTGCAGGATTCGAATGTCACGTCAGGGTTCGGGTTGATGGTGAAGCTGGTATAACCAGAGAAGTTCCCGCTTCCGCAGTTGCTTACCGGCTGAAAACGTATTCCGGCACTGCCCTTATACCCCGCGATCAAAGAAACCAGGGGGGAAGCGTTTGTTCCGCTGATCGTTCCTGCGGATGAAGGATTGATCTCCCAAACAAAGGAAGTGGCAAGAGGGTCGGCTCCGGAGAGAACGTAAGGTAAATTCTGGCCGGCTTCGCAAACAGGATTCGGTCCGGTAACGATACCCGATGGAATGGGAATAGGAGTTACACGCTGGTTTTTAACTGCGGATGAGGTGCAGCCCTGGGCCGAGCTGTAGGTATAGGTTATGGAATGATCTCCTGAACCTGCCGTTGACGGACTGAATGTTGAAGTTGAGGTAGTGACCCCTGTACCCGAATAAGAACCTCCGCCCGGATTGCCTCCGTTTAGAACAAAGGGAGCAGCGCTGATGCATACCGCTGTGAAATCCGCCAGTGTTACTACCGGCAAGGGATTCACAAAAAGCCCGGAGGTAGCGGTGTTCGTGCAGAAGTTTACGTCGGCATAGGTGTATGTTATTACATGATTACCAGGCCCGGACAAAGGATCGAACATGCCCGTAAGTGTATTCACCCCGATACCTGAATATTGACCGTTTAAAGGCGTTCCTCCGGTAAGCAGGAATGGAGGGGCGGTTATACAGACTTGCATGAATGGCTGCAGTTGCACTACCGGAAGCGGGTTCACTATAAGCGGAGCGTTTGCCGAATTGCTGCAACTGTTCAGGTCTGTAATGGTATAAGTGATCTGATGGGTTCCTGCTCCGGCGACTGACGGGCTGAAAACCGAGGTTAAGGAGTTGACCCCTGCTCCTGAATACAGGCCGTTTGCCGGATTTCCCCCTGTAAGCAGATAAGCAGCAGAAATACATACCGAAGCCTGGGCCGAAAGTGTGACAGCCGGGAGCGGGTTAACGGTAAGAGGTTTAGAAGTGGAATTGATGCAACCAACGGGGTCTGTATACGTGTAGGTTATGATGTGATTCCCGATCCCGGCAAGGGATGGATCGAATACCGATGTGAGAGAATTGACCCCGGTCCCCGAAAAAACTCCATTCAAGGGTGTGCCCCCGCTGAGCTGGTATGGAGGTGCAGAAACGCAAACGGCTGCCAGATCAGCCAATTGGACCGTTGGCGGGTCATTCACAAGAAGCGTCTTACTGTCGGTATTTACGCAGCCATATCCGTCAGTATATGTATATATAATAATATGTGTACCTGAGCCTGAAGCCGGATCAAAGAATCCGGTCAGGGAATTAACCCCCACTCCCGAGTATATTCCAGGCGACGGACTGCCACCGCTCAGGGCAAAGGGTGGGAGGTTTGAGCAGGTGGAAGCAGGCTGTGCAAAGCTGACGACCGGTAGCGGGTGAACGCTGACTGTGGCGGAGGTAATGGCCTGGCAACCATTATCATCAATTACGGTTACCCCGTATGTGCCGCTCGAACTAACGGTGATCGCTGGTGTAGTAGCCCCGGTAGTCCACATATAAGAAGTATAAATATTTTGAACGCTGAGCTGCTGGGAAGTCCCCTGGCAGAAACTTGTTGTACCGCTTATCACCGGGCTTACCATGCTGGAATTGCTCAGTATTACATTATCTGATAAAATACATCCATGATCGTTCACAGTGACTGAATACTCACCCGGGGCTGAGACGTTTATGGTCTGGACTCCTGTAGCATAAATGCTACCGTTGAAATACCAGACATAGCTCTGCCTGTTGGGCCCGGCATCGAGGGTTACACTGGCGCCCGGACAAACAGCCTGGTCGGGGCCAAGGTTCAGGCTTGCAAAATCGGTAAAATACCCATAGGAACAACCCAACTGGCTTGGGTCGTAGGTATGAATGATCCCCATATGAAAAATATCCTGGGTATTGGCGAGAATATGAGCTCCCACAGGGAGGCTGGCTGTAGTAAAACTGATCCTTGCATATACAAAAGCCGGGTTACCGACAACCGGTGAAAACATGGCAGCAGTCACCAGGCTGGGATTCCCGTCAAGAACGAACGAGCCCTGGGCGCCCGCTTTGGTAAGAATGACCAGCTCAAACGAATATTGAGTGGATCGGGTAAAGGCAATCTGTGATGAACCTGTACAATCCATGGGTGGAAGAAGAGCTGACCCGACTTCCCCTCCATACCCTGTCAGATGCAATACATATGCTGGTTGATCAGTCTGGATAAAGGATGAAAGTACAGTGCTCGCCAGGCTGTAATGATAGGTGGCTCCTGACATTATGGTTGCTGCCGGCGTTGAGCTGCCATCCAGGTAAATGTTCGTATTATCAACTGTCGCCGTTATATAAACCCAGTCATTCACTGTACTATTGGTAAAACCTCTGACGACAATATATTCTGTTCCGATAATATTCACCGGGACGATCTGATCTCCGGTAAGATCATAGTTCCCTGAACCGGGATACTGGTCTGAATCATCCTTCACCGTGATGGCGACAGGTTTGTCGGAGGTAACTGTAGAACCCATCAGGTGATCGACACCCTGCTGTCCGGTGGCCTGGGCACTGTATACCTGTCCCTTGTTCAGTGTTACCTGGAACTGAACTCCGGCGGCATGGCCGACGATTGCTTTTTTAGGAGTGATGGTGACTGTGGTTGCATTCTCGGTGGCGATAATGTCAAATGAGTTGTAGGCGGGAGGTGTTAATGGTGAATGGTTGAACAAATTATCCTGGGAAGGAATGAAAAACGATGTGCCTAAAGCATTGTTGCCTTTGAAAGTGAATATCTCAGGGTTGTTGGTGTGAGCTTCTTCGTAATAAGCAGTGATAGGAACGTCGGAATGAATATGTAATCCGAAATTGAGTATGGTATTAGCCGGTTTGCATTCGACCTGTTCCTTTTGGGTAGTCAGGTTGACCGTATTTGTTGAATTCGCAGGTATTGTAACATTTATTATTGGAAAATTCGTCGTAGTGTTTGCCGGCTCCGAAATCGTTACATTTGCAGCCTGGTTAAAGGATGTCATCCTGATATATATGGGTTGGTCCCCATGGCCGGCTGTTACTTCAGGAGCAGCAAACCAGAAATCAGTGTTTGTTTGGCCTGTAAGTAGTACAGGAAATAAAACCAATAGAATTAGAAAGTGTAGTCGTTTCAACTTTAAGGCCTGGAATAAATCCCTGTAAAGGTACAACAAACTGCAATGCAAGGAAAATGAAAAAACCTAACGCTGAAATGAGAAAAGAAAAGGATTTCCTGGGAGAATTGGAGATTCCTTCGGAAGCCTTGTATGGTATCCACTCCTTGCGTGCAAGGGAGAATTTTCCCGATACCACGGCATTCCATAAAGAATGGTATTCTGCCATCGGATTGGTCAAAAAAGCATGTTATCTCAGCTGTAAGGACTACTTCAGGGCGGCCGCTGAAAAATATCCCGAAAAAAACATAAAAATTTTACAGGACAATGTACTGGATGCACTTGCTGATTCTGCAACTGATGTTTCTGAAGGCAGGTATTTCGAGCATTGGATCGTGCCTGCGATATCGGGAGGGGCAGGTACAAGCATTAACATGAATGTCAATGAGATCATTGCAAATGCTTCTCTTCTGAAACTGGGCCTTGAGCCCGGGAATTACCAAAAGATAGATCCTTTCGAACATGCGAACATTTTCCAGTCGACAAACGATGTGATCCCCACATCTTTAAAAATATGCATAATAAAATTACTCAATCTGCTTGAGGCTGCCGTCAACGACACCCGTGGCAGTATCGAAAGTCAGGAAAAATCAGGAAGGGATTCTCTGCGGATAGCATATACCCAGATGCAAGAGGCGGTGCCTACTACCTTCGGGCGTTTGTTCAGTACCTACAGCGATGCTCTTTCGCGCGACTGGTGGAGGGTCTCGAAATGCCCGGAACGTCTCAAGGAAGTGAACCTGGGGGGAGGAGCCGTCGGAACAGGGCTCTCAGTACCACGGTTTTTTATAATGGACGTTGTGAGAAAGCTTCAGAAACTCACTGGCTTGCCCATTGCACGCAGCGAAAATATGGCCGATGCCACTTCGAACCTCGACAGCTTTGTTGAGGTGCATGCAATTTTAAAAGCGCATGCAGTGAATCTTGAAAAGATGGTGTCGGATATCAGGCTGATGGCTTCCGATATCAGCAAACCATCCCCTGTTCTTGAAATTCCTCCCAGGCAAACCGGGAGTACCATCATGCCGGGAAAAGTCAACCCGGTGATTCCAGAGTTCGTGATCAGCTGTTCACACCAGGTATATGCCAATGACCAGCTGGTCACATCGCTTTCTGCCCTGGGATGTCTTGAACTGAATGCTTACCTGCCCCTGATCGGACATACGATGATCAGCAGTATCAAGCTATTGATTGCCTCAAACCAAAGCCTTCTCAGGAACTTGCTTGGAGCAATGAAAATCAACAGGGAGGCCAGCTTTGAACAGATGATGAAAAGTCCGGCTGTGACAACGGCCCTGCTTCCATATATCGGGTACCATAAAGCATCTGAGATCGCAACGCTGATGAAAGCAGAAAGTCTGAGTGTAACTGAAGCCAACCAAAGGCTGGGGTTTATTGATCAAGGTCGGCTGGAAGAAATTATGAAGCCTGAGAACCTCATGAAGATGGGATATACTTTGGG
>SESA01000168.1_pt1 | contig 45993 bp, 27 predicted proteins | sample 3171451 | NCBI WGS metagenome assembly SESA01 (sample SAMN06051862, study PRJNA518727) | freshwater metagenome | biome: subpolar coniferous forest; feature: holomictic lake; material: water; isolation source: holomictic Lake 227, 8 m depth | place: Canada: near Kenora, Ontario | collected...
TTCATTTGTAAGATTGTTCCCCTTCGGCGCTTCACGCCGGAGGGGTTGTTTTTTTTATGGAAGATTGGATAGGATTCATATCTCTGCAATCTGTGGGATTGACGGAGTATTTCATCTTTCACCGGGAGCCACTCATGAAAAATAGAATTCAATCCGCTGCATTCAGGATAGGGGCCATGCCCGCAATCGCATCTTCAAGGACGGCAAAGAGTTCAGCCGCATTGTTGGATAGGGAACCGCGGCTCAATTGCTTAAGCGGCTCAACGATCTATTGCAAGACAAGCACAGGATTGACAAAGTGATCGACGACGATGGTGATCCCACTGATCCCGCGGGAAAAATAAATGTGCATGCACGCATGGATTTTGCCAAGTCTTTGATAAGCGATAAAAAATTTGATCAAGCAACGGAGGAATTTCTGTGGCTTTGGGAACACATGTTGGAGCATGATGAAGCATTTTCGGGTGTGCGCGTGTCCTTTATGGCCGGCGATATGGCTCGTTTGAGTGAGCAATATGAGCCCGCCAAAGTGGCGTTTACCAAATTACGAGACACCGCGCGTAAAGAGATGGATGAGGGCGATGGCAGTCACGATGTGAATGTGGATTGGTTCACTCTTTGCACGATTATTGGCGATGAGAATGGGAAACTTGCTTGGTTTGACAAGGCGAAACTTGACCAAGAAAACTCGGACATGATTTCCAATATGGATTATTTATTGTTTGACTTATTAGTCAAACATAAGCGATGGGCGGATACAGGATTTTTGGAAGCAGATCCTGTGGCGCGTGTGCGGTCCAGAATTGATATGGATAAGCACATGTCGCAAATGCAGCAGAGTCATGTTCAATTGAATACGGGAACCGAAGCAATAATTAAAAAGATTAGGAATGAGAGCCTCTTGAAATGTTTGGCGCAGCACTACGGATGTTGTTTGGCAGCGGGACTTGACGAAGAAGCCATTGAAATCGCAAATATATTTTTGGATTACCGAGACAACCCGGATGCGCGCATTGCACTTGTGCAATGGGCAATGAAGATGAATCAACCACGCAAAGAACAAATGCTGTGGTTGGATGAAGCGGCTGAAGATGGCAGATATGTGAAGGCTTTGCGACAGAAAGTGCAAGACGCTTTAGCCAAGTAGACGTAGGAAAACGCAAAGAAAAACGCAGGAATTACGTCGTAAGCGCCTCAACCAACCGCCAGCATTCTTGGAACGTGTTATACAGCGGCGCAGGCGCGGCGCGCACAACGCCTGGATGGCGGAAGTCGCACACAATTCCTTTGGGCAGCAGCGTGTCGAATAATTTTTTGGCGGTGGCCGTTCCGCCATCAACCAGAATAGAAAGTTGACAGCCACGCTCGCTTGTAGCCGTGGGCGTGAGAATGCGAAAATGTTTTGGGTCGCGCGCGCGTAGCGATAATTCAATGAAGCCACTCATGGCGCGGCTCTTGGCGTTCATGCGCGCCAAACCCGCGCGGTGAAAAATATCAAAGCTCGCAAGCAGGGGAGCCAGCGACAAAATTGGCGGATTGGAAACTTGCCACGCATCGGCGCCTGCGGCTGGGTCAAATGTTGGCCCCATCTGAAATCGCGTGGAGGGATTTGTTCCCCACCAACCTTCAAGACGCGGCGGCGGATTTGAATGGTGGCGTTCATGAATGAACGCGCCAGCAACAGCGCCTGGACCGCCGTTGAGATATTTGTAAGAACACCAACACGCGAAGTCCGCGTTCCATTCGTGCAGCGCCAAGCGAACATTGCCAATGGCGTGCGCTAAATCCCAGCCGCACTTTGCGCCCGCAGCGTGCGCCGCCGCAGTGATTCGCGCCATATCAAGCACTTGGCCGGAGTAATACTGCACGCCACCCAGCATCACTAGCGCAAGTTCATCGCCGGCGCGCGTGATCGCCTCAACAATGTCATCGTTGCGCAGACACTCTTCGCCATCGCGTGGCGCCACTTCAATCACATCCGCATTTGGGTCGCCACCAAGCATGCGCACCAATGAATGCACGGCGAATCGATCGCTTGGAAACGCGCCGCGTTCCATAAGCAACTTGCGGCGCTTGCCCGCTGGCCGATAGAAACTCATCATTAAGAAATGCAAATTCGCCGTGAGCGTGTTCATGGCCACCACTTCATGCGGTTGCGCGCCAGTAAGTTCCGCAAGGCCAGCGCGGAAAAATTCGTGATATCGAATCCACGGTCGAGTTCCATGCACATGACCCTCGGCGCCCATAGTGGCCCAATCGTTCAGTTCTTCCATCACGCGCGTGCGCACAGCCTTGGGCATAAGTCCAAGCGAGTTGCCAACAAAGTACGCCTGCGCCGCGCCGTGTTGGTCGCGCGGAATTTCAAACTCGTCGCGGAAAGGACTGAGTGGATCGTGTGCATCGCACCACTTTGCAAACTCAAGCGTGGGCTTGAGGTCCGAAGCAGACAATTCAAGAATGGATGTTGGAAGAGAGTGTGTCATTGATGAGAAAAACGCTTTGAAATACCTAGAAAATCAATCGCCGTGCCCGCCAACATGGAAAGTTTTTGCGCGGGCGAAAGCCAATCCGCGTTACGAATGAGCACGCCCGGCGGATTCTCGCCCAGCGGAAATGGATAATCAGAACCCATGGCAATGCGGTCCGCGCCAACGGTGTTCACCAGATAACGCAACGCTTCCGAGTCATGCACGATGCTGTCAAAGTACAAGCGCCGCACGTGGTCGCGCGGATGTGTTTGCGAATGCGTGGCGCACAAATCTGGGCGCGCTTGAAAACCTTTTTCAATGCGGCCAAGCGTGTACGGAAACGCGCCGCCGCCATGCGCGAAACATAATTTTAAATTTGGGTGTCGATCAAGCACGCCGCCAAACGCAAGCGCGCAGATGGCGCGGGAAGTTTCCGCGGGCATGCCAACAAGCCACGGCATCCAGAAGCGGGGGATTTCGTCGCGACCAACCACATCCCATGGATGCACAAAAATCGCCGCGCCAAGTTCTTCAGCCGCGGCGAAAAAATCCGCGAACGCTGCGTTGTCCAGGTCCACGCCATTTACGTTGGTTCCAATTTGCACGCCAGGAAATCCAAGTTGCTTCACGCAGCGCTCAAGTTCGCGCACCGCAAGCGTGGCATCTTGCATGGGTACCGTTGCAAGAGCGATGAATCGATCAGGCATTGCGCGCACAACGCCCGCGAAGTGATCGTTGAGCAACTGCGACAAGTCGTGCGCGTTGGCGGCCTTGGCGCCGTATGAAAACATCACTGGAACCGTGGAAAGAACCTGCATATCCACGCCGCTTGCGTCGCACTCCGCCACACGCCGCGCCGCGTCCCAACAATTGGATTCAATTTCGCGAAATAATTTTCCGTCAATCATCATGCGCGCCTTGCAATGCGCGCAGTGATCCAGCGCAACCCAGCCGCCGCAGCCATAACGCTCGCGTAGATCGGGCCAATGCTCAGGGAGCATGTGCGTGTGCAAATCGAGTGTCCGCGGCGCGTGCATTTGAAGATGCTAGCGAGAACTTTCACGCTCATTCATTTCGGCGGGTGTGTCAATGCAGAGGCATGGTTGAACGCACCAACACCGCGTGACTTATTTTGTAAACGCAGTGTGTTGGCAATGAAAAATATCGCGGTCGTGCGTTGTACTTTGCCCCGCCTTCAATTATTTTGTGCGGGGGGCGGGCTTCGGAACGCGAGTACCACACGATGGACATGTGCAGAGTTTCGGATCGGCCCAAAACGCTTCCATGGCCTTGCGGAAATGATTGACAATGTCGGAGCACGCAAACTCCTGGTCATACACCAGCGCATCGCAGTTCTCGCAGTAGAAAATCAAGTGCTCAGTTTCGGTGGGTGGTCGCCTACGTTCCACCACAAGACCAAGTGTGTTTGGTCCGCGCTGTGGTCTATGGGGCACGCCGCCAGGAACAAACATGGCTTCGCCCTCGCGCAGAATGATGTCGCGAATTCCATGCGCATCGCGCACGCGAATGGACACATCGCCTTGAAGTTGCATGAAGTATTCCTCGGAATTGGTCATGTGGTAATCGTTGCGCGCGTTTGGTCCAGCGATCAACATCACAAAGAAATCCTTGCCGCTGAAAAGATATTTGTTCGACACTGGCGGCACCATTAAATGGCGGTTCGCCGCGGTCCACGCGGACAGGTTGATCGGGCTTGCCACGCCGCCCGTGCCGTCCCATCCGGTGGGATCGCCAAGTGGGTCATTGGCGGGAAATGGCGCGGCAACAACGGCGGTTGGATTGATCGTGCTCATGCGGATCAGTTTACCTTCAGAAAAAGACACCACCTCGCATTGCAGTGCGGCAGGATTTGACGCCTGGAGCATTTCAAAAATGGCGGCGATGGCTTTGATCAAACGACGAATCTTTGCCTTGCAGGTGATTCTGGAATAGAGAAGTTTATTCGTCAGAGATTTTCAAATTCAAATGGAAATTTATTCAAATATCTGCCCAAGTTTCTTGGACCTCGACCCTCGATTCCACAAGACACAAGTGCTACACTCAATTTGTTGGCAAGCAGTTTGAATCCGCCGACGTACCTCAATCCTTCAAGGAGTTTCTGTTTTGAATGAATCTGCAAATGGCGGCGTTTTAGTTGCTGACGAACTTGAGACCGTGAACAAAGAAAATATGCAAACCAGCGGCGCCGACGCCGCCGATGTTGGCATTGTCGAACCTGAATTTGACACGGATCCAATTCAAACTCCGCGCAACGTGAAGTTGGCCATGCTTGCGGCGGTTGTATTTCCGCCGCTTGGCGTGCTAACCGCCATGGTGTTGCTATGGGGCGGCATGTTTAATTCCACCGACCTCATCATTCTTGCAAGCATGTATGTATTGACGGGTTTGGGAATCACCGTTGGCTATCACCGCTTGTGCACGCACAAGGCGTTCGCCACGCGCGGACCAATCGCGTTTTTCTTTCTTGCCTTTGGAACCATGGCGGGTCAAGGTCCAGTGATTTGGTGGTGCGCAACGCATCGTCGTCATCATCAATATTCAGACAAGGAATTTGATCCGCATTCTCCACACGCTGGCTACGAGCCTGGACTTGTCGGTTTTTGCAAGGGCTTCCTGCACTCGCACATCGGTTGGTTATTTGAGAAGGAGCAACCCGACTACAAGCGTTACGTTCCTGATTTGCTTCAGGACCCAATGATCATGTGGCTTGATCGAATGTTTGTGCCAATTCTTTTCGCGGGATTGCTTTTGCCTGCGGCGGTTTCTGGTTTCATCACGGGCACATGGCAAGGCGCGGGCCTTGGATTGTTGTGGGGCGGCTTGGTTCGCATGTTCATGTTGCATCACTCAACATGGAGCGTAAATTCCGTGTGCCACGTGTGGGGTCAAAAAGAATATCGCTCTGGCGATGAGAGCCGCAACAATCCCATCATGGGAATTCTTGCGCTTGGTGAAGGTTGGCACAACAATCATCACGCGTTCCCAGCGAGCGCGCGTCACGGGTTGAAGTGGTGGCAATTTGATTTAAGTTGGATTGTGATTCGATCGCTGCAACTTGTTGGTCTGGCCAGCAAAGTGCGCTTGCCTTCCAAGGAGCGCATGCAAGAGCGACGTCGGGTGAATAGTCCGGCGTCTTGATTCGATCGTCATTCAAGCAGAAGTTCAAAACCGCGGCGTCACACGCCGCGGTTTTTTATGTCATGATCGCAATTGAAAGCGAGAGAGCCAATGCAAACCATTCAAAGCCAAACTCATGAGACCGCGTCCAATGTAGTCATGCAATCCAACGAATTTGGCGTCAACATGTCCACGGCGCTGCCATATCTATTCGTGTATTTCGCGCTTCTCTTGTTGGTCATCGTGGCGCACTGGGAAGTGTTCGCCAAAGCGGGTCGGCCAGGCTGGGTGATCTTTATTCCGTTCTACAACTTGTATGTCTGCATGAAAATTTCCAGCAAGCCAGGTTGGTGGTGGGTGCTGCTTTGCATTCCTGGCGTGAATATTATTTTTTCCATCTTGATGATGCGCGGCTTGGCGCGCAACTTTGGAAAGGGTGTTGGCTTCACGGCAGGATTGTTGTTGGTGCCGATTGTGTTCTGGTCAATCCTTGCGTTTGGCGAATCGCGCTACAACGCAACGTCAGCCTGACTTTCTTGACACATTTGCGCGACGTCGTGGCGGGGCTCTACTATTGCCGCCGTTGCTGTTGAATGCATCCACACAGAGAAGGCTGAATGTATGGCTGAAGAAAATTTAGACAATGTGCGTGAGCGGATTCGCCAGATTGATTTGGAGTTGATCGCCCACGCGGCGGAGCGTTCGAAGTTGGTGAAGCAAGTGGGGGAAATCAAGCGCCGCAAAAACATTGCCACGGTGGATTATTCGCAGGAGCGCGCGGTGCTTGAGCGCGCGCGTGTTGCCGCAGAGCAGCACGGATTGGATCCCAATGTGGCGCAGGATTTACTTGCGCGTTTGATTCATGCATCTGTGACGGCGCAAGATCAAGAAAGTTTGCGATTTTCCGCGGCGGGCGTTGGCAAGAGCGCGGTGATTGTTGGTGGCGCTGGCCGCATGGGCAAATGGATAAGCCGCTTTCTTTCCGCGCAAGGATTTCAAGTTGGATCGCTTGATCCTGCGGGAACGAATGAAGAAAATGCATGGTCACGCGACGCGCTGCACAGCGCAGACTTTGTGGTGTGCTCCACGCCACCCGCGGCCACGGCGAAGTTGTACGCAAGTTGGATTGCGCATCCGCCCAAAGGTGTTGTGGTGGATATCGCCAGCATCAAGACTCCGTTGATCGAACCTATTCGCGAGTTGCAAAAAGCGGGCGTGCGCGTGGCGTCCATTCATCCAATGTTTGGTCCCAGCATTGTTCTATTGCGCGACGCGGATGTTGTGATTTGCGACACGGGTGACACCGACGCGACCGAAGCGGTTGAAAAATTATTCAAGCCAACCACGGCGAATATTGTGCGCTTGCCTTTAATGGATCACGACCGAGTGATGGCGGATTTGCTGAGTTTGGCGCACGCAACAGCGATCGCATTTTCGCTGGCGTTGCCGCAAAGCGAGCATCCCGTTCGCAGCACCACTTTTTTGGCGCTGGAAACTTTGGCCGCGGCCGTGGTGCGTGAAAGCCCCGATGTGTATTACGAAATTCAAGCGCGCAATCCGTTTTCGGGCGCGGCTATTGAGCGTTTGCGCGCAGCGATTGATCGCGTGGCGGCGGCGATCGCCTCTAAAGATTCAACGGCATTCGCGCAATTAATGGGCGAAGGACAAACTCGCACGCCAAGGATTTTGCGCAAGTCATGAGCGAGATCGGTCGCAACGATCCGTGTGCGTGCGGAAGTGGGCGCAAGGCGAAAAATTGTTGTCAGCGACCCGCGGTGCCAGTGGCGAAAATGAATTCCGTCATGTTGCCAGCCATGGCCGGCGCGCCGGCGCGGCGTGTCGCGCTTGCGGAGGCGTTGCATATCGCCGCGCAATTACAACAGGCTGGTCAAATTCCCGCGGCAAGAATGGTCTTTGAATTGATCGTGACGGCTGACGCTGATCACGCCGACGCGCTTTTCTTTTTGGGTGTGACGTGCCATCAGTTGGGACAAAGCGCGCAAGGAATTCATTTCATGCGCCGCGCCATTGCGTTGCAGCCCAACAATCGTTTGTACCACTTCAACTTTGGAATTATCAATGCGGAAATGGGCGACACCGATGCGGCCATGGCGGCATATCAGCGTTCGATTGATATTCAGCCCACCGCGGAGGCGTGTAATAATTATGCCGGCTTGCTGTTGAACGAAGGGCGCCTTGATGAGGCGAGCGAATTGTTTCGCCGCGGAGGCGAGTTGAGCCCCGACGATGTGAATCAGCAAAGCAATTTTTTATACACGCTCAGTTACAAGCCGCACCCAGATGTGCGCGAGATTTTCAATTGGCACAAGCAGTTTGGTCAGCGTCACGAGCACGCCATTGCGCCCATGCCGCCACGCGCACACATTGAAGGAGGGCGTGCTGATCAACGCCTTCGAATTGGCTATGTTTCCGCCGATTTTCGACAACATGCGGTTGCGCATTTCATAGAGCCCGTGCTTGCCGCGCATGACGCCAAGCGCTTTGAAATATTTTGTTACTACAACTACCCGGTTGGTGATACGGTCACGGGTCGCTTTGAAAAGCTTGCGCATCATTGGCGCGTCATCACCAATCGTTCCGATGAAGATGTTGCGAACATGATTCGCGCTGATGGCATTGACATTCTGGTGGATCTCGCGGGGCACACTCCATTGAATAGATTGCGTGTGTTTGCGCGCAAGCCCGCGCCTGTGCAGGCAAGTTGGATTGGGTACTCCAGCACCACTGGCTTGACCCGCATGGATTACAGAATCACCGACACGATCAGCGATCCGATTGGCGTGACCGATGATTTATATACAGAGAAACTTGTGCGCTTGCCCGACACGTATTCTTGCTTTCAACCTTTGGCAAACTCTCCCGAGGTCGGGGCGCTGCCAGCCACGCAAAGTGGTCACGTCACATTTGGATCGTTCAATAATTTTATTAAAATGACGCCGGAGGTCTTGCAAACATGGGCGCGCATTTTGCAACGCGTGCCAACTTCAACATTGCTGCTGAAATATCGCAGCTTTGAAGCGGAGAAAATTCGTGGGCTTGTTCTTGCGGCATTCGCCAAGCATGGCGTGCAGCCCGCGCGAATTCATTTTTTGGGAAGCGACGACTATCACACGCACTTGCGCGCGTATCACCAAGTGGACATTGCGCTGGATACCTTTCCGCACAATGGCGACACCACAACTTGTGACGCATTGTGGATGGGCGTGCCGGTCGTTGTGAACACGGGCGTGAACCATGTTGGTTTGATGGGGGCGAGCCGATTACGCAGTGTTGGACTTGATGATTTGGTGGCGCGGGACAACGACAACTATGTCGACATCGCCTGCGCGCTTGCCAATGATGTGCCACGGCTGGAAAAGTTGCGTGCAACGCTTCGCCAAACGATGACGGCTTCCCCCTTAATGGACGCGCCGCGCTTCACGCGCAATTTGGAAGCGGCTTACGAAAATATGTGGGCGAATTTGCTTTCAAAGCAGGCTGATTGAAGCGGATGAAGCCATGTCCGTCCGCGACGACAATGGCCAAAGTCCTGTCATTTTCGGGAAAAATATCCAAGGAGGAAATCAAGCAACGTGGAATGCGTTCAAGGGTATTCTGTTCCCTCTTCCAGTCATGTTTCAAATTTTATTTTAAGGAGCTCGTCATGCGAATTCAATTTTGGTCTGCAATCGTTCTTGTTGGCGCGTTAAGCGCGTGCGCCGGTGCGCCAAAAACCGCCGAGCAAAAGAAATCCCTTTCGGCTTCTGTGGCGACATCCATTGATTTGGTGAAGAAAGTCGATCCAACAATCGAAAAATTCTTCAAGGACAATTATGCCTACGCGGTTCTTCCAAGCGTGGGCAAGGGTGGATTTATTATTGGTGGCGCTGGCGGCGACGGCGAGGTCTACAAGGGCGGCAAGTTGGTGGGCTATTGCTCCATGGGCCAAGGCACCATTGGCGCGACCATCGGTGGTCAGTCATTTGACGAATTTATTTTCTTCAAGGATGAAGCCAACTACAAGGTATTCACCGCCAACAAGTTTGCGTTTACCGCGCAAGTTTCAGCAGTGATGGTGGCATCCGGCACGGGCGCGGCAACCAGTTACCACGATGGCGTGGCGATTTTTGTAGGCAATGTTGAAGGCGCCATGGCGGAAGCCGCTGTTGGTGGTCAACAATTTAAGTTTATCTCTTTGGACGCCGCAGCGGCGACAAAGGCAAAGTAATTCTGTAACCACATGCGTTTGAAATCTAGAGCGTTGCTCTGGATGTATTGAAGCCATTGAAGAATGGCGTCTTGCGCATGAAAGAGTGTTGACGGACGCGGACATGTTCCGCGTCCGTTTATTTTTCTATTTGTCTGCGGGTATCGTGGCTATAGACTGTTGAAGTGTTCGTCAATATTTCCACATATGTATTCGCGCCACTGACCGGCTTGCCAGAATTGCGCGAGCAGTTGCGCGCCATATGCCGCGCGGCCGAACTAAAGGGCACCATTATGTTGAGCCCCGAGGGGATTAACCTGTTTGTGGCGGGAACACAAGGGAATATTGACTTGTTGCTATCACACTTGCGAGCCGTTCCTGGCTTGCAGAATCTCACGCCCAAGGTGAGTCTGAGCGATACGCAGCCATTTCGCCGCATGCTGGTGAAGATCAAGAAAGAAATTATTGCCTTTGGAGTGGATGGAATTGATCCCGCAAATCGCACCAGCAAAAAACTTTCGGCGAAAGTTTTGAAACAGTGGCTTGATGAAGGCAAGCCGCTCACATTGCTTGACACGCGCAATGATTATGAAATTCGCATGGGAACTTTTCGCGGCGCGGTTCCAGCTGGTATTTCCCACTTTCGACATTTTCCAGGCGCGGTTGAAAAACTTCCAGCTAATTTAAAGCATGAACCCGTGGTCATGTTTTGCACCGGCGGAATTCGCTGCGAGAAGGCGGGCCCATACATGGAGCGCGAAGGCTTTCAAAATATTTTCCAGCTTGACGGGGGCATCTTGAAATATTTCGAGGAGTGTGGTGGCGCGCATTATGAAGGCGAATGTTTTGTATTTGATCGCCGCGTATGCGTTGACTCCGCATTGCAAGAAACCGGCTCCGCATCATGCTTCGCATGCCAAATGCCGCTGACGCCGCAGGAACAGAAAGACGCGCGCTATGTCAAAGGAATTTCCTGTCCATTTTGTATTGGTCAACCTGTTCAAACAAGTGACAACCGTTCGCAACTGGACTAATCTTCAGTCATGACAAGTCCCACGCACAGTGATACGCACGATGAAACGCGTTGCGCCACAACGGGTGCGATCGTGGTCACATTGGGGGTCGCGGCTTGCTTGGACATTGCCACTTCAAGCGCGCTGAGTTTGACTGACCACCAGCCAAGTCTGCCCGTGGTCATGTTTCGAATTGCCGACGCGTACGCAAGTCCGATTGCGTTGCTCACCACATTCATCACGGCGTTTTTTTGGCTGACAAAATCTCAAAAAAGTTTCAAGCTATTTTTCGATGTCACTTTGTGGCTTTCCATGGTCGCGTTGCTCGATAATTTGGTGGGACTTATTGTGTGCTTGTTCGACAAACAGGACAACCCCGAGTATTTACTGCTTTCCGCATGCTTGGTGTACTTGGAAAATGTGGCGGTATTCGCAGCTTATTACTGGCGATTTGACCACCCATTGCAGATTCGTATTGCCGCTGGCGAAAAGATTCACCCTGGCATTGTCTTTCCGCACAACACATCCGGGTTCCAATCGTTGGTTGGATGGCGGCCCAAGTATGTCGACTATTTATTCCTGTCTTTCAACACGGCAAGCACATTTGGACCAACACTTCCAGTTCCACTGCGCAATCCCGTTCAAATTGGAATGATGTTGCAAGTCACCATCGCCATGGCGGTGCTGATCATGTTGGCCGCGCGAGCGATTGGTTTGATTACTTAAATCGCTTCAACTTGGCGCAGTTCGATTTTTTCAAGCGCGCAATGGTGTAGGCGCACCGTGATTAGATCCAATTTTGTTCTTGGTACCAGCGCACTGCGTCGCGCGTGGATTCTTCCACCGATCGCGGCTGCAATCCAAGTTCATTCAAGCTTGTCGATGGATCGAAATGCATGGAACGCCGCGTCAGGCGCACGCCAGTGACCGTGGCCATGGGCATGCGATGCGAGATGGAGTCGGACCATACTTCGCTGAACCAGCCTGCGGCAAGCGCCACAACATAGGGAACTTTTTTGCGCGGCGCGGGTCGGTTGGTGACGCGCGCCAGCAATTCAAGCCAATGCACAAGTCGGGTGTTGTGCGCCCCAATTAAATAGCGCACGTTGGTTCGCCCGTGTTGCATGGCGCGAACCAAGCCGTCGGCAGCGTCGCGCGCGTCGATAAGGTTGAATTCACAATCCAAGTACGCCGGAATTTTTCCGCGGCAGAATGCAACTGCGAGACGCGTTGGTGGAGTTTGATTTCTGTCGCCGGGTCCAATCGGAAGCGTTGGGCTGCACACAATAACTGGTGCGCCGGTAGCAGCAAGGTCGAACGCGGCACGCTCGGCGCGAAACTTGCTCAAGCAGTAGGGGCCAATCATGTCACGCTCTTGAAAGCGTGCGTTCTCAACTGCGCCAACAGTTTCCTTGGCCGATGTGAGAATGCTTTCCGTGCTGACATAGAGCACGCGCTGTGCGCCAGCATCAAGCGCGGCACGCATGACATGCACCGCCGCGACATGATTAATGGCGTCAAACTCGCCGCGATTACGCCGCCACAAGTTTGGATCCGCCGCAAGGTGGTACACCTGATCACAACCGCGCACGGCTTGGTTGACCGCAGATAGGTCACGAATATCGGCGCGTACAAGCTCTATTTTGTTCAAAGGCAAATGGTCGACATTCGCCTTGGGGTGCTCAAGCACGCGCACGTGTTGGTTGTCGTGCGTTAATTGATCCACAAGATGTGAGCCAATGAATCCCGCGCCTCCGGTCACAAGGATCATGGAAGAACTCGCAATTTGATTCGCGGTAAGAAGATGTGCGAAACATATTTTGCAAACTCGCTTTGAAAACTTTCACGTACTTTCAGAGCGCATTCGTCGATATCAATCACGCGAAGACTCCGCGTGGAAGCGTGGCCGCAAGTTCACGCAGGTGCGAGTGCGATGGTGCTAGTCGGCCGTGCGAAATTTTTTCCACCATCGAAACGACAGCGCGATTGATTGGGCATGGGTAATTTCCCGCCAGACGAATAAGGTGGCCGTTGTAGGCGTCAACTTCGCTGCGGCCACTGCCCATGTCGGGGCTCATTGAACAATAGGTTCCGCGCAGTGACGGCCGGAAGAAAACGCCCATTATTTTGGGGAGCAGGGGCGTGCGCAAAATTCTCATGACCGTATCGGGGTGAAATGGACCAATGGTTTGCATTTCTAAGCCCGCGTTTTTCAGAATGGAATAATTTTCGCGCAACAACGCAAAGAACATTTTTTGCGCCAGTGGATCGATAAGCAATTGCGCGTTGTCCACGCCAGCGCTGGCCGCAAGTGGTGAAATTGCCGCGTTGTACATGAGTTTTGTGGCCTTAAACGGCAGGATATTTGTCACATTTTCAACGGGGAATAATTGTCCTTGCGCTAAAGCGTGCGCCAGCGTTTGAATGCGCTCCTGTTGTTGCGAATTGACACTACTGCGCGCGCCAATGTGAAGCGCGCCTGCTCGGGTAATACGTGTGACTAGCCGATCCGCATCACATTCAGAAACAAAAGATGCGATGGCCTCGGCTGGGTGGTCAAGCAACTCAAGTTGCGAGTCAAATCCGTTTTGAATGGGGACCACCTGTTCCATGTTGGCAATGCGCTGTAGAACAGGCGCGTTGTCAAAAGTTTTTACGCACAGCAGAATTGGTTCGTTGGCTGGTGGCGCCCATTCATGAAATGAAACAAACTGAGCGCGCGTTTCTATTTGGCCATCAACGGACATTCCGTCGCGCTTTCCCGCTTCTATTTTTTTGGCATTCGAATCAACCATGGTCACATTCCAACCAGCGCGCGCCAGGCAAACGCCGGCGGCGATTCCAATTCCTCCAGCGCCAAGAATGTGTGCGGTGTGGTTCATTTGTGAAAGCAGAACAAATTCAAAGTGCAATGTTCATAGTAGGTACATTTTTACTTGGGCATTCCATAGTAGTTGGCGACCAACGTAATACATTTTTATGCGTTCACATTGCCTTGCGCATATCAAAACTTACTCGTTGCAAGTGTTTGTTGAGAACCTGCGTCGTATGTAAATTCACTTTAAGTTCAGGCTTTTGTCGCGGTTTGAAGCACGCGTTCAACAGCGGACAACGTTGCGTCAATTTCAATTGGGGCGTTGGCCGCGGCGTGGCCGTGCGCATCATTTGTATTCAACAATTTTTCAGGATCTTTCAGAATGTGGCCGGTGAGCATGGCGACCACACGCTCGTGCGGCGCGATGATTCCGCGCCCCACCAACTCGCGCACGCCCGCCACGCTTGCGGCGCTTGCGGGTTCGCAGCCAACACCACTCGCATCAATCACTTGCTTGGCTTGCATAATTTGCTCATCGCTTACAGACGTCACCACGCCATTGGTGAAACGAATGGCCGACACCGCGCGGTCCCATGAAGCGGGGTCGCCAATTCGGATCGCGGTTGCGATTGTTTCCGCGCGCACGCTTGTCCGTTTTGCAAAGTTGTCGGCAAAGTCGTGCGCGAATGGCGCCGCGCCACTGGCCTGCACCGACAAGAGTCGTGGAATACGTGTGATCAAACCAAGTGCCTGCGCTTCACGCAATGCTTTTCCAAACGCGGATGTGTTGCCAAGATTTCCAGCGGGTAGCGCCACCCAATCAGGCGACTGCCACGCAAGTTGCTGCAGCAATTCAAACATGATGGTCTTCTGGCCTTCAATGCGAAATGGATTGAGCGAGTTGGCCAAGTACACGCCCAACTTTTCGCTGGACTCTCGCACCAAGCGCAAGCAGTCGTCAAAGTCGCCGCGCACCAACAGCGTGCGCGCGCCATACGCCACGGTTTGAGCGAGTTTTCCCATGGAAATGCGGCCAGCAGGAACCATGACCAGCGCCGGTATTCCAGCTTGCGCTCCATACGCCGCAAGTGATGAACTGGTGTTTCCAGTTGATGCGCATGCGATCGCTGTTGCGCCGCAACGCTTGGCTTGAGTCACTGCGACCGTCATGCCCCGATCTTTGAATGAGCCCGTTGGATTGAAGCCCTCATGCTTCATCAGCAAATTTTTTACGCCCGCGAATTTAGAAATAGCGGGTCGTTCTAGCAATGGCGTGTTGCCTTCTGGGTGGCTGACAATATCCGCGTCACTGATTGGCAGCACAAGTTCGCGAAATCTCCACACGCCAGAACGGCCCGCAGCGGATCCCCGCATGGCGGCAATGCTCACACGGCTGTCAAAAAGATTTTGTAATTCTTCGCTGCAAAGCGCTGGCATGGCTGGCGTGATGTCCAACAAGCCGCCGCATTTGGAGCACGTTGCAAGCGGAGTGAGGTCGCTGAACTTTTGGGCGCATGATGAACATGCGATGGTGATGCCTGTGTTGTTTATGTTGTTGCTCATGAAATGACCACGCGCAGTAAATCATTCAACACACCAGCGGCGGTCACGGCGGGTCCGGCGCCAGGGCCAGAAATGACCAACGGGTTATCACGGTAGCGCGTGGTGGTGAACACAAATTGATTATCTGTTCCGCTAAGCGAGCCAAGCAAACTTCCAACGGGCACTCCAACAAGTCCTACTTTCACGCTGGCGCGCGTGATATTCGCGCAGTAGCGCAGCACTTCGCCCTTGCTCGTCACGGCGCGCACTCGCTCGCTCCACTCCTGATCAAGCATCTCAAGTTGTTCAGCAAAATGCGCCAACGAAATATCGCGCAGATTTGTCGGTACTAAACTTTCAATCGCAACATCGTTCAGTTCGCCCACATAGCCAATCAGTCTTCCCAAAATTAACCCCTTGCGCGCCACATCACGACCAGACAAATCCTCGCGCGGGTCTGGTTCTGTGTAGCCAAGTTGCATTGCGTTTCGAAGCGCGGCGGAAAACTTTCTGCCGCGACCGAGTTCGCTAAATAAATATCCCATGGTGCCAGATGGACAAGCGACAATGTTCAAAATGCGATCACCGGAAGCAATAAGTTTTTCAACCGTGTCAATAATCGGCAAGCCCGCGCCGACCGTGGCTTCATGCAGCACTTTACGACCGCGTTTGCGAGCGTCATGAAGTAGTGCGTTGGCGGAGGCGCTGTCGGATGCCAATGGAATTTTATTGGCGATGACCAAGTCCATGCCGTGCGCGACGGCGCGTAGCAATGTTTCCCTTGTGTCGCCGCTTGAAAGATCAATCAGCACCGGACGCGTCAGTGCGTGCGAGGCAATGTGTTCAATGGCTGCCGTTGGCGCGCCCGAGTGCGCGTGGGGCAATGTCTTCAGCGACCCGCCACGTTGCTTATGTGCGCTGATGTCCGACAATGCTCGCAAGCTGAAACCGCGTTTTTCCAGCATGAATCCGCTGCGATCAAGCACCCCAATAATGCGCAACGCGGCGCGATCATTGGATGGCAACTCGGCGATGTTCTTTAGAAGTTCTTGGCCAATGCGGCCGCATCCAAGCAGGATGACATCGGCCCCTCGGCGGCGTGCGGTGCGACCACCACCAACTTTGTCCAAACTAAATGTGGTGTGAATAGCGCGCACCGTTTTGGGAACGCACTCCTTGTTCACTATGAAGGAAATATTGCGCTCTGAAGATCCTTGCGCGATGGCGATGACATTCACTTGCGCGTCTGCAATGCAACCAAGTACGCGCGCGGCAACGCCAGGGGTGCGCGCCATTCCAGATCCCACTACAGCAACAGTGGCGACGCCAAGCAACACTTCAACTGAGTCAATTTCATTTCGCTCAAGCTCCGTGGCAAACGCCGCACGCAATTCTTTTTCCGCAAGTGCCGCCGCGACTTCTGGCACCGTGAAACAAATTGAATGTTCGGAACTTGCCTGAGAAATAAGCGAGACGGAAATTCCAGCGTTGGCAAGCGCACCAAATGTGCGCGCCGCAATACCGGGGACTCCAAGCATTCCATTACCCGCCACAGTGACAAGCGCTTGCGCGGTCATTGCGGAAAGCGCGCGCACTGGCGAGCCAGCCATGGATCGACCTTGCACAATTTCCGTACCCGCCGCGTCGGGCTGATTGAATGGACGAATACGCAACGTGGTGCGCGCGTCTAGCGGAATGAGCGCCCGCGGATGCAGCACTTTGGCGCCGTAATACGCAAGTTCAGAGGCTTCGCGCGGATCAAGGAGCGGCACAACGCGCGCCTCTGGAATCAGTCGCGGATCTGCCGTGAGAAATCCGGGAACGTCTTTCCACAGCGTCACTTCTTTTGCGCCAAGCGCGCGCGCGGTCACGGTTGCGGTGAGGTCGGAGCCGCCGCGGCCAAGCGTGACAACTGGACCAGTTGAACCATTTGCACCACTCGAACCCGCCGCGATAAATCCTGGGACAACAACAATGTCTCCGGTGCGCAACTTGTCTGGGAAAATATTTTGCGCCGCAATTTCCGTGCGCGCGATATCCGGCGCGGCGTCGCCAAATCGTCCGTCGGAGTGAAGAAATTCGGTTGCATCAACAACACATGCGGATATTTTTTCAACGCGCAACGCATCGGCAACAATGCGCGCCGCCAAACGCTCGCCACGAGAAATAATCAGATCGCTCATTTGCGCTGAGAGATCGCGCGCCTGCGCGACGTTCTCAGCAAGCTTGTGTAACTCCTTGAATGAGTCGTCTATATAAGTCAGAGTGGAGGTGGCGGCGCTATCAATGGACTTTGCCACGGACACATGACGTTCCAAAAGAGCGTCCGCTTGCGCATGGGCTGTCGCAAGATCGCCCTTGGCCGCGGCGCGCGCAATGTTGAGCAGAATGTCGGTGACCCCAGCAAGCGCCGAAGTGACAACAACCCGTTCGCCACTGGTTCCCGCAAGAATGTTCACAACGGCGCGAATAGCGTCGGCATTGGCAAGCGCCGCTCCGCCAAACTTGTGCACAGAAATTGGGTTGGCGATGGTTCGCATATTTCGATTGGATTGTTCATGCCAGCATGCAAAGCGCATGTTGAAGCAGGGCAATCAATGCCTTGCGAGATTATGAGCGCAAATTACGGTCGTCAACAGTGATCAACTTCCTCGGTACGTTGAGTAGCCAAATGGGCTCAACAGCAACGGCACATGGTGGTGTCGAGCCGCGTCGGTGACATGAAATTCAATCGTGACGCAAGGGAAAAAAGTTTCAATGTGTTGCTGCGCAAACCAGGTGCCTGTTTGAAATGTGAATCTGTACTGTCCGGCATGCAGCGAGCCTGAGCCCAGAAAGTTTTTCACGCGGCCATCACTGTCGGTTGAAGCACTATGTAAATCCGACCAGATGTCGCCTTTTAAAATCTGGCAGCGCACCAACATTCCAGCGGCGGGCAACCCGCTTGAGGTGTTTAAGACATGCGTTGAAAGTCCATGTTGTGCGGTGAAGGCCATGCAGTCAGGCTAAATCAGATTTGCATGCTGGTCAATCTTTTTTTGAATGCAGCCAAGGAAATGGCATGAAATTTCACCGCGGAATAATTGCATTCTGTGAAAGTGAAATGATCGTGTGATGTGTATCTTCTCAATATGATCGGTGACAGTCACGGACAAGAATCCAAGAATGCTGATTACCGAGAATTTATTTCCGATGAGTTCATGGCGCACATTCAGCCGCACACGCGACCGGTGGTCGGCGTCGCTGATTTGTTTCAAGTGGGCGAAAGTGGGGGCTTAGAAACCGCAGATTCGCTGCGGTTTTTGTGCGAACTTTTTGATCTTGTACAAAACGACTTGCGCGCTGTGTTGCGCCAGCGTGTGGCAGACAGGGAGTTCATTGACCAACGCACGCGCGCATGTTTTGAATTGAATCGCAAGTTGCGTGTTGGCTATGGCGACCGCCATTATGAAACCATCATTGGTCAAGAGGATGCGTTGGGACGAATTGTGGTCGGCCCCAAGAATGAATTTTATTGCAAGTCGGGTAGTGGTAAATTTGTGGCGCCGATTCCGGAATTCTTGCGCGGACACCATGTGACCCTGTTCGGTCCACCGGACGACGCCAAACTTTCCATCAACGCCATGAATGCGTTTCACCGCAAGTTGCCGGGCGAGCCCGCGATTGTGGCGGAGCTTCTGCGTGATTTCACGGGCGCGCCCATGTGGGGCGCCGACGATGAGGATTCAAAAACACCTTTGCGCGCGGACCTGATTCTTGCCGGCGAGAATCTGACCAACTGTTTCAAGAAAAATATTTCATTCAGCGATCAGCGCACGGGCAAGAGCTACGCCTTGGAAACAAGCCATTTATCGCAGCCAATCAAGCGATTTCCCGGGCTCGCCATTCCGTGCGCGTTCTTGTTCTACAAAAAAAATCCACTGCCGCTTCACTTGTATGACTTTGCGTTGCACCTGTTTGCCAACTGGGACAATCCCAAGGCGCTTGTCTTCTATGTTCCAAAGTTGGAGAACGAAGAAGAGGCCGCGTACATCCGCGTCATGATTGAGCACGCGGAGCGCTTGATTCAGCGCGCTCATCCGCACTATCAAACAGGAACAATTCGCTTGATGATTGTTCTAGAAAATCCGCGCGCCGTTTTTCGGGTGAATGAAATCATGGACGCGTTACATCCGTATTTCGCAGGCGCTTCGCTGGGTTGGCACGACTATCTTGCGTCGACCGCGCGCCTGATGAAGGAGGACGGCAATTACCGTATTCCGGTGAAGGCCGATCCCAACATTGTCATCAAGCACATCAAGGCCTCACATGATTTGTTGGCGACAGTGGTGGGTTCGCGCGGCGGCATAAAAATTGGCGGCATGTATGGCGTGTTGCCTTCTGACAGCGACATGCAAAGTGATTCGTTTCAGGTGGCTATCAAGGGGTTTATGAAGGATGTCATCACGCAACTCAAGCGCAATTTGAACGGCTTTTGGGTGGCGCATCCAGATTTTGTGCGGCTTGGTTTAGCCCTTGTGGAAGCGTGGAAGCGATTTCAAAATGCGGATCAAGCCGCGCTGGACAACTTGGTCAAGGCGCTTCTGCTTCCAAAATATCACGCGGACATGTTGGCCTTCATTCATGGCGCTGATGTTGCGGGCCTTGATCCACGCGACGCGCTGTATCCGCGCGCGCTGTTGGTGGCCGACGAAAAACAATCCAAGTTCATCGCCAACAATGATCCGCGCGAAATTCGCTACAACATTTTCCAATCGCTGCAATATCTCACCGACTGGCTCAGCGGCAATGGTTGCGTAGCGCTTCCCGCCACAATTGATGGCGTGTCCGTGCGCGTGATGGACGACTTGGCAACCGCCGAGCGTTCGCGTTGGGAAGTTTGGCATGAGTTGCACCACGGGCGATTTGATGTTGAAGAATGTGTGCGCATTGCACATCAGGAAATGCGTTTCATTCAAAAGGATGTTTCCACCGCCGACAAAATCACGCAAGTAAAATGGAATGAGCGCACGCGCAAGTGGTACCCGGTTGCCATGAACATCATGTTGCAACTCATGAGCAGCGACAAGCCTGCGGAGTTTGCCTCCGAGTTGCTGCTTCCATTCACGTTGGATTGCATTCGCCAGCAAGATGATCCGTGGAAAACCATGGCCCAGATCGAGCCGGCCAAATATCAATTGCCAGCGCGTGTGGCGCGCTATCACGCATATTTCAGCGCGTGCGGAAGTCACGCATTTGCCAGCGCCATGTCTCGCAAGCCGGTGTTGGATATGCGAGCCGCGGAGCGACTCATTCAATCCTTCAGCGTGGCCGATGTGCTTGAGGCCGCAATTTTTCACGGCGATATTGGCGAGAGCGCTCGCACGCTTGACGCCACAGCCGCGGGCGAACAATCCAAAGTGTTGCAAGCGCAGGCGTCGTTGGAGCAACTTCGTCTTCTTGGCGCGCGCTACTTGGAAAAATTTAAATTTAAATTCCTTATTTCAGCGCAGGGAAAGACCGGCGAAGACATGTTGGCGGCTCTGCAAGCGCGACTAGAAAATTCTCCAGAGCAGGAACTGGCCAACGCGCGCGAAGCGTTGTGGCAGATCACACGCAAGCGCTTGTGCGCCCAACCACTTGACTCTGTTGTAGATCACATTCAGGCCGCAATGAAGCGGCACAATGTGGTTGGTGCTTCGATCAGCGTGTCCGCCGCTGATGGCGCCGTTCAATCGCTTCAGTTTGGACAGCGCGCCGCGGGTCAGCCCGTCACGCCACAAACGTGTTTTGAAATTGCGTCGTTGAGCAAAAGTATCGCAACCTGTTTTGCAATGGAATATTTCCGCTCGGCCAATATTCCTCTTGATACATGTGTGAACGCGTTGCTCTCAAAGACATCGTCAAGTATTCGCGTGCTTTCACTCAACTCGAAGCATCCAGAATGGGCAGATCAAGTCACGCTTGCTCATCTTATGAGTCACGAGGCGCTGAACCTTCATTATGTCAATGGAGTTCCAACCGATCAGCCCATGCCCAGCGCAAAGCAATTGATCGTTGAGCACGATCAATTTCACTATGAACCAACTGGTGTTCTGAATGAACCTGGCAGTACGTTTCAATATTCTGGCGGTGGTTTCATTGTGCTTGAGCACATCATTGAAACACTTGCCGCGCAGGACGTTGCCGCTCACACCGAGCCGTTTTTGCGCGCGCTGCACATGAATCTGTTCACGTTTGAACAAACAAATCAAGCCAACATGGAATACGCCAGCGGCTACACAGATTCAGGCAAAGAAATTGAAGGCACTCGCATTATGTTTCCCGCTTTCGCAGCCGGCGCCGTTGCGCCGGCGCAAGACGTTGCAACATTTCTGCACGCGCTTACAAACGCGTATCACAATCTTGACGGAGCGGGTCCGATTTCGCATGACACCGCGGTGCGCATGTTGCATGGCGTGGACAAGGGCTCCCAAAAATTCATGGGTTGCAACATGGGTCTTGGCATTTTCACGGCCGACGCCGGATTCAATCGTTTATGCATTCATCAAGGCGCCAATGACGGCTTTCGCGCGTTGTTCATTCATTGTTACGCGGGTCCCGACAAGGGCGCGGGCTTGGTCATTCTTGCAAACGGCGAACACAACGGCGTGTTGTTTATTGCGGAGGCCGCGCAAATTGTCTTGCGCCACTTCAAGATGCAGGGCGTGGATGTCACGCGTTTCCAAAACCAATTTGTGGCCGATCACATTCCGCAAGAACAGCGGGTGAACGCCGGATACCGCGAACTTATTTTTGGCGCTTTCCAAGCCGACCTTCCGGAGGCCATCACGCGTCGTGGTTCACGTGACCCGCTTGCGGATTTTAATCTTGCGGTCGGCGCGCACATTAAAGAAGTTTCAAACCAGCGCTTTGCGCGCGCCGAGAATCTTCTTTCGCCGAATCAACCAACATTTGAACCCGCGCTTTTTGGCAAGCAGGGGAAAGTCATGGATAGTTGGGAAAGTGTGCGTCACAATCCGCGCGCGTGCGATCACTTGATATTTGAAATGAAACACGCCGCCGCGATTGACTGCGTCACCGTTTCAACGCAATTTCATTTGGGCAATCATGCGCCTGCCATTCGCGTACAAGGCTGGGACGCCACGAACAAATGTTGGCAAGAGATTGTTGCGCTCTCTCCACTTGCCGGCCATTCGTTTCACGCATTCAACGCCGTGTCTCACGACGCGGTGTTCACACGTATACAAGTGTCCATGTATCCCGATGGCGGCGTGACGCGCTTGGCGCTGTATGGAAAAAATCTTGCGCCGCAGGAGAAAGCCAAGTTGCTTGCGCAACCATGCGTTGCTTGTCCGCCGTTTGATGCGCAAACGAGCAAGCCACTTACGCCCAAGTATGCGGCCAACAGCGACTCCATCAAGCGCAACCTTGCGCGCTTAACACCAACTGAAATGGATCTCGCGTGCGCCGCGTTTGGCGCCACGATTGTCTCCGCGTCTAACCAACATTACGGACCAGCCGCGCAAGTGATTTCACCATATCCGCCGCTGAACATGTTTGATGGCCTTGAATCCGCGCGTAGTCGCGACGTTGGTCACAGTGAAAGTGTTGTCATTGCGCTTGCCCGGCCTGCGCGGATTGGACGCGTTGAAATTGCGTTCACCTATTTTGTAAATAACAATCCGCGTGAAATAACCGTCGAAGGATTGTGCAACAAGAAGTGGGTTCCACTGGTCGAGCGCACAAAAGTGAAGGCGTTTGCCGCCAACTCAATTCAGTTTCACATCAATCATCCAGAAGTCTGCGAACAAATTCGCGTCACTGCGTTTCCTGATGGCGGCATGAATAGAGTGCGTGTCTACGCAGCGAAATAATTTCAACATGAATAGCTATTGAGGCTTTGCCAAAAAGCCATATCTACAAATCAACCCAAAAGGAATCACAAATGAACGACAAACAACACCAACAATTCATGCGCCGCGCCATCGCCTTGTCGCGCGAAAATGTTTCACTGCGCAACGGCGGTCCATTTGGCGCCGTGATCGTGAAAGATGGAAAAATCATTGGCGAAGGTTTCAATCGCGTCACCGCCAGCAACGATCCCACCGCGCACGCAGAAGTGGTGGCTATCCGCGCGGCTTGCGCCAATATCAATAATTTCGATTTGTCTGGCGCCGTTATTTACACAAGTTGTGAACCGTGCCCCATGTGCCTGTCCGCTATTTACTGGGCGCGCCTTGGAAACATTTTCTACGCCAACACCAAGACCGACGCCGCCAACATTCAATTTGATGACGACTTTATTTATCAAGAGATCGCAAAGGCTCCGCAAGCGCGCGCCATTCCCATGACGCAGTTATTGCGCGACGAGGCGCAGCAAGCGTTTGTGGATTGGCAACACAATAATAAAAAAATCGCCTACTGACTTTCTTGGATGAACTCGTTTGGTCAATCAGGCAAGTCGCGCCCTTACGCTTGCCCGGTTTGCGCTACGGGCGACAAGTGACTTTGGTCACGACCTGCTCCATAAGATTGCCCCAGATATCAAGCGGATCCCATCATTGACGCGCTTGCCCCGCGCAAACCTAAAGCATTTTCATCGCGGATGACTGCTGGAATGAGCGTGTTTGCCTTTGTCTTCAACTTCAAAACACAATTGCCCCTGCAAATGGTGAGACTTATCGCCCAAAAGTTGCAATATTGAGCCTTATCACTTGCAAATATATTTTTTCCGTTTTTTCAAGCAACACGCACTATGGGGTACTCGTAGGGATTCATGTGGATTTCGTGCGTTTTGAATTTGAAAGTTTGAACATGCGGCCATGTGCACTTATCAGATGAGTGATGTAGTTCCACTCATGCATTCGAAAATAGTTTGAATTTGAAAGCGTGGTTGCCTGACTGAAAAGTTATGCGCTGTTCTTTGCCTATTAAAAAAGGAAATTACAATGTCTAAAATCTGGACCTCTCTCGCGTCCGTTCTTCTCACAGCCGTCACAACATTCGCAACAACATTCTCCTTCACAAATCAATGGGCTGGCGGCGGGCAAGGCTTGTTCCACATCACCAACGACACATCGCAAAGCATCCAGGGTTGGACATTGGAGTTTGATTGGGCCGCGGACATCACAAGCGCATGGAACGGAACAATTCAATCGCATGTTGGCAACCACTACAAAATAATCAATGCTGACTACAACGCCGCCATTGCGCCAGGCGGATTTGTTGAAGTTGGTTGCGTTGCCAACTTCGCGGTTGCTGGCGTTTTGCCTACGGCGATCACCGTGAATGGAACTTCCGGTGGTAGCACTGGTGGAGGCACAGGCGGCACTGGTGGTGGCGGAACAACGATCGTTCCAAGCATTGTGATTGATGACGCCGCAATCACGCTTGCGGCCGTAAGCAGTGGTAGCGGCACTGCGGCAGGATATTTTTCAACATCTGGCAATCAAATTATTGACGCCAATGGAAATCCTGTGCGCATCACCGGCGTGAATTGGTTTGGATTTGAAACCAGCAACAAGGTGTTCCACGGTCTGTGGACACGCGGCTATAAATCCGTGCTTGATCAAGTGAAATCGCTTGGCTTCAACACCTTGCGCATTCCATATTGCAATGAAATGTTGGCCCCTGGTGCAACAACCAACAGCATTAACTTTGCGCAGAACCCCGACCTGCAAGGCCTGACACCGCTTCAGTGCATGGACAAAGTTGTTGATTACTGCGGGCAAATTGGCCTGCGCGTGTTCCTTGATCGCCACAGCGCCAAGGCCGACAACTTTATTGGTGAAGATGTGTGGTATCTCCCAGGCGACGCGTACTACACGGAGTCGCGCTGGATTTCCGACTGGGTCATGCTTGCGCAACATTACGCCGGCAACTCCACCGTGATTGGCGCGGATCTTTTCAACGAGCCTAAAAAATCAGCCACGTGGGGCAACAGCGCTGCCGCCACCGATTGGAACAAGGCCGCCGAGCGTTGTGGAAACGCCGTGCTTGCTGCAAATCCAAACTGGCTCATCATTGTTGAGGGCGTTGAGAAGTACAACAATCAAACAACATGGTGGGGCGGCAACCTGACTGGCGCCTCGGCGTTTCCAGTTGTTCTTTCGGTGAACAACAAGTTGGTGTATTCGCCACATGAATATCCCAGCAGTGTCTTTGCGCAGACTTGGTTCTCCGACCCAACGTATCCAAAAAATATGGTTGATGTTTGGAATTCACACTGGGGCTCTATCTACAAAAACAATGTCGCACCAATTCTGATTGGCGAGTTTGGAACCAAGTTGGCCACCACCAGCGATCAAGTGTGGTTGGACAAGTTGACCGACTACATGGACGGCGACCTTGATTTGAACGGCACCAATGATTTGTCCGCGGGCAAGCTTGGAATGAGTTGGACGTACTGGTGCATGAATCCAAACAGCGGCGACACCGGCGGAATTCTCAATGACGATTGGACAACGGTCAACACAGCGAAAATGGCTTATTTACAAGCAAGTTTGGCCCCTTCGTTGGGCGCTGGTAGTGTCGGAGCCGCTCCGCAGTACATGAACTTTCCTGTGACAATGTCCGCCACAACTACGGGCGCTGTCACCGTTGCATATACAACCGTCAACGGAACCGCGATCGCTGGAACCAATTACACCACGGCTTCTGGCACGCTGAGTTTCGCCGCTGGTGAAAAAGTGAAAACCATTGCCGTGGCCATTCCAAATCAAGCGGCAACCACCGCGAAGCAATTCACGGTGCAGTTGTCAAATGTTGTTGGCGCAACACTTGCCGATGCCTCGGCGATTGGAACGTTGTTGTCAACAGCTCTGCCAAGCGCGCCAGTGATCACCAGCGCAAGCACCGCATCAGCAAGTGTTGGCATTGCGTTTGAATATCAAATCACCGCAAGTGGAACCATCTCTTCGTACATCGCCATTGGTTTGCCAAGTGGTCTTTCTGTGAACACTGCAAGTGGTTTGATTTCAGGAACGCCAACCACCGCCGCGGTGAGCACAATCACCATTCGAGCCACCAACTCTGGCGGCACTGGCTCCGCGTCGCTCGCGCTCACCGTCACTCAGCCCGCGCAGTGTGTGGGTGACGCCAATCTTGACGGCGTTCTAGATTCTTCCGATATCAGTTTGGTATTGGTGAATTGGGGCGGCCCTTCAGATTGCGATTTCAACGGCGACGGCAGCACAGATAGCGGCGATGTTTCCGTCATCTTGTTGTCATGGGGGCCATGCGATGCAGGTGCATCTGGCACTGGCGGCGGCACTGGAACTGGTGGTGGCACGGGCACTGGTGGCGGTACAGGTGGTGCCGTTGCTCCTGTTGTGACGAGTTCAGCGAGTGCCGCGGGAACAGTTGGTTCCGCATTCAGCTATCAGATTACTGCAAGTGGTTCACCAACTTCTTTTGGCGCGACAGCATTGCCCGCTGGACTTTCCGTGAACACAACAAGTGGTTTGATTTCTGGAACACCAACTCTTGCGGCAACAACAAACGTAACGGTGTCGGCCAGCAACGCAACTGGTACCGCGACTCAATTGCTTGCGCTCACAATTTCACCAGCGAGTGTGCCTGGAACTTTCAACTACGCCGAAGTGTTGCAGAAGTCCTTGTACTTTTACGACGCGCAGCGTTCTGGAACTCTGGCAACAGATTTCCGTGTTCCATGGCGCGGCGACTCCGCGCTTGCCGATGGAAGCGATGTTGGTATTGATTTGACCGGCGGCTACTACGACGCGGGCGATCACGTGAAATTTGGTTTGCCAATGGCAAGTTCACTTTCTTTGCTGGCCTGGGGCGGCATTGAATATGGAGCGGCGTACGACAAAACAGGCCAAAAGCTTGCGTTGCTTGCGGCGGTTCGTTGGGGCACTGACTTCATCATCAAGGCTCATCCATCGGCGAATGTGTTGTATGGACAAGTTGGAAATGGTTCGCTTGATCACAGCTACTGGGGACCATCTGAAACCATGAACATGGCGCGACCTGCGTACGCCATTACCGCGGCCAAGCCCGGCTCCGATTTGGCTGGTGAATCAGCGGCGGCAATGGCGGCGGCAAGCATGTTGTTTCGAAGCAGCGATCCCGTATACGCCGACACCTTGTTGGCGCATGCCCGCACGTTGTTCACCTTTGCCGACACCTATCGCGGAAAATATTCCGACTCCATCACTGACGCCGCGAGTTACTACAACTCGTGGTCGGGGTATTACGATGAACTCGCTTGGAGCGCGGCGTGGTTGTACCGCGCCACGGGCGAGGCCGCGTATCTCACCAAGGCGGAAAGTATCTACAGCCAAAATATTTCTGGCCTTCCATTGAAGTGGACTCACAACTGGGACGACAAGACCTACGGTGTGACCGTGTTGCTTGCGCAACTCACGGGTAAAGCCGTTTACAAAACCGCGGCGGAGAAGTGGTTGAACTATTGGACCGTTGGTGACAACGGCAGCAAGATTGCATACACCGCTGGTGGTTTAGCGTGGCTTGATCAATGGGGTTCACTGCGCTACTCGGCCAACACTTCTTTCCTTGCTCTTGTGTATGCGGATCGCGTGGGAGATGTCGGCACGCGTTACCGCGACTTCGCGCGCAATCAAATTGATTACATGCTTGGCAAAAATCCAAATGCGCGTAGCTATGTGGTTGGATTCGGTGTGAATCCGCCAGTGAATCCACATCATCGTGGAGCGCATGGCTCTTGGAATGGAAGCATGACAACTCCAGTTGCCTCACGCCATATTTTGTACGGCGCGTTGGTTGGCGGTCCAAGCACCACATCCGATTCGTCTTACACCGACGATCGCAGCAACTATGTTTGCAATGAAGTGGCGCTTGATTACAACGCCGGCTTCACTGGCGCTGTGGCTCGACTTGCGCAAGATTCAACTGGCGTAGCTGTTTCAAACTTTCCGCCAGCGTCTGAGTCTGGATCAATCGACGATGAATTCTTTGTCGAGGCGTCCATCAATCAGCAGGGCAGTGGCTTCACCGAAATCCGCGCGCTGCTGAACAATCGCTCAGCGTTTCCGGCGGTTGGCTCAAGCGCATTCTCCATGCGTTATTTCGTGGATCTCTCTGAATTATTCGCGGCTGGTTACGACCAAACATCCGTGGTTGTCAGCGGCAACTACATTCAGAATGGAACCGTGGCCACGGCGTTGAAGGTGTATGACGCGGCGCGCAAGCTGTATTACGTTGATGTGAGTTTCGCCGGCACATTCATCGCGCCAGGAACAGGAAGTTCATACTGGCGTGAGGCGCAATTCCGCATGACCTTGAAGAACGGCGTTCCAGCCACCGCGTGGAGCGCGGCCAATGATCCTTCCTTCGTTGGACTTGGAGTTGGAAACACAAGCATGATTCAAACCAACAAGATTGCGGTGTATGACAATGGTCTCAAAATTACTGGAGTGCTTCCATAAACGCGCTTTCACCGCGTATGTGGGCTACCCAATAATCGTTTGTGAATTGATGTGTTGATTCAGATTGAGTTTGGCAATTTCAGATAGAGAAAGGCCGACGTATGAAAAACATTTTATGCTCACTCGCATGTCTGACTCTGTGCTCGCTAAGCGCGCTTGGTCACGGCTCCATGGCCGATCCGATCAGCCGCTCCTATGAAGTCTTTCTGGAAAATCCGGAAAGTCCGACAAGCGCCGCGGGTCGTGCCGCGGTTGCAGTCGCTGGAACGCAAGCCTTTTACGACTGGGATGAGGTCAATCTACGCGTGCCCAACTACGACTATCAAGCGCTGATTCCCAATGGAATGTTGGCCAGCGCGGGCCGCGCCAAGTATGCGGGCATTGATTTGCCCCGCACGGATTGGCCCGCCACCGCAATGGTCGCTGGTCCGCGCGTGTGTCGATTTCATTTGCACACGCCGCATGATCCAAGTTTTTTCAAGGCCTACATCACCAAAGAGGGTTACGACCCAACACAGCCGTTGAAGTGGAGCGACTTGGTTTTAATTCCAGGTGGCGAAACCGCGAAGCTGAATGGCTTCGACTATTTCATGACGCTTCAATTTCCAACGCGTGTTGGCCGCCATGTTTTGTATGTCGTTTGGCAGCGCATTGATCCAGCCAACGAGGCGTTCTTCTCCACCAGTGATTTGGATTTTGGCGGCGTTGACTACGGCGCTCCGCCACCACCGCCCGTGATTTCCGCCACCGTCGCATTTTCACATACCAATGCATGGACTGGTGGTGGGCAAGCCGCGTTCCGCATCACCAATCAAACAAATCAGAACATTGAAAGCTGGACTTTGGAATTTGATTGGGCTGCGGATATTTCTAGTGTGTGGAATGGAGTGATCAAGAGCAAGGTTGGAACGCATTATGTTGTGACCAACGCGGATTACAACGCGCGCATTCTCCCTGGCGCAATTGTCGATGTTGGTTGCGTGGCCAATTTCAGCACGCCCGGCTTGTTGCCAACGGACCTTGGCTGTGTTGGTATTGGCGGATTTTCCCCTTGTCTGGGTGATTTGACGTATGACAGAACCGTGGACGCCGCTGATGTCAGTCTTGTGTTGCTGAATTGGGGCGAGCCCGGTGTGTACGACATAAGCGGAGATGGCACAACGGATGCCGCCGATGTATCGCTTGTACTTCTGAATTGGGGTGCGTGTCCATAAAATTTTCTTGTTCGATGCAAGCACTCAGCTTCAATCGGCAGTGACTATTTATGGACTTGAACACGTTATGACACCGCAACTCTTGAACTCTTTTTAAAAAAGATATGACTTTGTGTCCCTATTTCCTAGCCAATGGCAAATTGTGTGTGTGCAAAATGAAGTCAGTGCAACATCCAAGGAGTTCGACATGGGAAATGCAAGTGAGTCACAGCGTCTGAGTGTGAATTCGAAAATCGCAACTCTGAAATCAGATTGCGACATGTCCGCGCCAAATGAAGGCAGGCGATTGCCGGCGAAGATCTTCGGACTGGCATTGTTCGTGGGCGTCATGATCGCGGCCACAGCGAATCAAACAGATCAATCTGCCCAAAGCCGCATGGATCCTCGAATTGCTTCTTCACGTGATGGTTGGCGCATCGCTGTGCGCAGCCATGCCAATGGAACTCAGATTCAGGTCAGAAATAATTCTCCCGCGCCCGCGTATCGATCGTTTGACGGCAAGGGCAACAACACGGTGAATCCGCAGTGGGGCAGCGCGCTGAGCAATTACTTGCGTGAAAAAAGTGGCGCGCATTACGCCGACGGATTTTCAGCGCCCAATGGCGCCAATCGTCCAAGCGCGCGCGCAATCAGCAACGCTCTTGTTGCGCAAGGCGATGTTGTCACCGCGGATGAGCGCGGACTATCCACATGCGTGTATGAGTTTGGTCAATTTCTAGATCACGATATTGGTTTGGCGGCAGGCGCGACCACCGAGGCGTTTGATATTGCTGTTCCCGCCGGCGACGCCTGGTTTGATCCCGCATCAACGGGCACAAAGAAAATTTGGATGGATCGATCGGCCTTTGACGCATCGACTGGCACAAGAAACGCGCGTCAGCAAATCAACAAAGTCACATCCTTTGTCGACGCATCGCAGGTGTACGGATCGGACGCCACTCGCGCCGCATGGTTGCGTGCGGGAACTGGAGGCCGCATGAAAGTGCGCGCCACGTCGTATGGAAATATGTTGCCGCTGAACGATGGCTCGCAAGCCAACGACGACGCGATTGGAAATTTGGTCACAAATCTGGTCGTTGCTGGCGATACGCGCGCCAATGAGCAGCCAGGTCTCACCACTTTGCAAACCGTGTTTGTGCGTGAACATAATTGGCACGCGGATCGCCTTGCAGCAGAACACAAGGATTGGAACGACGAAAAACTGTATCAAGAGGCGCGCAAGATTCTGATCGCCGAGATGCAGGTGATTGTGTACAACGAATTTCTTCCCGCGCTTATGGGGCAAAAATTGCCGCCGTATAAGGGATACAAACCAATGGTGAATCCAGGCATCAGCAATGCATTCGCCGCCGCCGCATATCGCAATGGACACTCCATGGTTGGTCCCGACATTGGTGTTGTGAATGAAAATTTTGTCGAGATTGACGCGCTTCCACTGGCCAACGTGTTTTTCAATCCGTCGATTATTCCAAGCGTGGGTGGAATAGATCCATTCATCCGCTATTTCGCAATTGATACGCAGCAAATCACGGATACAAAAATTGTCGATCCGCTGCGCAACTTTTTGTTTGGCCCTCCAGGCTCTGGCGGCTTTGACTTGGGTGCGTTGAACATTCAACGCGGTCGTGACCATGGCTTGAGCGACTACAACACCATGCGCGCCGACTTTGGTTTGCCACGCGTGCAAAACTTTTCGCAAATCACCTCCAATACCGTCGTCTCGGACAGCTTGAAAAAGTTGTACAAGACAGTCGACAACATCGACGCATGGGTTGGCATGCTTGCGGAGGATCACGCCCCGGGCGCAAGTTTGGGTCAGACGCATATCGCCATCATGCGCGATCAGTTCATGCGCTTGCGCGATGGCGATCGCTTCTGGTACCAAAACGGAATGTTCAACAAACAACAAATGGCGGTGATTGAATCCACAAGGCTCAGCGACATTCTTATGCGAAACACGGGTGTCGTTGGGTTGCAATCAAACATCTTCTTCGCAGCGGAACTGGGGGCCCCGTGATGCGGCGGACCTGGTGATGCGCAATGCCGCGCGCGCAATTGTCTACGCCCATGCCTCAGCACGCGTGGGTGTGTCGCTCTTGCAGTTTGTGTTTACAAATATTTCTGCTGGAGTCAAACCACTGGCGCATTGCAATGATCGCGCCACATGTCTTGATATGCGGCTTCTAGATTGCGCGTGAAGCGCGCAACATTTGTCAGTGGCGACTCGATCATGCGCGTGCGCAAACCGCCACGTAACGCAACAAGTTTTTCCAGATCGCCCGCAAGCCTGCACGCGATCTGAACATAATCATCCTCATCACGAGCGATCAGTTCAGGCAAGCCAATGTTTTGCATTTGACTCACGCCCACACGGCTGACATGCGTATTGCCAGCGAGCACGACAACCGGAACGCCCATCCACAGCGCGTCGCAGGTTGTCGTGGTTCCGTTGTAGGGAAATGGATCAAGGCCAATGTCAATCTGGTTGTAGCGATTCATGTGGTCAAGTTGCGATACATCCTTGCCCAGAATGTCCAAGCGATCCGGCGCAATGCCGTGCTTTGAAAATTGTTCTCGCAGCAATCCGCTCATAAATGGCGCATCAAGACCTTGATACTTCAGCACAAGACGCGAGTTTTGAACGCGCTTGAGAATGTTTGACCACAGCGCGATCACTTGGTGCGTGATCTTTAGAGCGTTGTTGAAGGAGGCAAATGTGATGTGGCCAGCTGACAAAGATGGAAGCGGGCCAACCGGCGGACTTTCGCGCGGCGGCTCGAAGCAGGAAAAACATTCCGGCAACCGAGCAAGTTTTTCCGTGTGCAACTCATCGGTTTCATCAATTGGATCCGCAAACGCATCCGTGATTCTGTAATCCATCATGGTCAAGCCAGTTGTGTTTGGATATCCCAACCAAGTCACTTGCACAGGCGCGGGTTTGCGGGCAAACACCATCAATCGATTTTCCGGAGTGTGTCCCGCCAAATCCACAAGGATGTCTATGCCGTCGTCGCGGATTTTTTGTGCGACCACTTCGTCGGGCTGATTGGCAATCACGCGCCAATGCGCGCATGATTTTTGTATTCGCTCCGTGACCGCGTCACTCAGCAGTGTGTTGGAATAGCAGAACACATCACACTTGCTTTTGTCGTGCGCGGCCAACACGGGCTCAATGAAATGCGCCACTGAATGTTGTTTGAAGTCCGCGGAAACATAGCCAATGCGAAGCGGGCGCTGCGTTGCGGTTGGCGCATGGGCGCTTGTGGAGTCGTGCGCCGCATTTGACCCAGCCATTTTCGAACGAGGTCGCAGCGGCGTCTCAAACACCTGGCCATATTTTTGGTGCGCCGCAAAAATTGCTTGGCGATCTGGGTTTGGAACATAATTGAGCGCGCACAAATACATGGTCCGCAGAAGGGGAGATGTTGGACACGCCAACATTGCGCGTTCGAATTGTTTCAGCGCATCGTCTAAATGGCCTTGCAACTGCAGCGCGTTTGCCAAATTGCAATATGCCTGCGGTTGTCGCGGATCAATATCAATCGCGCGTTGATATGCGGGAATCGCCTTTGGAATATCGCCAAGCGTGTGATGGACTTTGCCTAAGTTGTAAAAAAATTTGGCCTGCATGGGGCGTGTCAAAGTGGCTCTGTCCAACAACGCAATCGCAGCTTCACTGTCGCCCGTTTGAAATCGCAGCAAGCCCAAACAACACAATGCGTCGCCATGGTTTGGCAGAACCGACAGCACTTGGTTGTACAACTGTTCCGCTTTTTCAAAGTCGCCACGCTCGTGCAGTTGCTGCGCCAATGCCATGGCGTTGTTGGATGGTGACTTGGCGTTCGCGCGACCCTTGTTGGCCATGGGGAAAGCATAATGCAAGCCACTTCGCTGGTTGTTTGGTGGTCCGTCAACAATCAGATTTTCATCTACTATTCTTTCGCATGTCTCAATCAACACCGAGCACCGCCGCGCCTAAAGAATTTATTCGCTTGCATATTGGTGGAAGCGAAGTCAAGCCAGGTTGGACCTTAATGAACAGGCACGCCAAGCCGGGCGTGGATGTTGTTGGCGACGGCAGCGATCTTTCCATGTTCGCCAATCATTCCGTCGCGGAAATTTACGCGCCGTTTGTCTATCAACGATTTGGATTTCGCAGGGAGTTGCCCGCCGCGCTTTTGGAAGCGTTCCGTGTGCTCATTCCTGGCGGCGTGCTGCGCCTTTGCGTTCCAAATCTTGAAAACATTGCAAAATTATTCGCGGAGGCACAGCTTGAAGCGAATCAAGCATTTCTTTTGACCACGCTTTTGTATGGCGAACAAAATGATGACAAGGATTTCAATCGATCAGCCTGGGCATTTCAGCCCCTGGCACAAATGCTTGATCTGTATGGCTTTCGAAAAATCGCATCGCTGGCGCCATTTGATTTATTCAACGATGTTTCAGGCTTGAAGTTGGGCAACGTGTCAGTCAGTTTGAACATGGTCTGTGAAAAAGAAACCAACGCCATTGCGCTCAACAACATAGGTGGCCAGTTGCTTTCGCAGGGCATGGCCAAGGAAGCCATTGATCAATATCAAATGGCTCAGATGCTTGCGCCCGAAAAGCCCTTCATTCAAAGCAATTACTTGTACGCATTGAATTACCAAGCCACTCCGGACATGGGAAAAATATTCGCGGCCCACAAAAAGTTTGGCGAGTTGCATGAGAACGTGGCGGCCAAATCTGCCGCACAGCAATCGCATGGCATTGCCGCCACGGGCGAGCAAAGACCGCTTCGCATTGGATATGTCTCAAGCGATTTTCGTCAGCACGCCGTTTCGCATTTCATAGAGCCTGTTCTTGCGGCGCATGACAAAAGTAAATTTCAGTTGTTCGCCTATTACCACCATACCGTTGTGGATGACATGACCAAGCGCATTCAAAGCCATGTCTCTCACTGGCGCAGTCTTGTTGGAAAATCCGACGCAGACATTGCCGCCATGATTCGCGCCGACGGCATAGACATTCTTGTTGATCTCGCTGGTCACACCGCCACCAATCGCTTGCCAGTTTTCGCGCACAAGCCCGCGCCGGTCCAGGTGACCTGGCTTGGTTATCCAAACACCACGGGTTTAAGCACCATGGATTTCAGAATCACCGACGCATTCGCGGATCCGCCGGGCTTGACCGACGCATTTCACACGGAGAAGTTGCATCGCATGCCGGAATGTTTTTCTTGCTACAGCGCTCCAACGGATGCGCCAGACGTCGCGCCGCTTCATGCAATGCGAACGGGTCGCGTCACTTTTGGCTCGTTTAATAATTTCGCAAAGATCACGCCCGAAGTCATCAATGTGTGGTCCAACATTCTCAAGCTCATTCCAACAGCCACTCTGTTTTTAAAGTACAAGAATTTGGAGAGCGTGCCCATGACGCAGTTCATCCATCATCAGTTCATGACGCGCGGCGTGCTTGTGTCTCAGTTGCGCATTCAGGGCGATGACGCTTCGCATGTTGAGCACATGAATCGCTACAACTCCATTGATATTGCGCTTGATCCATTTCCATACAACGGAACAACCACCACCTTGGACGCGTTGTGGATGGGAGTTCCCGTGATCACGCTTGAGGGCGCCAGCCATGTTGGACGCGTGGGCGTGAGCCAGATGAGCAACTTGGGTTTGCAAGAAATGATCGCGCACAATCAGAACGAGTATGTTGATATCGCTGTCTCGTTGGCCAATGATCTGCCACGAATCGCGGCTCTTCGCGCCGGTATGCGCCCGCGCATGTTGGCTTCGCCGCTGATGAATGTGGCGCGCTTTACCAGCAATTTAGAGCGGGCGTATGAAAGCATGTCGCACGCGCGCGTTCACAAGTAGGCGCTCGTGCGCAAGAACATTCACGTTCACAGTAAGCGCGCTCTATTTGAAATCTCAAAAGTAATTCGAAATGTTGAGTCGGTGGCCAAGCGGCTGCAAGCACGTTGCATTGCCGCCATGATCGGCTTGACATCAAACGCCCGCGGAAATTTTTTCTATGTAGCGTGTCCACATGTCTTGATACGCGGTCTCTAAAAAGCGAGTGAAGCGGGGGACATTGTTTAAAGGCGACGCCGCCATGCGTTGGCGCAAGCCGCCGCGCAACTCGGCGAGTCGCGGCAAATCATTGGCCAGTGCCGCCGCAATATCAACATATTCATTCGTGTTCTGCGCGATCATTTCTTGCAGACCCAAGTTGCTCATCTGGCTCACGCCCACGCGGCTGACATGCGTGTTGCCAGCGAGCACCACAACCGGAACGCCCATCCACAACGCGTCGCATGTGGTGGTGGTGCCGTTGTATGGAAACGGATCAAGCCCAATATCAATGGTGTTGTAGCGCGCCATGTGTTCGCCATGCGTAGCGTCGCGGCCCAACGTATGCACGCGCTCCTTCTCAACGCCATGGCCCACGAAAATATTTTGGATCAGCTCGCGCATGTATGCAGAATCCATTCCTTGGTACTTGATCACCAATTGCGAGTTGGGCACGCGCAGCAGAATGCGCGACCACGTGGCCAGCACATCCGCGGTCATTTTGCTGAACATATTAAAACTTCCAAACGTGACATGGCCGCGGCTCAGCGCGGGCAGTGGTCCAACATCAGGACTTTCTACAGGCGCCTTGAAGCAAGAAAAACATTCCGGCATTCGCACCAAGGTCTCGCTGTGAAACGCCTCGGTCATTCCTGGCGGATCCGCGAACGCGTCCGTGATTCTGTAATCCATGCCCGTCAACCCCGTGGTATTTGGATAGCCAAGCCATGTCACTTGCACTGGCGCGGGTTTATGCGCGAACACTTGCAGACGATTCAAGCCAGCGTGGCCGGCGAGATCCACAAAAATATCAATCTCATCCTCGCGCACTTGGGCTGCGACTTGCGCGTCGGATTGTCCAACAATATTGCGCCAATGTGGAACCGCCGCGCGAATACGTTTTGTGGTCATGTCATCGACCACGTGATAGTAGTAGGCGAACAATTCAAACTTGCTTTGATCATGCTCAGCAAGCACCGGCTCAATGAAGTGCGCCACGGAATGCTGGCGAAAGTCAGGCGAGAGGTAGCCAATGCGTAGGCGACGGTTGGGGTCGCGTTGCAAGACCGACATGGCAAGCTCAGAATCGTGGTTCTTCTTGCGTATCGAAGTCTCATATTTTTCCGAGAACTTTTTATGCTCGTTGAACAAGGCCACGGGGTCGGGATGCGGCACAAAGTTTGAAATGAAAAGATAGTTGCTGTGAATCAACGCGTCCCGCGGAGTGAGTTCATGCGCGGCTTTGTAATTCACCAGCGCTTCGACAACTTTGCCTTGCTTGTACAGGGCGCTGGCCAAATTATTAAGTGAAGATGTAGTTTGATTTGGCGGATACAACTTCACCGCCTTGCGAAAACAATCCTCCGCCTCCTCAAGCATGTTCAAGTTTAAAAGACTGACGCCCATGTTGTACCAACTGCCCGCGGTCGGTTCAATGGCGTGCGTGGCGCGAAAGCAGGCCAATGATCGTGGACCATCATGTCGCTCATCAAACACCATTCCAAGACGCATGTGATAGTAGGCATTGGTTGTGTTGCGCGCGCAGGTTTGCTGCATCAACTCAACGCCGGCGTCGCTTTGGCCAGTTTCATGCAGCAGAAGACCGTAATAAAATCGAGCCTCGTCAAATTCTGCGTCGGCGTCCAAAATAAGACGGAACAACTCCGCTGCTGTTTTCAAATCCTTGCTGGCGTGAAAGTGCTGCGCAATTTTGGTGGCCTCCGCAATGGGCAGAGTGCGCGCGGGCTGCCCAAGAACTGGCGGGAAATCCACGAAGGGCTGGCGACCTTTTGGAACTTCTGGGCGCATGCAACAATTCTTGGCTTTACGGCCGCTGCCACAAGAGCATGGATCATTTTTATTTTGGGTGCTCATGATTTCTGTGTTGAAAGATAGGCGTTCCACATATTGTGATATGCCGCCTCAAGATTTTTTGTGAAGCGTGGCGCGTCCATCAGCGGCGATGTGCGCACGCGCTCGCGCAATCCGCCACGGAGCGTTGCAAGTCGCTGCACATCATTGGCCAGTGCGGCGGCTTTTTCAACATAGTCGTTCGTATCTTTGGCGATGAGTTCTTGCAAACCCAAGTTCCTCATTTGGCTCACGCCCACGCGTCCAACATGGCTCTCGCCTGAGAGCGTCATCACGGGCACACCCATCCACAAAGCGTCGCAGGTTGTTGTGGTTCCGTTATATGGAAATGGATCTAGCCCAATGTCGATTGAGTTGTAACAATTCAAATGATCAAAGTTGGAGGTGTTTGGATTCCACAATTCAATTTGACCAGGCGTGGCGCCGCATTGCGCGAACGCCTGAAGCATGAATGTTTTCATGCGATCGTTGTCAAGACACCAATTTTTCAACACCAAGCGCGAGCCAGGAACGCGCGCAAGTATGGCAATCCAAACACGCATCACTTCTGGCGTGATCTTGGCGAAATTATTGAAGGATCCAAATGTAATGTGTCCGCGTGCCAAGGCGGGAAGGGCTTTCACTTCGGGCGCGTTGCTGGGAGGTTTGAAACATGAGAAACACTCCGGCATGCGCGCCAACTTTTCAGTGTGCAAATGTTCGGTTGCGCCGACGGGGTCCGCAAATGCGTCCGTGATTCTGTAATCCATGGTCGACAAGCCCGTGGTGTTGGGATATCCAATCCAAGTCACCTGAATTGGCGCCGGCTTGCGCGCGAACACAAGCAATCGGTTCAGTCCGGTGTGGCCAGACAAGTCGACCAAAATGTCGATTGAGTCGTTTTGAATTGTGGTCGCCAAATCACCATCGAACATGTCGCTGGTCATGCGCCAATGCGCGGCAGCAGCCTGCATGCGCTTGGTGGCGTCATCAACTCGGTTCTTGTTGTAGTAGCAAAACACTTCAAACTTGGTGGTGTCGTGCGCGGCAAGCACTGGCTCAATGAATTTTCCAACCGCATGGTCGTTGAAATCAGGCGACACATATCCAATGCGCAGGCGACGCGCGGGATCGGCGTTTGCATCGGCGCGCGCTTTAGCCAGCAGGGGATTGACGTACATCCGCGGAACAAAACTTTCAAATTTGTCTCCAAACTTTTTGTGCTCTTGAAAAATCGCAGCCAGATTTGGCTGGCTTTGATAGTTCAACGTCAGCACATAGTTGCTATTGACCATGGCATTTTCAACATCCAGCGAAATGGCGATTTGAAAGTTGGCAATCGCCTCCGCGAGTTCGCCCTTCAGCGTGAGCGCGTTTGCGAGTTGATTGTGCGCAATGCCGCGCGCATGTGGCGGCAATAACGTCAGCGCCTCGCGCGCAAATTCAATCGCGTCATCAAGTTGACCGGCGTCGGTGAGTTGCTTGGCAAGCGTGCAATGCCAATGTCCGCCACGATCATTCGCAATCACTTGTCTATAGCACGCAATGGCCGCCGGCATGTCACCAATGGCTTCGTAGACCATTCCCAAGTTGTGATTCAATGCGACCGCGCGCGGATTCAGTTGCGTCGCGCGTTTCATAAGCTCAACGCCTTGCGCGGTGTCGCCAGTTTGGTGCAAAGCCGCGCCCATATAAAAAATAGCGTCCGCATGATCGGGTGCAACATCAAGAATCAGTTGATAGATTAATTTTGCGTCATCAAATTCACGCATCGCATGATGTTGCTGCGCAGCCGCCAAAGCTTTTGCCAATGAAACCTGGGTAGGCGCCGCGCCAGCCGCGCTTGGAAGCGTTATGGAAACAGATCCATTCTCTTGCGCCGCCTTCGCACCAGTCATAGCGGGGGCGTTTTTGTCCGCGCCAGTTTTTTTATCATTCATGTCGCTCATGCGCGTGCCTCCGCCAGATATTTTTTCCATATCACGTCATACGCCTCTTCAAGATTCTTGGTGAAGCGCGGCACATTCATCAGTGGAGAATTTTTCAATCGTTCACGCATTCCTGCACGCAGCTCCGCAAGCCGTGGCAGATCATTGGCAAGTGCCACCGCAATATTCACATAGTCGTTCGTATCGCGCGCGATGAATTCTGGCAAACCCAGGTTGGTCATTTGGCTCACGCCCACGCGGCTGACATGGTTGTTGCCGGCAAGCGTGATGACAGGCGCGCCCATCCATAGGGCCTCGCATGTTGTCGTGGTTCCGTTGTATGGAAATGAATCCAGCGCAATGTCCAGCAGGTTGTAGCCATTCAAATGATCCATCGGCGAAATATCTGGGCTGCGCAAGTCAACGCGTTTTGCATCCGCGCCATGCTTGCAGAGTTGATCCAGAATCAATTGCTTCAGATGCGGATTATCCAAGCTGCGGTTCTTCAGAAGCAAACGAGAGCCCGGCACGCGATTCATAATGTCAATCCACGCGCGCATGACGTGCGGCGTGATCTTGGCAAAATTGTTGAACGAACCAATGGTGATGAAGCCATTGGCAAGCGCGGGAAGTGGCCCAACGTCAGGACTTTTTTGGGGCGCTTGAAAACAGGAAAAACATTCGGGCAAACGCAGCAACTTCTCCGTGTGCAGTTCGTCGGCGGCGCCAACGGGGTCGGCAAGCGCGTCCGTGATTCTGTAATCCATGGTCGACAAGCCGGTGGTATTTGGATATCCAATCCATGTCACCTGAATTGGCGCGGGTTTGCGAATGAACACGCCCATTCTGTTCAGCGCGGTGTGTCCCGCAAGGTCCACAAGAATGTCAATGCCGTCCGATTGAATCATGCGCGCCAAATCTTCGTCATTCAATTCGTTCACTTGGCGCCAGTTGGCAACCACCGCCTTCATGCGCGCGGTACTTTCATCGGTGTGGAAATTGTCGCTGTAGCAAAACACCTCAAATTTGTTTTTGTCATGCGTGGCCAAAATAGGTTCTATGAATTGTCCAACGGCGTGGCCGTAGAAATCGGGCGACACATATCCAATGCGCGGCTTGTGATCAGCGCGCGCACGTTGGGCGCGCTTGGCTTGCGTGGCTAGTGGATTTTCATACATCTTTGCTATGAAACTTTCAAACTTGTCGCCAAACTTTTTGTGCTCTTGAAATAAAACAGCCAAGTCTGGCTTGTCAACATAATTTGACGCCAGCAAATAATTGCTGTGCATGGATGCATTTTCAACGTCAATGGCAATGGCTAATTTGTAATTTTCTAGTCCCTCCGCAAGCTCGCCGCGAAGTGTCAAGGCGCTTCCTAAATTGTTGTGGGGAATCGCGCGTTGATTGTGCGGCAATCTTTTGACGGCCTCGCGCGCAAATTCAATCGCCTCATTCAGTTGTCCGCTGTCGGAAAGATTTTTAGCGAGATTGGAGTGGGAATTGCCGCTTGGTTCAAGTTCCACAACCCTGCGATAGCACTCCAGAGCCTGCGCAAAGTGTCCATTGGATTCGTAGATCAGTCCAAGGTTGTAGTGAAACTCAAAAACATTCGGATGAATTTGCACGGCTCGCTTTAATAAAGTGAACGCCTCGTCAAATTTTTTGCCTTGAAATAGAATCATGCCCAGATAAAAAATTCCATCGCCATGATTAGGCTCCGCCTCCAAGATCAACTTGTAAATTTTTTCAGCGCCCGCAACGTCTCCTTGCGCATGAAGTTGTTGCGCCGTCTGCATGGCCTCCGCAATAGAAACCCGCTTAGGCGGTTGGTTGCTCAGTGACGGCAGCGTGATCATGTTGCCTGTGCGCTTAAATATATTTTCCACATGGCTTCATACGCCTCTTCAAGATTCTTAGTGAAGCGCTGCACGTTCATCATTGGTGAATTCTTCAAACGTTCACGCAGACCAGCTCGCAGCGCCGTAAGCCGCGGCACATCATTGGCAAGATTCACGGCAATATTCACGTAGTCGTTGGTGTCGCGCGCGATCAACTCCGGCAAACCCAAGTTGCTCATTTGACTCACGCCCACCCGACTCACGTGATTGCTTCCGCTCAGCACCACCATTGGAACGCCCATCCACAACGCATCAAATGTGGTGGTTGTTCCGTTGTATGGAAATGGATCAAGCGCAATATCAATGGAGTTGTAGCGATCCATATGGCTGGCTTGCTCGTTGTCCATGGTCATGAAGTCCAGTTGATCGGGACCAACCCCATTCTTGGCAAAGTGCGCATGAAGAAATGTTTGCACATGCTTGGCCGCCATGCTTTTATTTTTAAGCACCAAGCGAGATTGTGGAATGCGCTTGAGAATGTTCGCCCACACCGCGATGACTTCTGGCGTGGTCTTTGCGAAATTATTGAACGACCCAAATGTAATATGGGTGTTCTTCAGTAACGGGAGCGGTCCAACATCCGGCGAATTCGTCGGTGCTTCAAAGCACGAAAAACATTCTGGAAGCCGCCACAGTTTTTCCGTATGCAAGCCATCGGCCGCGCCTGGCGGATCTGCAAATGCATCCGTGATGCGGTAATCCATGGTGCTGAGGCCGGTGGTGTTGGGATATCCAATCCAACTCACTTGCACGGGAGCCGGCTTCAACCCAAACATCGGCAAATTATTCGTGCCAGTGTGGCCAGCCAGGTCAACAAGTATGTCAATGCCATCGCGGCGAATGAGTTCGGCCACATCCGCGTCGGCGCGCTGGAAAATAAGGCGCCAATTAGGAACCAAACTCTTCATGTGCTTGGTGCGCTCATCAACAATGGAATGGTTGTAGTAGCAGAACAATTCAAACTTGCTTTGGTCATGCGCGGCCAACACGGGTTCTATGAAATGAGCAACTGAGTGCTGCCTAAAATCCGCTGACACATACCCAACGCGAATTTTGCGCGTGGAATCCGTGGCCGTCGGCGATTGGCGCGGAGCCATGGGTCGGTCATATCGCGCGCCAAAGTTTTTATGCGCGTTGAAAATCTTTTGTAAATCTGGCTGCGCCAAAAAATTCAACGTGTACAAGTAATTGCTCTCCGCCATCGCATCCGTGGGATCAATTGAAACGGTCATCGCAAAGCATTCAATGGCCTCCTTCAACTTTCCTTGTTGTTGGTAGACGGTTCCAAGGTTGTTGTAGGGAATCGCATTCTGAAAATGCTGTTGCAATTGAATGCATTGCTTGCAGCATTCCGCCGCCTCATCCAACTCTCCAAATTGTTTCAGCACTTTGCCCAGATTGCCCCATGCGGCGGGTTGCGGATCAATGGCGATCGCGCAACGATATGCCTTGATGGACTCTTCAAGCGCGGAAACTTCGTCGCAAATAATTCCAAAATTGAAGTGGTACTTGTATACCTTTGGATGTTTTTCAATGGCAAGTTTCAGCAGGGTGAACGCTTGCCTTGAATTTCCCATTTGATGCTGCAGCACTCCAAGAAAAAACATGGCATCGCCATGATTTGGGTCCACCGCAAGAATAAGTCGATAAATTTTTTCCGCGCCAGCCAAGTCGCCATGTTGTTGTCGGTCCTGCGCAATCAACACGGCTTGGCCCACATGCACTTCTTGCGCGCGCAAGCCTTCCATGGCGGGTAGCAAAATCATTGGCGCGTTGCTTGCGGCGCCGGAAGCGCCCTTGGAGCTTTGGCAACAATTTTTGGCTTTGCGCCCGCTGCCACAGGAACACGGGTCATTTCGTCCAACGGTGCTCATTGCGTGAAATACCTTTTGCTATGAGCCTGTTCAAAGACTCTCCATGACCACATTCAACACGACGCACCATCAATATATACAAGTCATCAGCGCCTGAACGCTCGCGCATTTCATGCCGCCAAGTGAAATCCGCGACGAAATTGTCCGCCTTTGATTTGCAAATTGCATCTACGATGCGCGCGCAATGACACCAGCGAATCAAATCACATCCACTTCCAACAAGCCCATTCGTCTGCACCTTGGCGGCCACGACGTGAAAGAGGGGTGGACTCTTCTGAACGCGCAGCCACGTCCAGGCGTGGATGTGGTTGGCTTGGTCACGGATCTTTCCATGTTCGCCGATGGTTCGGTGACTGAGGTGTACGCCTCCCATGTGTATGAGCATTTAGGATTTCGCCAAGAATTAAGCACGGCGTTCAATGAAGTGGCGCGCGTATTGAAGCCTGGTGGAATACTCAGTATCGCCGTGCCAGACCTGGAAATCCTTATGAAATTATTTATTCATCCACAGCTTCCACCAGATCAGCGCCAGTATGTGCAGATGATGATTTGTGGCGGCCAAGTTGACGAGTACGATTTTCACAAGTGTGGTTTCACATTTGATCTACTTGGCGCGCGTTTGCATTCCCATGGATTTTGCAATATTCGTAGGGTGGAATCATTTGGCTTATTTGAAGACACGTCAAAGAAATTATTTGACGATGTGTGCATTAGTTTGAACATGCAATGCAACAAGAGTTAGACGCGCTTGTGTAGCGTTTTGTTGAAGAAGTGATTGGCCGTGCAAAGAGCCGCAATCACGCATTATTGCTTTGAAATAAATTTCCCATCTCGCGCGCGCCCTGAAAGCGAATTTATTTTTCAGGCGCCAAATGCGTCAGCCACATCTCCTGAAACGCGTGTTCCAAGTTGCGTGTGAAGCGCGCCGAATCCATCAGTGGCGAAACCTTCATGCGTTCGCGTAAGCCGCTTCGCAATTGCGCAAGCCGTGGCAGATCATTGGCCAACGCAACGGCAATATCGACATAGGCGACTGTGTCGGCGGCGATTAATTCTGGCAATCCAATGTTGGTCAACTGGCTCACTCCCACGCGGCTTACATGGGTTTTCCCTGCAAGTGCGACCACGGGCGTGCCCATCCATAACGCGTCGCACGTGGTGGTGGTTCCGTTGTACGGAAACGGATCAAGCGCAATGTCAATATTGTTATAGCGCGCCAAATGATCAAGTTGTGACGCGTCATTCCCCAACAACACAAGTCGATCGTGCGCAACGCCATGCTTGGCAAAGGTCGCGCGAACACCATTTTGAACAGACTCCGAGTTCAAGCTTCTATATTTCAAAGTCAGACGTGAATTGGCAACGCACGCAAGAATGCGCGTCCATGTTTCAATGACTTCCTCATTCATCTTTATGAAATAATTGAATGAGCCAAACATAATTCCGCCGCCTAGCGCGGGAAGCGCGCCAATAGTGGGGGACTGCGCGGGTGGAGTGAAGCACGAAAAACAATCGGGCAGGCGAATCAACTTCTCGGTGTGCAGCGCGTCCGTCATGCCTACGGGGTCGCACAGCGCGTCGGTAATGCGGTAATCCATGCAAGAAAAACCAGTCGTGTTGGGATAGCCAAGCCATGTGGCTTGCACCGGCGCGGGCTTGCGTGCGAACATCATCAAACTATTGCGATTGGTGTGGCCCGCCAAGTCCACAAGGATGTCAATCTTGTCTTCTTGCACTTTGCGCGCCGCGTCGTGATCGGAAAGTTCCGCTATGACGCGCCAGTGCGGCACCAAACTTTGAATTCGCAGCGTTGTGTCATCTGAAACCGTGTCGTTGTAATAACAGAACACGTCAAAGTTTTTCTTGTCATGCGCCGCAAGCACGGGCTCAATAAAGTGCGCTACCGAGTGTTGGCGAAAATCCGGTGAGACATATCCAATGCGCAGGGGGCGCGCCGTATTTTTGTTCTCTCTTTCACGCTTGGTAAATCGCGCAATTGGTCGCTCAAATTGCTGGCCAAAATGTTCATGCGCGGCAAAAATGTCGGCGGGTTGCATGTCTGGCGCGTAGTTCAAAGTTGATACTAAATTCTGCACCAGTTTTTGTGTCGTGGGCTGCAGCGCCACGGCTCGCGTAAGACTTTCAATTGCCAATTCAAACTGGCCAATTTCGCGCAGCGCAAGACCCAAATTATTGTGCGCCAATATGTGCTTGGGATTGATCTCAATCGCGCGCCGATACTCAGCGATGGCTTCGGGATAGCGCTCCAAGTCGTCATAGAGTTTTCCCAAGTTGTAATGCAAGTTCGCCACGCCAGGAAGTTTCGCTATTCCGCGAAGCATGAAGTCAAGCGCCTCTTGGTAGCGCGATTCTTGATGGCGCAACACCCCCGTGAAAAATAACGCTTCCGCATTTTCAGGGTCGGCGCCAAGAATCAAGCCGTAGATTTGTTCGGCGCGTTCTTGGTTGCCGCTTGCGTGATAATCCTGCGCCACAGTCACCGCGTCCGCTGCTGACAATTGCCGTGCCGGCGCATGATCAAAGGCTGGAATGGCAATTCGATAATTTTTGCCT
>SESA01000170.1_pt1 | contig 45660 bp, 33 predicted proteins | sample 3171451 | NCBI WGS metagenome assembly SESA01 (sample SAMN06051862, study PRJNA518727) | freshwater metagenome | biome: subpolar coniferous forest; feature: holomictic lake; material: water; isolation source: holomictic Lake 227, 8 m depth | place: Canada: near Kenora, Ontario | collected...
CATTGAATACACGCTCGACGTGCCCGCGAACTCCGAAAAATTGATCACCTACACCGTGCGCTACCGCTGGTGATGTGAAACCGTATTGACGCGATATCAAGTCGCTTCTGAATTCAGCCAAGCACATGCATCAACTTCTCAAATATATTTCCACAACATAGCTGAGCAATTTCATCAATCGAATTCGCGCAACTTCCACGCAACCTTCACCGACATTCTCAGTGCAAACACTCACAGAAATCAAAGCCATTCTTGCCTCGCGCGGATTGCGTCCCAAGCATCGCTTTGGACAAAATTTTCTCCATGACCACAACGTGCTTCGCTTGCTTATGAAAGCCGCCAATATTTCCGCGGGTGAAGTCATTCTGGAAGTTGGTCCAGGCACGGGCGCGCTCACGGATCTATTGGTCGCCGCCAATGCGCACGTGATCGCCTGTGAAATGGACCGCGACTTGGCCGCTTTCAACCGCGAGCGTTTTCAAGAGCGCATCACACTGATCGAAGGCGACTGCTTGGCCAGCAAGCATTCCCTGAACCCTGACATCATTGCGGCCATCAATAGCCGACCATTTCGATTGATCGCCAACTTGCCATATCAAGCGGCCACGCCGCTGATCGCCATTCTGCTGAATGACTTTCAACATTGCATGGGCATGCATGTCACCATTCAACGAGAAGTTGCGCAACGACTCACCGCCGCGCCCGACACCAGTGAAATGGGCCTGCTCAGCGTCATGGCGCAATTTTATTCGTCCATTCACATGGTGGCCGAAATCCGTCCAGGAAGTTTTTGGCCGGAACCCGAAGTCACAAGCGCCATCATTGAAATCACTCCGCACCAACCGCGGCCAATCCTTCCCACCCATCTGCACACACTATTGGAGTGCGCCTTTCAACACCGACGCAAGCAACTTGGCTCCAGCCTGTCGGGGCAATTCACATTGCCAGCGGACTTTGACCGCACGCGCAGACCAGAAACATTGTCTGTTCAAGAATGGATCGCCCTGGCTCACTTCCAGATTGGCTCGTAGCAACACAATTCATTAGGAAGGCGTTTGCGCTTCGCTTGTTTTCAGCATGCACAAAGCGAAAAAACGCATTCAATCCGCGGGATCTGGCCCATTTTTGTAGACCATGTGCAGCATGTTTCCAGGCGGCAAATGCGCGACCTCGCTCATGTACGCACGCATCAGCATTAAACCGCGGCCAGATGGAATTTCCAAATTCTCCTCGGCGGTTGGATCGGGCACTCCCTCTGGATCAAATCCATGTCCCTCATCTTCAATCTTAAACTCCGCGCTTTCGTGGTCAATCTTGCACACAAACTTCACCACCTTGCCAGGCTCGCTGCGGTTGCCGTGGCGAAATGCGTTCACAATGGCCTCTTCAAGACAAAGGCGAATCGCGAACTGCGCGAACTCCGTGTAGTTGCAATTGACCAAGGCTTGGGCGACACCCTTCTGCACTTTTTCAAGATCGGTTTTTAAATCCGTCAGGATTTGATCTTGAATGTAGGGTTCGCTTCTCAATGTGTTGATCCACGAGCAACAATACAATTACTTGAAACTTTTCATTGCAACATCGCTGGTATCCACGATCTGAAACATCTTGTTCAATTTCGTGATCTTGAATATTTCAAAGATTGGCTTTGGAATGTCGCTTAAATACAACTGGCCTTCTTTCACACGAATGCGATTGTGGCAAGTGATCAAAACCCCGAGCGCCGCGGAAGACAAATGCTCAACGCCTTGAAATGAAATCACAACCTTTGGTTTTGTCGCGCTATCAATCACCGTGACAATGTCCTTGCCAATTTGGTGGATGACGGTTTCATCAATAATGCTGCGCTGGGTGAATGTGATTTTTTTCACGCCCGCGTCCTCGGAAATTTGAATGACACTCGTTGGGTTGCTCATAATTTTCTCCACAAATTTAAATTCACAAAATCATTGATTCACAAAGCGTATCGAATTACATCCCGGCGTCGCCGCCCGCTCCGCTGAGTTGATTTCGCAAGCCAGGAAAGAGAACGTCTTCGGTTTCTTGCTGAATTAAAATTTCAGGACGAATCATGAGCAACAGCGTCTTCTCCGTCTTGGAGTTAATGCGGTTGGTGAAGAATCGATTGACGATTGGAATTTTGCTCATCACGGGAACGCCAACTTCAACTTCGTAATCCGTGGTGACGCGTTGTCCACCAAGAACCGCAGTGCCTTTATCTGGAACGGTGATTGTGGTTCCAATAGAGGTGTTCTGATAGTTGGGTGTTTGGAAAGTATTCTTCGCGATGGATCCCTGGCCCGTGAACGAACCAGACGCCGTTGTGATGGCTTGTTGATATTCAACTTGGGCAAAAGTAATTGGTCCCTGAAGTTGGAAACTCACATTCAAACTCACATAGCGACGATCCGCGCTGATGACGCCCTGCAACCCAAGCGAGAAGCCGGATGAAATCTGGCTCACAATAGGTGTGGATGTTGCGCCGCCCGATGCGTTGTTGAATCCAGACACATACGACTGATTGTCAGTCACGGAGATAAACGAAATCTGCCCGTTTTGCATGGTCAACCGTGGCGATGTCACAAGCACGTTGCGTTGATCGGCCTGCGTGGCGCGAACCAACAAATCAACTTGAACATCGTCTAGGAATGTCATACCAACCGTCAATGCTGGGTTCGCAAGCGCCGCAGCGCCGAACACACCGTTGATACCCGCCGCGCCAAGAGTGTTCACAAGCGGCAAACCTTCTTGTTGAACATTGATGGCCGACAAACCGTTGCTCACGCCGCCATTGGCGTATGTATTTCCATTCTTCACCACGCCAACAGGAACGCCTACGGCTCCAGTCTGATATTGAATTGTGCCGGGACTTGTTCCAGGCAAACCAATGGCTTGACCGGTGGCTACGGCGTTGCCATCCGCAGGGTTGCCAATACCCGAGAAAACCACGGGGTTCTTCAAAGTACCAACTTGGCCTTTGCCGCCCTGTTGAAAGAAGAAGTCGCGCAAATTGAAATTTGGATCGGCCTGAAGCGCATTTTGATACTGCGCATTATTGGTATTGAAGTACATGTCAAAGTCCAAACCAATTTGCTCAAACCAGTCGGTGTCAATCTTGAGCACGCGAACTTCAACATTGATTTGCAACGCAAGATCCTCACGAAGCTGCTTCAACAAATCCGCAATTTGTCGGTGCGTATCAAGTCGAGCCGTGATGACCAACTTGGTGTCGAATGGCTCCATAGTTGCGCCGCTATTCCACGCCTCTGGATCAACAGTATTTTGAATCAGGGTCTTTAAAAAACTGACTCGACCGCTCTTGCCATCCTCGGTAATGAAAGGCGTAAGAGGAAATCCTTCGCCGCCACTGCTGCCACTACTGCCACCACCGCCGCCACCGCCGCCGCCACCACCGCCGCCGCTACCACTACCACTACTTCCGCCACCACTCACAGAAAGTGGTGGCACGGTGACTGTGTCTGGGTATTTAAAAACTAAATCAGTCAGGTCATACACTCGCGGCTTTTTAGATTCCGGAAGATTTTGCAGCGCGGTCACCGAAGTCACCACAACTTGACCATCCATGATTTCAGCAACTGGATGATTGCTCTCACCCACTTGTTCCAAAATTCGTTCAAGCATGACCTTTGGGCTTACATTTCCGCCCTCAAATAGAACCGGAGTTTCCTTGGTGACTTCAAACTCGGCCAACGCCTTCCAATTCACGTGAAACGGAATGCCGCCAGAGCCGCCGCCTGCCGCAAAACATGAATTCAGCGCCGCGCTGATCGGCGTGCCTGCATCACCAGTGTCGGTGGTCGCGCCGTATGTCACAACCTTTTTCATGCGCTTGGCAAGATCCAAATCCGCCTGCGTGCGCTGGGTACCCATTGGCGCAAAATCAGGATTCGTGTTGCTAAATGAAAGCGCTTCCCAATCTTCTTTGGAGGGGTAGGTCATCAGAGCGTTTGTGCTCCGTGGACCATCACCTGCCAAATTAATCTTGGGAGGAATAGAGGCCTGCATGTCCTGCAACTGAATCTGACCGTAACCGGAATTTCGTTGACGCTGTGCATCAGCCCATTGTCGATACATCTTGGTGCTTTCAAGCACGTCGCGCAGGGCAAGCGCAGCTGGATTGCTTGGATCCATGAACAAAATTTGATCGATGACTTGCAAAGCCTCGTCGTATTTCAGTTCCATTTGCAACTGACGAACGCGCATCAGCATTTCGCTGATTGTTTGAATGCGCTTCTGTTGCGCCATGCGCTGCGTATCCGAGATTGTTTTTTGCGCGTCGGTGCGTTGCTTGTTTTGCTCAAGTTGCTGACCCACAAGGCGCGACTCATTAATCTGATCGATGAGCGCGGTCGCGCGGTCGTTCATGGCTGCAAAATCAGCCGGAGCAAGGATGGTCTGATCAACATTCAATGATTGCTTGGCAATGTTGGCGTCGGTTTGAGCGCCGGCATAATCGCCGCGATTCAGCTTTTCACCCGCGCGAAACATGTCATTTTCAAATTCAACGCGCAGCTTTTGACGCCGCAAAGTGATGTCGTCGCTGACGCTGTCAAGCAAACTTCCGCCGCCCTGACCCAACTTGGATTGAGCGTCTTGCAAGCCTTTTTTGGCCTCTTCGTTGGCGGGATTCGCGTTTAAGACGGTGGTCCAATCGTCAATCGCGGTGCGCCATTGCGAGTCCGCCATGGCGGCGCGCGCGTTCTTTAAGGCTTCTGCAGGATCAGAACCGCCAGCAAGTGAAGGCGGAGTGACTGGTTGACTTGTAGTGGAATTCAATAACTCGTCTGGCGATGTTGCTGGCTCGGATGTTGGCGCAGGACTTGTTGAGGGTGCTGGTTCGGATGGTTCAGCCGCAGGCGCAGGATCATTTGTCTTAGGAGCCGCATTGGTATTGCGCGGCTTCTCACTTGGCGGTGGTTCAATTGGATCATTTTGCGCCTTGGTCACCTGCGTTGTAGCCAGCGCAAGAAGTACGGCGGTCGCAAGAAGACAGAAACTGCTTCCGCGGAAATATTTGGATTCCGTCATTGGTCGAGACATCTTTGTAGGGCTCCGAGCGTTTGCGCTCGCTTGTTCTTGATAGGTGTGTGGAGAAGAAGTTAGGGGTCGTGAAAGATCGTTTCGGAGAACCCAACCACACGGTTCCTTACAAGTGGAAGAAGGTACCTTCCATGCCAAAAACCCGCAACACTGACTTGATACGCGGCCTTGGCATTTCAAATTGTGGATAAATGCCGCCCATTTGGCGGGCGAGTCCCATCGCTACACTCGCGGATATGGCGCACCAAATCCCTCAAATTGCCCGTCTGGCACTGGAAGATGGAACTGTCTTTCAAGGCAGTGGTTTTGGCGCCTGTTCGCCCTCTGATATGGCCCTTGGCGAGGTGGTTTTCACCACCGCAATGTGTGGATATCAAGAGGCGCTGAGCGACCCAAGTTTTTCGGGGCAAATTTTGGTCATGACTCCCACGGAAATTGGCAACTACGGGGTCAATGATGAGGATGTTGAAAGCGCCAAGCCGCAAGTCGCCGGGTTTGTCATTCGCGAACTTTCTGGACGGCGTTCCAACTATCGCGCCACGCAAGACTTGAGCGAGTGGTTGGCGGCGCACGGCGTGCCTGGCATTTACGGAATTGACACGCGCGCTCTTGTTCGCAAGTTGCGCACACAAGGCGCGCTGCGTGGCGTGATCAGCGGCAATGCGACATTCAGCGATGAGCAACTTGTGGCCAAAGCAAAATCAATTCCGTCCATGGCGGGACAAAATCTTGCGGCGTGCGTCAGTCCCATGTCGCAAGGAACATGGACGGAAAATCTTGGCGCGTGGGCGGATGCGCATGCTGTGAACACGCTTGAAGAAAAAAATTCTGGCGGCGATAAAAAATTTAAAGTGGCGGCGCTGGATTGCGGTGCCAAACAAAATATTTATCGCCATCTTGCGCAGCGTGGTTGCGAAGTTTTTACGTTGCCGCACAACGCAAGCGCGGCGGACATTCGCGCGCTGAAGCCTGATGGACTTTTCATTTCAAATGGTCCAGGCGATCCCGCCGCCGTCGCGGCCACAGTGGCAACTTTGCGTGAAATTGCGGGCGAAATACCCACTTTTGGCATTTGTCTTGGACATCAATTGTTGGCGCTTAGTTTGGGCGCGACAACGTGGAAGCTTAAGTTTGGCCATCGCGGCGCGAATCAACCGGTGCGAAATATGTTGACGGGTCGCGTTGAAATCACAAGTCAAAATCATGGCTTCTGCGTTGATGAAGATTCACTGCGCGCGGCTGGCGGCGAGCCCACGCACGTTCATTTGAACGATGGAACGCTGGCGGGATTTCGCCACACGCATAAACCAATTTTCTGCGTGCAGTACCACCCCGAGGCCAGTCCGGGTCCGCATGAATCCGCGTATCTCTTTGACTGCTTCATTGACATCATGCGCACGCGCGCGCCCGTGACGGCGCAACAAATGGAAGCGCATCAATCTGCGTCCGCCCGCGTTGCCGCGGCGGCCACGGCGTAAGCGGCGCAGCATGCGCGGCCTTTACGACGAACCCGTTTGCAAACACATTCTTGTGGCCGTGGAGCGCGGAGTGGACCGCTATCCAGACGGCTTGACTTACGGCGTGCCGCAGTCGCTGCAGCGTGTGGGTGTTGGCCATCGCGTGAAGGTTCCGCTGGGTCGTGGCGACTCCTCCACATTTGGATGGGTGGTCAAAGAAATTCCGCCAGAGCAGGCCGCTTCCATTGCCGCGGAGCGCATGAAATCCATTCTTTCCATAGAGGACACCGACCCGCTTCCATCGCACATTGTTGAATTAGCCCGCTGGATCAGCGTGTATTACTGCTGTCCGCTTGGAGTGGCGCTTGCGGGAGTGCTGCCGGCGGCGGTCAAGAACGCTATTGGCCGAGTTGAATCCTCGTGGATTGATCAAACCGATTTGGGGGCGCAGGCTTTAAGCGCGTCGGCGGTGGCAAGACCACGTGGATCTGCAATGCGGAATAAAAATTCCGGCGCACTTGCAAGCGATCTTGCGGCAACAATTTCATCCACTGCGCCAAAACCAATTCGTCTATCAGTTGCGCACAAAAGAATTTTACAAGTGTTGCGCGACACGCCGCCAGAACTGCGCCCTATTGAGTTGCGAGAACTTTTAAAGAAGGCCGCGGTAGCAACACGCGCTCCGTTGACAGCCCTCATGAAGGCCGGGTTCGTCAGCGTGGTGAAACGATCAAGCGTGGAGGCGAGTTCGCTCACTCCAGAAAATGCGCCGCGCGATTTTTCCAAGGACCGCCCCGCGCTCACCGCGTCACAAAGCGCAGCGGTCAATTCCATTCACGCCACAAGCACCGCTGGTTTTTCACAGCATCTTTTATTTGGCGTCACGGGCAGCGGAAAAACGGAAGTGTATTTGCAACTCATAGAACTATGCAGAAACGCGGGCAAAACAGCCATTTTACTGGTGCCGGAAATTTCACTCACGCCACAAACCACGGCGCGCGTGTTGCGGCGATTTCCAAACGACCGCGTCGCGATTTTGCATTCGGGGCTCACGGCGGCGCAGCGCAATCAACAGTGGACCATGGTGGCGCGCGGCGAGGCGAAAATAATTGTCGGCGCGCGCAGCGCCATCTTCGCGCCCGTGCCAGACGGCGAGCTTGGTTTAATCATGGTCGACGAAGAACATGATTCGTCTGGTTACAAACAAGATCAAGCGCCGCGCTACCACGGACGCGATGTGGCGATTCGCCGCGCGCAAATGTCGGCGTGTCCAGTTGTCCTTGGCAGCGCAACACCAAGTTTGGAAAGTTGGTTCAACGCCACCGAGCGCGGCATCAGCACGCTGCATCGCTTGCCCGAACGCGCGCCCGGCTTGGTCACGCCAACCGTGGAAATCATTGACTTTTCGCAGGATATGAAGCACTTTCGCGACAAGCGCGTGCACTTGCTTGGCGCGCGATTGGCGGATCGATTGGCGTATGTGATTGAAAATGGCGGACAAGCGTTGATGCTTCTCAACCGCCGTGGATATGCCAACTGGATTTCCTGCGCCGCGCGTTGCGGTTGGATGATGCGCTGCGAGCATTGCGATACTGGAATGATTTGCCATTCGGGTCCACGATCGCGATTTGTCCGTTGCCATCATTGCTTGACTGAACAACTTCTTCCACAAGCATGTCCTTCATGCAAAATGGGAGTGACCGTGTTTGGTTTGGGCACGCAACGCGTGGAGGAAGAATTGGCGCATGTGCATCCAGCGCTTGCGAAAGCCGGCGCGGTGTTGCGCGTTGATGGTGACACCATGCAGAACAGCCACGACATTTATCTAGCGCTTGCACGCTTTGCTTCTGGCGAAGCCAAGGTTTTGGTTGGCACGCAAATCATCGCAAAAGGGCTTGATTATCCCAATGTTCGGCTAGTTGGCGTTGTCAACGCCGACACCGCGATCAACCTTCCAGACTTCCGCGCCGCGGAGCGAACCTTTCAACTTGTCAGCCAAGTCGCGGGTCGATGCGGTCGCGGCAGTGGTCCCGCGCAAGCCATTGTGCAAACATTTCAACCCGACGCGCTTCCCATTCGCTTGGCGGCGTCTCATCAATTTGAGGAGTTTGCAAAACAAGAACTCGCCTCGCGCAAACAATTCGACTTGCCACCGTACCGGCGCATGGCGCGCATTGTTGTGCGTCATGAAACTCTCGCATCCGCGCAAAACATTGTTTCAGAAATTCGCCGCGCGCTTGAGCGTTTGCCAGAAGCAACTGGCGCGCACTTTCGTGGACCGCTGCCCTGCCCCATCGCGCGCATTGCGGATCGCTTTCGAATTCAACTTGAAATTCTGGCCACGGATGCCAACGCGTTGCAACGCCTCATCGCCGCCGCGCGCAATCGGGCTATTTTTCCAAGTGGCGAACTGTGCGCCGTGGATATTGATCCTGTCGCGCTGCTCTAGCCGCGACATTGACCACGACTCGCTTTCAAGGGCAAATATCCCTAGAATGGCTCTGTTTCACGGGCATTTTGTCAATCCGTTTTTGACACGATTGCCACACCATAAAAGCACTATCTTTGAAAGCGACATTTGGAGCACCCTTCAGTGAGCAACACTCCCTCTTCTAATCCTTCCCCTTCACACCAATCCGCATCCGCGTCGGTGAATGGTCTTGACCCTGCGTTGCTTGAGTCGCTCTATGCCGATTGGCAGCGCGATCCCGCGAGTGTGAATCAAGAGTGGCGCAGTTTTTTCCAAGGCTTTGAACTTGGCTTTGAGCGTTCGCCAAATCCTGCCGCCGAAACCGCGCCAGCCACCAACGAAAAATCATCCGCAACTTCCGCCGCGTCCGCCGCGCCAGCCGCAAGTGGAATGACCCACGGCTCCCAAAGCAAAGTCGCTGGCCTCATTGACGCCTATCGCACACTTGGACATTTGGCGGCGTCACTGGATCCGCTTGGCGTGGAGCGACCATTTCCAGAGGAGCTGCAACTTGAATCATTCGGTTTGACCGACAATGATTTGGGCGCCTCGTTTGATCCTGGAACGCTGCCACTTCCAAATCCAAGTTCACTGACGGAAATTATTAATCTTCTGGAAGAAACATATTGCCGCCACGTGGGCGTTGAGTATCAACATGTACAAAATCCACAGCAGCGCCGTTGGCTTCAGCAACGCATGGAAAGCGTGCGCAATCAGCCGCAATTTGACGTTTCTGTGCGCAAACGATTGCTCGAGCGACTTGTCGCTGCTGAAGGTTTTGAATCATTCTTGGAGAAACGTTTCATTGGCAAAAAACGATTTGGTTTAGAGGGTGGCGAAAGTTTAATTCCACTGCTCGACGCGATCGTTGATCAAGGTCCCGCGCTTGGCGTGCGCGAATTTTCATTTGGCATGGCGCACCGCGGTCGCCTGAATGTGCTGGCCAACATTTTGGAAAAACGCTTCGACCAAATTTTCACCGAGTTTGACGAAGCCTGGACGGAGGACTTTTTGTCCGGCGGCGGCGATGTGAAATATCATCAAGGCTATTCAAGCGATGTGAAGACCACCAGTGGTCAACCGCTGCACATCACGCTGGCCGCAAATCCAAGCCACTTGGAATTTGTTTCAAGCGTGGTCATGGGTCGCTGCCGCGCCAAGCAACGCCTTGCCAATGACACCGAACACCGCACCAGTGTTGTGCCAATTCTTATTCACGGTGACGCCGCGCTTCCGGGTCAAGGCATTGTCGCGGAATGTTTCAACATGATGTTGCTTCCCGGCTTCACCGTGGGCGGCACCATTCATGTGGTCATTAACAATCAAGTGGGTTTCACCACGGATGCAAAAGATTTATTCAGTGGCCGTTACTGCACCGACATCGCCAAAATGGCGAACACGCCAATCTTTCACGTGAATGGCCAAGACCCCGAAGCCTGCGCATGGGCCGCGCGGCTTGCCATTGAATGGCGTCAATCTTTTGGCACCGACATTCTGGTGGACATGTGGTGCTACCGAAAGAATGGCCACAATGAAACTGACGAGCCTTCATTCACGCAACCACTCATGTACAAGTTGGTTCGCAAGCAAGTCACGGCCATGACTCATTACGCCAATCGTCTGCAACAAGAGGGCGTGGTCACTGCCGATGAGGTCGAACACCTCAAGAGCGATTTGTTCGCGCGCATGGACGAGGCCCAGACACGCACCAAAAAAACACCGGTGGTTCCAGGCAAGAAACCGTTCGATCATATTTGGGCGGGACTGACCGAGGCCTACTCCGACACGCCAATTGAAACGGGCGTGAAAGAAAGTCGCCTGAAAGAAGTTGCGACCGCGCTTGCGAACTTGCCGGCGGGTTTTGTCGCGCACAAGAATGTCACTCGGCTTTTAGAAATTCGCGGCAAACTTGGTGGCGATGTTGGCGTGGATTGGGGCCTTGCGGAAATGTTGGCGTACGGAACTCTTCTGCTTGAAGGTCATCCAATTCGACTCACGGGTCAAGATGTGGAGCGCGGAACATTCAGCCACCGTCATGCGGTTGTGGTTGATCAAGACACCGGCGCGCCGTATATCGCGTTGAATGAAATCGCGGCGAATCAAGCTAAATTTTGCGTGCACAATTCACCGCTCACCGAGCAAGCGGTTGTTGGCTACGAGTATGGATACTCGCTCACAGATCCACGCATGTTGATCTTGTGGGAAGCGCAGTTCGGCGACTTCTGTAACGGCGCGCAAATCATCATTGATCAATTCATCGCCAGCGCGGAAACAAAGTGGCAACGATCAAGTGGACTTGTTCTTCTGTTGCCACACGGATACGAGGGCCAGGGACCAGAGCACAGTTCGTCGCGCGTTGAGCGCTTCCTTCAATTGTGCGCTGCCAACAACATGGTGGTGTGTCAACCATCCACCACCGCGCAAATATTCCACTTGTTGCGACGACAAATGAAAGTGAAGTTCCGCAAGCCGCTGATTGTGCTCACGCCCAAAAGCATGCTTCGATCGGCCGCGGCCGCAAGCCCCGTCATTGAATTCACCAAGGGCGCGTGGCAGCGAACATTGGCGGACACAGCGCCAGAAGCAGCGACCAATGCGCAGAAATTATTGTTCTGCAGCGGAAAGATTTACCACGAACTTGTGGCGCAACGCGCCAAGAGCAAGTCCGCCAATATTGCCATTGTGCGCGTTGAACAGTTGAACCCATTTCCAGCCGATGAAATTAAAAAGCATTTGGAGCAACACTCCAAGGCCGACGTGTTCTGGGTTCAAGACGAGCCGCGCAACATGGGCGCATGGCGATTTGTGCAGGGTCGCATGATCGATCTCTTCGCGGATCGCCCCGTGAAATATATTGGTCGACCAGATGGCGCGAGTCCGGCGGTTGGCAGTTTGAAAATGCACGGCCATCAACAAGAAGTCATTCTTGCCGAAGCCGTTGGCGCCATTCCACTCGCTGACGGCGCCGCCAAAAACGAAAAGATCGACAAAGAAACAACTGACACGTCGCCCGCGGGCACAAAGCACTGACCACTTCGTAAACACTCAAGCATGGAGCCACTGGAATGATTGACATTGTGATACCGAGTCCTGGAGAAAGCATTACCGAAGTTCGTCTTGGCGCGTGGAAGCGCGGAGATGGCGAGTGGGTTGAAAAAGACGAAGTGCTTACGGAAATTGAAAGCGACAAAGCCACGCTGGAAATTTTGGCCACGGCTTCAGGCGTGCTCAAGGTGACCGCGCAAACTGGAGAAGATTTGAAAGTTGGCGCCGTTGTTGCGCGCATCGACGAAAAGGCGGCGCGACCGGCCGGGGCAAACGTTAAGACTGCGAGCAACGCCGCTCAATCTGCGGTTGCAAGCAGTTCCGCTCCCGCGCACAAAGAAACTTCCAGCGCCGCCGTTGTTGAACCGAAAGTCACCAGCGTGGCGCGCAAAATGGCCGTTGACAAAGGCGTAGATCTTGGAACGGTGGAAGGCTCTGGTCCTGGCGGACGCATCACTAAAACAGATGTTGAACATGCGCAGACAACTCCAGCAAAATCCGCCGCGGTAATCGCGCCAGCCGTTCCATCTCTGGGCACAGCGAAAATTCCTTCCACTCCAATTGCAACCGGCGCGCGCGGAATGCGCCGTGAACGCATGACCAAGTTGCGTCAACGCATCGCTGAGCGTTTAGTCAGCGCCAAAAACACAGCGGCCATGTTGACCACGTTCAACGAAGCCGACATGTCGCAAGTGATGCGCCTGCGCGCGGAGCACAAGGAGGCCTTTGAGAAGCGCCACGGTACAAGCCTGGGCTTCATGGGTTTCTTCGTGAAGGCCGTGGTTGGCGCGCTGGAAAAATATCCTCGCCTCAACGCTTTCATTATTGGCGACGAGGTTGAGTACCACGACTACATCGATGTCTCCGTGGCCGTTGGCACCGACAAGGGACTTATGGTTCCCGTTCTGCGCAACGCCAATCGTCTTTCAATTGCCGAAGTGGAGCGAACCATTCGCGAGCTCGCCCTCAAAGCGCGCGACAACAAACTCACCGTCGACGACATGACTGGCGGCACATTCACCATCACCAACGGCGGCGTGTACGGAAGTCTTATGAGCACGCCAATTCTGAATCCTCCGCAGTCTGGAATTCTTGGCATGCACGCCATTAAAAATCGCGCGGTGGAAGATCCAAAAAATCCTGGCCACGTCGCTATTCGGCCAATGATGTATCTGGCGCTGAGCTACGACCACCGCATTGTGGATGGTTCCGAAGCCGTTGGTTTTTTGGTGGACATTAAGAACGCCATTGAAAATCCAGAGCGCCTGTTGTTGGATGTTTAAGCAACGCCGCGTGCGCAATACATTCGCCACTGCTTGTCAATTTCAAAACTGACAATTCAACGTGCAAATATAAATTGCAAACTCAATGTCGATCGGGTTCGCCACGCTCATGCACGGCAAGTTTGCCTTGTTTCTCGCTCTGATCCGGCTCAACGCCCATGTAGTTCAAGGTTGCGTCAATCATCTTGCGGCATACGGGTCCAGCAATTGAACCTCCGTAATGTCCCTTGGATTTATCTGGATCATCAAGAACAACCAAGCACACAATTCTTGGATTATCAAACGGCGCGCCAGCGATAAACGAACTCACATAGCGATCTTCAAAGTAGCCCTTGCCTTGTCCCTTTGGCTTTGGCAACTGAGCGGTGCCGGACTTGCCAAACATTCTATAAAACTCGCTCTGCGCTTTGCGGCCTGTGCCTTCCGTCATGACGCCTTCCATAGCGTCACGAGCAGTCAACGCGATCGCCTCTGGCATCACGCGCTTGCTTGGAACTGAATATTGATTGTCCGCGCCTTCGGTGCCAAGCGACAAGCGCGCTGGAACCATGCTTCCATCCCTGCAAAATGCGGAGAAGGCTTGCACCATTTGAATTGGAGTGACGCCAATTTCGTGACCCATGCACACGCTTGTTTGCGTATAGACCGACCACTTCTTAGGCGTGGTCACCAAGCCTTCGCTCTCGCCAGGAATTCCAACGCCGCTTTTTTGTCCAAATCCAAATCGCTGCACCATGTTCTGCATGTCGCTAAATTTCATGCGCTCCGCCGCGGCCGCCATTCCACCGTTGAGCGACTTCACAAGAACTTTTTTCCAAGTCACTGGTCCCGGATATTTCACGTCGCGAATCACGCGACCAAACTTGGTGACATACGGACCGTTTGGCAAATTCACAATTGTTTCCGGCTTAAACACGCCAAGTTCCGTGGCCGTCGCCCACACAAATGGCTTGAATGTGGAACCCGGCTCGTACGGATCCGTGACATTTCTGTTTCGTCCAAGCGACGCATGCAACGCACGCGATGGATCCGTGGTGACTTCCTTCCAGCCCTTGCGCGGATGCAGCACATCCGCCATGGCAAGAATGTCGCCAGTCTGCACATCCATAATCACGGCGCGCCCGCCACCCGCGTTCCATTCCTTCACGCCTTCCTGCAACAGCCGCTCCGCAATTTCTTGCGCCACTAGATCAATTGATAAACGAATATCAACTCCATCACGCGGCGGTTGATAATCATTTCCCTCAATCCACAGTGGTTGCCGCTTCACATCGCGCAGAAAAACCAACTGACCATCTTTGCCGCGAACTTCCGCATTGTGGCGCAACTCCGCGCCAGCTTGACCGCTTTGCTCAAGACCAACTCGACCAATCACCATGGCGGCCAAATCGCCCGCCGGATATTCACGAATCGGTCGCGACTCAATTCCAATTCCAGGAATGTTCAACGCATGAATTGCATCCACTTGCTCCGGAGTCAACATGTCCGCAAGTTGCACATAGCGATCATCCGCACGTTTATTTAAAATGGTCTGGATTTTTTTTGATGGTTCACCCAACGCGCCACCAATGGCGGAAGCCGCGTCCTTGAATGGATCACCAACCGCCAGTGAATCTGGTTCCGCCAATTTGCCCTTGCGAATCCGATCCCAACCTCGATCCCAAATCATGGCCGGGTCCGCAAAAAGTCTGCGACCCATCAAGCTCGACGCAAGAACTCGACCGCGACGATCAACTATTTGTCCACGCGAAGCGAGTTCGGGCGCGGTGCTTTGATGAACACCCGCGGCAGCCATAAGCCGCGGATCATCTGTTGTTTTTAACCATGCAACACGCGCAGTAATGCAAAGCAACGCCGTGGCCGTCGTGACAATGAGAACGCGACTCCAAGCGCGAATTCGGCTTGATTGCTTCTCGGAAATCTGTGAAATGGAAAACTGATTCATCCGCCAAATTCCACTTGTGCCGCGTCGGCATCTTTCACGCCCGGCTTCGTGGCCAAACGTGGTTGGGTTGGTGGCGCGGGCGCGTCAAGCCTGTGCGGAATGGGTCGCCACTGCATCTTCATGGAATCCAAAGCCAAACGAATTGCGTCTGGCCGCACCTTTGATGCCACTTCCGCGCGACATCTCATTAAATCCCTTTGTTGTTCGATCAATCTCCAATGCGTTCTGGAAATCTGAGCCGCAACTTCATAGCGCTTCTGCCGCGTCGCCAAAAGCGCGGTGGCCATAATTCCAAGACCCAATAAAATGGCGATTACTTTTCCGAACATGGTCCGGTCCTTGAACTCAGTTGGTTTGTGGAAGTTGAATGCTCATGCCTGGAGAAAGCGCCGCTGGATTTGAAAGGGTTGAACCATTCGCCTCAGCAATTTCTTTCCACCTGCTTGTCTTGCCTAATTTATTTTTTGCGATCGAGCCAAGCGTGTCGCCTTTTTGCACAACATAAGTCGTCGCTGTTGCGGACTTGTTGGCTTGTTTCGGCGCCAACTGTGTCGATGTTTTTGTGGCGGATGGTTTTGTATTTGCAACAACCACTTCAATCACACCGCTTTGCGCACCAGTTTTTGTGGGCGCCATATCCACGCTTGCAATATCGGCCGCCGCAAGAAGCGGGGTCTGCTCATTGAATTTAGAATTCAGATTTGCCGAACCATGAAGCGCAGCACCATCTTGTTCTTGTGGCGTCACACTGACACGCGCGCCTTTGGCTGTTGACGCCAGCACGGCGCCATGGCGAAGTTGCTCCACTGGAGGTAATCGAAGCGTGACACCCTTGCGCAATTTTGCCGCATTTGGCAGGGCTTTTTTGTTGTATTCAGCAAGTTCCTTCCACAGCGATCCATCTCCATATTCCTTGGTGCAAATGGAATACAAGGTTTCACCATCGGCAATCGGATGCAACTGAACTCCCGGCTCGCTCTCCTGCACTTTGGTTGTTTTGCTTTTTTCCGTGGAAGCAATCACGGTTTCTGGCGCGGCGTTTGGCACATTTGAAATTGGTCGAACACCCGTGGTGGTTCGTGGAACTTCTTGTTGTGGCGCGGCAATGAGATTGGATGTCGGACGGACATCGGTTGATGTGTTGGCCGCCATCACTTCAGTGGATTGCACAGTGGTTGCGCCAGCGATTGGAGCAATCGAAATCTGTCGAGCAACTCGAATGCGCGAAGGATCAGGGCGATCAAGATTCGCGCTTCCTTGTCTTTGGGCCGTGCTGAAATGATCGCTGACAAGTATGCCAACAAACAGCAGCAATCCGAATCCCACAACCATCGCTAATTTATTTTCTCGTGTCATTTCGCATCCTTGCGTTGTGGCAATCTTGATTTTTAAAACTCTTGAATGCCAATTGTTCATTCACAAACTTTTATCAACACCAGTGAATCCATCCACCATTGAATTTGTATCCGACGAGGAACCTATATACCACCAATCCGAACTATTCGAAGCTTGGCTGAGCGAGCCCTTGGATTCGCTTCGCATTCAGCTTCGCTTGCAACCAACGGCTTTCGAGCGATTCGGGTCACCCATCCATGGCGTTCCCAATCGGTGAAAGCTCTTTTTATCAATCGGTCTTCTAGGCTGTGGAACGCCAAAATTGCCATGCGAGCATTTTGAGCCAGCCAACTTGGACTGGTTGGTTGTCCATCATTTGCAGCGGTAGAAACACGTGGCAAACCAGGGGCACCACGGCGAAACTGGGCAAATTGGTCGCCTTGGGCATCCGTTGGGGGTGGCTGAAATGTGGCAATTTCATGCTGAAATATGCCCAAAAGTGTCTCAAGCGACTCTAATTCCTTGTTCACGGCAATCCGCAGCGCCATGAAGGTCCGTGTCGCGGGGTGCATGCGACTTTGCCTGGCCTTGCCCCCATAGGCGGAGACAACGGCCTTGGCTAAATCTGAAGTGGTTTTCAGCAACCCAAGGTCGCGAACATAGATAATTCGTCGGGCAATTCTGCGAGAAAATGGGTCCTCGCCCAGTTGAAAAATCAAATCAGCAAGTTCAACCTCTGAAATCCGCGCCAACAACGCGTGGGCACTTTCTCCCGTGCTTTGATCAAGCCGCATATCAAGTGGCCCGGTAGCCCCAAATGAAAAACCGCGCGCCGGATCGCTCATTTGATTGCTGGCAAATCCCAAATCAGCCAGAAAGGCGTCGGCGCGTAGCGAGTGACCACGGAGCACCTCCGCAATGCTTGCAAAGTTGGTGTGCACAGATACCACCTTTGGAGCTTGCGGCATTGCCCGCACTCTTTCGCTGGCAAACGCCAGATTTTTGTGATCGCGGTCAAGCAGAATTAAAGTTCCAGTGCTGCCAATCATTTTGGCAATGGCTTGCGCGTGTCCACCCCTACCGGCAGTTGCGTCCACCACCGTGTTACCCATCTCAAGCGTCAGCCCATGGATAATTTCGGTCAGCATGACCGGATCATGATCAACGGCATCAAACAAAGCTTCACCCTCGATCATGCTTAACTATGTTCTTCTGTAAGAACAGATTTATTGTTTGACATTTTGGAGCGCTCACGTTTCAACCACTCTAAACGTTGCGCCCGCTTTACGGCGAAAGCCACGACAATTAAAAACGCTCCAAGCGCGGCGGCTTCCACCACAATTCCTTTGACATTGGTTAACAACAACATACCGGTCAAGCCAACACCAAGGAGTGTGAACCCGAAGGCAATGCCATATAAAGTAAAAACCGCTTTGCGAACACTGCCTCCAAAATATCGCTTCAATCTATGGTGAATATGGTTGCTATCCGCGTCAGACATTGAAAGTCCAGCCACTTTGCGGCGAATAATGGCAAGGGTGGTGTCCAAAATGGGCAATCCAAAACAAATTAAACCAGCCACGGAATATTTCGTCGTGCCGTATTCTCCAAAAGTCATAATAATGACGACGCTGAGAAAGCCAATCAACAAGCTTCCGCAGTCGCCAAGAAAAATAACCGCTGGATTAAAGTTGTAGGGCAAGAACCCAAGTGTTGCGCCCAATAGAATCAGGCTCAGAATAATCCGCGTTCCCGCCAAACTTGTTTCAGGATTTTCCACGGGAAGCGCATATGCCATGGTCAAACTAATTGCTAAAAAGCCAAGCGCCATGATCGTGGTTGTTCCGGTCAAAAGTCCATCGAGTCCATCTATTAAATTGGCGGCGTTGCAACCACCAATCACAAAGATGGCCGTGACGGCCGTACCAAGCCAGTAATACAACTCTGCATTGGGAACACTGAACGCGCCTATGGAAAATAAAATATCTTTTGGTTCACCACAAATTGCTGAAAGCACGCCACCAACCAACTGCGGTCCAACATCTTCAATAGCAAGAGCGGCGGCCGCGATAAGTTGACCGGCAATTTTCAAGCGCGGGTCCCACTTCCAAATATCATCAGCCAATCCGGTGAACACGATCGCCAACATGCCCACCACAATGCTCAGCGGTACTCCTTGCAAGATTGCCGCCTGACCGCTTGTGAACATTCCACTTGCCGCAATACCCGCCAAAACACCGGCAAAAACACCAAGACCACCAAGATACGCAATGGGGTATGCGTGCTGTTTTCGTCCTTGATCTGGATGATCAATAATGTTCGCGGTAATAGCAATGCGCCTGACAATGGGAGTGGCGATGAGTGTGACGACAAGCGCCGCCACAAAAACTGGCATATAGCCAGAGAGCAGTTCAATTGGGTTCAACACTGTCCATGTTGAAACATCGGAGCCCGTTCGCCCCAGGTTCAGAGCCTGATTGACAAGTGGATCCTGAATCATGCTGCATGTTCCTTTTGATGTGCGCCACCCAAAGATCGAGCGATGTCGGCAATTGTTGTGTCAAGAGAAATAAGCGGCGCAAATCCAATGGCTCCACGAATGCGTTCAAGTCTTGGCTGCCGAACCTGAAGATCTTCAAAGCCCTTGCCAAATACTTTCTCATGCGAAACGTTTTGAATAGAAGAGACGGATGCCGTGACGCGAATCACGCGCTCGGCCAACTCTCGCATTGAAATCATCTCATCGGAACCCATGTTGAAGATCTGGCCCAAACACGCAGTCGAGCGCAGCAACTGAATCAACGCGGGAGCGATATCGCGCACATCGCAAAAACAGCGCTTTTGAGAACCGTCACCATGCACTTCCAAAGACTTGCCCGCCAATGCGGCCTGAATAAATCGCGGCAACACCATTCCCCAATCGCCTTTTTGACGCGGTCCAACTGTGTTAAAAAATCGGACAATGACCGCCTGAAGTTTTGATTCCGAAACTGCCGCAAGAGTGAGAAACTCATCAAGCGCTTTGGAATAACCGTAACTCCAACGCGAAGAAGTGGTTGGTCCAAACACCACGTCGTCAGATTCAGAAAATGGTATTCGAATGCCTTTACCGTAAACCTCGCTGCTTGAAGCAATCAGCAACTTCGCGTGATCTCGAATGGCCCAACGAATGGCCGCGCTTGTTTCAAGAATATTTGTCTCTATGGATTGCCTTGCGTGATCAACAATAAGGCGAACGCCAACCGCTGCGGCAAGGTGATAGATCTCATCGAAGCGTTCCAAATTCAACGTGGAGAATGCGTGCGTGACTGTATTTGGAATAAACTGAAGTCGCTCACCCGCCGCATATTTCGCGTCAGAAAGATTCTGTATATCTCCAGTTGAAAGATCATCCACAACCACCACGCGCGCACCCTGCAAGAGCAATTGCTCCACCAAGTGGCTTCCAATAAACCCCGAGCCACCCGTAACCAGAATGTGCTTGGTGGAGGTTGTCATTGATCAATCTATGTTGTTGATGGCTTTGGGCCATCATTGGCACGGATGGGATTCGTCGCTTGACCAGCCGCCGGCAAGTGAAACGCCGAGGTTTGCGTGGCATATTCTGAAATTGCCTCGGCGTTCTTTTTAAAGTAGCCGCCTGCGGTGTTCTTAGGTCTATTCAATATTGTTCCTAAGAAATTACTTTTGCTGTCCATGAGTTGATACGCCAACTTGATGACAAGTCCCCTCTGGTCTTGCCAAGCGCGTACAACTAAAATTGACGCGTCGGCTTTGTTGGCCAACGCAAGCCCTTCTCCAGCGACAACGCTTGGTGGGGCATCTAGATACACACGGTCATAATTTTGATGGCACCAATCGAGGAACGCATCCATTTTTTCGGTATTGAGCAATTGAAACGCTCTATTGGACGGCGCGCCAGCACCAATGAAATGCAGGCCGTTGCCTTGATCAATTAAAATACTAGACGGATTTGCGCCATTTAAAATATCCCCAAGACCTGGCAAGGTTGGATCAAGTCCGAGCGCCTTACCCAACCCAGGTCGGCGAAAATTAGCGCCAACAATTAAAGTCTTACGCCCAACCGATGCGTCGCATGCGGCAAGATTGAGCACCATGGTTGTCGTTCCCGAATTCGGCATTGGACTTATGACCAAGACAATTTTTGCGTTGGTCGGAGCCAAACCTTTTGTAATTAAGGCATCACTTTGTCTAAAACTTTCCGCTGTTATCGATTGCGGACTTTCAAACACAATTAATTCCGCACGCTTGGGCTTGGTTGGATCATCACTGATATCTGGAATGACGCCCAAAATTTTTCCTGGCAAACTCATGAGATCGCTGGGGTACTTGATTCGCTGATCAAGAATTTCACGGACAAACAGAATAAAAATATAAATGCCGCACAGCAGAACGGCGGTTCCAGGAACCATGAACTTCAATTGTGGAAACGTGATTTCGCGGGGTTTGATCGCTTTTTGAACCACCTCAACTCGATGAGACTCGTCACGTAATCGCGCTAAATTCACATCGTTGATCGTTTGAGACACAAGCTTTCTTTGATCCTCAGCCTGACTTAACTGCTCACGCAATGTGCCAAGCTCAGCCATGTTCATTGTAAAATCTTCGCTCGCCACAGAGTTCTTCGCGAAATCTTCCTGTTGCTTTTTCAAAAGACTTGTGAGTGATTGAACCCGATTGGCCGCGGCTCTTAAATCGGAGAGCTGATTTCGAAGCAGAATCTTCTTGCGCGTTTCAGTGCGCTGTTTATCAACCGCAGCTTGAGCGGCCTTTAATTGAAGTACTTCAGCGTGCTTTTCTCCAAATTGTTTTGTCGAAGCTTCGTAACGACGAGACGCGTCCTCAAAATCACGGTTTAGATTTTGCATCACGGGGTCGTTGTCCGCGTCACGTAAATCCTCGTCAGAAAAACCTGCTGCGCCACTTTGCTTCTCTTCCGCCTGGGTCTTGCGCGACTCCGCCACAGAAAGCTCACTGGTTGTGTTTGCAATTCCCTCGCGCAATTTTTCCAATGCCCGAGAATTTTCGCTAGATGACTCATTCAGACTTGTCATGTTGCGTTCTTTGACAAACTTTTGAATTTCCTGTTTTTTAGCAGCAATTTGGTCATCTAATTTCTTCTGGTTTGCCTCATAGACCCGAAGAATGGTGGCGAAACGATTGTCCTCGTTCGCCCGAACCTGGGCCACATACGTGCTGGCGACCGCGTTGAGAACAACGGGAACATCTTCTGGATTGTGGCTCTTCCAGCCAAGAGTGAAAATTTGTGTGCCGCGCTTATGGGCACCCCGCAAATCATTTTCGAGCTCGGTAGCCGCTTCATCAATATTGAAAATGTTTTTTTCATCCCGGAATTCCGAACTTTTACTCCATTCCGTTTTTTGCACATCGTCGTTTACAAGAGCCATTTTAATATTGTCACGGCTCATCATGCGCGCAACTTCCGTCTGCGCCAACCGAATTACAGCTTCTTCCGTTCCCAGGTCCTCGGCATTGAGAGCCTTGGCATCTTTCAGTTGGTTGCGAATTTCTAAAAAGACAGTTCCACTCCATACTTGATAGGTATACAAAAATACATAATTGAGAATTACTCCCAGTATGGCGCCTATGACCAAGGTCGAAACAATTCCCCACATGTTTTGTCGAAGCAAACGAACTGGATCAAGCGAAATGACGGCGGGCTTTGGACGCGGCGCGGCGGCGGGCTTGGGGCTGGGTGCGGATGTTGGTAATGCTGCTCGAGTCATGGAAAGTTCTCCTTCAATTCAGTTTGGATTCCAGTGTCTTAATTTCGGTTAATTGCTCACTTGTGGGAGATTTTGCCTTCGCTTTCTCCAAATATTCCTTCGCGTCAGCTGGGCGCTTCAGTTGAATAAATACCTCAGCCAAATGCATCATTGAGCCTGGTTTCTGCGTCAGAACAATTGCTTTTTGTAAAGGCTCCATGGCTTCTGCGGGTTTGCCATCTTTCAAAAGTGCGAACCCCAAGGTGTCTAAAAAGTCGTCCGTATTTGGATTTAATTCAACTGCCTTGCGAGCCAATTCAACCGCCCGCGTCGAATTGCTGCCCGACTTTGCGATCAAATACGCCGCATTATTCATCGCGCTCGCATTGTTTGGAATCAAGAGCAAGGCTTTTTCAAAGTATTCCGTGGACTTGGAAAACTCGTTCTCTTTGTAATACAAATTTCCAATTTGCAGTAGAGCAATAGCTTCCAACTGATTCGCATCAGTCCCGCCAGCGGATTTGGCTAGCTTCGCGGCCTGTTCCAACCACTGAATAGATTGCAGCGTTCCGGGGCTTCCCAAGTCTGAGTACAGCGCCGAAAGACCATTGCAATTCCAATAGCTCAACTCCAATTTTCCAACAACTGATTTTAAGAACACCTCGGCTTCTTGGGGCTTCTTATCAAAACACTGACCAAGACCGGAATACCACATTCCCCATTCGTCAGGGCTCAACATGCCGGATGCAATTCCGTCCGCGATGGTTTTATATCCCGTTCGCATCGCGGTAAGTCCAGATTCTCTTTGACCAGAATTGACAAGAGCCACGGCTAATAAAATTTGAGCTTTGGGCGACACCGCAACCAACTTCGCATTAGCGCGCAGCAATTTCAACGCGCCCTCCCAATCTTTTTTGTCTCCACGTAGTCGCTGATTCACGCTGTTGAGAAGCTGTTCAAGTTCAGGCTGAATCACAAATGCCGCGTCAAATGCCGCGGTTGCCTTTACAAAATCCTTCTTTTGTAGTTGCAAGGTTCCAATCATTGTCTGCCAAGAAGCGTCACGGGGATTCATGCGCGATCCGTCTTGAGCCAAATCAACGGCGCGCTGCAAGGAATTCGTGCGATATAACAATTGAATCAAATCACGACGGGCATCAACATTTTGCGGTGAAAGAGACAAGAACTTTTCGACCATGGCTATGGCCTCGCTCTCCTTGCCCTGCTCAACTAACACCCTCTCCTTGTTTTGAATACTTGGCCAATATCCCATTGAAATGTCCGTCGCTCTATTCGCGGCTTCTTCGGCGGCTTGGATCAATTTGGGATCATGCGTACGTTGATACATCTTCCGCTCAAAGTCGGAAAGCGAAATCCAGCCTTGAGCCGAGTTGGGAAGCATTTCCGTCGCATGCAACAACACAACCCGCTCTTGCGCAAATTGCTTTTCAGCCGTCGCAATATCACCCTTCATAACCGCCAACTCCCCTTGCCCCTCAAGATTTGCGGCTCTCAATAGCTCAATCGTGGCAAGAGTTTCTTTCGGCGCGTTTTGGGTTGCGGCCTTCAATAAATATTTCTCAGACGCGTCAAAGTCGCGCAAGCGACTGCAAATTTCAGACAATCTCATCCATGTGGCAGCGTCGCTGGTGGTGTCGGCTTGAACCACATTCTCAAGAGAGTCCCGCGCGTTTTTCCACTGTCCTCTACTAAACCAATAATCCGAAATTCGAACATCTGCAGACATGATTTTGGGATCCTGCTGCTTTCTCGCTTCATCAAACGCAAGACGGGCCTCCTCGGGCTTTGCGCTTTCATCTAGGTACACGCCAAGTCCAACCCATAATTCCAAGCTTTTCAATTTGGCGGCGTCAAGTCGAGCAATATCACGTCGTATTGCGGCTTCGCCTTCTTTTTCAGTTCCATATTTCTTCAGTGCTCGCGCGTTGATAAGGGAAAGTTCCGTATCTCCAGGTGCCGCCTCTTGCAGGAACTTGATGATTTCAAAGCCCATATCCAAATTGGCCTTCGCAGCCGCGGCGAGTTGCTGTTGCATTTTCGGCGTAGCGGCATCGCGCATGTCTTGCTCTGTAAATTTTTGCGCCCCGTTGTTGTCAAGCATTAAATTGGGATCGCTTGGGGTTTCCAACAACATGCGGGCGAGTGCCAAGGAATTTTTTGCCAACGCTGGACGCTCTTTGTATAAACGCTTGCGCAAACCAAATGCGCCGGATCGATCGCCAATTTGACCTTCCAAGTCAAGCCAGGAAAGCATTAAATCGTTGTCGTCAGGACTGGTGCGAGCAGCCTGTTGCAAAATCTTCAAAGCCTTTTGGCGATCACCACTGCGTTGAAGAAGTTCCGCATACAGCCGCGCTGTTGTGGCATCGTTGGGTCTACGGTCATAGCTTTCACGAATCAATTCAATTGCGGGGTCAATATTGCCCATGCGTTCATACAACATTCCAAGTTGACGCAACATGATCGGATTCTGATCGCCCTTTTTACGGGCGTCTTGCAACACAGCCACGGCCTCCGCCAATTTGTCTTGGCTGATCAACACACGGGATTGAATAGTTGCCGCAAGCCCAAGATCACCTGTGGCGGCGATGGCGGCCACGTATTTGTCAAACGCGGTGAAATCCTTTTGATCAGCCGCGTCAGTCGCCGCTATTTCCAGAACCCCAATATTTTTTGGATCCGCGGCAAGAGCCGCTTCAAGAGCTGGACCGAGCAACTTTGCGCAGTGATCCATTTGCTCTTTCATGGCAGCATTGACTTGTTCAGGCTTCATGGCCGCAGTTGCTTGCCGCATTTTAAACATGGCGCCAGAAAGCGCTTGATACATTTGTAAAGCTTGATCTTTTTGGTCTGGATACATCAACCGAATAGAGCTGACAATTCGCTCAATTGGATCCTCGCTGCTTGTGATCGCTTTCATCTGCAAGAAATAAGCATTTTTGGGATCAAGCGCCAAACCTTTTTCAATAAATGACTGCGCTGTTGGAATATCATTTTTCACGATATTGATTTGACACAGGGCCTCGTACAACCGTACTTCCTTCGGATTCGCGACCAACTGCTTTGCCAACAACGCAATCGCGCCGTCGAAATCCTTCTTCATCATCAATCGTTCTGCTTTTCCAATTTCCACGGTCATGGCGTTGCTTGATCGACTCACAGCGACTTCAGTATCTGTTTTTGTTCCATCACCAATCAACGCCAAACTTGCTTTTGCATCCGCGTCATCCGGATTTAATTCGATCAATTTTTGCAACGCCTTACGGGCGTCTTCAGTGCGACCCATGCCACCACTCAGACGGACGCTGAGATTGAGCAACGGCGGAAAATTTGGATAGCGTTCCAGCCCGCGGTTCACAAGAGCCAGCGCGGTGCCCGGTTGATTGCGCAGTATGTTTGCAAAGCCGGCGTAAAAATACATTTCCTGAGTCGGATCTGGAATCTTTTTCAGCAACGCGTCAAAGCGCGCGGCGGCATCGTTGGCGTTGCCATCGGCGAGCGCGGTACGCGCTTCAATATCTTCAGCCATGAGAGAAAGAGCCTGGGACTTGAAAAACTGAAGCGCCTTGTCGCGCATCTGATGCACCAACTCCAGCTTCGCCTTCTTGTCGGTTTCATCCTTTGCTTTGCGCCAATCTTCGAAAGCGATTGTGTACAACAAATCCGCGGCCGCTTCGCGCGCGCCCTGCTGCGAAAGCGCCTCGACCGAGGTTGGAAGATTGGGTTGTTCAAAAACGGTCATGGCAGTCTCGCGACCAATTCCGTTGCTCATGCCCCGCGCAATGTTGAGATAAATTCGTTGCGTGACGGCGTCATTTGGGAAGGCCTTCAATCGATTTTCCAACAACTCCATTCCCTTGTTGTTCGCCTCAAAAGATCTTCCTTGAAAAATAGCTCCAGCGGCTGCCAGAGTTAGTTTTCTATCCTGCGCCAACCTGGGGGCTTGATCCATAATGGCTTGAAATGCAGCGTTCAAATCAGCTTGTTTCACTCCGGGTTCGTTGCGAAACTTCATGCCTTCAAGCCGCTGCACCAGAAGAATTGGCGCGGCGATACTTTGCGGATTCAACTTTTTACATTCCACAATGGCGGCATCAAACTGTCGATACGTATCCAAAGCCATATTCTTTTGATTGCCGCGCTCTAACGCGTCGGCTTTGACAAGCAAATATTCTAAATAAGCAAGCCAAACCCTCTCATTGTTGGGCAAAAGTTTGACTATGACTGGAAAATCTTTATCCAGTGTGTCGCGCTCTTCGGGAGTGAGAGCCGTATAGCGCTCATTCAATCCCTGCAGTTTCCAAAATTGAGCCAGAGCTTGCCCGGGGTTATCCAATGGCAACGCTTTTTCCATCTGCATTGCGGTGGCCGAAAATTCGCGCCAAACCATGTCGCCACCAAAAAGTTCATTGCGATCCCGCACAGACTCCATGGCTTCCACCCACACATTTGCATCCTGGGCGGCCGCACGCGTTTTGGACAATTTGACCGACATCAACTTGGAATAATTTTCGTTGGCGGCGCTTTCAGATTTGGGAACAATTTTCAACAATGCGTCTTGCAACGCGTTGAGATATGCCATGTTTGTTGGCTTTTTGGAAACAGATCGACCGAAATAACTTGCGGCCTTGTCAAAATCCCCCGACGCCATGTATTGCGTTCCGGTACGAAAATTTCGCTCGGGTGCAAGGACAATTTGGTAGTAGTAAAAAACGCCCGCCAAAATGAATGTGATTGCGGTGACGCCAAAAAAGAGCAGGAAGAATTTAAAATTAAATTTGCGTTTCGCCATGGGTTATGAACTCGAGACTGCGGGCGGTAAGGATTGTGATTCAAGCGCGGGCCAGTCTGGAAGACTGCGCATGAGTTGAGGAAGAAGTGATTGTAAAAGATCGGTAGCGAGTTGATCGAACATCGTAATCGCAATTTCTGGCTGCTCTCGAACCCGATACGAGAACTGCACTTTGCAGTAATAGGCGTACCGATCCGTGAGTTTGAATGAGAGATTGCGAACCGCCAACGCCGAGGGTGTCAGAGACCCATTGGCTATGAAAAAATATCCCCCAATGAAAGTCAGTCCGGGGTTTTTGGGATCTTGAAAAATACTCGCGGTCATTTTCATGTCCCCCAGTGGAAGATTCACGGTCACATCTTTACGAGTGACCAACTCCCTCACCGTGGCTTGCGAATACCGAAGACCACTACTAGGTTGAAGAGGTCCATTCTTCAAGTCAAATTGAGATGTATCAAGCTTTGGCGAGCGTAATTCTGGTTCTCCAAACATGACCAATCCGGCCGCGCCCCAACAACGCTCTGGAATGTGCGGCACCGTATCAATCATGCCCGTGTAATAGGCAATGTGCACTTGAAACACGCCCTTGGCGGAATCGTTTTTATAGACATAGGCACGGTCAAGAAAATTTTTGGTGCCAAGTTCTTCAATCATGGCATCAGAAAATTGCTGGTCTTTACCGACTTGCTTCCAATCCCCAAGCATGCTGGGCAATTCATCAATGGGCGTGCGCAAAGGAACAGGTTCCTTTTGCAAGTACACATTCAGTTGTGACATGGCCACTCGAAATCCAAGACCACCAATCGCTAGGCAAGCGCACGCCGCCACGAACGCCTTTTTTTCATTGCCTTCAACTCGCATTCGGTTTCACCTTTGTTTCATCCACTTCCACTAGGAATTGCGAGAGAATCCAAAGCGCGCCCAAGTAGGAGAAAAATGCTGGCAACAACCATACAAGTCCAATCATGTGGTGGAATTCTCCCGACATGAAGTTCTGGTCAAACATGCCCAAAATGCCAAGCGAGGCGACACGCAACACGTTCACAAATATAGAAATTGGAATTCCAAGCGCGACCAACATGATCTGTTGCCATAATTTTGGCAATGAGACGTACGCCATTGCCACTCCAAGGGCAAGGAACGCGACCAACATGCGCATGCCGCTGCATGCTTCGGCCACGTTCAATTGCACTGGCTCTCCATCCTTGAAAATAGTGAGCACATTTCCGGCGTGATCCGTTTGGATTCCGATGAGATTCAGAAATATATAGGCACCCTTGGCCGAAATATCCTGCATGCGATAGGTGACGAGATTCATCAGACGCTCGCTAATAGTCTGCGCAAAAATCAACATATAAAAAAGTGGAAACCAAACATATTCCATGCCCCTCCAACCCAAGAGCAGAACTCCCAAACCAATAAGCGTAATTCCTAAACCGGTCGCTCGAATATTGTGATGCGCCAAGCCAGCTGGCCCCACATTGCAAAACATGTACCAAGCAATTCCAACAACCATGATGAACATGCCAATCCAGGATGGACTCAATGGTTTAGCCAAAATGAAATCGCGTTTCATCCACACGAAATATCCGCTGACAAATGGAATGATCAAGGTGTGTCCCCAATCAGATGGCTCATGCGATGCCCACGCAACTTGACGACGAAACCATTCCCAAAATACAGAAACCAAAAGAACCACAAGTATTCCACCAGCGATCATGGTGGTCTTCGCGGAAACCTCTACGACAGCTGTCGTGGTCGAATTGCGAATTGGTGGTGGTGCGATGGTCATGGTCAGAACTGTTTTGAATAAACGATGCGGTCTCCATGCCGGTTTGTGGCAAAATTCAAAATAAGCCTCATTCCCACAGAAATCATGTGAAATATGTTTACTATTAAAACCTCTTCATGCGAACCATGGGACCATCGCACTAAACAAAATATTAATTGGTTGTGATACCGCTCGGCGGGGCACCGAACACATCGTTACCAAAGTTACGGTCAAGTTGAAAGCCAATTGAATTTGGAAATGACAAATCGCGGCGCACGCGTGAAAGTGGCAAAGCCCAAAAGTTGGTTCCCACAATGATGTGATCATCCCTCTTCAAGAACAGGTCGGGTTCGCCACGATTGCGAATTGCAAGCAAACTAATTCGCACGCACGCTTCTTTGTCGCTATCAAGACGGCGAATTAAATCGCAGCGTTCTGGAATGGCCAATTCGCTTACGCCACCAGCGGCGGCGACCAACCGACTGAGAGTCAAGCGACCAGCTGTTGGCAAGTTGTAAACTCCCGGCCGACTAATTTCGCCGTCGATATACACCACGCCAACATCGCCCGAATCGCAATAAATTGCATCACCTGGTTTAATCACAATATTTAAACTTGAGTCGCCGCGGACTAATTGGTTGTAATCAATGTCAATAACAATCGTTTTTTCTTTAATTTCTGAATTACGTTGTTTATTGATTTTTGCATTTTCAACCGACCGCAAGCCTGCGTTATTGCCAGCGTCCGCTGGCGCACTGGAACTCTGACTGGCACCTGTTGTGGTCGAGTTCGAATCGGTTGTGGTCGCCTGACTGGTTGCGGTGGCGGTTATGGAGGATTTACGAACCCATGACTGCGAAGCATTATCGTAAATAAATTGATCCCCACTTGCGCCATCAGAGGAATTTGAAGTGGCTGTTGAATTGAGATTGGCACCAGCACGGTCGTCCGCTTTTGCTGGCTCGAGTTGGTCAATGTCAACTGGCGGTGCTTGGCGACTTGCCGCACGAAGCATGCCTAACTGAGTTTGTTTTTTACTTGGAATATTTTTTGGATCAGCACCAGGTTCGGTTGCTGGCGCAGCCGTAGGTTCCATTGTTGGCGCGGCTGCGGGTTCCGCTGTTGGCGCAGCTGCGGGTTCCGTTGCTGGCGCGGCTGTAGGGGTGGCTTGCGTCGTAGCGCCGGGCAACTCGTTGATGAGTTGATCAATGTCAACACTTGAAGGCGCGGATATTGCAGGACTGGGAGCAACTGCTGGAGCACTTGTTTGTGGAGTTGAAGTTGAGTTTTGGGAAGCGGCGGATTGCTGCGTCTTGGCTCCAGAATCACCAGTCTTTGAACTGGGTTTTCGGTCATATTCAGCTTTGTGTTCATCGAGCGTTTCAACGCGAGTAATTAAAATACGAGACGTATTCACACTTGCTCCGCGGGCTGTTGCAAGCGCGTCAAGCAAACGAAAATCTGGTTTGGTCAGAGCGAAAATTCCAGGTTGATCAACTGACCCCAACACTCGATATTGAAATGTTCGTCCCTCTTTTAGGGCAACGAATGCTTGTGGATTTGTAATCACGCCTTTCAAGCGCGATTCAATAAGATTTTGCAATTCCTCGGTTGTAAGACCAGCCGCACGAATCTTGTTAATAACAGGAAGTTGAATATCTCCGCTTTGATCAATAATGCGATCGGCAATTTCAGTTTGACCAGTCTGCATTAAACTTGGAATGGAAATTTGCAAAATATCACCAGCTGAAAAAGTGTATGCGGTTTCACTTGGTTTCAACATGGATGGGTCAACTTTGACAAAGTCTTGCCCCGGCCCAACTGGTTCAATGACATCAATACGTGTCAGAATTGGCATAGCCGTAGGCGTGGTTTCAAAATAACCCGTTCGACTTGGATCTATGAAGCTGTCTGTCTCACACCCAAAAAGAACTGAGAGCGACAACAACACCAAGCCTGGAATTAAGTTATGAATTTTCGACAATGTAAAGAGCCAGTCGGTTGAATAAGGTCAGTAGACGAGTCGCCTAGTATCGGTCTAAGTAGGTCATTGAAGTTACCCGAATGAGGGAAAAAAGTTTGAAAGATCGATTTGCTTCACTGAGCCAATTTGCATTTAATGAAGAACATTGGCTTTACATTTTTTTTTAAGCAACTTGCGTTCAGGCTAAATTTATTGCCTGATAACTTCTTCCAACACGGCCATTCGAGCTGCAACTCCATGGGTGACTTGGCGCAAAATACGGGTGCCACCAAATTCATCAGCCACGGCGTCATCAATTTCAACCCCACGATTCACTGGCCCTGGATGAAGTACCACCGCACCCGGCTTTAAACGCAAAGCTCTATCCATGGTCAGCCCATAAAGGGTTCTGTAATCAGAAGAAACCCCGTAAGATGCTGCACGTTCGGTTTGAAGCCTTAACATCATGATGGCGTCAAGATCGCGTAAATTAGAATCAAGATCGTGTGAAATACTTATCAATTCTCTAAATTTAGTCATTTCTTGGTGTGACTTGTTCACCAAGGTTGGAGGACCAATCAGAACAACATGGCACCCAAGAATTGTCAGGCCATGGGTGGCTGAGCGGGCAACTCGACTGTTGGCAATATCCCCAACAATGGCAACTCGCTTGCCCTGCAAGGAACCGAGCGACTCCTGCAAAGTCAAAATATCAAGCAGGCCTTGGGTTGGATGCTCATGGCGACCATCCCCAGCATTAATGACCGGAATTGAAACTCGCTTGGCCACCATGTCGGGACCACCTGAAATTTTGGAACGAATCACTAGCCCACTGACGCCCATGGCTTCGATATTCAGGGCGGTATCCACCAAGCTTTCACCCTTACTGGTGCTGGAACCACTGGCGGCAAGGGTAAAGACCTCCCCACCAAGGCGATGGACGGCCGTTTCAAAGCTGCAACGAGTGCGTGTTGAATCCTCAAAAAAAAGATTGGCAATCACCCGGCCAGCGAGCACATCTTTGCGAGCGACTCGTTGGTCAGCCACGGCAAGATTGTCCTTTGCAGCCACCAGAAGGCTTTGAAGATGCTCTCGAGTTAACCCCTCTATTTGAAGAAAGTGCTTGGCGCTGAGGATCTTCGTGGACATGGTGCGTAGTTATAGCGAATCAGCAATGACATTGATTGCACAAGGGAAATGAATTGATTTCGGATTTACCGAATACATCTATGGGCGCATGCTGCAAAAATTCACTTGTAGCGCAGTGGCGTTGCGCTAGCCTTGTTTCATGGCGAGCACTATTTGGATTTCGGGCGACACGCATTTTGGAGAAGCGAAAGCGATCTCCTTGTTTCAAAGACCGTTTTCGGATGTCGCCACCATGGACGCCGCTTTGCTTGATGCGATAAATCGAACTGTGAAGAAACGCGACGTGCTGATTCATATTGGCGACTTTTGCGGACCGTTTCACGAAGGCCGCGATGCGCAAGTTGGGCACGCGGTTGATATTCGAAATGAAATTGTCTGCAAGAACATTCAACTGATCCGCGGCAACCACGATCCGAAGATTGCAAAGTTTGAGACGCTCTTTGATTCAGTGAAAAACCAAGCAACATTTCGGCGCGACAATGGCGGCGAGCGAGTTGTCCTTTGTCACTATCCACTGCGAGCTTGGCGGGGGCAACTGAGTGGGTCCATGCATTTATATGGGCACACGCATGGTGCCTTGGAGGAAATGGGGCGCAGTATGGATGTTGGCGTTGACAGTTGGAATTATTCACCAGTTCGGCTTTCATACGCGCTTGACATCTTGGCGGCGCGTCCGCTCACGCCACCAAGTGGTTGGTTACGGCGGCAAGACATTCGACACGATGCGCTGGAAGATTTTTTGAAATCACAAAGCGACACGCCTGCCGATAAAGACACACCTTGAAATATTTCAAGCGAATACATTTGTTGAACACTTCCAACTGGGAGCTACCATGAGCCTTATGAAATATCTTGCGTTGATTGTTGTGTCGGTGATTGGGATTTTGTGTGGCGCCTGCGCTTCTCCGCATCCCACGAGCGGAACCATTGCGACCGAAATTACGCGCGATGTGGCGGAAGGAACCTGGGCCCTTACCGATGGCGAAAATTGCTTGTTTAATGTGAATTTGCTGAATGACGGTGTTGCGATCAGCAATTGGTGCAAGGGCGCCGACGGCGCAAAAGGTGAACACGGAACTTGGAAAATTGAAGACGGCGTATTGGTGATGAATTGGACTGACGGTTGGCTAGATGTGATTCAGTTGGGGCACATTGGGTTTGAAAAATATTCGTACGCGCCGCGAGTGAATCGCCAAGGACCACCAAGTTCATTTGGCCAAGCTGTGAAAGTTCTCAACTACTCCACGCAATGGGCTGGTATTTGGAAAACACGAAGCGCTGACCCCGCCTACAACAATCAGTCGTTTTATATTTGTCTGCAAAGCAACGGCGCGGCCATGAAAAGTATTGACGCCATCAACACGGGTTGGTGGCAGAAGCAACAAGACGGCATTGCTATTTATTTCAGCGACGGTTGGTACATGATGCTCACGCGCGATGGCGACAATGTGGAGGCAAAAAGTTGGGCGCCAGGCGCGTTACGAACCGCCGCACCTACAGGCACCTGCCCCATCGCGCAGGTGCTAGAGTGATGCGCATGGCCTCTATTCAATTTCGTACACTTCAAATTGTGTTGGCATTCACAGCCTTGTTGATTTGTGCATGCCAAAGCCAGCCATCGCTTTGGCATGGCGACAAATCGCCAACCCAATATCAAACACAACAAATGGACAAGGGTGGACAACCCGTGACTTATTACGACTTGGATGACGGGGACAATGAGGACCCGAATGTGGATTCTGGAGATTATCCAGAGATGAGCCAGCCTTGGTGGAATTCACCGGGATACATAGGCGGTTGATGTCTGTTGGGTGACCTGGCGCGCGGTCGCGGATGAATGACATGCCCAAAAAAATTGGAAGCGCACCCAAGAATGCGGAGGGACTAATTCACCCCTGTGATTTTCCAAAGCGACCCAGGGCCGCGCTCTCCGCCATCAAATGAACACAACACAAGTTCGCCGTTGAGCATTTCACCAAAACTACTCCACAGATTTCCGCTGCGATGAATGAGTTTTCGTGGCGTACCTAATTTGGAATCTTGACAACGAGCGCCCCAAATAATTCCATAGCCGTAGTCGGCGAAGAAATAAATGCCTTGCAATTCAGGATATTTTGTGCCTCGATACACATAGCCGCCCGTCACGCTCACTCCATCATTGTGTGAATACTCAAACACGGGGTCGATGTATGCGTCGCCAAATTCGCCTTTCAGGCCGGAAGAAAATGGGTGCAAACCTTCGCGCATGTTCCAACCGTAATTGCCGCCCTTGACAATGACATCAATTTCCTCAAATTGATCTTGGCCAACATCCCCAGCCCACAGCAATTTCGTTTCGCGATCAAAACTCATGCGCCACACATTGCGAAGTCCGTACGCCCAAATTTCCTTACGCGCGCCCTTGGTTGAGACAAATGGATTGTCGGAGGGAATTGTGTAAGGCGACTCCTTGGTGACATGGCTGACATCGATGCGAAGAATGGACGCAAGAAGTGTTCCCACATTTTGTCCATTGCCATGTGGATCATTGGCGGCGCCGCCGTCGCCCAAACTGAGATACAGCATTCCGTCGGCACCAAACAGAACAGTGCCGCCGTTGTGGTTTGAATATGGCTGATCAACTTCCAGAATTTTTTTCTCGCTGTCGATATCGATGGTCTTGCGATCATCGCTCACGTGAAACTGGCTCAAGATGGAGCGCCGAGGATTTGTGGCGCAGTAATACAGATAGACAAATCCGTTGTCGGCGTACTGGGGATGGAAACAGATGGACAACAAACCCTCCTCATTATTTTTAGAATTGACTTCCTTGCGCATGTCAAGAAACACCGCGCCGGATTTCACCTGATCATTTGTTTCATCAAGTCGAAGAATTCGACCAGCTTGCTCGACCACATACAGATTGTTTGGTTCGCCGGGCGCTTGAACAACTTGAACTGGGCGACGCAATTCCGCATTGGGAAATATTCGTACCAATTGAATTGCGGGAACACGCGCCGGTTCCTGCTGGGCGCTTGGTGATTTTTCTATAGCGACGGTATCGGTAGCAATCATTGGGGCAACGGCGGGCACTGGTTGCGCGGCATCTGTTTGAGCGCGCGCAATTGCAGTAAACGCGTGAACCAAAGCAAAAAATGCGAGCGCCGCAACAGTGTGTCGGCGCAAGGTTGCGTGTGTAAGCGCGCTAGCGAACAATGACTTTGGTTCGTGGTGTGGCATGAGGCATGAACTGTAGCCTTCTATTTCACGCGGGGATGAAATGCGCTTGTGCCCGCAGGTTCGGGCACGCACCAACTTGTGGAACGTTAATTTACGCCGTTGTCGACGCATTTTTAGGTACATGCTCTTCCAATTTCGCGCGCGGAATAGACAAGAAAATTTTTCCCAACTCTGGATCAAAGTGTTTGCCGAGACACTTTTCAATTTCAACCAAGACTTCGCCAATTTCACGCGCGGGTCGATAGGCGCGGGCGCTGGTCATTGCGTCAAAGCAATCCGCGATGCAAAGAATTCTTCCTAGGATAGAAATTTTTTCACCAACCAATTTGTGGGGATAGCCAGAACCGTCCCACCTTTCATGATGCTCAAGAACGCCATGCAGCACGTCGCGCATTTGTGGAATCGGATGCAGAATTTTATAGCTTACTTCCGGATGCACCGTGATTTGCGCGAACTCTTCAGCGGTCAGGCGCGCGGGTTTGCGCAGAACATCGCCCGGAACGTTGATCTTTCCAATGTCATGCACCTTGCCGCACCGGTGCGCGCGTTCAATAATTTCAGGACCTAGGTTGGCGGCCTCCGCCAACATTTTTGCATATATAGCAACACGTTCTGAATGTCCGCGCGTGTAAGGGTCCTTGGCGTCAATAGTGAGGATGAGCGAGTTCATGAAGCCCTCAAACATAAGTTGCTGCTCCCTGGCAAGGCGCTGCTCCATGCGCACGTGTTGCTGATTGCCCAGGCTTTGCGCGGCCGTGCGCGCCACCACGCCAGCGACACTTGCGGTGATGGCGAGCGTGGCGTCATCGCATTGCTTTCGATCATCCAAATACAAAAATCCGAAACGCATGCCTGACAATTCAACAGGTATACAAATGGCGCACCGCACATCCATGCCCTGCAAACTCATGGCGATGCCACCGCCAGCCATGGCTTCATTAGCTTTGGCAACAACAGGTCCTTGACGCGCTTGTCGAAGCATGGTGCGGCTCATGCGTGTCTTGCCGCTTGGATCTTGAATATTGCCAACTTGCGCCAACACTTCCACCGCTTCGCCTTCACCGGTGCTACGAACAAAAGCGACATTTTCAAATTGCGTAGATTTGGCCGCGGCATTCACCAACGCTTCATACACCGACGATTCGTTCGTTGCCCTGTGTATGGCTTCACTAGATTCAACAAGCAGCGCAAGTTGGTTTTGAGCAAAGTCTGATGGAGCGGACAACTTGACGCGCTCGATGTTCGAGTTTTCTTGTGAGTTTTCTTTGCCACCAGACATCACAACCGTGCGTGACATGTTGACGGGTGATTGTTGATCAATGAAATCAAAGTTCCATGGTGCAATTTCAATTTGATCACCGTGGCACAAGGCGAGACTGCGACCCGCTTGCAATTTCACTCCATTGACGAATGTTCCGCCAGCGCTGCCAAGATCCGTTACGCGCCAACTTCCCGGTTCTTGATGTATTGGCGGAGTCCACTGCAACGAAGCATGCTGGCGACTCACTGAACGATCAGCTAAAACAATACCGCAACTTGTTTCGCGACCAATGGTAATTGGTCCTGGCTGCACAAGTTGAAACTTGACATCTTTGTTGTCGGGCGGAGAGATGAGCCAGAAATCAGCCATGAAGAAAGCCTACACGATTTGCTTTGGAAATCGCAATACAAGCTGTGAAACATTTCATGCCCACATTATTCAGGGCGCGCAATTATTTTTGTGATGGCGCAGCGACAAGTAAATCTTGGCGCGCGTTGGCCGTGCTACCAGGAATAGCTGGCAAGCCAAGCAACATCAAACACGTGTTGCCCGCTTCGGCGTTACGAATTGGTGGAAGTTGATTTGCGCTGAAGCGTTCATTGACGGCGGGACAATGTCGACTTGTTGTGTTGATGGAATACAGATCCACCGGAGTTTGATTCACGCCGCTCCACACCACGAACGGAATTGTGAAATTCACCGGCGCATCTGGTTCAAGGTGGTTCATGAACGGAACTCCGCCCGCGTGATCGGCGGTCAACACAATTGCAACGCGACCTTTGAGATTTGGTGAATCGTTGATCTTGGACAAAATCAATCCAAGCGCATGGTCAATGTCTAGCAGCGCATGCCGATATGGAGAACCGTCGGACAAATCCCAACCAGAAGCATGCCCGGCGAAATCAGTTGGTGCCAAATGAAGAAACGTAAATGTTTTTTTGTTGCGGTCGCTGGCGCCCTGAATAAATGCCGCAAGTTGTTGCACCTGCTCCACTGGCTTGGGAGAGCACACAAAACAATCAATTTTATCTTTGCCGTAATTGGGAGCGACAGTGTCTGAGCCGCCTGCGTCTTCGCCATAACTTTGCTCAAACAACACAAATTTCCACTTGCCCGAGATCAGCGCGGTTTGCAATCCAGCGTCATGAGCGACATCAAAAACGCTGGAAATATAGTGGCCATTCTTCAAATGCAAAGTTCCGCCCATTGTGCGCGAAGGCGGATCAACATTGTTGACCCAGCCATGACCCTGTTCTCCCGCGACAAGTCGTCCAGTGATCATGTCAATATGATTTGGAAGCGTGATTGAAATATCGGGATCACAGCGGGCCTGCGCCGTCCACGCGCCTTGCGTGAGTTGCTTCATGGCCGGATGTTGATCGACAAGTGGCGGCAACATCGCCTCCGGTCGAAGACCGTCAACTGAAATTAAAATCACGTGGTCAATGGTGGTTTCAGCAGGCACTTGTGCCGCGGTTGAGGCGGCTGACTGGGTGAACGCGGAAAATAAAAATATTTCCGCGACAACAATCGTCACGCTTGCGAGGAGCGACATTGATCGCATGGAAATTTTTTTACGCCTTGTTGTCATGATGACTTTTTCGGAATGCAAATCGAAATGTAAATCAATCTTGTAAAGATCATATTGCGGAAGTTGTTCAACTCCAATGAATGAATTTGAGGAATGAAAGAAAACCCCCGCCCACGTTGCGCGCAACGAAGACGGGGTGTCGTAGTGGACCTGATCGGGATCGAACCGACCGCCTCTTCCATGCCATGGAAGCGCTCTACCAAATGAGCTACAGGCCCAGTCATGAATATGTTCCAACCAAACACGGTTCGCTGGCAATTACTAGGCCAACTTCAAGGTTGAGCAGTGTACCTAGAGCGCTGATTTTTGCGCAAGCGTTGCGGGCAGATGCGTCAATCGCTTGAAGCAAAAAAGACGACAGAAAAATTTGACCGGCCGATTAAATCGCGTTGATCGCTTCAGTGAGCGCGGCTTTTGAAACCAAACCGTTCCACTTTTTGACGATCGCGCCCTGCTTGAAAAGAAAAACAGTTGGAATACTTTGAATGCCGTACTGCATGGCGATATTGCGATGGTGATCAATGTCCACCTTGCCAACCTTCAGTTTGCCTTTTGTTTCTTCCGCAATTTGATCAATGGTTGGCCCAAGCATGCGACAGGGTTGGCACCATTCGGCCCAAAAATCAACAAGCACTGGAACGGCGCTCTTTAAAACTTCGGCGTCAAAATTTGCGTCAGTGAATTCAAGTGTGTTTGGGCTTGCCATGTGTTCCTTCTCAACTGTGGACGATGTGTCCAAAAAAATTACTGCTTGCAACGCCGGCGGACCTTCCGTGGACGATGAGCAAATACTAGCAAGCACAACACGCGGCGGAAATGCGCAGCAATTGTCCGTGTTCCGACACATCGTGCGCGCGCACAATGGCGGCGCTGTGACCAATGGCAATGCCAGCCGCGGCAAGCGAGGCGGGCAATCGTTCGCTGGGTTGATTGCCGCCACATGCGGCGCCAAGAAAACTTTTGCGACTGAGGCTGACCATGACTGGAAATCCGGCGGAGGTGATTTCATCCAAATGTTGAAGCAGTTCAAAATTCTGCTGTACCGTTTTTCCAAATCCAAAACCGGGGTCAATCACAATGTTTTCGCGCGCCACACCATATGCGTTGGCGCGCTCCGCAAGGAGCAAAAGTTTCTCAAGCACTTCGCGCGTGACATTGGTGTAACTCGGCGGAGAAAGATATTGATCGCTGTATTGATCTTGGCCTGGCGCGCAAAGGCGATGCATAAGAATCATGCCCGCGCCGTATTTGGCCGCGACGCGACAAATTTCCGGGTCTTCCTCACCCCCGCTCACATCGTTCACAATATTTGCGCCTGCATCAAGAGCCGCCGTAGCGACCTGACTGAGCGTGGTGTCCACGCTGATTGGAATTGCATTGTGTTGACGAAGCGCGCGTATGACTGGCTGAATGCGGCGAATTTGCTCAGTGGCCGAAACGCGCGCGGCGCCGGGGCGCGTGCTTTCACCACCAATGTCAAGCATGTCCGCGCCTTGATCAATCATGCGTTTGCCATGTGCAATGGCTTGCTTGGCGGTTTCGAATTGACCGCCGTCAGAAAAAGAATCTGGCGTGCAATTGAGAATGCCCGCAAGCAAGGGCCGCGCCGCGAACGACAACGGCGCGTGATTGGCGATACGCCACGGCGACAAAGATGCTCTGTGAATATGCGTCACGGATTTTTTGATGCGGGCGTTGTTGGATTAGAAGTGTGTGGAGCAGCTTTGGGCGCCGAAGCGTTTGGAGATTCTTTATTTGCATTGTTAGCCGACGACTCATCGCGCTGATCGTTCTGTCCCTCTTGCTGCGCTTCTTTACGATCCGCGTACGCCGCCACGACAACTCCAATGACATTGGTTGGAATCATGGTCGAAGTTTCAATTTTCGACCCATCAATCGAAAGCGCGAAAGCGATTGGTTCCAAATCTGGCGGCGCATCAGGAATTTCAATGCCGCCCATTGGAAACGCGTTGGCCGCTTGTCGAACAACATTCAGCAGCGAACCAACTCCAACAAATGCAAGCGCGTCTGGCTTGGGCATCATCCAACCGCGAAGCGCCGTAAGAACCGCGTCGCTTTCAAGCGAACTTGTACCCGTGGCGCAATTTGCCGCTTTTTCAATCACATCGGGCCGTTGACTGAAAGTCACAAAGACACCGTCGGGAAATGTTTTCACAAATCCATTTGGTCCCTTTGGTCCATACATCAATGAGCGAACAATTCGTTCCATAGGATTACTTTTGCGGGCTGGCTGGCCGTTCTTGGGAAGCGGAATATCTTTGATGGCGTACGCGTCTGTGGAAATTCCATTTTTTAACACGCGATCTTTTTCCCAAGTCGCATCGCGCTTCTGCCCATCGACTTCGCCGGAAAGAGAAAGCATCCACTGCTCCAAAACAGATTTTGCTTTTGCGCTGTCAGAGGTTGCGATCCACAACATGGCCTCATTCAGAAGCCCGCCGCCAACCACTCCCAACTTGCTGGGATAAATTGCGAACTGAATTGCGCTGGCCACATTTTTATTTTGTTCAACCCACGCAGGAACTTGCTCGCCGCCAGGAATCTGCGCCGCAAGATCTAGAAACGCCTGCGTTCCACCAAGACCCGCCATGTCCGCAGATACGGCGACCACAAATGGTCCGCGCGGCAAACGATTGAGATTTGCGCCGGCATGCGCGCCACCACGCGCGGATTTTCCCAACTCGCTTGCGGGATCAAGCACCGCGTACGTGCGAACCAATACCCCAAGCGGATCAACATCAATACTTGTGACTCCGTCAGTCAATCCTTCCATGAGTTTTGCAACGCGATCACGCGAAGATTTTTGCTGGTCGGATTTTGTATCGGCTTTGGTATCAGGATTGGCAATATTTTTTTCGTTGGGCGTTGCGATCGCGCCTCCCATTGCTTCAGCCGTTTGCTGACCCGCGTTACGAATGTCAGCAAGAGATTGCGGCCCCGCCCACAAACCAATGTCGCCATCGCACAAAACGGAAAAACCCCGCTCACCCAAGCGCTTTTTTAAACGCTCCACAAGTCCTGGCTTGCCCACATACGAACGCGCAAGTTCCGCGTTTTGACTGACAACCACCCAGCCGTCGATGCTTTTTGCGTAGACCGTTTTTCCGCGCCATACAAATGCATCAGGCGCCGTCGCTGGAGTCGCTTCAAAATTAGCTTGAAGAAATTGAGCGCTGTCCGTTGTTGGAATCAGCGCGCACCACTGCAGCGTTTGATCCGCGGCAACAACAAACCACGCGACAAATGCGCCACGATCATTCATGCCAGGGCCAACACCAAGCTGGCTCTTGAGCAAATCCAGCGGCTTCATTTCAGTCAAAGCCTGCATGCGTTGAAGTTTTGCCGCGAGCTCGCCCATGTCCTCGCCAAGTGATTTTGCGTCGGGGACAACCGCAAGACTGACCGCGTCCACTGGCGCCATGTCGATTGCCTTTATGAACGCGGCGGCACCGGGCGTGCGCCGAACCGGTGCTTGGTCTTGTGCGCGTGATGGCGAAGCGAAACATGCGATACACATAGTGGCGGTGACAACAGACATGATCTTTTGAAATTGCGCTATGTGATGCATGGGAATCTTTCGGGCGGAAGTGGGTGCGGATTTAAAATCAGAAACGAGATGCAGTGTGGATCCAGTCGTAGACCGCGCAAAAAAATTGTCGCCGCGGTCCTGTATGAAACCTTGTGAAACAACTACTGTACGGGAGTGTTGACTCCCGAAACAATCGCCTGGTCCATTTCTGGCGCGGTGCTTGCCGGCGCATCGGCGGTTGCTTTGGCCTGGTTGCTGCGCGCGGCGGGCTGGAAATATTCATGGATTGTGGCGGGAATATGCATGGGAGTGTTCTTTGGACCGCTGTGTTGCGGCAAAGCGTTTCCAGATTTGTACAACACTTATTTTGACGGATGTGGTGACGCGCGAAAAGATGTCCTTCGCTCACTCCGCACACGCGAGGCGGTTGAAGTCGCCGCGACAGCGACGCAAACAATTCCTGAAGAATCAGATCTTGTCGCGCTTGATGCTGGACAACGATCGGCGGAAATTCAACTTGAAGAAAGTCGAAACAATTTTGACCACGGCGCTTTGTGGGTGACGGCGTTCTTGGCGGCAACGGTGACATTGGTTCGCTCACCTTTGTCGGGACGCGTTCGTTGGTGGCGTGGCGGCGGATTGGCTATTGGCGTGTGGACGGTTTTAATTCCCATCGCATCCGTTTTGCTGATTGCGCAAATTGAAACGCGTGAAGCCGTCACCACGTGGAGCCTTGTTGCGGCGGCAACAATTGCATTTGGCGCGGCGTTGCCTGCGGGAAGGGAACGATGGACAACTATGGGATTGTTGCAAGACGACGCGCAATCGCTTGACGCGGCGAGAGGAACCGCTGGAATTATTTCATTGATCGTGGCATGCGTTGCGGCGTGGGGTTTGAACTTTGATTCTGCGGCGGCGTGGCTGCTTCCGTGGGGCACCATGTTGGCGGCGTGGGGATTGCGCGATCACCACAATTCTTTTTTACAAAAATGCGCGGGGCCGGCCACCAGCGCGGCGGTCGCTATTGCGTTGACGCGAGTTGACATTCTGCAAGAATTTCATATCGAGCCAAGCTTGGGCTTATATTTCGCGGGCGAAGATTTGCGCTGGCTAGCGGCCGCAACTGGATTTGCGTTGACGTTGGCCGTTCCATGGCTGCGATCGTTGCGGGTTTCACTTGCTATTTCAAGCGCGCCGTTGCCGCAGGCCGCGCTTGCAAGCACCGCTCTTTTTATTGGCGTGCTTCCCGTTTGGATGGGCATTTCAATTCTTACGGCGGCGGCGGCCACGGAAGTACTTTCACCGATGCGGAAAATAACGGCGAAGCATCTTGATCAACTCATTCACGCTAAGCCAGATTGATCTATTGGCGAATCAATTGCGGAACATGTCGCCATGCATTGCGAATAAAGTTGAACGTGAATTTGTCCAAGCCAGTTTTCAGAGAATGCACGCCGACATGATCATGATGAAGACGATTACTTCACCACAGAATTGTCGGCGGGCTTTTGTTCCGCCGGCGCGGCGGGTGTGGTGATTCCCAAAGATTGCTCAATGGCTTTCACCAAAGCCTTGTCGTCTGGCGCCACGGTGCTTGCGTAAAAAGCGATGGGCTGGCCTTCTTTGTTCACAAGATATTTGCTGAAATTCCACCCAGGCAATTTGCCCGTGCGCGTTCCAAGAAATTCATAGATTTCACTTTGCCCAGGACCAGCCTTGGTTTGTTCTTTGGACAACATTGGAAATGTCACGGCGTATTTGGTGGTGCAAAATTCCTTGATTTCTTTTTCGCTACCGGGTTCTTGCCCGCCAAAATCATTGCTGGGAATTCCAAGAACAACAAATCCCTTGTCTTTGTAGGTTTCATACAGCTTTTGCAAGCCCGCGTATTGGCCGGTGAAACCGCAACGACTGGCGACATTCACCACCAGCACAACCTTGCCTTGATATTGGGAAAGATCCGCTGGCGCGCCTTCAAGTGTGGTGGCCTTAATTGCATACATGTTGCGGTCCTTCCATTTATTGACAAGCTCCGAATTTTGAGGGGCGGTTTGAGCGCATGCAAATCCCGTGGCGGCGGCGATGGCTCCAAGAATTGTTTTTGCAATTTTATTTTTCATATATGGTTCTTCGGTTCAAATCCTAGCGCAGATTCAACGAATTGAATTCGCTCGATAGTATTTGATTGTGAGTCAACCTCAAGGCAACGATCCAATAGGCAACGTGCCGCCACCAGGACCTTTGGTGACGGTTGATTTCAAGGATCCGCGTTCCAAAATGATTTTGGAACGCGTGCGCCAAAGAGTGGCCATGTTGGGCGACAGTGGCCGCGCGATCACGCGCGCTACCGACGCTGTTCAAACCGCTGACCGATTGATCGGTCCGGGTCCTGGCGCAATGGCCGCGGAGTTTCGTCCCAACGGCCGACGAGTTCTTCGGCTGAATGAAATCGCGGAAGATGAACCACTTTGGATTATTGGCGATGTGCGCGGCGACGTTCTTGCGCTTGAAACCACATTGGGTTTTATTGATGAAGCCACCGAAAAAAATCGCTCACCCCAGATTGTTTTTCTTGGCGACTTGACTGGTGGAATGATGGGCGATGCGGCCTGTTTGGCGATCGCGCTTGAACGATTCGCGGCAGCGCCGACCCGCACGATTGTGCTCGCGGGAGATCGTGAACTCGCTTTGCCTGCAAACAGCGCTGATATTGTCGATGATCGCAAGCCGCGCGGCTTGGCAGAAATGCCCGTTCAACCGGCGCAAGTCAAGGCATTGGAAAATCTTGTTCGCGCATTTTCATCGCTTGTGGAGAAGCTTCCCGTTGCGGCGATTTGTCCCGGCGGAATTTTGTTGGCGCACAGCGCGCCGCCACGCGCGTCGATTTTGTCAACACTTCACAATGCCGATGAGATGGAGGCGCAACCCGATGTGTTGCGGGCATTCACGTTTGATCGTCTTCATGCGCGCGAACCACGCGTGATTTCTTCCGCATTACATGGCGCCACCTCTTCAGAGTCGGAGGATTTTTTCGAGTCCATGATTGCGCTGAATCGAATATTTGGAATGCCGGTGACGCGCATGGTGCGTGGCCAAGATGCGGCGCCTGAAGGTCATCGGTGGTTTCGCAATTATGGCGAAGGCGTGGTGTTGACGCTAACCACTATGGGCGATGTTCTTGCGAATGATGCGGGTGGTGGTCGCAGAAATCCCTGCGTGGCGCGCTTGAAATCTGGGCGATTACGCGTGGTTCGCTTTGAAATTCCAGAGGATATTGCATTGACCGCCCAGCAAATTTTTCCGCGCAAAATCGCCGCCTCGGCGCGGGAAAATGCCGTGACCACGCCAGAGTCACGATCAACCGTTTCGGAAATGCACAAGCCGTTGATGAATACAACAACCGCTTCAACGCATTCCGCAAAAAGTGCGGCGCCCGTTGTTGACCCACAAGCGGCGCAAATTTATTTTGAGCGCGGAGTGCGGCTACTTTCATCACGCGCGTGGCCCGGTGCACGACAAGCTTTTCAAGAAGCGGCCACGGCAACAACGGACTTGAATGCATGCGTGCTCAATGAAGCCGTGGCGTGTTTGTCCATGGGTTTGCCTGGCCATCAAGACGCGCTTCGATTATGCCGCGGCTTGCTTTTGAAAAATTCCGCGAACGCGCATGCTCATTTCAACATGGGTGTTTCATATTTAACCAGCGAGCGAAATCCAATCGAGGCGGGCCGCGCGTTCCGAACGGTCACGCAACTATTGCCGCAATTCAGCGATGGTTGGTGGGCACTAGGCTTGGCTTTTTCACTGCGCGCGGATCGCCGCAGCGCCGAGGAGGCGTTTGCCAAAGCCGCCGAATGTGGCTCTATGCTCGCGCGTCCAAATTCCATGGAGGGAATTATTCCCGCGCGCGAACTCGCCGCCATGTTTGAAGTGTTGCGCGGCCGCGCTCAATACCACCCAACGTTGTCATCCGAGCCCGCTCCACTTGCGGATGCTTGAA
>SESA01000171.1_pt1 | contig 45417 bp, 50 predicted proteins | sample 3171451 | NCBI WGS metagenome assembly SESA01 (sample SAMN06051862, study PRJNA518727) | freshwater metagenome | biome: subpolar coniferous forest; feature: holomictic lake; material: water; isolation source: holomictic Lake 227, 8 m depth | place: Canada: near Kenora, Ontario | collected...
CGTCTCCCCCGCTACGGCTTCATTTCCGAGCCGCTGGCCGTGTCCACGATCACGAATTGCTCGTGGTGCATGGCCGGGTCGGCGCGGAAGGAGAGGCGGCAGGCGTAGCGGCGCTCGATCTCGACGAGGAGTTCCTCGTCGTCGCTGCGCAGGCGCGCGAGCAGGTGCGGGCTGACGGTCACTTTGAATTCGTGCAAGTCCGGGTTCTTGCGCAAGACCTGGTGCAGGGTGCGCTGGAGTTCCACGCTCATGGTCGTGGAGCTTTTCACGGTGCCGCGCCCGTGGCAGTAGGGGCAGTTTTCGTAGATGGAACCGCTCAGGCTTTCCGCGGCGCGCTGCCGGGTCATTTCCATGAGCCCCAGGTTGGAGAGGGGCAGGACGTGCGTCTTGGCCTTGTCGCGGCGGAGGCGGTCTTTCATCCGGTTGAAGACGTTTTGCTGGTCCTTGCGGCTCTTCATGTCGATGAAGTCGCCGATGACGAGGCCGCCGATGTTGCGCAGCCGGAGCTGGCGGGCGATTTCGTCCACGGCCTCCAGGTTGGTTTGCAGGATGGTTTTTTCAACGTCCTTCGCGCCTTTGTTGCGGCCGGTGTTGACGTCGATGGCGATGAGGGCCTCGGTTTCGTCAATGACGATGTAGCCGCCGCACGGGAGCCAGACCTGGCGGTGGAAGGCGTCGTCGATCTGCTTCTGGATGCCGTATTTCTCGAAGACGGGGGTCGGCTCGTTGTAGAACTGGACGCGGTTTTTGGACCGGCGGGAGATCTGCCCCACGAGGTCGCACATCTGCTTGACGGCTTCCTCGCTGTCGCAGATGACGGCGTCGATTTCGTCGGTGAGGAAGTCGCGCACGGTCCGCTCGATGATGTCGGGCTCTTGGAAGACACAATTGGGCGCGCCCTTGGATTTGACGGCTTCCTCGATCTTGGCCCACTGGTCAACCAGCAGGCTCAGGTCGCGCACGAAGTAGCGTTCGCGCTGGCCCTCGCCGACGGTGCGGACGATGACGCCCATGCCTTCGGGGATTTCGAGCTTTTTGAGGATCTTGCGCAACCGCTCGCGCTCCTTGGGGTCCTCAATCTTGCGGGAGATGCCGCACTGGTCGCTAAAGGGCATGAGGACGAGGTAGCGCCCGGCCAGCGAGATGTTGGTGGTGATGCGGGGGCCTTTGTTGGAGATGGGGCCCTTGGTGACTTGGACGAGGACTTCGGAGCCGACGGGGTAGATCTTGGGGATGTCGCCCGAGGTGATTTTTTTGGGCTGCTTGCGGCCGCTCTTGCGTTCGACTTCCTCCACGCCGCTGTCGAGGGCGGCGGGAATGGCGTCCCAAAAATGGAGGAAGGCGTTTTTTTCGAAGCCGATGTCCACGAACATGGCTTTGAGGCCGTGTTCGATGTTTTTGACCCGGCCTTTGAAGATGCTGCCAACGATGTTGCGCTCGGTCGTGCGCTCGATGGAGTATTCTTCGACCTGGCCGTTTTCGAGCAGGGCGACGCGGCGTTCGAGCCGTTCGCAATTGATAATGAGCTTGTTGCCGGTTTCGCGCCGGATGCCGAGCATCTTTTTGACTTTGTCGATCATGAATCTGGTTGTTTGGAGAAAGGTTTTTACTGACACGGAAGGTGAGTGGCGGCGACGGGGTGTTCTGCCGTCCGCCTGGTTAGGGTTTGCGATGCGCTAGTGAAAGATTCTTTCAAGAAAGTTTCTTCGGGGTTGTTCCGGCTGCGCCGTGGGTTCGGCGCGCCGGATGGTTTGTTGGGTCGGTTTAGGAGAGGAAGCGGGCGCAGGCGCGGGCTTGCGCGCGGACTTTTTGGCCACCCGGCCTTGGTCATCCGCTTCCGCTTCGGCTTTAATGTCGGGGCTGGCGTTGCCGCGCCCCATTTGAACGGCTTGCGCGGGGGAATCGTCGCCGCCGCCATCCGATGGATCGTCGGAGGCGGCTGCAACAATGCCGCTGGCCGCTCCGTAGGGCGGCAGCGCGTTGATGGTTTCAAAAGGATGTGCGCTGTGCGCGGGCGCAAGCGGCTTGAGCTCGACGGTCAACTTCCCGGCGTCCATGGCGAGCGCTTCTTCGAGGATGTGGGCCGCGATGGGCGCGGAGACGCTGCCGCCGTGCTCGCCGCCCTGCACCATGACGACGACGACATACTTGGGATGATCATAGGGGGCGAAGCAGCAGAACCACGCGATGTGTTCTTTCTGCCCCCGGTCGGTCGCCTGGGCGGTGCCTGTCTTGCCCGCGACCACGGTGCCTTTCACTTTCCCGGAGTGGCCGGTGCCGCCGCCGCCGGGGCCGCCGTCCGCGTTGACGACGTTCCAGAACCCCTGCCGGACGACTTCGATCTGCTCGGGCGGAAATTCGGTGCGCAGGTCTTCGCGGATCTTCGGCTCCAGGGGGACGGCGATGCGGCCCTTCTCGTCGAGGGCGGGCTTGCCGTCGGCCTCGAGAACTTTTTTGACCAGGCGCGGCTCGTAGGCGATGCCGCCGTTGGCGACCGCCGCGTAGGCCATGGCCATTTGCAGGGGGCTGGCCAGCACGTAGCCCTGGCCGATGGAGGTGTTGGCGGTTTGGGCGGAGGTCCATTTTTCGCCGTTTTGGCGGCCTTTCATCCACTCCGGCCCCGGCATGCACCCCTCTTTTTCGTCCGATAGCCCGAGTTCATAGCGGTGCCCCATGCCGAGCACGCCGCCGATGCGTTCGATGGTGTCGCCTCCCGCGGCGTTGCCGAATTGGTAGAAGAAGGCGTTGCAGGAAACCTTGATGGCGTCGGGAAGCTTCAGCGTTCCGTGGGAGCCGCCTTTTTCGGCGATCCAGCATTTGAAGGGGCGTCCGCCGTATTCGACCGCCCCGGAGCAGTTGAAGGACTGGTTGGCCAGCCCCTTGGTGAGCCCGGAGAGGGCGGTGACGATCTTGAAGGTGGAGCCGGGCGGGAAGCCGCTGATGGCCCGGTTGACGAGCGGCACCGCCGGATCTTTCAGAAGGGCGTTCCAATCCTTGATGGAGACGCTGGGGATGAAGATGTTGGGGTCGAAGGAGGGGACCGACGCGATGGCCAGGATGTCGCCGTTGTTCGGATCGACGACGACGGCGGCGGCGCGCCCCAGGGTGGGATGCCGCAACGCTTGCTCGACGATGTACTGGATGCGGGCGTCGAGGGTCAGGTAGACGTTGGCGCCGGGCTTGGGGGGATCGACGCGGACTTCGCTCTCCATGCGCCCCTTGGCGTCACGCTGGATGACGCGCACCCCGGGCTTGCCCCGCAGGTAGGGGTCCATGGATTGCTCGATCTGCGATTTGCCCTCCACGTCGGGCTGGTAGTAGGTGAAGGAGCGGACGTCAGGTTGCTGGTCGATCTCGCGCGGCATGCCGACGTAGCCGAGGATGTGCGCGGCGAAGGCTCCGTAGAGGTACTCGCGCACGGGCTTCTGGCTGATCTCCACGCCGGGCAGCCCGACGTCGTGCTCGGAGAACCGGGCGATGGTGTCGAAATCGGCGTCCTCGATGTAGGGGAAGGGAACGAGCGTGTCGTGGGCGTAATGGTTTTTGAGGTGCTTGGCGTTGTAATCGCGCGCGAGGCTCAAATCCTCCAGCCGGGGGATCACGGCGGTGTTGACGACTTTGATGATGTCGGTGATCGGGATGTCCTTGAGCATCTGGCGCTGGGTGCGCCGCTCCAGGAGCTTCGGGACGGCGCCATACCGGCGGCGGTAGCCGTTCTCCATGTCTTGCAGGTAGAAATCGACGCTGTAGCTGGCCCGGTTCTGCACGAGCGGGATGCCGTTGCGGTCGCGGATTTCGCCCCGGACGGACGGGATGCGGACGGTGACTTGCGATTTGCTGCCGATCTTGCCGGCATAGGCTTCCCCGCGCATCACCTGCAACTCCCACAACCGTGCGACGATGCGCCCGAGCCCCAGGAACATGAACAGGGCTAGGCAAAAGAGCCGGAGGTCGGAGCGGGAAAAGAGCGCCATGTCAGATCTCCTCCTCCGGGGTTTCGGACACGGCCGGGTTGTAGCCGACCAGCGCGGCCATGGCTTTGAGGAAAAAGAAGACGCCCGGCGCGAGCACCAGGGCCACGAGACCGGGGCCGCCGATGCGCCACCAGATGTCGGGGTTGATCTCGAAGGGGACGTTGTAAAAGGCGGCCCGCCGGACGGAGATCATGAGGAACTCGGCCAGGACGATCACGGAGGTGCAAAGGCCGCTCAAGAGGCAGTGGATTTCCCAACGGCCCCGCTGGAAGAGGGGCCTAAAGCCGCTCATCAGGCAGCCCAGGACGGCGTAGAGCAGGATGGACCAGCCGATGCCGATCTCCACGACCCGGGCGCTCGTCGGGCCCATGCCGATTTCCAGCACTTGGGCGGTAAGGGCGTCCCACATCAGCCCGCAGACGAAGGCGAGCGCCAGCATCCCCGGAAAGGGGAGCGCCAGCGCGCCAAAAAAGAAAACCAGCGGGAGGAGAATGATCCGCGCCCCGGAGAGGAAGGCGAGCGGCGGGAGGTAGAACTGCAACATTAGCGCTCCCAACGCGGCCAGCAGCAGGATCAGGAAAAAGCGGATCATTTCTTGCCCAGAACGACAAACACGTCTTCCAGTGTTGTCAGGTCCACGGCAGGCAGAAGGGTTGCGTAGCCGTCGAGTTCCCGCACGCGGAACTCTTTGATGGCGCCAATAAAAACTCCGGCGGGATAGACGCCGCCGACGCCCGAGCTGTATACCTTCTGTCCGGGCTTCAAATTGGCTGTTTTGGAAAGAAAGCGCATGCAGAGGGCCGGTTGGCCCGTGCCGGATGCGCGTTCCCCACTGATAATTCCCTGCTCGCGCGACCCCTCGATGCTGGAGGCCACTTTGCAGTTCTCGTCGGAAATGAGGAGCACGTTGGCCGAGTGTTCGGCGACGAAGGTCGTCTTGCCCACCAGCCCGCTCTCGGTGAGGACGGGCATGTCGCTTTCGACGCCGTCGGCGGAACCGCGGTCAATTTTGATCGTGTTCCACCAGGAGGAGGCGTCGCGTGCAAGGACGCGCGCCGGGACCAGTTGGAAGGCGGCTCGTTCCCGGTATTGCATGGCGCGGCGGAGGCGATTGTTTTCGGCTTCCAAATCGCGCAAAGTCTGGTTGATGGCCTGCAATTCCTTGTTGCTGACGACGAGTTGTTTGTTCTCTGCCTCCAGTTCCTGCAAGGTTTTCAACCCCTGGCGGACGGCGGTGATTTTCCGCTCCAGGTCGGACCCCGTTTTAAAAAACGGGGTGATCATGCCCAGAAACGCGTTTTGCACCCGCTGAGTGCCCGACGGGCCGAGGGCGAAAAGCCCTCCCACCGCCAGGATAAACACGACCAGTGCAAAGATGGAAAAACGCCTCATAGTGACCTATGACCTGCCATGTCTCGCTTGATGAAATGGATCGCCGCGCGGGCGCTTGACGGCATCAGGCCCGGTAGGTCCGGTCCGCCGTCGCCACCTGCCGCAGGAAATCGATGGCCTGCAGGGCGCGCCCGGTGCCTTCGGCCACGGCGCTCAACGGATCCTCCGCCACGTGCACCGGCAGCCCGGTTTCTTCCGACAAGAGTTTATCGAGCCCGCGCAGGAGCGCGCCGCCGCCCGCCAGCACCAGGCCGCGGTCCACCAGGTCGGCCGAAAGTTCGGGAGGGCAGCGTTCCAGCGTGACGCGGACGCTCTCGACGATGGTGGAGATGGGCTCCAGGAGGGCTTCGCGCACTTCCTGGGAGGTGATGGTGAGGGTCTTGGGCAGCCCGGCCACGAGGTCGCGGCCTTTGACTTCCATGGTGGTCTCGTTCTCGATGGGATACGCGGAGCCGATCTTAATTTTGATCTCTTCGGCGGTGCGCTCCCCGATCATGAGGTTGTAGGCCCGCTTCATGTATTGCATGATGGCTTCATCGAGCTCGTCGCCCGCGACGCGGACGCTGCGGCTGAAGACGATGCCCGCGAGCGAGATGAGGGCGACTTCGGTGGTGCCGCCGCCGATATCGACGATCATGTTTCCGGCGGCTTCCTGCACGGGGAGACCGCATCCGATGGCGGCCGCCATTGGTTCTTCGATCAGGAAAACTTCCCGGGCTCCCGCCCGCATGGCCGATTCCTTCACGGCACGCTTCTCCACCTCGGTGATGCCCGAGGGGACGGCGATGACGACGCGGGGCCGCGGCCGGAAGAAGGTCCGGCGGCCATGCGCCTTGCGGATGAAGTGCCGGAGCATGGCCTCGGTCACTTCAAAGTCGGCGATGACGCCGTCCTTCATGGGGCGCACCGCCACGATGTTCGCCGGGGTGCGGCCCAGCATCCGTTTGGCTTCGTCGCCGACGGAAAGCACCTTGCTTGTGCCCGCCTGTACCGCCACGACCGACGGTTCGCGGAGCACGATGCCGTGATCGCGCACGTAGACGAGCGTATTTGCCGTCCCGAGGTCGATCCCGATGTCATTCGAGAACAGCCCTAAAATGCTGCTAAACATTGAAAAAATCCTCTGTAAATGGTTTGGAAATGGGTGGGTAAAATCGAAGGGCGCGCACCGTCAAAAAGCCCGCGTTGCACAAGGATACGCTCCCGCCTGCATTTAAGCATTCTGTTTCTAGGGAAAGGGGGCGCTCAGCGTCAAGGCAAACTACGCATTCTGCGGGGAGAAGGGCATCGGATTGCGAAAAGTGTAAACATTGTGTTAAATAAGCGACTATTCATGTTGGCAGGATACATTCCATCTGCCAACGCTTTTGCAAACAAAATAAAACGCCGTCGCCTCTTTTTTTGTTCTTACGGACCGGGGGGTTCCGCTGGCGGGGCTGCCTTCTTTGCCCCGGCACCCGCCTGTTTGCGGGGGCGGCCGCGTTGGGAAGCGCGAACCGCCGTCCCCTCCACCGCCGGGAGGGGCGTGGGGCAAGCCGCCTCGATCCCCTTCGCGGCGAGCCGCGTTTGCGCCTCGCGCAGGTAGCCCGCGTCGATGTCAAAACCGAGGAAACGCCCCACCCCGCATTCGGCGGCGGCGAGGGCGGCGTGGCCGATGCCGTTGAAGGGGTCCATGACGAAGCTCCCCTCGCCCACCCCGTGCAGGCGCAGGCACAGGGAGGCCAGTTCCACGGGGAAGGTGGCCGGGTGCGGCCGGTCCTTCTCGCGGCTCTTGATGGTTTGGTACGGCACGAACCAGGCGTTGCCCCGGCAGCGCCGGTCGCGCCCCCCGGTGTGGCCCCAGCGCGCGATGTTGCTCTTGTCGGCATACGGCACGCCGATGGCCAGGCGGTCGAGGGGAACGTCGCCGGTCTGGGTAAAATGGAAGACGTATTCGTGGCAGTCGGTGACGTAGCGCGGCGAGTTGAGCGGCTTGAAATGGCCGGCCGAAATGGGCTCGCCCCCCTTGGTTTCCACGGTGATCGACTTGATCCAATGGAACGTGTTCTGGAGCACGAAAAGTTCGCTGAACCGGAGCGCGAGCTGGTGGGGCAGCAGCGGGTTGGCTGGGGCCGCGCCGACGTTCAGAAAAAACGAGCCGTGCGGCTTGAGCACGCGGCGGATTTCGGCGGCCCAGCGCAGCGACCAGGCGAGGTAATCCTCGCGGCTGGCGGTGTCGTCAAACCGCGCATAGCGGATGCCGAGGTTGTAGGGAGGCGAGGTGACGACCACATCCACGGACTCCGGCGCGAGGGCCTGCATTCCGGCAAGGCAATCGCCCAAGCGCAGTTCAAAGAAAGAAGAGAGCATGTGTGCCGCATTCGTATCTCATCTGTAATCTTAACGCAAATCCCATTGCAAACCGGCGCGCGGACTTTGGCAGCCTGTTGAAAAAATCCGCTGCAAGCTCTCCATTGTTCTTTTTTCAACAGGCTGCTAGGATGCGTCCTCTCCGCTCATGACTCCAGATTGGTCCATCGACTCCGCCATTGAACTCTACAACATCGACCGATGGGGTACGGGTTATTTTTCCATCAACCAACGCGGCAACGTCGAGATTCTTCCCACGAAGAATCCCGCGACGGCGATCGACATCATGGAGGTCATTGAAGACGCGCGCGACCGCGGCCTGACCTTCCCGCTGGTGCTCCGCTTCCAGGATCTCCTCCAACACCGGGTGGAGACGATCAACCTCGCTTTCCAGTCGGCCATCAACGAATTCGGCTACAAGAACCACTACCGCGGCGTGTTCCCGATCAAGGTAAACCAACTCCGCGAGGTGGTGGAGGAGATCGCCGAGGCGGGACGCCCCTTCCACCTCGGCATCGAAGCCGGGAGCAAGCCGGAGCTGCTGGCGGCCCTGGCGCTCCACAGCGACCCGGAAAGCCTCATCATCTGCAACGGCTACAAGGATGGCGAGTTCATCCGCAGCGCGCTCCTGGGCAACAAACTCGGCACGCGCGTGATCATGGTGGTGGAGAAGCTGGAGGAGCTGTTCCAGATTTTGCGCGTTTCCAAGGAGATGGGCGTGGAGCCGATGATCGGCCTGCGGGTGCGGCTCCAATCCAAGGGAGCCGGGAAGTGGGCGACCAGCGGCGGCGAAAACGCCAAGTTCGGCCTCTCGACGGCCGATCTCGTCCTGGCCAGCGAGACGCTGCGCAAGGAAGGGCTGGCCCACTGCCTCAAGCTCGTCCACTTCCACGTCGGCTCGCAGGTGCCGGACATCGGGACGATCAAGCGGGCGGTGCGCGAAGCGGCCCGGTTTTACGCCAAGCTGGCCAAGCTGGGGCACGAACTCGGTTACCTCGACGTGGGCGGCGGCCTGGGGGTCGATTACGACGGCTCCAATACCGCGTTTGACAGCTCGACAAACTATACGCTCCAGGAATACGCGCGCGACGTGGTCTACAACATCATGGACGTGTGCGACTCGGAGGAGATGGCCCATCCGGTGATCGTCAGCGAAAGCGGCCGGGCCTTGGTGGCGCACCACTCGGTGCTGGTGGTGGAGGCCTTCGGGGCGATTGAGAAATACGACAAGCACGCGGAAGTGACCGTGCAGCCGACCGACCACAAGCTGGTGCGGGACATGTGGGACATCGAAAAAAATCTGACCCCATCCAACCGGACAGAGATGCTCCACGACGCGCAGGAAATCAAGGAGCAGACGCTCTCGATGTTCAACTTCGGCCTGATGGACCTGGAGAGCAAAGCCAAGATCGAGCAGGCCTATTGGCGCATCGCGAGCCGGACCGTGGAAATCTTCCATGCCGAGCCCGGCGAGGAATACGTGCCCGACGAAGTGAAGGAACTGGAAGTGGCTCTGGGCGACCAATACGTCTGCAACTTCTCCGTCTTCCAAAGCCTCCTGGACCACTGGGCGCTGGGGCAACTTTTCCCGGTCATGCCGATCCACCGGCTGGACGAGAAGCCCGACCGCCACGCGACGCTGGTGGACATCACGTGCGACTCCGACGGCAAGGTAAGCAAGTTCATCGACCTCCAGGACGTGAAGGAGACGCTGCCGCTCCACACCCTCAAGCCGGACGCGCCGTATTACATCGGCTTCTTCCTGATGGGGGCCTACCAGGACATCATGGGCGATCTGCACAATCTCTTTGGCCGCGTGAACGAGGCCCACGTCTTCCTGGACGAAGACGAGGAGGACGGCTTCTACATCGAGGAAACCATCGAGGGAAGCACGATTGCCGAGGTCCTCTCGATGACCCAGTGGAACCAGTCAGACCTGATCCGCCGGTTCAAAAAACAGGTGGACACCGCCATCAAGAGCGACCGCCTCAAACCGAACGAGGGGATGAAATTACTGACCTCCTACGAACGGGGGCTGAAAAACTACACCTACCTGCACATCCAGAACGGGAAGGCGTAGGGGGGCGCGGATAGAAAAATCTCACACGAAGGCACGAAGAAGGGGTTCTCTCTCAAATTCCGGCAGCCTACCGAAGCGGCGCGCGTAAGCCGCCACAACGCGCCGTAGCGCGGAGTGCCTCAAGCGGCACGCTTGCCCCGGCGGCTTCCTGCCTCTACACTCCCGTTGGCGTGACAGAACCGGCCCAGACATCTCCATCCCCTCCCCTCCGATCCCGCTGGCTCGGATTGCGGAAATTCCTGGCCAGGAGCTTCTGGGTGGCGATGTTCCTGGCGATGGCCACGGTCTTCTGGGGGCTCTGGTATGTGAGCCACCGGGGGTTCTCCCGCAAGTGGCGCGAGGCGGTGATCTCGGAACTGGAAAAGCGAGGCGTTTTCCTAAGCGTGCAACGGCTGACGCTGGACCCGCTCAAGGGCCTGGTGGCCCAGGACGTCCGGCTGCGCCCTTCGCGCGAGGAAAGCCGGGTGCTGGCCTCCATCAACGAGGTGGTCCTGGATATCAATTATTCCAACCTCGTCCACGGCGCGCCGTTCCTGAACGCGGCGGAACTCCACCACGCGACGCTCTCGCTGCCGCTTGATGCCGGGATGCCGGATCGCACCCCCAAGCGCCTCGTCATTGGGCAACTCAACGCGCGCATCCTCCTGCCGCCGCATCACCTGGTGGTCGAACACGCGGAAGCCATGGTGCGCGGCCTGCGGGTGAGCGCGAGCGGCACCCTGGTGAACCCGGATGCCTTCCACTGGCCCCAACGCCGTGCTTCGGAAGAGAAGGAATCGCCCGCGGCGGCGCTAGGCCGTTTCCTGGGCACCTGGGACGACCTCAAAATCACCGGGGGCCGGCCATCGCTGGAACTCCGTTTTAGCGGCGACCTGGCAAAGCCCTCCAGTGTGTTCGTGGATGCGGCACTGCGGGCGGGGCGCTTTAGCGTCGGGAATGCCTACCGGGCCGACTCCCTGGAAACGGCGGCAACGCTGGCGGACGGGCGCGTGCGGATCGATTGCTGCAAAATCCGGGATGCCCACGGAACGCTGGAGGCCTCCGGCTCCTACCAGATGGCCAGCGGCGAGGCGGATGGGCAACTCCGTTCCACGCTCGACCTGCCCGGGTTGCTCCGGGCGGTGCATCCCGCCGCCTTTTGGAAGGATCTGGCGTTCGACCAGCCGCCGCTGGTGGAGTGCAACGCAACCGCCCAACTCCTGTCCCCGTCCGCCCACCGCTTCCACGGCTATGGGAGGGTTTCCCTGGGCCCGGTTGCCTTCCAATCGGTGCGTTTTGAAGAGGCGGGGGCCAACTTCTCCTGGGACGGCCCGGATTTTGATCCCGAACACGCCCGCTGGTACCTCGATCATGCGAGCCTCCGGCGCGGGGACGGCAGCTTGAGCTTGCATGCGCTGCACACGCCGGAGGAGCTCCGGTTTGCGCTGGAGAGCCAGGTCAACCCGGCGGTCTTTCTCCCGCTGCTGCCGGCCGGGGTCCGTTCCCGGGCCGCGGAATGGGAATTCCGCACGCCGCCCGTGGTGCGCCTGGAAGGAAGGGGCCCCGGGCTCGCGCTGGCGGACCTCGAAATCACCGGCAAGGCACAGCTTGGGCCGACGAATGCCCGGGGCGTCCCGCTCAAGAGCGCGTCGCTGGATCTCGGGTTCAAGGAGAAGGTGCTGACCTGCCAGAATATCCAGCTGGAACGGGCGGAGGGGAGCGCCTCCGGCACGGTGGCTTACGATTTTTCCACGGACGAACTCCGGTTCCAAAACGTCCGCACCACGGTAAACCCGGTGGAGGTGATCCGCATTTTCGACAAGGACCTGGCCACCAATCTCCTCCCCTACCGCTTCAAGGCGCAGCCCGCGCTGGTCGTCAACGGGAAGGTGGGGTGCGCGCACGACGACTGGCAGCGCAACCGGCTGCGGGTGGAAGTGGATGGCGCGCAGGGGATGGATTACACGTTCCTGAAAAAAGAACTCTCCGCCACCAAAATCTCCGGGACCGTCAGCGTGATGGGCGACCGGCTGAAGCTCGACGGCCTGGACGCGGCGCTCTTTGGCGGCCGCCTCCGGGGCAAGGCGGATATTTCTCTGCGCAAGGCGAAGGGGGATTACACGGCGGAGCTTTTCACGGAGGAAATCGATTTTCCCACCCTGACAAAGCTCTACTTCGACTTCGACACTTCCAAGGGAAAGCTCACCGGCTCCTTCGCTTTCTCGGGGCTGCACGACTTCGCCCGCGCCATCGACGGGACGGGGGCCTTGCGCGTCACGGAAGGGAACGTGTTCGCCATCCCGATCTTCGGCCCCTTCTCCGGCATCCTCAACGATATCCTCCCAGGCACCGGCTACAACGTGGCCCACAAGGGGACCTGCACGTTTGCGATGCGCGACGGGGTGGTGACCACGGACGATCTCTTAATCGAGGGGCGCGGCTTCTCGATCCTGGGCAAGGGGAAACTCTTTGTGGTGGACGACAAGATGGATTTCACGGCCCGGATCAACGCCCAGGGGCTGCCGGGGAAATTCCTCGACCCGATCAGCCACCTGCTGGAATACGTCTCCGACGGCAACCTCTCCAAGCCGCTCTGGCGGCCCAAACGCCTCCCCAGGATGATCTTCGCGCCGCGCGCCGCGCCCACCGCCGAGGCGGCCCCCTCCCCCTCCGCACCTGCACCCGTGGCCGCGCCGCCGCCCGGCACGCGGGGGAAATAGAATCTCACGCGAAGCCCTGAAAATGCGTGACGCCTTGCGCCATGGCGCGTCCGGCGATCCAGCCGGTGGTCCAGGCGGCCTGGAAGTTGAAGCCGCCCGTCAGCCCGTCGATATCGAGGAGTTCTCCCGCGAAAAAAAGCCCCGGGGTGATCCGGCTTTGCAGGGTCTTGAAATCGACCTCCCCCAGCCTCACCCCGCCGCAGGTGACAAACTCGGCCTTGTTGGAGCTTCTGTTTGTCACCTCAAAGGGCGTGCGCACAAGCTGCGACGCCAGCCGCTGGAGAGCCGCCCGGGGAAACGCGCCCCAGCGCGTCGCGGAGGGAACTTCCGCGGCAATAAGGAGCTGTTCCCAAAGTCTGCCGGGCAGCGGGCGAAGGGGCGTTTTCCCGACGAACCCGGCCGGTTGAGAGACCCCGCGCGCCTGCAACTCGGCGGCCACCTCCTCCTGGCTTCGCCCCGGCAACCAGTTGACCAGCAGCGGGAAACGGTAACCCAGCCCGTGCAGCGTCCGCGCGCCCCAGGCCGAAAGCCGCAAAATGGCGGGGCCGCTCACCCCCCAATGCGTCACCAGCAACGGCCCGCGTTCGCGCAGCTTGCTCCCGGGGACGCTGACTTCGATGGACTCCACGGAGACCCCGGCCAGCTCGCGCAGCCACGGGGCTTCGATGCGGAAGGTGAAGAGCGACGGCACGGGCGGCTCCACGGTATGCCCCAGGGACCGCGCCAGGGCCGCCCCGCCCGCGCCGGATCGGCAACCGCCGGTGGCCAGCAACAACCGGTCGCAGGCGAGGGAGCGGCCATCGGAAAGCGTCAGGTCAAAGCCGCCGCCGGCCTGCTTTGCCGCGTGCTCCACGCCGCAATGCGTCTGGAGAACCACCCCGGCATCCCTGGCCGCTCGCAGCAAGGCGTCCACAATTGAAAGGGAAGAATCCGTGACCGGGAACATCCGGCCATCGGGTTCCGTTTTCAGCGCCACGCCCCGGTCCCGGAACCAGGCCGCCGTCTCCTGCGGCCCGAACCGCTGGAACGGCCCGATGAGGGCACGCCCGCCGCGCGGATAATGGGCCGCGAGGTCGCGGGCGTCGGGGCTCGCGTGGGTGACATTGCACCGGCCCCCGCCGGAAAGCCGGACCTTGGTCAGAAAAGCGGCCCCCTGCTCCAACACCATCACCTCCACGGATTGCCCCACGCCGGAGCACGCTTCCGCGCACGCCATCGCGGCAAAAAAACCCGCAGCCCCTCCCCCCGCGATCACAATGCGTTTCATGCCCGCGAGGGTAGCACGCGCGCCGCCCGATTGCAGCGGGGAGTTGTAGGAAAATGAGCCTCGAACAGCCTGTTGAAATAACGAACGATGGACAGTTGGGAACAGATTTTTGGTGTGGGCAAGAAGCCGAGCAGCGTGTAAGCAACAAAATTTAAACCGCTCTAGAGCGTTTTTGGGTTATTTTGTCGCAATGATCTGAGAGCGCCGAGGGTTGATGCGGGGCTTTTTGAGCGCAGCGGCTGTATTTGTAAATACAGCCCAAGCGCAAAAAGACGCACAGCGACTCTCGCCGCCGAAGAGCATACGACAAAATAAACCGAAACCGCTCTAAGGCTCGGCCAGCAATTTCTCGACTTTTTCCGCCAGGCCGTCGCGGGCTTCCTGGTCGCGCAGCACCCCTTTTTTGTCCACCAGCCACATGGTGGGGATACCGTCGATGCCGAACTCCTGCCCAAAGCGGTTTTTCCAGCCTTCGCCGTCGAAGTATTGCGGCCAAGTCATCTCTTTTTCCTTGAGGAACTTTGTGAGGGCGTCCTTGTCCTGGTCGAAGCTGATGCCGAGGATTTCAAACCCCTGGCCGTGCAGCTTGGCATAGGCGGCCTTGACGTTCGGGATCTCGCCGACGCACGGCCCGCACCAAGTGGCCCAGAAGTCGATGAGCACGACCTTGCCTTTGAGTTTCTGGAGATCAACCGCCTGCCCGTCGAGGGCGGTGAATTGCAGGGTGAGCGGTTTGCCGACCAGGGCGGCGACGCTCAGTATTTTTTTGGCCGCGGCTTTCACTTCTTCGGGGGCTGCCCCTTTGACGATTTCCTCGGCCACGAGGCGGAGGCGCTCGGAGCCGCCCGCTTTGGCGATTTGGAGCAGAAAGAAGAATGCCTTGGGGTTGTCTGGAAATTCCGCGACCAAGGCGCGCGCCATTTGCTCAGCCTCCTCTCGACTTTGCGCTTTCCGCTGGATCTGCGACAGCCGGATCGGAAAACGGATCAGGGCCGGTACGGAGGCATCGCTCAACAAGGGAGCTTCCAAAGCGTCCAGCCGTTTTTCAATAGCGGGATTGTGATCGCGGGAAAGTTGGACAATCATCCACAAGGCATCCCGCTCTTTTTCACGCGCGGCGTGGACATGGGAATTCTGGGGGAATTGCGCGGCGAAATCCCGGGCGCGGTCGGCCAGGGCGGTCAGCCGGGTGACTTCTTTCGCATGCCAGACCTGGAACACTTCCTGCGAAGGGCGGGTGCCCTGCCACTCCTTGGGCACTGTGGGGCGGCTTGGCTCCGCTTCAATCGCCTGCCAAAGGCTGGCGGCATCGGCCCCATTCGTGGCGGCGGCTTTGGCACCGGCCTGCGGCGTGGGTGCCTGGGCTGCGGAAGGCTGTTGGGCTTGCAGGGTTCCGGTGGCAATACAGACGGTTCCAACGGCTACCACCAATGCTCGAACGTTCACTTGCACGATTCCTGTTTTCATAAAAAATGTGAGAGACAAACCAACCCTTGGCGAGTCTACGCCCTTCCGTATGAGAAATGGAAGTGCAAAAGCGCTGCCGCTGTGGGGCTCGCGGCGCCCACCCGCAACAAAGCACAAAAAGGCCGAAGGGAAATCCCTCCGGCCTTTTTGACAAAGATAGCCTGGAACCGCTTACCGCGAGTAGAGTTCGACGATGAGCTGTTCGTTGACGATGGGCGCGATCTCTTCCTTGGTCGGGATGCGCTCGACGGTGCCGGCGAAGTTCTCCTTGTCGATCACGAGCCAATTGGGCACGGGGGCGATTTGGGTGAGTTCGAGGAACCGGGCGGCGAGGCTGCGCGAAGCGGGCTTGTCCTTGACGGCGACTTTATCGCCGGGACGGACGTTGAAGGAGGAGACGTCCACCTTCTTGCCGTTCACGGTGATGTGGCCGTGGGAGACGAATTGGCGGGCTGCCGAACGGGAGTTGGCGAAGCCGAGCCGGTAGACGACGTTGTCGAGCCGGGTCTCCAGGAGCTGGAGAAGGATTTCGCCGGTGACGCCACGGCGGGTCAACGCGGTTTGGAAGTAGCGGCGGAACTGCCGTTCCAGAACGCCGTATTGGTAACGGAGTTTCTGTTTTTCGGCGAGGGCCAGGGCGTATTCCGACTGTTTGCGGCGCGACCCCTTGGGGCCATGCATGCCGGGACCGTAGTTCTTGCGCTCCAGCGCCTTGGAGGGGCCGAAGATGGCCACCCCGAAACGGCGGCTGATTTTGGATTTAGGACCAGTATAACGAGCCATAAAAAAGGATGTTCAGATCAGACGCGGCGTTGTTTGGGCGGACGGCAGCCGTTGTGCGGCACGGGGGTGACGTCCCGAATGACGGTGATGTCCAGGCCGATGGCTTGCATGGCGCGGACGGCGGACTCGCGCCCGGCTCCCGGCCCTTTGACCCGCACTTCAACTTCTTTGAGTCCATGCCCCATGGCCTGGCGGCAGGCGTCCTGGGCGACCATCTGGGCGGCATAGGCGGTGCTCTTGCGGGAACCGCGGAAGCCAGCCTTGCCTGCGCTCGACCAGCCGATCACCGCGCCGTTGAGGTCGGTGATGCTGACGATGGTGTTGTTGAAGCTCGCTTGAACGTGCGCGATGCCGGTGTGCACGTTTTTGGCCCCTTTGGCCTTGATGATCTTGACCGGCTCGATCACGTTGGGGTCCAGAGAGAGGTTTTCCTCTTTCTTGACTTCGGGCGCGGCGGCTGCGGCTGCAGCGGCTGCGGCGGTTTTCTTCGACGCCTTGGGCGTCTTCTTTTTCGCGGCCCCTTCTGTTGCCGGGGTTGCCGGCGTAGCCGCTTCGGGAGCCACCGGAGCAGCCGCCGCTGAAGTGTTTTCAGGGGCGACAGGTGTCACGGGTGCATTTGTTTCTTCTGCCATAATGTCTAAAGTGTGTGTCTAATGGGTATGTCCAATGGATATGTCCAATGGGCGCCTACTTCTTCTCCTTGGCGCGCTGCACGCCGACCGTCTTGCGCGGGCCTTTGCGGGTGCGGGCGTTGGTGCCGGTGCGCTGGCCGCGGACGGGGAGACCGCGCCGATGCCGGATGCCGCGATAGCTGTTGATGGCCTGGAGCCGCTTGAGGTTGCTCTGGATGTCGCGGCGCAGGTCGCCTTCGATGAGCAGGTTGTTGGCGCTGATGGCCTGGATGATCTGGTTGATCTGCTCGACGGACAAATCTTTGGCGCGGATGTCGCCGTTGATGTTGGCCTGTTCGAGGATCTTTTTCGCCCAGGATGGCCCGATGCCGTAAATATAAGGCAGCGAGGCTTCGATCCGTTTGTCGCCGGGAATTTCAACTCCGAGTAGTCGTGGCATATTCTATAAAAGGTTGGGAAATGGAGGGGTGTGGCGCTTAACCTTGGCGCTGCTTGTGCCGCGCGTTCTTGCAAAGGACGCGGACGACGTTCTTGCGCTTCACGATCTTGCAAGACTCACACAGTCTTTTTACCGATGCTCTAACTTTCATAACTTACTGTTTTTCTAAGCGGTTTATGGAAACTTTTGGAAAATTGCTGGACGGGTGGTGTTGGTCGGTCGGCTGGCTTCGGGAGGCGAATTTGGGGACAAAAAAACGCCTCGGGAAAACCCACTCTTCCCGAGAGCGACTTTAATACTTTTGTCGAAAGGTAATTCGCCCCTTGGACAGGTCGTAAGGGGACATTTCTAGCAGAACTTTGTCGCCTGGCAAGATCCGAATGAAGTGCAATCTCATTTTTCCTGAAATATGCGCCAAAATTCGATGTCCGTTCGGCAGTTCCACCCGAAACATGGTGTTCGGCAGCAACTCAACGACTTTGCCTTCTACTTCGATTGCGTCTTTTCTCGCCATGTGAGAATTTCCGGTTCTCCGTGGGTTATTAATACGGTGTGTTCGAAATGCGCGGAAGGCTTACCATCCGCGGTGACAACGGTCCAGCCATCTTCGAGGATGCGCACGCCGCAAACGCCCAGATTGACCATCGGCTCGATGGCGAGGGTCATCCCGGCCTTGAGGCGCGGGCCCGTGTGGGGCCGCCCGTAGTTGGGCACTTGCGGTTCCTCGTGGAGTTTGCGCCCGACGCCGTGCCCGACAAATTCCCGCACGACGCTGAATCCGTGGGCGGCGACGGTTTCCTCAACGGAGGCGCAAATGTCGCCCAATCGCCCGCCTTCGTGCGCGTAGCCGATGGCGATGCGTAGCGATTCTTCGGTGACGTCGAGCAGTTTTTGCACGGCGGGATCAATCAGGCCGACGGGGACGGTGGTGGCGGTGTCCCCCACCCAGCCGCCCACCATGACGCCAATGTCGAGTTTGACGATGTCGCCGTATTGGATCTTGCGGGGGCCGCCGATCCCGTGGACGACTTCCTCGTTGAGGGAAATGCAGATGTTCCCCCCAAAGCCGTGGTAGCCGAGGAAGGCGCTTCGCCCGCCGGTTTCGGCAATGAACTGGGCGGCGGCTTCGTCAATTTCCTTGGTGGTGACGCCGGGGTGGATCAATGCGGCGGTTTTTTCGAGCACGATGGCGGTGGCGCGGCCCGCGATGCGCATTTTTTCGATCTCTTTTTCCGTTTTAATGGGAATCATAAAGCCTCCAGAGAAATGACTGGATAAAGAGACATGGAGACAGATGCGAGCACGTTTTGGCTGGATGGCGACGCCGGCAACAGCGTCAATATCCATAGATATTGACGCCGTGAGCGGTGGCGGCAGACGGCAAAAATCGCTCGCAGTTGGCCCATAGCTATTTATTCAGTCATTCCCAATACGGATGCGATTTGGGCGAAGACGCTTTCCGGGCTCTCCGCCGCTTCCAATGTCCAAAGGATTCCGCGCTGCCGGTAATACTCGATCAGCGGTTCGGTGTGCTCCCGGTAGGCGGCGATGCGGTGTTCCAACGCCTCGGGGGTGTCGTCGCTGCGGCGAACGAGGGGGCCGCCGCATGCGGGGCAACGGGCCGCCGATCCCTGCATCTGCGCGACGGAAAAGGTCCGTCCGCACACGCTGCAGGTGAGCCGGTTCATGACCCGCTCGAAGATGGTCTGTAGCGAAAGGTCGAAATAGAGGACGGCGTCGAGGGCCAACTCTCGCCCGGAAAGCAGTTCGCCCAAGGCGTCGGCCTGGGCGCGGGTGCGCGGAAAACCGTCAAAAACAAAGCGTTCGGCGTGCGCGTGGAGCCAGTTGCCGACGAGCTGGAGGACGAGGGCGTCGGGGGCCATGCGGCCATCCCGGGTCAGCCGGTCGGCTTCGATGCCCAGCGGGGTTTCCCGGCGCATCTCATCGCGCAGCATGGCACCGGGCGAAACCGAGGGGATGCCGTAACGCGCCTGGATCTTTTCCGCTTGCGTCCCCTTGCCGGATGCCGGCGGGCCCAAGAGCACGATCCGCGTTTTCACTTAGCGATACCCGTGGGCAACGAAGAGCACCACCGCAACAAGCACCACAGCCGCGAGTGCAACCCACGCCCAAATCATCGCCCCCTGTTGCACGGCTTCGCCGAAGCCGGTGGGGGTGCGCTCAAAGCGGCCCCGCAAGCGCCCCTTGCGGAGGAATCCGTCGTAGTGACGCTGGATGAGGTGCGTCTCGATCTGCCGCATGGTGTCGAGCACAACGCCGACCATGATGAGCAGGCTGGTGCCGCCAAAGAAGGAAGCCGCCATGTAGGGAACGCCCAACGAGCGGGTCAGCATTTGCGGCAAAATCGCAATGATGGTGAGGAAGATGGCACCCGCGAAGGTAAGCCGGGTCATCGAAAAGTCGAGGTAATCCGCCGTCGGCTTGCCAGGGCGCACGCCGGGGATGTAACCGCCGTATTTCTTGAGGTCTTCGGCGATCTGCTGGGGCTGGAACTGCGTGGCCACCCAGAAGTAGCTGAAGAAGAAGATCATCGCCGCGTAGACGCTGTAGTGCACGGGGCCGTCCATCAGGGCATTCGCTGCTTTCTGCGCAAAGTCGCTCTGTTTGAGGATGGGCAACTGGGCGATCTGCGAGGGGAACATGAGGAGGGCCTGGCCGAAGATGATCGGCATGACACCCGCGTAGTTCACTTTCAACGGCATGTATTGCGTGCCGCCGCCGGTCTGTTTGCGCCCCACAACGCGCTTGGCGTATTGGACGGCGATTTTTCGCTGGGCTTGGGTGACGCAGATGACGGCGGCCACCACGAAGATGAAGAAGGCGATCATCGCCACGAGGGCCATCGGCTGCACCGTTTGGCGGGCCCCCTCGCTGGGAATAAAGGTGTGCCAGACTTGGATCAGGCCCGCAGGCAGGCGGGCGACGATGCCGATGGTGATGATCAGCGACATGCCGTTGCCGATCCCGCGATCGGTGATTTGGTCGCCGATCCACATCATAAGCATCGTCCCGGTGGTCAGGGCGATGACGGCGGGCAGGAGAAAGCCGATCCCGTCATTCACGACGAGGGGCCGTCCCAACCGGGCAATGGTGTCGACGATGCCGGGCAGGAAAGGGCTGGAGCCCGGGTTCTGAAAGGTGAGCGCCAACGCATATCCCTGGCCCAGGCAGAGGGCGATGGTTGCGTAGCGGGTGTATTGCATGATCTTCTGCCGCCCGCCGTCTTCCTTGGCCAGCTTGGCCAGCTTCGGGATGACCGCCGTCAGCAACTGCATCATGATGGAGGCGCTGATGTAGGGCATGACGCCCAGCGAGAAGATGGCGCAGTTCTCCATCGCGCCGCCGCTAAAGAGGTTGAATAGGGCGGCAAAGCTGCTGCCCCCCGCCTGGCGCTTGGCTTCAAAGTTGAACCATTCGTGCAAGACGGAGGCATCAACCCCGGGACAGGCAATCGCCGCGCCCAGACGGATCACCACCAAGAGCAGGAGCGTGAAGAGCACGCGATTCCGGAGTTCCGGAATCTTGAACGTGTTGGTAAAGGCCGAGATCATTCAGGCGAGTGCCGCCGCTTATTGGGCTGCCGCAGTTTGGAGGCTGCCGCCGGCTTTTTGGATTTTTTCGGCGGCCGCGGCGCTGACCTTGTCCACGGAAACCACCAATTTCTTGGTCAATTCCCCGTTGGCGAGGACTTTCACGGCCTCAAAGGTGCCACGGATGATCTTCTTTTCAAGCAGCGCGGCTTCGTTAACGGTGGCGCCGTCTTCAAAGACGTTGAGCTGGCCGACGTTGACGACGGCGTAGACGGTCTTGAATGCGGCGTTGTTAAAGCCGCGTTTGGGAAGACGCCGGATGAGGGGCATCTGGCCGCCTTCAAACCCGAGACGGAGCGATCCGCCCGAACGGGCTTTCTGGCCTTTGTGGCCTTTGCCGGAGGTTTTGCCGTGGCCGGAGCTTTCGCCGCATCCAAGGCGCTTGACGCGGTGCTTGGCGCCGGGCCGGGGCTTCAGTGTCTCAAGATTCATGGTTTAAGCTTGGGTGGCGGCGGGTGCTTTTGCGATGCCGCGGATTTTGTAGATGTCTTCACGCAGCCGAAGCGATTTGAGCGCATCGACGGTGGCTTTGACGACGTTGGCGTGGTTGCTGGAGCCCAGCGACTTGGCGAGCACGTCTTTGATTCCCGCGGCTTCGATGACGGCGCGGACGCCGCCGCCGGCGATGACGCCGGTGCCGGGAGAGGCCGGACGAAGGAGGACGCGGCCGCCGCCAAATTCCCCAATGACTTCGTGGGGAATGGTGTTGTTGTAAACGGCAACGGTGTCGAGGGCTTTCTTGGCGGCATCCGATGCTTTGCGGATGGCTTCGGAAACTTCGTTGGCTTTGCCGAAACCGTAGCCCACTTTGCCGGCCTTGTTGCCGGTGACGATCAAGGCGCTAAAGCTGAACCGCCGGCCGCCTTTGACGACCTTGGCGCAACGGTTGATAAAAACAACCTTTTCGGTGAGATCCGACTTCGGTTCGTTCGATTCTCTGTTCCGATCGCCGCGGCGGTCGCTTCTACGTTGATTGGGAGCTGCCATAGGGTAAGTTTCTAGAAATCGAGTCCGGCTTCGCGCGCGGCGTCGGCCAGCGCTTTGACTTTGCCGTGGTATTGGAACCCGCCGCGGTCAAACACGACTTTGCTGACGTTGGCGCTTTTGCTGCGCTCGGCCACTAGTTTGCCGATGACGGCGGCGGTGGCGCAGTTGGCACGCAGGGTGGCGTCGCCTGTCAGGCTCTTTTCGGTGGTCGTCGCGGCGGCAAGGGTGCGGCCGGTGACGTCATCGATCACCTGTGCGTAGATGTTTTTGCCCGAGAAGTGAACAGCCAGGCGAGGGCGATCCACGGTTCCGACGATCCGCTTGCGGAGCCGGACATGGCGCATTTTAATTTTTTCCAGAGAAGCCATACGAAATTATTGAACGGTTTTGCCTTCCTTGCGGACGAGGTGCTCGCCAGCGTACCGCACCCCCTTGCCCTTGTAAGGCTCGGGCGGATAATACGCGCGGATATCGGCCGCTACCTGGCCGACGACTTTCTTGTCGACCCCTTCGATTTTGAGCTTGGTGTTCTCGGTGACGGTCACTTTGATTCCCTCGGGAATCGGGAAAAGGACCGGGTGGGAGAAGCCCAGGCTGAGATTGAGGATTTTGCCCTGAACCGCCGCCTTGAAACCGACTCCGTGGATTTCGAGATCCTTGCTGAAGCCGGTGGAAACGCCTGTGACCATGTTGGCGACCAAGGCGCGGGAGAGCCCGTGCAGGGCGCGAACGGCGCGCAGTTCGTTGGCGCGCTCGACAACGACTTTGGTGTCTTCAACCCGCGCGCTGATCTGCTTGGGAAGCGTCCATTCGAGCTTGCCTTTGGGCCCCTCGACTTTCACTCCGCCTTCGGCCGTGACGGCAACCTTCACGGCCTTGGGCAGATCAATGACTTTTTTTCCAATTCGGGACATACAAATTAAAGGGAATTACCAAACGTAGGCAAGCAGCTCGCCGCCGACATTCTGTTTCTTTGCTTCGCGCCCGGTGACAATGCCACGGGGCGTGGAGAGGATGGAAATCCCGAGCCCGCCGAGCACCCGGGGAATTTCCTGGGAACCGACGTAACGGCGAAGGCCGGGCTTGCTAACCCGCTTGAGCCCGGTGATGGCCGGGGTGCGGTTGACGAACTTGTTGGTGATGCGAAGCTCCGGGAAGGAACCGGTGGTGTTCACTTCGTAGTCGGTGATGTAGCCTTCCTGCTTGAGGATGCGGGCTATCTCAGCCTTCACCTTGGAGTAGGGAGCGTTCGTTTCGGCTTTCATCGCGGCGGCGCTGTTGCGCAGCCGGGTGAGAAAATCGGCGATGGGATCGGACAAATTGCTCATATCTAATCTACTTTGGCAACCCGGTGTTTAGGCGGCTTTGCCGGCGGGTTTTTTCGCCCGGTCGGTGAACGGGACTCCCAGTTCCGTCAAGAGCGCCTTGGCCTCCGCATTGGTGGTGGCGCTGGTGACTATGGTGATATCAAACCCGACGTTACGCTTGATTTTGTCGAGTTCCACTTCAGGGAAAATGCTCTGGTCAGCGACGCCGAGCGTGTAATTCCCCTGACCGTCAAATGCCTTCGGCGAGATGCCGCGAAAGTCACGGATGCGCGGAAGGGCCGTCTTGATGAGACGCTCCAGAAATTCATACATGCGCGCGCCACGCAGGGTGACTTTGGCACCGATGGGCTGTTTGTCGCGCAGTTTGAAGTTGGAGATGCTTTTCTTGGCGCGCGTCTCGGCCGGTTTCTGCCCGGTGATGAGGGCCAGTTCCGCCTTGGCGTCTTCGAGCGCCTGCTTGACGTCGGATGCAGACCCGACGCAGGTGTTCACGACCACCTTGCGGATGGATGGAACCTGATGTGGGTTTTTGCAGCCGAGCTTCGTCTGAAGCGCCGGCACCACCCGTTCCTTATATTCTGTGTAAAATTCTACTGCCATAGTCAAATCGGGCCGTTACGCCGCTTTCCCTTTTTTCGCCTCGTTTTTGGCTTTCTCCGCAAGCTTCACGTTGGAAACATGGATGGGCCCTTCGCGCTCGATGATAGCTCCCTGGGGGCGGTCCTGGGATTTGCGCGTGTGCTTCTTGATCAGGCGGACGCCTTCCACAAGCACTTGACTTTTCTTCGGGAGAACTTGGAGGATTCTTCCGGTGGCCCCTTGATGGTTGCCGGAAATCACTTCCACCTGGTCGCCCTTTTTGACGTGAAATTTCTGGATCATAGGACTTCGGGAGCGAGGGAGACGATCTTCATGAAGTTGCGCTCGCGCAGTTCGCGGGCGACGGGACCAAAGATGCGCGTGCCGCGCGGGTTCAGGTCTTTGTCGATGATGACGATGGCGTTGTTGTCGAAGCGGAGATACGAGCCGTCTTCGCGCCGCACGGCCTGCCGTGTGCGGACGACCACCGCCCGGACGACGTCGCCCTTCTTGACGGTGCCGCCAGGAGAGGCTTCCCGGATGTGCGCCGTGATGATGTCGCCAACGAGCGCGGTTTTCGTCGGCTTGCCGATGACGCCAATCATCTTGGCCATGCGTGCGCCGGTATTATCGGCGACGTCAATTCTGGATCGAAGCTGGAGCATATTGCGAAAGGGGTTGCGAGATTACACTAATGTTTGAGGATTTCAACAATCCTCCAGCATTTTAATTTGCTGATGGGCCGCGTCTCCATGATGCGAACGGTGTCGCCCACTTGCGCCTTGTTCTCTTCGTCGTGGGCATGGAATTTCTTCACCTGCTTGACGATCTTGCCAAATTTGGCATGCGGAACGCGGGTCACCGTTTCGACAACGGCGGTTTTGTTCATCTTGCTGGAAACCACCTGGCCCACACGGGTCTTCCGTAAGGCGCGGGCGGCTTCTGTTGCTGCGGATTGATTCTCAGTCATTGGAGCTAAAGGCTTAGGCCGTTTGGGCGCTGCGCTGGGTAAGGACGGTTTCAATCCGGGCGAGTTCGCGGCGGATGGAACGGATCTGGCTGGGCTTCTCAAGCTGGCCGGTCTGCTTCTGCAACCGGAGATGGAAGCTCTCTTTGTTGAGTTCACGCTTGCGGACCTGCAATTCCTCAACGCTCAGTTCTTTGATTTCTTTGATCTTCATACCAGGTTTGTGCGCGGGTTCTATGCGGCGGGTGCGACGTGGTGGCGGGTAAGGAATTTGGTGCGGATGGGCAGTTTGGTCGCGGCGAGGCGCAGGGATTCGCGCGCCACGGTTTCGGAAACGCCATCCAGTTCGAACAGGATGTTGCCGGGCCGAACGACGGCCACCCAGTATTCCGGCTGGCCTTTGCCTTTACCCATTCGGGTTTCCGGCGGACGGGCGGTGACGGATTTGTCCGGGAATACGCGGATCCAGAGTTTGCCTTTGCGTTTCATGTTGCGGGTGAGCGCAACACGGGCGGCTTCAATCTGGGTGTTGGTGATCCATGCGCGCTCAAGGGTCTGCAGGGCGTAGGCACCAAAATCGATGGTCACGTTGCGCGAAGCCAGACCGGTGCGGGTTCCCCGCTGCGTCTTCCGGTACTTCACGCGTTTTGGCATCAATGGCATAGGGTATCTCCTCTAAAATTTCAAATGGCCGGGACGGCTAGGCGTTCTTGGCGGGTTGGGCCTCCACGGGCGCGGGTTCGGGTTTGCACAACCAGACTTTCACGCCGATTTTTCCGTAAACGGTGTTCGCTTCCGCGAAGCCGTAATCGATCGGGGTGCGCAGGGTGTGAAGGGGGACTTTCCCCTCGTGGTAACGCTCGGCGCGGGAAATTTCGGCTCCACCCAAGCGTCCGGCGCAGCGGACTTTGATGCCCATCGCTCCGAAGTCCATGGTGGTCTGGACGGCTTTCTTCATGGCGCGGCGGAAGGAAATGCGGCGCTCAATCTGTAGAGAGATGTTTTCGGCCACCAACTGGGCGTCGAGTTCCGGGGTCTTGATTTCCTGGATGTCAATCTTGACCTGTTTGCCACCGGACATGGAGCCGATCTCTTCGGTCATTTTCTCGATTTCCGATCCCTTGCGGCCAATCACGATGCCAGGGCGGGCCGTGAAGATCGTGACGCGCAGGCTGTTCCAGGCGCGTTCAATGACGACTTTCGCCACGGCCGCCAGGGCCAGTTTCTTTTTGACGTAGTTGCGGATCTTCAGGTCCGCGTGGAGGAAATCGGGGAAATCCTTCGGAGAGGCATACCAGCGCGAACGCCAGTCGCGATTGACCGCGAGGCGATAGCCGATTGGATTAACTTTCTGTCCCATAAATTATTTGGCTCCGTTGCTTGCTGCTTTTTCCGTTTTTGCGGCCGGCTTCTTGGTCGTTTTTTTCTTGGCGGCCGGTTTTTTCGCGGCGCGCTTGGCGATCTCGACTTCGTCGGTGAGCACAATCCGTATGTGCGAGGAACGCTTCAGGATCGGACCGGCGCTGCCACGCGCTTTCGGCTGGAAGCGTTTGGCCGTCGGGCCTTCGCCGATGGTCGCTTCTTTGACGACGAGGGTGTCCGCACGCAGATTGGCATTGTTCTCGGCGTTGGCGATCGCGCTCTTGAGCGTTTTGCCGATCAAAACCGCCGCTTTCTTCGGGCTGAACGCAACGATGTCGAGCGCCGTTGCGACCGGCAGGCCTTGGATTTCACGCGCGACTTCCCGGGCCTTGAAGGCCGAGATATGCGCATATTTGGTTGTCGAATGGATCTGCATGTTAGTTAAATTTTTTTACTGGGCGTCCACTATCAGGCGGTCGCCCACTTTTATCTTATTCTTTTCTGAATCCAGACTTTGGATAACGGCGCCACAAATTTTTTCCCGCACGTCCACCACCCGCACAAGGCCGATCAGGTGATCGTCGCGGACCACTTTGAAGGGCATCCCGACGCGCACTCCCTGCCGGCTGCCAATGTTGGCGACGACGAGGGATAACTCCTCTTTGATGCTGACGACCATGCCGTTGGTGAGGGTGCCGTTCATCGCGGGGCCTTTTGGGCCCGGGGCAGCCTGGCTCCCTGGAATCCCCAAAACTTCCGCAACGCTACGCAACCGCGCTTCGAGAGCCATTCTCGCCTCGGCGTTGTCGGTCGTGGCCACTTTGGTGTAGCGCAGAACGGCTTCGCTGAGTTGGACCAGCTCATCGGAGAGCTTGTCCTTCTCGTTTTGGACGAGTTGGAGGTCGCGGACGGCCTTGAGAAGCCGCTGCTCGAGCTTGCTTTTGTCGCCGCTGAGCCCATCGACTCCGAGCGCCGTCATCCGCTGCTTGAGCTCCGCCGTCTCCCGCCGGAAAACCTCGGCCTCGCTGTTGGATACAGCCAGGCTGTCGGTCAACGATTTGATCGCCTCCTGGGCTTCGGCCAGTTGCCGCTTGAGAAGTTGGTTCTCGGCGGTGACTGTCTGAAGCGTCACTTTGGCTTCCGTAATCTCTATGTCTGAATCTGTGAAAGAACTCCCCCCCATGGCAGCCGGCCCATTTGCCAGCGCCAGGATCACCACGCCTGCCCTAAAAGCAGGACGCAGCATAAATTACTTCGTCACCTTCGCGGTGTGTGCGCCGTGTTTCTTGAACACGCGCGTCGGCGAAAATTCGCCGAGTTTGTGACCAACCATGTTTTCCGTCACAAACACCGAGTTAAAAATCTTCCCGTTGTGCACGAGAAAGGTGTGACCGACAAAATCCGGCGTGATCATCGAGCGGCGCGACCAGGTTTTGATCGGCTTCTTGACGCCAGCGGCTGCCATCTTGTCGATTTTCTCGAGCAGATGGAGCTCAACGAACGGGCCTTTTTTCAGTGATCTTCCCATATTCTACTACTTCTTGACGTTGCGGCGCTGGACGATGAAATTGTTGCTCTCCTTGTGTTTCCGGCGGGTCTTGAAGCCCTTGGCGAGCTGGCCCCACGGACTCATCGGGTGATGGCGTCCGCCACCGCCCTTGGACTTGCCCTGGCCGCCACCCATCGGGTGATCGACCGGGTTCATCACCATGCCGCGGACGTGCGGACGGCGGCCGAGCCAGCGGGTTCGCCCGGCTTTGCCCGAAACAACATTCATGTGATCAACGTTGCCCACCTGCCCGATGGTGGCGTAGGCTTCTTCGTTGATCTTGCGAATTTCGCCCGAGGGCATCTTGATCAGCGCATACCCGGCTTCCCGGTTGCTCAAAATGGCTTGCTGCCCGGCGCTCCGAGCGATTTGGCCGCCCTTTCCGGGGATCAGTTCGATGTTGTGGATCGAGGAACCCAGCGGAATGTTTTTCAGCGGAAGCGCGTTGCCAATCTCGGGCAAGGCGTTTTCCCCGGAGACAACCTTAGCGCCCACCGCAAGCCCGAGGGGGGCGAGGATGTAGCTCTTCACACCGTCGGTATATTGGATGAGGGCGATGCGGGCCGTCCGGTTCGGGTCGTATTCGATGCCGATGACTTCGGCGACGACGCCAAATTTGCGGCGTTTGAAGTCGACGAGCCGGTATTTCTGCTTGTGTCCGCCGCCGATGTGGCGGGAGGTAAGGCGCCCACGGTTGTTGCGGCCGCCCGTTTTCTTGAGGGTGACAAGCAGGCTCTTCTCGGGCTTGGACTTGGTGATCTCCTCGAAGGCCGGCAGCGTCGTGTAACGCAGGGTCGGGGTCAGAGGACGGAAAGTTTTGAGTGCCATATTCGGTGTTCTCGGGATGAATGGGGTGGCTTAGGCCAGTTCGATCTTTTCCCCGGCTTTCAAGGTAACGATGGCTTTCTTCCAGTGCGCGGTGCGGCCAGCGTCAGCGCGGCGTTCGCGGCGTTTCTTGCCCGCGTAGTTGCAGGTGTTCACATCCGTCACCGTTTTGCCGAAGAGTTTCTCCACGGCATGCTTGATCTGGAGCTTGTTTGCGTGCGGAGCGACGCGAAAGACGTACTTGCCGAGCGTGTCGCTCAGAATGGTGGCCTTTTCGCTAAAGGTGATGGTCTGGATCAAATCGTGCGGCTCGTTCATTTCTGCGTCCTTTCTGCCAGTTTGCTAAGCGCCCCTTGAGTCAGGACGATCTTCTTGAATGCGAGTAGGTCTTCGGTGTTGACCTCGGCGGCGGTGACGAGGCGCGTCGGCTGCACGTTGCGCGCGGCCATGAACGTGGTTTCGTCAAAGTCGGTGGAAATGATGAGGGTTTTCTCGACTCCCACGTTCTCCTTGACCCAGCCGACGAAGGCTTTGGTTTTTGGAGTGAGGATGGCGAAATTCTCCACCACGAGGACGTCTCCGGCCACGATGCGGGCGCTCAGCGCCTTGCGCAGGGCCAGACGGCGGACCGATTTGGTCACCTTCTTGGTATAGTCCCGGTTCTTGGGTCCGAACACGACGCCGCCGCCTGTCCAGACGACCGAGGATTTATATCCGGCGCGAGCGCGCCCGGTCCCCTTTTGACGCCAGGGCTTGGAGCCGGAAAGATTGACATCGGCTTTGGACTTGGTGTTGGCGGTGCCGCTGCGGCGCGCCGCCCGGAGGGCGACGACCACGTCGTGCACGGCTTGGGTCCCGATGCCGTTTTCGATGACGGCGATCTTCGCCGCCTTGGCTGCTTCAACTGAAAGGATTGATGCGCTCATTACTTAACCTCTGCGGGAAGTGGGGATTTCTTGGCCGGGCGCACGACGACGTAACCGCCGTTGGCTCCGGGAATCGCGCCGCGAATCAAGAGGACTTGTTCGGCATCGCGCACTTGTACGATCTGGAGATTCTGAACCGTCACGCGCTCGTCGCCCATGTGGCCCGCCATGCTCTGGTTCTTCCAAATGCGGCCGGGTGTGGACCGGCAGCCGATGGAACCGGGGCGGCGGTGCATCATGGAACCGTGCGATGCGGGCTGGCCGTCGGCCCCATGTTTTTTCATGATGCCCTGGAAGCCCTTGCCCTTGGACTGGCCGATGACGTCGACGATTTGCCCGGCTTGAAAATGATTGGCCTTGAGGTTCAGCTCTCCCTCGACCTTTTCGGTCGCGGCGAGGCGAAACTCGCCCACGTGCTTTTTGGGCTCGGAGCCGGCCTTCTTAAAGACGCCAAGCTGGGCTTTGGGCAAGCGGGATTCTTTCTGGGTGTCAAACCCGACCTGGATGGCATTGTAGCCGTCCTTTTCCACGGTTTTGACCTGGAGCAGCGTGTTGCCGTCCACGGAGACGACGGTGACGGGAACAATCTTCCCCTTCTCGTCGTACACCCGGGTCATCCCGATTTTTTTTCCTAGCAGTCCGTATTTCATTGCGGTTCTTAGTTCAGGAACGCCGGTCAGATCTTGATGGTGATATCAACACCCGCCGGGAGGTTCAGCTTCTTGAGTTCGTCCACCGTCTTGGCGGTCGGTTCGATGATGTCCAGCAGCCGTTTGTGGGTGCGGATTTCGAACTGTTCCATGGACTTTTTGTCCACGTGCGGAGAGCGGTTGACGGTAAATTTTTCGATCCGCGTCGGAAGCGGAATCGGACCCGCAACTTTAGCGCCGGTGCGCTTGGCGGTTTCGACAATATCCAAAGAGGATTGATCGAGCATCCGGTAGTCGAAGGCTTTGAGCCGAATGCGAATTCGTTGGCCGTTTGTCATATAAAGAGCGAGTTAAATTTATGAGCCTTTCTGGTCAAGAACCGCCGCGAGGACGCTGGCGGGGACTTGCTCGAAGTGAGAGGGCTCCATCGAGTAGGAAGAGCGGCCTTTGGACAGGGAGCGGATCGCAGTGGAATAACCGAACATTTCGGCCAGCGGAACTTCAGCGTGGACGGCAGAGAGGTTGCCTTTGGCTTCCATGCTCTGGATGCGTCCGCGGCGGCGGTTGAGATCGCCGAGAATGTCTCCCTGGTATTCCTCGGGAGTGAGGTTCTCGACTTTCATGATCGGTTCGAGAAGGATGGATTTCGCTTTCTTGAAGCCGTCTTTGGCGGCGAAGATGGCCGCCATTTTGAAGGCCATTTCGTTGGAGTCGACTTCGTGAAAGGACCCGTCGATGATGTCGATGTTGACGTCGATGACCGGGTAGCCGCCGACGACGCCGTTCAAGACTGCCTCTTCGAGGCCCTTCTTGACAGCCGGAATGAAGTCTTTCGGGATGGAGCCGCCCACCGTTTTGTTCTCGATGGTAACGCCTTTGCCGCGCTCGTTCGGGGCGACCCGGACAACCACGTGGCCGTATTGACCGCGGCCACCGGACTGCTTGACCAGTTTGCCTTCGCCCACGGCTTCGCCGGTGATGGTTTCACGGTAGGCGATCTGCGGTTTGCCGGAGTTGGCTTCGACCTTGAACTCGCGCATCATGCGGTCGCGAATAATTTCAAGGTGCAGCTCGCCCATACCGGCGATGATGGTCTGGCCGGTCTCCTCGTTGGTGTAGACGCGGAAGGTGGGATCTTCTTCGGCCAGGCGCTGGAGCGCGATGGACATTTTTTCCTGGTCGATCTTGGTCTTCGGCTCGACGGCCATGGAGATCACCGGATCAGGGAAGGATGGCGGTTCGAGGAGAACGGGATGGTCTTCATCGCAAAGGGTGTCGCCGGTGGTAATGTTCTTGATGCCGACGATGGCGGCGATGTCGCCCGAATAACAGACATCGATGTCTTCGCGCTTGTCAGCCTGGATCTGGATGAGGCGGCTGATGCGCTCGCGCTTGTTGGTGCGCGGGTTGTAGACGGTGTCGCCCTTGGCCAGCTTGCCGGAGTAGACGCGGAAGAAAACGAGTTTGCCGACAAACGGATCGCTCCAGAGTTTGAACGCGAGCGAACAGAACTTGGCGTTGTCGTCGGCACGGACGAGGATTTCCTCGTCGGTGTCCGGGTTCTGACCACGCGCCGGGACGGTTTCGAGCGGACTCGGGAGGTAATCGATCACGGCGTCCACGAGATATTGGACGCCTTTGTTTTTGAAAGCGGAGCCGCCAACGACGGGAACGAATTTGTTGGCGATGGTGAGGCGGCGGATGCCAGCCTTGAGAGCGGGAACCGTGATGGGCTTCTCTTCAAGGAAGAGGGTGCCGATTTCGTCGTCTAGATCCGCCACAGCGGTGACGAGTTCCTCGTAGGCGGCATCAATGGCTTCCTTGTATTCCGCGGGGATTTCCTCGACTTTGTAGGTGGAGCCCCACTGGTCGCTGTCGGAATAAATGATTGCCTTCTTGTTGATGACATCCAACTGGCCGCGAAGATAATCTTCCTTGCCGAGCGGGATGAGAATCGGCCAGGCGTTGGCGCCCAGCTTGGTGCGCATGTCGTTGAGGGCGTTCTCGAAGTTGGCCCCGGTGCGGTCCATCTTGTTGACGAACGCAATGCGCGGCACGCCGTATTTGGTGGCTTGGCGCCAGACAGTTTCGGATTGTGGCTGCACGCCGGCAACGCCACAGAAGACGGCAATGGCGCCGTCCAAAACGCGCAGGGAACGCTCGACCTCGGCCGTGAAGTCCACGTGGCCGGGGGTGTCAATGATGTTGACGCGCTGCTTGATCCCCTCGAAAAGTTTGATAACGCCCTCTTCTTTGAGCTGCTGCCAGAAGCAGGTGGTGGCGGCGGAGGTGATCGTGATGCCACGCTCGCGCTCCTGCTCCATCCAGTCGGTGGTGGCCGTTCCTTCGTGCACTTCGCCGATCTTATGAATCATCCCCGTATAGAAGAGGATACGTTCAGTCAAGGTCGTCTTGCCGGCGTCAATGTGCGCGGCGATCCCAATGTTGCGGGTCCGCTCCAGCGGATACGCGCGGTTGGGAGAGTTGGGATTGGAAGCTTGTTCGGCCACGGTGAAATAAATGGTTAGAATCGGAAATGTGCGAACGCGCGGTTGGCCTGGGCCATCTTGTGCGTGTCGTCGCGTTTTTTAATCGCGTTGCCCTGCCCTGCAGCCGCCTCTTTCAATTCGCTGGCGAGCGCTTCCATCATGGGGACGCTCTTGCGTTTGAGGGCGAAGGTGACGATCCAGCGCATGGCGAGAGCCAACTGGCGGGGGACGGGAACTTCCATGGGCACCTGGTAGGTGGCGCCACCAACGCGGCGGGACTTCACTTCCAGGCGGGGCTTGACGTTGTCAATCGCCTTGTTGAGCGTTTCCAGCGGATCCACCGCATCGGAACCCTCGCGGGTTTTCTCGATGGCGCCATACACAATGTGCTCGGCGATGGATTTCTTGCCGCTCTCCATGATGGTGTTGATCAACCGGGCAACCAGGGGGCTGCCATAGCGGCTGTCAAACTTCTCCGTTTTTTTGATGACTCTGCGACGACGGGACATAGGAAATTATTTCTTCTTGGCTCCACCTTTGCCCTTGGCTGCGGCCTCCTGGCCGGCCTTCGGACGTTTCGCCCCGTATTTGGAGCGCGAACGGCGGCGGCCGTCCACCCCGAGGGAGTCGAGCGTGCCGCGCACGATGTGGTAACGGACGCCGGGAAGATCTTTCACACGGCCGCCCCGCACGAGGACAATCGAGTGCTCCTGGAGGTTGTGCCCTTCGCCGGGGATGTAGGCGATGACCTCCTGGCCGTTCGTCAACCGGACTTTGGCGACTTTGCGAAGCGCCGAGTTGGGCTTCTTGGGAGTACGGGTCATAACTTGCACGCACACCCCACGGCGCTGCGGGCAATTGACAAGGGCCGGCGACTTGGATTTCACCGTCACCTTATTGCGTCCCTTTCGGACAAGCTGGTTGATCGTTGGCATGTTAAATTTGAAAAAAGTTTCCCGATTTACGGGGACCAAAAAACCCGCCTCTCAGCAGGGATTCCACATCCACTACTGGTTGCGGGGAGCGCGAACTGTAGACGAACCAAGCTATGGCGCAAGTCATTTTTCCGCGCCAACTGCATTTTTCGCCTCCCCACGCCGCCTGAAGTGCGGTCAGAAATCGGCCGGATGTCGCTTTTTTCAAAGAACTACCACGAACCTGCTTCTAAAACGCCCCAAATGGCGCGGGAGGGTTTTTTTATCTCAGATGTCCCCGCGCTGCAAGGGGTGTTTTCAATTATTTCATGTTTTTTTGCGCCTTCCTCCCGCTTTCCTGCTTGTTTTCGCCCGATTTCACGCTTCGATAATGCGTATGAACTTGGATTTGAATACCCTTCTCGAAGGCTGGCCGCATGAGCCCGGGCAGATTCGTGTCCGCAAAATCAAGGGCAATGACGGGAAGGAGAAAATCCAGCTCCGGCTTGATCTCGGTTTGATCCAAATGGAAACCGCCGACCGCCCGGACGGGGCGCGCCCCCATGGACGCGACTCTCTGCTCACCTGGCACCGGGAACGGGCCGAAGCCGCCGCGGCCCAGGGGGGCACCTATACTTTAAATGGCGATGATTGCGGCGAACTCCACCAGGAGGGGGTGCAATACTATCACCGCTACCTGGCGCTCTTCCAACTGGAGGATTTCGCGGGCGTGGTGCGGGACACCCAGCACAACCTGGAGCTTTTTACCCTGATTTCGCGCCATGCGGAACGGGAGGAGATGGCCTGGTCTTTCGAGCAGTTCCGCCCGTACGTCCTGATGATGCACACGCGGGCCAAAGCCTCGCTGGAGCTGGAACGGGGCAACATTGCCGGCGCCATCGAGGAGATCGAGCGCAGCCGCGACCGCATCCTGGAGATGGTCAAGGCGCGGCCGGAACCGGCGGAAAACTGCCCGGAGGTGGAGTTCCTCAACGAGTGGCTCCAGGAACTGCGCACCAAACGCCCCCTCTCCAAGCTGGAAATCCTCCAGCGGGAAATGGACCGCGCGGTGGAGGCCGAAGCCTATGAGCGGGCGGCGGAATTGCGCGATGCGATCCGGGCCTTCCGCGCCAACGAAACGTCCGCGGGAACGCAGCGGCCCAAGCGCCCCCGCAAGCCGAAGACCACCAGCGCGGCCAAAGGCTCCAAGCCTTCCAAAGCGTCCAAAGAACCGAAGGCGGAGAAGCCCCCCAAAAAACGGCGGGAATAGAACGGCGGCCTAGCCGCTGCTGGAGAGAGTAGCATGCTCTCCCTCGCTGTTTTTTCCCTCTTCGCCGGCTCGCTCCTCACCGGGCTCTGGTGGGCCTGTAAAAACGAGGATCCGTGATCACGGCAGTTTCTGCGTGAGCCGTCCCCGCGCGGCGGGCAGGCGGGGGCAGACCCGGGCGAGCGCGGTGGCGGCGTTCCCTTCATCGTGAATCCCCAGAAGGCGCGCCAGTTCGTTTTCAAAATGCAGCAGGGCGCGGCGGCTGGGGGAGGCTCCTTCCAGGTAGGCCAACGCCCGGTGCAGGAGATCGAAGAGCTCGGGCACGGGGTGCTCCGGCTCGGTCATCACTTCCAGCAGTTCCACGAAATAGGCGGCCAGTTCCACCCGCCCGTAGTCCTTGCGCAACCCCTCGAACGCCGTGGAAAGCACCACTTCGCGCAGGGTGTGGATCTCGCTCCGCTGGCTTCGCACAAACGCGATCTCCGTCTCGAAAAAGAGATCCAGCGTCCCGGCGAACGGACTTTTGGGCCGCAAGGCACCCCGGGCCATGGTCTTGAGTTTGCCGTGGTCGCGGGTGAGCCACGTGACGATGAGGCTCGTGTCGGAATATTTCGTGCGCCGAAGCAAAAGGGCGGCGGTGCTTTCCATTGCGGGTAAGTTTAAGCCAAGACCAACAAAGAAGCTATCCGCAGCAAGATTTTTTTACTCCTTTCCTTTTTGCGATTTTTGCGCCTTTTTGCGGTAGAAATGGTGACGACTTCCCCCTACCGCGGCCGCATCGCCCCCTCGCCCACCGGGCTGCTCCATCTCGGGCACGCGCGGACGTTCTGGATCGCCCAAGAGCGGGCGCGGCAAGCCGCGGGGGCGCTCATTCTGCGGGTGGAAGACATCGATCCGGCCCGCTGCAAACCGGAATTTACGGAAGCGCTCGTGGAGGATCTGCGCTGGTTCGGCTTCCAGTGGGACGAGGGCCCCTATGTCCAGAGCGCGCGGATGCCCCTTTACCTCGCCCTGCTGGAGCGGCTGCGCGCGGGCGGGTTCATCTACCCCTGCCGCTGTTCCCGGCGCGAGGTGTTCCTCGCGGCGGGCGCGCCCCACGCGGGGGAAGAGGAGCCGCTTTACCCCGGCACTTGCCGCCCAAAAACGGCCGATTTTATCGCGCCCCGGGGGCTGTGCGACGTCCACTGGCGCTTCCGCGTGCCCGCAGGGGAACGGCTCGCGTTCACGGACGGCGCGCTGGGGCCGCAAACGGCGCTGGCGGGGAGCGACTTTGGAGATTTCGTGGTCTGGCGGCGGGACGGCGTCCCGGCCTATCAACTCGCGGTGGTGGCCGACGATGCCGCGATGGGGATCAGCGAGGTGGTGCGGGGAGCGGATTTGCTTTTATCCACGTTCCGGCAACTGCTGCTCTACCGGGCGCTTGGCTTCCCGCCGCCTGCGTTTTACCACGCGCCGCTGCTCTGCGACCCGGCGACCGGCCTGCGGCTGGCCAAGCGGCACGCCGCCTTGAGCCTTCGGCAACTGCGGGCCGGGGGCGCAACGCCCAAGGCGCTGCGGCGGCACTGGAACGGCTCTACAGCCCCTTGGGGGCGGTCTTGAGGCGGTCTTCCCAGCGGGTCAGCAAGTGGATGACGACGTTGGTGCCGAATTTGTAGGAGTTGATGAGCTTGGGCAGCTCCATACCCCGGTAATAAATATCCATCATCCAGAAGACGCTGTTGTCCGTGTATTTCATGATGACGGTACGCTCGTAGCAGGTCGTGTCAATCTCCAGCCCCGCATCCCCCTTTTGCGCGCCGTCGGCCTTCTGGTGCAGTGCAAGCCGCCACATGTCGCCGTAATCGTTGGGGGTGTAGATGATGGCAACTTCGCCCCCGAAACGGAGCGCATACACGGGCTCCTTGTAATAGTTCACCCCGGACGGCGGCAATTTCGTCTCCGGGTAATACAAGTTCTTGGTGAACATCGGGTAATCGTTGGGGAGCACTTCCCAATCCTTGTCGGCATCGGGAATGACGCGGCGCATTTCACGGCGGAACGCCAGGTCGAAGCGCGACCGGAGACCCGGCAACGAGCTGTCCCCCCAAATGCATCCGCCCACCTGGACGTATTTCTGGAGATTCTCCACCTCTTTGTCGGTCAGCACGAAATCCTTGTGGCCGGTGAAGAAAATGAACGGCGGTTTCTTGATAAAAACATCCTCACTGGAGAGGTCCAGCGGCTCGGCAACCGGGTTGGCCTTGATATGCCCCTTGGAAAGATTCCCCATGAAGTAGAGGAGGTTGGGAAGGCTCCCCTTGGTGATCTGCCCGTCCTTGATGATGTTGGTGGACGCCCAGTCGCCGTTGGCGTATTTCGCCAGGTAAGCGACGAACTCAAAATCCCGCTCTTTGACGGAACTGCCCAATCCCCCGAACCCTTTCACGGGCTTGGCCCAGCCCCCGGTAAACTCCCGGATGCGCTGCGCCTGAGCGGGGGTGAGCTGCTGGGGGTTCATTTTCACAGTGGGCGCGGCAACCTTGGCCAAGTCGGTGGTGGTGACGGGAACCACGGGGGCCACGGTGGGAAGCTGGAAAGCTGTCATCGTCGGCGCGGAAGTGGTGATCGCCTCCAGCGCCGTATTGTTCTGCACGGTGGGGGTGAGCGTGGGCGTCTCCCTGGGCGGCTCCACCACCGGCTTGACGGGGGGGGCCTCGCTTTGCACGAACTTCGCGTCGCCATCGCCGCCGGTGAAGTCCGCTGGTTCTGTCGCCTGCTGGATAATCACTGTCCCCCCCAGACCCAGGACAAGCACTAGGTGGAAAAGGACGGAAATGGTGAAAAAGCGGGAATTGAAGAGTTCGTTTTTCAGCTCGCGCAGGACACTGCTTTTGCTCTGGGTGGAAGACATAGGGGAACTCTTCATTAGTTAACGGACCGGGGCGCGTTTTACCAGTAGTTTTCTCACAGAAAAGAGGGAACGGCAGCAAAACGTCTCCCGCCCCGGATTGACTTTCAAACGCCGATCCCTATTTTGAACACCCCGTGAAACACCTGCCGCGGCCCGATGCGAAGGCCAAAAACATCCCGAAGGAAATCAGAGTCGCCTTCGAACTGATCGCCACTCCCCTTGCCAGCGTGGAGGAGCGCATCCGCGCCCAGGCGCGCGAGTTCGACCCGGCGGTGGAAAGTTACGTCGCCTACGCTTGCGAATCGGCTGGCAAGCGCCTGCGCCCCGCCCTCACGCTGCTTTCCGCGGGGGCCACCGGCGGCATCGGCGCGCAGCATATCGACTTGGCGGTCATCATGGAACTCATCCATGCCGCCACGCTTGTCCACGATGACATCATCGATGGGGCGGACCTGAGGCGCAGCCAGCCGACCCCCAACGCCAAATGGGGCAACGCCATCAGCGTGCTGCTGGGGGATTGCATGTTCGCGCACGCCCTCAAGCTCTCCACCCACTTCACCAACGGCGAGGTGGCCCGGAAAATAGCGAATGCCTCAGCGGAAGTCTGCTCCGGCGAGATCATCCAGACCCAGCGGCGGTTTGACATGAACCTGCGCGTCGCGGATTACTTCAAAATCATCGAAATGAAGACGGCCGCCCTCTTCGCCGCCTCCACGGAACTGGGCGCGATGCTCAACGAAAGCGCCCCCGAGGCCGTCGCGGCGCTCCACGCCTACGGGCTCAAGCTCGGCACGGCCTACCAGATTTACGACGACTGCCTGGACATCGCTGGGGAGGAATCCAAGGCGGGCAAGACCCTCGGCAGCGACCTGCGCAAGGGCAAGCTGACGCTCCCCGTGATCCTCCTGCTGCAATCGGGCTCCGAGGCGGACCGCGCCCGGTGGACCCACGCCATTGTCTCCGGCCAGGAAACCGAGGCGCTCATCAGCGCCACCCGCAGCTCCGGCGCGCTCCAGAACGCCATCGGCACCGCGCGCACGCTCTTGAAGGAAGCGGTGGAAGGGCTGGCCTGCCTCCCGGAAAACGCCTACCGCAACGGATTGCAGGATCTCTGCCACTCCGTGGACAGGCTTCTCAAGCAATTCGCGTAAAGCCGCAAGCGGCGGGATTGACAATTCCGCCTTCCCCAAAGAGACTCTCCGGCTCTCCATGAGTGTGATTGTCCAGAAATACGGCGGCACGTCGGTCGGCGACCCGAGCCGCATCCTGAATGTCGCCCGGCGCGTGGTGGCGGCCCAAGAGGCCGGCAACCAGGTGGTGGTCGTCGTTTCGGCCATGTCGGGCGTCACGGACGGGTTGATCAAGCTCGCCAAGCAAGTCTGCACCGGCATCACCCCGCCGGAGCGGGAAATGGACATGCTGCTGGCCACCGGCGAGCAGACCACCATCGCGCTCACCGCCATGGCGATTCAGAGCCTGGGGTGCAAGGCCGTCTCGCTCACCGGGGCACAGGCGGGCATCGTCACCGACGGCGTCCACACCAAGGCCAAGATCCGCGACATCACCCCGCGCAAGGTCCATCAATTTCTCAAGGAGGGCGCCATCGTCGTGGTCGCCGGGTTCCAGGGCGAAACCGACGACGGCCAGACGACGACCCTGGGCCGGGGCGGCTCGGACCTGACGGCCATCGCCATCGCCGCCGCCATCAAGGCGGACCTCTGCCAGATTTTCACCGACGTGGAAGGCGTCTTCACCTGCGACCCGCGCGTGGTGAAGACCGCCCGCAAAATAGACGAACTCTCCTACGACGAGATGCTGGAAATGGCGAGCAGCGGCTCCAAGGTCATGCAATCGCGCTCGGTCGAGTTCGCCAAGAAATTCGGCGTCCCCTTCGAGGTGCGCAGCTCGTTCAACAACCATCCCGGAACCCTCGTGAAAGAAGAAACCATGAGCATGGAGCAAGTCGTCATTCGTGGCGTGTCCCTCGAACGCAACCAGGCCAAAGTCACCATCCGGCAAGTGGCCGACACCCCCGGCATCGCTAGCCGGGTTTTCAAAGCCATCGCCGACGCCGGGATCGCCGTGGACATGATTGTCCAAAACGTCTCGCTGGCGGGGACGACCGATATTTCCTTCACTGTCAACAAAGACGACCTGCCCAAGGCACAGAAGGCACTGGAACCGCTCGCAGGCGGCCTGGGCAAAGGCGTATCCGCCCAGGACGGCATCGCCAAGCTGAGCGTCGTCGGCATCGGGATGCGCTCCCACTCCGGCGTCGCGGCCAAAGTCTTTGAAGCCTTGAGCCGGGGCGGCATCAACATCCAGATGATCTCCACCTCGGAGATCAAAATCGCCGTGGTGGTGGACGAGGAGAAAATCACCGAAGCCGCCAACCTCGTGCACGAAGCCTTCGGCCTCGGCGCGGCATAGTTTAAAAAGACGCGGGAGGCTTTCCCGGGGCTTGACGCCATCCCGGGTTGTATGTGATGTTTTTGGGGTCCAAAAAAATGTTGAACTATTCCACCACGATGAAACCGGCCGGGGCTTGCGCGACGATGCGCCAGCTCAACCGTGCCATTTGCTTTCATCGTTCCGTCCAGCGGACGGGCTTCGCCGGCAGGGGGATAGGAAAACAGTAACAAAAAACTCTCACGATTTTCCAAAAACCCACTGCTGGCAACGGCAGTGGGTTTTCTTTTGTCCAAATTTACCAACCAAAAACGATGAATACAAACAATCCCGGCAACTGGGGCCGGAACGCAGACCCAGCAGATCCGTTGCGGGCTCTCTTTGGAGCCTTGAACGCATTGACCGCCATCTACGCCGAGGCAGGGGTGCCTCCTGAAGCCGCACGCATCGCCGCCCTCGCGGACTTTGAGTGCGACTTTGGGGTGCTGTCCCTGGCGGCCTAATGCATCGCCGTGTGGGCGCTGCCGTAAAACAGGGAAAGTATCCGCAGATTTCGCAGATTTTCACAGATTGCGTCGGGCTTATAGCATTTTTCGAAAAGAATTTCCGAATCAAGAGATGGGAGCGCCACGAGCTGGCTGGCAAGGCCCAAGCGCCGCAACGCCGCCAGATGGCTTGTGCCGCCCCAGCTCTTTCGGAAAGGATTTTTGAGAATTGCTCTAATCTGCGAAATCTGCGGAGCACTTCCTTCTTTACGGCAGCGTCGTCCGCAGGAGGGAGGTGTGGGGCGCGGCCGGTTTGAGCAGGCGGTCCTCCAGGATCGCCGGGACCAGGAAGAAGTGGCCGGGGCCGAAGGTTTCCCCGGCGCATTCCACCTTGCCCGAAAGGCAGGTCACGACGGCGAAATCGCCCGCGGGAGCGGCTTCACGCGGAGCGTCGAGATCCCACCGGTCGATTTCAAAATAGGCGCACCGGACGAGCGGTTCGCACCCGGGCAGCTGGAGTGCCGGCTCGTAGTCGGCGAAGTCGATGGAACGGAGCGACTCGGCCACGTGCAGGGCCCGCGGCTTGCCGTCCAGGCCCGTCCGGTTCCAGTCAAAGACCCGGTAAGTGGTGTCGCTGTTTTGCTGGACTTCCACGATCACGTTGCCGCCGCCGATGGCGTGGACGCGTCCGCTCGGGATGAAGATGCAGTCGCCGGTCCGGGTCGGGATGCGGTGGAGCAGATCGGCGCACCGGCCGGTTTGCAGGGCGCTTTCAAATTGCTCCCGGGTGGTCCCGGCCTTGAGCCCGGCGAAGAGCTCCGCCCCTTCCTCGGCGTCCGCCACATACCACATTTCGGTCTTCGGCTCGCCCTTCAATTCCGGCGCGACGGAGGCCGGGGGATGCACCTGGACGGAGAGCTTTTCGGCGGCGTCGAGGAGTTTGAAAAAGATGGGGAAACGCCCCTCGCACCCGGCATGGCGGCTACCAAAGATTTCCGTGCGCAGGCCGGTCCAGAGTTCGTGGAGGGTGCTCCCGCGCAACGGCCCGGTGTGGACGACGCTCTGGGCTTCTGCTCGGTCCACCATCTCCCACGCCTCGCCGATCACCGCGCCGCTCGGGAGCGATTTGCCAAAGAGCGTCTCCAATTTTCGCCCTCCCCAAACGCGTTCCATATACAGCGGTTCAAAAACAAGCGGGGTGGTCAATTTCATGGCTGAAGAAAGGGTAAGAGCGGACCACCATAAGCAGAAATAGGGACCTGGCAAGGGCGAAGGCGGCGGGACTTTATTGGGCGCGATTAAAAGTGGTGCAAGCTGGGTGAGCCTTTGCAGCGCCAAAGGCGCGGGGCATACCAGCCCAGCCCAACGGGCTGGGTTTCCAGTCCAAAGACGGCCCAGGGCTGTAAGCCCGACGCCTCCTTGCTGGATAAGGTGATTCCGATGCGCCGGGCTTACAGCCCTGACGGGTTGCTTCGACCTAAACCTTGGCCGTTGGCCAAGGCTGGTATGCGGTCGCGCCGTTGGCGCTAAAGAAGGAACTTCCCAATCTGCACCACTTTTCATCACGCCCGACTTTATTTGCGGATTGAAGCCGGGGAGCGATTCTCTCTATCCTTGCGCCCCATGCCCGCCGTCGAAACCCGCAACCTGACGAAAATTTATCGCACGTACCGGAAAGAAGCGGGCCTTTGGGGCGCGGTGAAAGGCTTATTCCACCGGGAATACGACGAGGTGCGGGCCGCCGACGGGGTCAGTTTTTCCATCGAGGAGGGGGAGCTTGTCGGCTTCCTGGGGCCCAACGGCGCGGGCAAGACGACGGTGCTCAAAATGCTCTCCGGCCTGCTCAACCCCAGCGGCGGCGAGGCGCGCGTTCTGGGACACGTGCCCTGGGAGCGCAAGGACGAGCTGAAGCGCCAGTTTTCCCTGTTGCTGGGACAAAAAAACGCCCTCTGGTGGGATCTCCCCGCCCGCGAATCGCTGGAACTCAACCGGGCCATCTACGGCATCAGCCGCCAGGATTTCAACCGGGTCGTGGGCGGGCTCTCCGAGCTGCTCGAAGTCTCCGGCAAGCTCAACGTAATGGTGCGCGAGTTGAGCCTGGGCGAGCGGATGAAGATGGAACTCATCGCCGCGCTGCTCCACGCCCCGCGCGTTCTCTTTCTGGATGAACCGACCATCGGCCTGGACGTGACGAGCGCCCAAAAAGTGCGCGATTTTCTCAAGCACTACAACGCCGGGCGGGAAATCGTCACGATGCTGACGAGCCACTACATGCAGGACATTGAGGAACTCTGCCATCGCGTGATCCTCATCGACCACGGCCGGATTCTCTTTGACGGGCCGCTACGCACCATTGTGGACCGGTTTTCTACGCACAAGATCGTCCGGTTCACCTTTGAGGAAGCGTCCGCGCGGGATTTCTCCCTGTTCGGCGAGGTGACGGAACAGACGGCGCAGACCGTCCAGCTCAAGGTTCCCCGCGCCCGGGTGGCGGAGGTCTGCCGGGCCGTGCTGGCCCGGGACCAAGTCACCGACATCAACGTGCAGGACATCCCCGTGGAGGAGGTCATCCGCCGCTTGTTCGCGGAAGCCGAGGCTAGAGCGTTTTAAATTGAAGTATTTACAACGATGCGAGAGCGTCGTGGGTTGATGCGCGGGCTCTTCCAGCGAAGCGACCGCGCATCGGCCCGCGCCGCCGAGCAGCGTGCAAACAACAAAATTTAAAATGCTCTAAGAGCGCACAAAGCTCTTAAAAGTTCCACGCCAAGAAGAAAGGTTCGCGCAAAGATGCATAAGGGGGCGTTCGGGATTGAACAAGCATGTGGGGGCCTCCCTGTCTTTGCGCCTTTGCGTGAGACAAATGAACGGCTTTCCCCCTTGAATAAAGGCGTTTCCGGGCGTATTCGTAACCATGAAAATCTCGCGGCCAGTTACGGGAAAAATTCTCAGCCATGCGGAAGGCATGGGCACCCCATCTGCGGAAACCGTACGGCAGCGCGCCGCCGAACTGGCGGCCATTGAGGGGCGGGATACCCCCAGCGAACAGGATTGGAAGCGGGCCTTCCAGGAACTTCACGGCGGCCACCACGATCCGAACGCCCGCGGCGAGGAAACCGAGATGCTTGGAGCCGTCACGGAAACCGACAGGGTGGCCCCGACGCTGGGCCGCCATCTGCACGAAATGGACATCGACGGCGGCGAAAGCGTGGGCGAGGAACTCATCAGCGAAGGAATCGAGGAAGCCGAACACGACCAGATGGTCCAATCCCGGAAGGAAGAGAAACGAGAGAATAGATGATAGGGGGGAGACTATAGTGTGGTGAAAGATAAATTCGCTAAATAAGTCCGAGACAATTTTTCGATTTTTCAAGGCGCGAATGAGGGCGGTATCTGAAGATACCGACCGATTGAGCAACGCCGAAAAATTGAAAAAGGGGCCGGAATTATGACGCGAATTTATCACTCACCACACTAGAGGCTCTCCGCCATCCCGCGGGCCAAAAAAACGGGCCATCCGCATCTATCCCCTCCCCCTCTATCGTCTATAGTCTCCGCAGTCTCCCCCCATAGTCTGGCTTGCAAAGTGAGCCGGGCCGCACTTCAATCTCCCCGTGGCTGACCATTTCGTAACCCAAACCCTCGAAGCCCCCGACACGCCGTTCGACATCTCCCTGCGCCCCCCGATGTTCAGCGAATTCGCGGGGCAGGAGAAGATCTGCGAACGGCTGGAAGTGATGGTGCAAGCCGCCAAGGGGCGCGGCGACGTTCTCGACCACCTCCTCTTGAGCGGCCCCCCTGGACTGGGCAAGACGACGCTCGCCTACATCCTGGCCAACGCCATGGGCGTGGCCATCAAAAACACCAGTGGGCCGACGATCGAGAAGGCGGGCGACCTGGCGGGCCTCCTCACCACGCTGGAACGCGGCGACGTCCTCTTTATCGACGAAATCCACCGGCTCCAGCCGACGATCGAGGAATATCTCTATCCGGCGATGGAGGACTTCAAGCTCGACATCATCATCGACCAGGGGCCCAACGCCCGGAGCGTCCGGCTCAACCTCCCCAAATTCACCCTCATCGGCGCAACCACCCGCTCCGGCATGATCTCCGCCCCCCTGCGCAGCCGTTTCGGCATGACAAGCCGCCTGGATTACTACGTGGCCGAGGAATTGCAGAAGATCATCCAGCGGAGCGCAGGCTTGTTGCACATTGAGATCGACGCCGGGGGCGCCCTCGAAATCGCCGCCCGGGCGCGCGGCACCCCGCGCGTGGCCAACAACCTCTTGCGTTGGGTGCGCGACTACGCCCAGGTGAAGGCGGACGCGAAAATCAACCGCGACGTAGCCGACCAGGCGCTGGCCATGCTCGACATCGACGCCGACGGCTTCGACGAGATGGACAAGCGCATCCTGGAAACGCTGATTCACAAATTCCAGGGGGGCCCGGTGGGGCTGAACTCACTGGCGGTGGCCATCGGCGAGGAAGCCGGGACGCTGGAGGAGGTCAACGAGCCTTACCTCATCATGCAAGGCTATCTCAAGCGGACCCCGCAGGGGCGCGTCGCGCTGCCGCCCGCCTACCGGAAGGTGGGAGTGGCCGTGCCGGGCAAGGCCGGGGAGCTGTTTTAGGAAAAGAGGCCCATGCGTCTCCTCGCCATTGATCCCTCGCTCCGGTGCACCGGCTTCGCCGTGCTGGAACGTCTGGAGGGCGGCAAAATCCGGGCGCTGGAGTATGGGACGATCCCCAACCCGGCCAAGCTCCTCCCCACCTCCTGCCTCGTGGCCATTCACGACCGGCTGGCCGAACTGATCCACCGCCACGAACCGGACGGAGCAGCGGTGGAGGCGGTCATTTATGTCCAAAGCTACCGGACGGCCATCACACTGGGCGCGGCGCGCGGGGCGGCGCTCCTGGCGGCGGCGGCGCGCGGGCTCCAGGTGTTTGAATACGCGCCGACGGACGTGAAGCAGGCGGTGGTGGGACGCGGCGGCGCGGGCAAGGACCAGGTGGCCTTCATGGTCCGGGCGCTGCTGGGGCTGACAGAAACGCCGCCTCCCGACGCCGCCGACGCGCTGGCCATCGGGCTGACGCACTTCC
>SESA01000173.1_pt1 | contig 45276 bp, 33 predicted proteins | sample 3171451 | NCBI WGS metagenome assembly SESA01 (sample SAMN06051862, study PRJNA518727) | freshwater metagenome | biome: subpolar coniferous forest; feature: holomictic lake; material: water; isolation source: holomictic Lake 227, 8 m depth | place: Canada: near Kenora, Ontario | collected...
TCAGTATAAAAAGCCGAACAACCAAAGCGGGATCTTATTGCCAAACCCATATTCTATGTCATCCGCGGCAACATAACTTCCGGGTATTTTGGTTATTTGCTTCCTGGTTTTATTTTTACCACCGATCTCAATTGTGGTTTTCTTGTCCACCCTGAAATCGCCGGCCGAAGGCAGGGTCACGGAATGCATAGATCCAAGCTGGTTTAAAAAAAATGTTTCCCTTACATTCCCTTTATTGGCAGTTTCGGGAGCCAATGCATACATGATATTGGTATTGTGCAGATAGATCTTTTCGGGCTTTGCCAGATAGCCAGTACCCATTGCATCGGTGTTCAGCAGATTGATGATCTGTGCGTTTTTCAGATGGTCAAAGTATTGAATAACGGTGGCCCGGGTGGTATGGATTTGTTCACTTAGTTTTGAAACATTAGGTTTGAACGGCACTGAATTGGCAAGCAGGTAAAGGAGTTTCTTGATTTTGTAAATGCTTGAATAATCGATAGAATGTATTGAAGGGAGGTCATATTCCAGTGTAAGGTTTATTGCCGCCATCAGTTTCTGACCATAGCTTTCACGGTTCTCCAGGAAAAAAGGATAATACCCATAATTCAGATAATCCCGAAAATGCATCAGGGGTCTGATCTGCCTGTTAACCTCAGTTTCAATACTTTTATGCTCTTTCAGTACCTCTGCCAGCGAAACAGCTGAATGATTCATCACACCACTTACTTCCAGGAATTCTCTGAATGAAAGTCCATCGAGATTATAGGAAGCTACTCTTCTGCTCAGATCAGCATACCCTTTATTGATCTGAAGGATTGACGAACTGGTAAAAACAATTTTTAATGAAGGGTAGCCGTCATATATGTTCTTGATTTCCTGAGACCATGTCGGGTATTTATGAACTTCGTCCAGAAACAGTGCCATGCCTCCCGCCTTGTAAAAGGTATCTGTAAGACCAACAAGGGAATTTGATGAAAAATAAATATCATCAAGGCTCACATAAAGCGCGGTTCCTGGTTTTTGATGGTGTTCTCTGATATATTGCAGGATTAAAGTGGTTTTACCGACTCCCCTCGCTCCCTTGATTGCAATGAGACGGTTTGACCAGTCAATCTGAAAATAGAGGTAGCGCTTGAACTGCAGGCTGGTCTGTTCAACCATATGCCTGGATAACTCAATTAACCGTTCCATAAGCGTTCTTTATAAAGTACAAATATAAGAATAAATTGATCATTATAAAAAACAATACTGCTCCTTCTTGTAATTAGCACGATAATTATTTGTTGAAAACTCTGGCAATGAAACGACTGCCTTCAGTTGAGATTCCCACTGTATAAATAACACTGCTAAAGGGTGTACCGACCTTTACAACCCCTTGCATCATGGCCTGGTTTGAAGAAATGACTTTGCATCCAGCATCCCACATCCCGCATCCTGCCAGATGTTGATGAAACTCTCAGGGTCAATTTCGAAGTTGGAAAGTTCGTCTTACTGACATTCAGCGCAATCGGGATCTTCAGGATGATACTCTTTGTGACTCATATGTCCGCTTGTCATTCCCGGGCATCCGCGGTAAATTATTTTATTGACCATTTCTAAGAGTATTAAGGTCCCTCAACAATACCAACTCAAAAATTGTGAAACCGATCTGATATTCAGAGTTAATATCAAAATTTCATCGAACCTCCCGTCATTCAGAAATTGGGTTTACCTTATTGTTTCCTTGTTCCATTGATAATTTTTTCACAGTTACTTGCTTTCAGGGATTTTAGTCCCTATATTAGCCAATAAGATAGGGATAAATATGTCAATTGATTTAATAATTTAAAAGATCGGATTATGAAAAAATTTGCTGGTTTATTGATCATTTTAATTGTTTTCATGGCCGTCCGTTTAGCATCGGCTCAGCAGGTAATCGTAACCGATGATGCGGCATACGCAGGAGCCACAGGGGCAATGCTGGATGTGAAATCAACAACTAAAGGTTTCATTGTTCCTCGCATGACAACTGCTCAGAAAACAACGTTAGGTGGAACATCACCTGTTAATGGGGTTATAATTTATGACACTGACTTGAAATCTTTCTACTACTGGGAAAATAGTACTTGGAATCAAATCGCTGCATCAGGCTTGAATCTAACCAATGTAAAGTTTGGAGATGCATCTAATTACTCGACATTTGAAGCAGATGGCACGCTTTTGATGGTAGGGAACGCAACTGTTTGGGAAGATATTAGAGTCGCTATTGCATTAAGAGGATCAGGAGGGAATAGCCCAACATTCAGTTCGTTAGAGGGCGGGCTTTATGCTTATAAGTTTTCGGGAACTGGATCTCAAGTAAATGAAATCTTTTTTGAAATTCAAATGCCGCACTCCTGGGCTGAAGGAACTACAATTTATCCCCATGTTCACTGGGTGTCAAACGGATATAACACAACAGATGCCGTAACCTGGGGTTTGGAATATGATTGGGAAAATATTGGAGGGTCATTTGGTGGAACCACGACGACAATTACAAGCGACGTTCTATCTACAGGGTATAAAGTTCAAAATATAAATAACATAGGAGCTGGGATTGTTGGGACTGGTAAAAATATTTCCAGTATGATGTTATGCAGATTATATCGCTCAGGAAACACTGACCCTAATAATGATGATTGTTTTCTTTTAGCCTTTGATATTCATTATCAGATCAACACCATTGGGAGCAGGCAAATTCTCACAAAATAGAAAAACAATGAAAACGAAAGTGCTATTATTTCTTTTTGTCATAGGCAGTTTACCTTTTTTAGTTTTCGGGCAAGGAATCATTTTAACCCCGGGAGCAATGGTGACTGTCCAGAACAATGCCTGTTTAAAGGCTTCAGGTTCAGCCGGCATTACTGTGAAATCTGACGAAACAAAGACAGGCTCATTTCTTGATCAAAACTCAAGCGGCAGTAATGTAACTTTTGTTGCAGCACAAAGTAATGTTGAGAGATATTTGACAGCTAATGCATGGCATCTTCTGTTCGTTCCCTTAAGCTCACAAACAGCGAATATCTTTCTCAATGATTATATGAGAAATTATGATGAAGTTGCTGGTGAGTGGAGCTCATGGATTGTTCCAATTGGGACTCCACTGTCGACTTCTTATGGTTATGAGGTTTGGGTTGCGACAAACCCAGCCACGAGAACATTCACCAATGGTACTATTGCTACAGGAACAAAAACATTCTCACTTACAAATACTGCCGGTAAAGGTGGAGGCTGGAATTTGATTGGCAATCCCTACCCTTCAGCAATTGACATTCATAATTCAGTAAGTTATAATTTGACTAATGTCGATCCGACTTTTTATATGTACAATGGGACACAGTATGCTTCCTATAATCATTCTACAAACGTTTCAAACTTAGCCACAAGATACATTCCGTCAATGCAAGGTTTTTTTGTTCATTGCAATGCACCTACTGGTAGTTTGGAAATGACAAATGCATGCCGTGTTCATAATGCTTCTCAGGCATATTACAAGTCCTTACAAGCAGAACAGATTCCTAATCTTTTGAGATTGAAAGCCACAGGAAATAATCTGTCGGATGAAACAGTCATTCATTTCTGGAATGGGGCCACTGCCGATTTTGACTCTGAGTTTGATGCGTATAAACTTTCAGGAATTTCTGAAGCACCACAAATTTATTCTTTGACAAGTGATCTGAAAAAAGCATCAATCAACGCCTTGCCAACTTCTCTCTCGAATGCTGTTGTGAATGTTGGGCTTGAAGTTGGTGTAAATGGCAATTACACAATCACAGCCAGCGAACTTGAAAGCTTCTCTGAAAATGTTTCGATAATACTGGAAGATCTTAGAGATCAGAAAAATCAGAATCTAAGGGTAGCTCCCACTTATGAATTTTTCTCAGATACCACTGATAACCCGGAAAGATTCAGGATACATTTTGCCAATCTGCCATTTGCTGTAAATGATTTCAATACTCAGCCCAAAATCAGAATTTATTCATCGGGAAGTACAGTCTTTATTGCCCAGTCTTCAAATGAAACAATTAAAGGAAAGGTTGTAATTTTCGATATACTTGGCCGGATATTGTATAGCGCCGATCAAAGAGTTGAGCAGCTTGAAAAAATCAATATGAATGTTGTCAATGGTTATTATTTCGTAAGAATGATATCAGATGATTTTAGTGTAGTACAGAAAGTATATATTCAAAATGCTTTATAACATTAGAGATATGAAATATATAACAATAAAAAAATGGTCTAAATATTTATTCGTTTTGATTCTGGTCTTTTTTGCACCATTATTTACTGCCCTCGCCGATCCTCCTTCTCCGCCTGATCCTGGAGGGAGTCCTGTGAGCGGTGGAGGAACCCCTGTCGGCGCCCCGATTGATGGCGGACTGGGAATCCTTTTAGCAATGGGTGCTGCATATGGCGGGCGAAAATACGTTAAAGCGCGTATAGACAAAAAGAGAAAACTGAATTTGGAAAGTGAACTATGCGATGCTGATCCAAAATAGTGTTTTGCAAAGTGTGATTGATACATGATTCTATTTCGACATAATTAGGTATTAGTCAGGTTTCTTTCTATTTGTTTCTTTTTATTAGATGGTATTATTCTTGCCATTTATCCAATTTTGTATATTCCTATCATATTTTCCCTATTTCACTGGAAAATACCTTTTTGTCGGAAGTTGGACAGATAATTTTATCTCCAACTCTGAGTCTATTTTTATTTTTGCTTTTGTTAGGAAAATGGTAAGGTTCAGCTTATATTAGCATGTAAATTTTGGAATTTGCATTGTCTTTACCGTTGTTCTTAAATTTTCCGAACTATGAAACGAATTCTTTCCTTTGTTTTACTCTGTGGTCTTTTTATATCCCAGGCAGGAGGTCAAACTATTAAAACTGTCGGTGGAAGTGGCGCCAATTACACAACCCTTCAGGCCGCTTTCGCGGCAATTAACACAGGGACCATCAATGGTCAGATCATTCTGCAAATAACCGGTAATACTACCGAAACGGCCGCTCCTGTTCTCTACCAGAGCGGCTACGGCGGAGTGTCAAATTATACTTCGGTAACCATTTACCCCACCACAACTTCTATTGCAATCAGCGCAAATACGGGTACGAATTTTCCTGTGATCGACCTCAACGGGGCCGATAATGTGACCATCGATGGAAGAGTAAATCAAACAGGGACCCCTAATAGTCTCACCCTCACCAATACAAATACAACATCCAATGCCGCTACACTGCGTTTTCTAAACTCGGCCGAATCTAATACGATAAAATATTGCATCGTCAAGGGGGCGGTTTACAGCTCAGCTCAGGGGATCATTGCCTTTTCTACGGCCAATACCGGAACCGGGAACAACAACAACATCGTAGAATATTGCAATATTACAAATTCGATTACACGCCCCATTAATGCAATTCTTTTTTCGGGCACCACAGGCCGCGAAAACACTGGCAATATTATCCGGAACAACAATATATATAATTTTTTAAATGCAGGCTATAGTTCCTACGGGATCAATATCGCCTCCGCCACTAACGGATGCACCATTTCAAACAATAGTTTTTATGACACTGAAACCATCGCACCCACGACCAATCTCCTCAATTATAATGTGATCAAGATCGGTACCACTACCCAGCATACGGTTTCGGGGAACTACATTGGCGGCAGCGCATCGGCCTGCGGGGGAACACCTTGGACGGTGAATTCAAGTTTTGCCCACTATTTCTGCGCAATCTACCTCACTGGCAGCACCGGCACCGCAACCACGATTCAGGGCAACACCATTGCCAACATCAATTACACAAGCGGAGAGGACAATCCCTGGGACGGGATCTTCATCTTTTCAGGCAATGTTAATGTTACCGGGAACACGGTTGGGGCAACCTCTGGCACTGGTTCCATCACAGTGTCCTGCCCCGTTCCTATGGCCACAACAACTATGCCCGGGGGGGGTGTTGTGACTGCAATCACCGTGTTGAACGGAGGAAGCGGTTTTACGGTTGCTCCTGCCGTCACTTTTTCAACCTCAGGCAGCACCACAGCTGCAACGGCAACGGCAACACTCGGATCTGGCGGATCAGTATTAGTTACCCTGAACACTGGTGGAGTTGGATATACCTCAGCCCCTTCCGTTATCTTCAACGGACAGTCGAACACTTACTCAACCTCGCACGGACTGATCAACAACAGCACCGGAACGGTTAATATTACCGGTAATAATTTTGGCTCCATCACCACCGTTGGATCCGATGCCTATGCGCATGGATTCGAAACAATTTATATCCGGACCCTTGCAGCCACCACCACTCTCAGCAACAACCTGATCGGAAGCATTACCTCTGCTAACAGCATCCAGGCCAGTTCTACCGCAGTAAATTCACCGATCAACCAGAATGTATATGGAATATACAGCTCCAGCACGCTCACTACAACAATCTCGGGAAACACCATCGCCAATCTACACAATGCATATACGGGTGTCCAATCCGGATCGAGAACACGCGGCATTGCCACTATTGCCGGTTCAAATACCATACAGAACAATACGGTGAGAGATATCTCTTCTGCAAGCACCCAAACGTCGGGATCAACATCTGCATCTGTTATCGGGATTTCTGCAACCTCTGCAACTACTGGTACTACGCAAACAATTACAGGAAACACAATTTATAATTTGTCAAACTCAACAGGGACTGCCAAGGTTTTCATTACCGGGATATTTTATTCAGGTCCGGGGACCGGAACTCATACCATTACCGGAAATTTTATTCATAGCCTCACCCTTAGCACAACAAGTACAATTTCTGATATTGAAGGCATAGAGCTTAGCTCGGGAGCCTATACCTGTGCGAACAATATTGTGAGCCTGGGAACCGGGGTTGGAAGTGGCTATATCATCAATGGAATCTGGGATGCCGGGAACACCGCTTTTACCCGGAATATCTATTTCAACACCGTATATATCGGAGGAACAGTCACATCAGGTACTTCGAATACAGCCGCATTAAGAAGCGCCTTTAACACCGCCACCCGCGACTACCGAAATAACATCCTCGATAATGTGCGCGGTGGCGGAGGAACCCATTATGCGGCATCCATCAGTGGAACTACCGGATTAACGATCGGGTATAATGACTATATGGGGGCACTCACCGGCATCACACTGAATACTGCACCCGATAACAATAGTTTAGCGATCAACCCCGCTTTTGCAAATGCAGGTGGCACCGCCGCCCTGGATTATTATGCTTCGGCTGTGCTTCCTGCCGCAACCGGTACTGGGATAACCACAGATTATTCTGGTGTTACAAGAGGTATCCCTCCTAAAATGGGAGCTCTGGAAGGTAACAGCTATGTTTGGCAGGGAGGAACAAGTACCGACTTCAATACTGCCTCCAATTGGACAGGTAATGCCGTGCCTCCAATCGGAGCGGATATCTCATTTGCCTCTGCTCCTAATAACCATTGTTATCTAGATGCCGATCGCAGCCTGAAGAACATCGCGAACGCCAATAGCGGCAAAAATCTTGTTACAAATGGGCATCAGCTAACCATCACAGGAAGTCTGACCTTCTCCGGCTCAGCCTATATCGACGCATCAGCCTCATCTTCGGTTGTGATTTTTGGCGGATCATCAGCGCAAAGTATACCAACAGGGATTTTTCTCTCTAATACTGTTGATGGTCTTACCTTAAACAACACCACAGGCTTGACTTTGAACGGAAATCTTACAGTAGCCCAGACCCTTACCCTTACCAACGGCGCTCTAACCATCGGGGCCAACACTCTTTCTCTTAACGGCTCCATTGTTATAACATCGGGAAGCCTCACAGGTGGCGCAACATCTAATATCTCTGTTGTAGGCTCGGGTGCAAGCATAAACCTTCCTGCCATTACACTTAATAATTTGACCATGAACCGGGCCAATGGAATAACTTTAACAGGTTCGGTAAGCGTAGGTGGTACACTTGCATTGACTTCAGGAACATTGACTGTGGGAGCAAATACCCTTACTTTATCAGGAAACAATCCCACAAGTGCCGGAGGGGTTATTGATGCCAGCAATGCCTCATCGACCATGATTTTTGCCAATGCCTCAGCCATAACCCTGCCTGCAAGCTTTTTTAGCGGGGCGGTTACTAACCTCACTCTTAGCGGAGCCGGAGGAGTGATTGCCGGCAGCAACCTTACAGTCAATGGCATACTTAACCTTGCTGCCTCCAACCCATCAACAACTAAAGGACTGCTGGAGATGACCATCGATTATACTGGTTACCCGGGAACTACTAATTCTTCATATCTTAATTCTTATATACTTAACATGGGTTCCAATGCCACAACCATAGGCACAGGAGATGTTACGGGAATTGTAAAAAGGGGAACTATCGTAGCAAATACACCCTATACTTTCGGACACCAGTATACGACAATAATGCTGACATCCGGGACTATGCCCGATGCAATATCCCTGACAATAACCATCGGAAATACGGCACCGGGCACAACGAATGGCAGTGGCTTTAATTATATCAAGGATGGAATAAAGCGAACCTATGAGATCGTCCCGACGATCCCCGGGGGGTACACGTCTACCTCCACTGTGGCAGCCAATTTTCACTATCTTTCAAATGAACTGACCAGTAGTATTTCACCATATTTTGTGAATACAGAATCTAAGATGGTTACCTGGGATTACGATATCGGGGGAGGTTTTGATGCCGATGAGCATGGGCGTGCTGCATACGATTTCACGAACAAATATATTGGTCTGGCAAACATCCCAATAAGTTATTTCATAAATATCCCCGGTCATGAATGGAGAACGGTGTTTACTTTGAGAGATTTCAATGCTGAAACCTATACCTGGGCCGGTGGATCAAGTACAGTATGGGGAACCTCCACGAATTGGTCCCCTTCAGGTGTCCCGGCAGATGTAAGCCATGTAATCATTCCGGATGCATCAACGACACCTAACGACCCAGTGCTTCCATCCGGTGTCACTATTAACACATTATCAATTGAAAACGGGGGTGTGCTGATCATGGGAAGCGAAACCCTCACCATTAAAAACAGCCTGAGTGGCGGCTGGGAAGACCAGAATCCCCTGGGTAATGATCCGGGTACAAGCACAGTGATCTTCTCACAACCCGGAACCACCATCTCAGGAAACGCACGATTTTACAATGTCAGTATCTCCAACGGGGCTGATATTACAAACCAGGTGAACAGCACAATGAGGATCGGAGGAACCATCACAAAAAATAGCACCGGAAAATGGTATGCCGATGTCAATCATGCCACTATTGAATACAACGGAGCTGCCCAGGCGGTAATTCTACCCGATGGCTCTCCCCAGTATCACAACCTCATTCTCAACGGCAGCGGAACCAAAACCATGCCTGCATCATCGCTGACGCTTCACAATAGCCTTACCGTTTCCGGAACTGCTTCGGTAACTGCAGGCGCAGCCATCGCGATCCCTGGATCCCTTTCGATAGGTGCAGGAACCAGTTTCGCAACCGGAGCCTTTAATCATACCGTGGGAGGAAGTATTTTATGCGATGGAACCTTAACCTCGACAACCGGCACAATCAACTGCAATGGTTCTTCTGCACAGTATATTGAAGGAGGGGGCACGGCAACATTTTATAACCTTACTGTCGACAATCCTGTAAAGGTCAGTATCTTCAATGATGCATTGACGACGGTAACAGGAACCCTTCTTGTCAACAGCGGGAAAAAGCTGGAAATAGCCCCTGGGAAGTTTCTGACTGTTAGCGGCACATTGAGCAACAGTGCAGGAACTGCCGGACTGGTAATCAAATCCGATGAAACCGGAACAGGTTCCCTTATTGAGTCTTCAACCGGAGTGTCAGCTACTGTAGAGAGGTATATGACGCAGGATGCCTGGCACCTGATCTCGGCCCCTATCAGTGACGCTCTCTCAGGAATTTTCGTTGACCAGTACCTTAGGCCTTTTCTGGAATCGACCAACGCATTTGATCCCTATATCGTTTCCCAGACAGAACCTCTAACCAGTGGAAAGGGATTTGTATGCTGGCCGGTGACCTCCCAGGCATTTAATTATACGGGTACATTGAATGCTGGTCTTGTGACTCGTTCGCTATCCTGGACTGACGCGAGTCATGGAAATAACCTGGTTGGAAATCCATACCCTTCCTCCATTGACTGGAATGCAGTTCTGGGATGGACGAAAACAAATGTTGGGCCGACTATTTGGGTGTGGAATCCAACCGCCGGAAATTATGGCACCTGGGATGGTGAAAATACAACAAATGGTGTCTCAAGATACATTCCCGTTGGCCAGGGCTTTTTTGTACAAGCAATTGATGCGACCACATTGTCAATGGATAATAACGTAAGAGTTCACAATACCTCTCAGGCCTTTCTTAAATCGGATCCCCTCCCCAATAGCCTTAAATTGCATGCTGAGAATGGAACGGGATCTGATGAGATTGTGGTTTGTTTTAATCCTTCAGCTTCCTCGATTTATAATCCTAATATGGATTCCCGGAAGATGTTCGGGGAAGCGGATTCTCCTCAGCTTTATTTTTATAAGCCTGATGACAGCGAAAAGCTATCCATCGGTATATTACCTACATTCATCAACCCGATTGTTGTCCAGGTATCCCTCAAGTCAGGTGTCAGCGGATCATATTCGATCACCGCATCTGAAATAGAAAGCTTTGATCCAAAAGTCAGCATTGTGCTGGAGGATGTTAAATTGCAGGAAATTCAGGACCTCAGGGTCAATCCTGTTTATGCTTTTACGGCAGATGCCAATGAAAACCCTGACCGGTTTTTATTGCACTTCTCAAACTGGCCTTATGGAATTTCAGACGAAGATGCCCCTGACCCAATTAGAATTTATGCACATGAAAACACCATCTATATCCGCTTTGAATCAACTCTTGATGCAGGTGGAAATTTATTTATATATGACATGTTTGGCCGGAACGTCTTTCATTCAGTGCTGACAAATGCTTCAATGCAGAAAGTGAATCCCAGACTTCTTAAAGGGTATTACATCGTTAAAGTAATTTCTACCCAGGGTGTGTGCACTCAAAAAGTTTTCCTCAATTAAAAATGTTCAACATGACGACAATGATCAAATTGAAAGTTCTGGGAATGGTAGTTCTGCTGTTGTTATCATCCGCTTCTGTGATCTTGGCCGATCCTCCACCTCCTCCTGATCCTGGAGGAAATCCTACAGGTGGAGGGGGAGGTACTCCCGTTGGCGCCCCGATTGATGGCGGACTTGGCATCCTGTTAGCTATGGGTGCAATATATGGAGGCAGGAAACTCTATATAGCCAGAAAGGATAAGAAAGAAAAGGAGAGTACTGAGGAAGATATAGCTGAGGAATAATTCGATTTCGGGCTTGAAGCATCTCACCTTAGGGTTCAGGACTTCTGAAGCATCGCGCAATTCACGAGGTGCTTTCCGGCTTTTCCCTGGATTTCGATCAAACGGAATTCAATGTTTTCTGTAATTATTTCCTTAGTTTTCATAGCCTTATGGTGTTCTGGCGTAAATACCGAGGAGATAGTTAGGATAACAGAGGTAGAGGTCATGTATGTCCACAACACCGTCGCCGTTCAGGTCAACAGACATGTATCCGAGATCGCCTGCAAGATATGATGGGTATACATAATAGAGGTCGAGGATGTCGATGATCCCGTCCTGTACCGGTGTGCCCGGGTAAGGATTGAGGAAGTCGGTCACATCACCCACATAGATTGCGAACACCCCTGCGCCCATGGCTTTCATGTTGCTTCCGAAGGCTTTGGTTGCGGCGTCGGAGAAATTATAGCTGATAGCGCCTCCGGTGAATGCCTGGGTAGTTCCGCAAACAGTTTCAATACTGTTTCGATGTTTGACCGTGATGTAATAGTTCCCGTTTTTAAGAGAGGGGATCTTCACAAGGGCACTGCCGTTGGTACCCAGGTCAACATTGCCGATCACCTTTATGATAGTTGCATAGGTTACCGGATCATGGATCTCAATCGTGATGCGGTCGGCTACCAAAGCCCCCCATCTGGGAGTAAAGTTAACCCCGTCAAAGGCATAGGCATTGTTCATCACACCGCCTCCAGCATAGAGTCCCTCTAAATAAACAGTTAATGTAAGCGGAGTGTAAACGATGGAACCTCCGAAAGCGCCGACCGAAGTCAGTGAGAGGGCCGTAAGCTGGTGCAGTATGGTATTGGCCGGTTCATAGGTCTGAGATGGTGAAGGAACGAAGCGAGAGCAGTAGATCAGGCTTTCATTACCCACCACATCTGATGCCAGGTAGTTGAAGGTGGCATTGCAGAGGAAGGATGTGATCCCGTTTTGTGATAAGTTCCAGTAGCGTTTGACATAAGCCAGGGTGTTGGTGTCGCCAGGGTATTTAGCTGCAGAGAGGGTCACAGCTGCATAGGCACCCGGTGCAAAAGTACCTGATGTAAAGTTCAGGGTAGCCGGACTGTATTTAGCGGTAAGTGTGTTATCGCCCACCGGGAAGGTAAAGCTGCCTGAGGCTGAGAAGATCTTTCTCATCTCGCCTGAACCAGTTGCAACAACCATTTTTGCTGCCGATGGAGTACCCGCAATGGTAGCTGCAGTTCCCAGGGTGAGGTGGCTGGTACCCAGGGTAAGCCGTCCGCTGGTGAGAGTAAGTATCCCGTTCACCATCTGGTCATTGCCCAGGGTAAAGCCTGAGGCATTGTTGAGTGTAAGGTTTCCGAAGATATGCAATCCGCTAACATTCTGCGTTGTGATCCCGTTTAGGGTGAAAGTTCCTGTTCCGAGATTGGTTACACCCACATTCTGATTGACCAGGTTTCCCTGCAGGGAGATTGTACCCAGGTTGTTCACCGATGATCCGCTGAGCAGTGTGAGGTTGCCGGTAACGGTGAGGTTACAGGAAGCCGCAGTAAGGCCCAGGGAACCGCCAATCGACAGGTTGCCTGTCGCCGTAGGCCAGTTAGGCACACCGGGCGGGATGGTGATGTTGATTAGCGGAGTGGGAACGAGGTAATCCTGCCAGTTGGAACCGGTGGCCCAGTCAGTCGAAGTAAGACCTGTCCAGGTGCCTGGCGTCCCTGCCCGTATATATCCTGTTTTGGTCATGGTATTCGGACAAGTTGCCGTGGTAACTGTAAGAGCAACCGTGTAAAGTCCGCCTGCAGTAAACTGTACCTGCGGGTTCTGTGAGCTGGCTGTTGTGCCGCCAACAAAAGTCACAGTGGATGGTGTGAAGACCCAGCTCCATGTTGTGGCTCCTCCTGTACTCAGGTCGGTGAAGGTCACCGTGGTATTGAGAGCAGGAGTGAGGTTGTTTGCCGAGAAGTCGGCTGCAGGCAAAGAATTCACGGTCACATTATACACTGCAGCTGCTGAAGCGGTGCATCCGTTGGCATTGGTATAGTTGACACTGATGGTAGCGGCTCCCAGGGTATTCCAGGTCACCGTTACCGAGTTAGTGCCGGCACCTGACGTGATTGTACCGCCGGCAGAAACGACCCAGGTATATCCGGTCATGCCCGTAAGAGTCGTATACACGTTTGTTGTTGAGTTCAGGCAGCAAGTTGAAGGACCTGTGATAGCAGGCACCGGCAGTGGATTCACCATTACATTGTACACTACAGCTGCTGAAGCGGTGCATCCGTAAGCATTGACATAGTTGACACTTACAGTATGTATTCCTGCCGTATTCCAGGTCACTGTTACCGAGTTGGTGCCTGCTCCTGAGGTGATGATACCACCGGCAGAAACGACCCAGGTATAGCCGGTCATGCCTGCTTGAGTCGTATACACGTTTGTTGTTGAGTTCAGGCAGGAAGTTGCAGGACCAGTGATGGCAGGTACTGGCAGAGGATTCACCGTCACATTGTACACTGTAGCTGATGAAGCGGTGCATCCGTTGGCATTGGTATAGCTGACACTGATGGTACGGGCTCCCACTGTATGCCAGGTCACTGTTACCGAGTTGGTGCCTGCACCTGAGGTGATTGAACCGCCGGCAGAAACGACCCAGGTATAGCCGGTCATGCCTGCCTGAGTCTCATATACGTTTGTTGTTGAGTTCAGGCAGGAAGTTGCAGGACCGCTTATGGCAGGTATGGGAAGCGGAAGGACAGTAATTGCTATCGTATTCGTGAACACGCTTCCGCAACCGCCTGATGAGGCCTGGGTCATGCGATAATAAGTGGTTGAAGTGAGGGGCCCTGGCTGATAATTCAGGTTATTGGCTCCTGGCATGTTTACAAAATTCAGGTTGTCAGTTGAACTTTGCCACTGGTAGATGTAAGGTCTGATTGCTCCTGAGGGAGGGATGCCGGAAAGCTGAAGAGGAGAGCCGTTTGCACAAATGGTTTGGTTGCTCCCAACGCTGCCTGCAATTAAACTGGTATTCAACCCGGTGATGATAAGGGAAAATGCCTGCATCCCGTTTGTCAGTGTATTTTTATGGGTTATCGTGAGTATGTGGTTTCCCGTGGGCGGATTTGGGATGTAGATCTTCTCTACATTGTCGCGGAAGTTGTCACCTGTGGTTGCAGCAGCCGTGACGTTCGCCGGATCGAGTACGTAAGGCTTATAGGCGCTGCCGTCGATGCGCATGTCCAGGTCGTTGACCAGCATGAGGGTTGGAGGGTTCAGCGATGGCGGGGGAGGTGTTCCGGGTGGATCGGTCCAGCAAAGCGTGGCGACAAGGGGCTCCGTGCCTTTCGCATTTAAACTGAATGAAAGAGTGCTGCCATTGATGAGAGTATCTTCAAGCACCAGGGTGTTGCAAAGTTGGGATAAGGCGCTGGCTGCACCTGCAATATTCAGCAGTCCCCAGCCGAATTTATAATCCGGCCCCGGGCTAGGCCCGGCTTCATTAGCTGTGTGGATCGCAAGTCCTCTCAGCGTTGAGGAGAACATATAGGTTCCGTGCAGGTTGTGGTAATGTTCCTGAAGCAGTCCCAGCGACCCGGTGACATTTGGCGTGGCCATGGAAGTGCCGCTCATGGAACCGTAGGAGGTGTTTCCACCCGAAAGGGTTGAATACAGGCCAATGCCATCGGCTACGATATCGGGTTTAATGCGGCCATCGTCGGTGGGACCGGTGCCACTGAAGGAAGCGAAAACCACATCCGCAGGATTCGTATACCCGCCGGGAATAGAATAAACAGCACCTACCGACATGATGTTCTTGCTCACTCCGAATCCCGAAGAAATACAGTCCCAGCCATCGGGCCCTCCGTTGAGGTCCCTCACGGTATTGGTGAGTACCCATGCATTATTTATCCATGCATAATTGGGCACTGGCTGAGATGCTGGTCCGCCCAGACGGTCGTTCCCTACGGCCTTGCAAACCAGGTAATAGGGGGCATTATATGCAATCTGGTCCACAGTCGCGGCATCACTCATGTAAAATCCATACAGATAATCGGTTGTCTCGCTGATCGTTGGGTCTCCATACCAGTACCAGGAAGAGCCGTAATATAACCACCCGGTCTGATAAATATAGGAGTGGTTTGAGAGCAATGCCCCGTTTGCGGCCTCGGTGGTCATCTCAGCATAATCGTTATACCAGTCAAAGGCTCTCAGTGTAGCCTGGTTTGACATACCATGTGCATTTGCGACGATACCTGTTGCAAGCATGGTGCCTGCAATATGCGTGGAATGATCGGCAAGGTTCGTTGCCCCGTCACCCATAACTGTCCGGTTGACCAGTTCCACATGCGTTGGACGAACCTCCCCGGCATCCCATTCGCGCAGAATGACCCCGTTCCCACTAAGATTCAACCCCAGGCTGCCTCCTGCCCATGTTTTATCGGCGGAAACGGTAATAGCGGCGTTTAGATTTGCCGTAGAGAAATATACTGGTTTCCCCGAACGGTCAAGCCCTTTTAATTCAATGATTCTTCCATCATCAGATTCTTTCCTGCTGAACCATCCTTTTTCCTTTGCTGTTTTGAAGGCCAGCCTTCGGGAGACTTCCGCCTGAGCAGAAAGCTGGTTGCCCATTTCGCTGAGTTTCTTACGGTTGGTATAGCGGTAAATTCTCACAAGGTCTTCGGGACTCTGTGCTTCTATAGTGTAAGTGAACAGGATCATAATCAGGGCGATTATGAAAAATACCCGGCATCTGAAGGAATATATTTTACGGGTCATTTTGTTCAGCTATAGTACCATAAAGTTATAATAATAATTCTATTCTGCCTCCCGGGAAGCGGAAAGAGTCCTGTTTCTTTTTTTTTCATTAACATTGCAATTCAAAACCAGGATTCTCATATATAAGAATTTAAAAAATGGAAGTAATCCGCATTTTTGACCTTCTGCCTTATTATGAGCAGAAATACAAGCCGAAGGATGATGTCATCGCATCCAAGGAAAACGGGCAATGGGTCAAATTAAGCATCAGGCAATACCGCGACACAGCCGACCAGATCAGCTACGGCTTCCTTGCTCTGGGCATCAAGCCCGGCGACAAGATCGCCCAGATCAGCGCAAACAGGGTCGAATGGAATATCGTCGACATGGCCATTCTGCAGGTTGGCGCGGTACATGTGCCGATCTATCCCACCATCAGCGAATCTGACTATGAGTATATCCTGAATCATGCCGAAGTAAAGTATGTTTTTGTTTCAGGGGCTGAGCTTCTGCGGAAAATTCAGCATATCCTTCCTGAGGTCCCCTCACTGAAAGGGATCTATACATACAAAGACAATTGTGAACTGAAACATCTCAGTGAACTTGTCGAATACGGGAAAGCCAACCCGGCTCCCGAACTTCTCGATACATGCAAAGCTGCCGTTAAACCTGACGATATTGCCACGATCATCTACACCTCCGGCACGACTGGCAACCCCAAAGGAGTCATGCTTTCGCATAAAAACATCATCTCGAATTTCACAACCTGCGCCTATATTCCTCCCTTCGGAGAGGAATCAAGGGCTATCTCTTACCTGCCTCTCTGCCATGTTTATGAGCGGATGATGAATTACCTTTACCAGTACGACGGGATCTCGGTGTATTATGCTGAAAGCATAGGCACCATCACCGATAATATGAAAGAAGTGCGTCCGCAGATACTCACCACCGTTCCCCGCCTGCTTGAGAAGATTTACGACCGACTGGTTTCAACGGGGCGAAAGCTGACAGGATTTAAAAGCTGGATATTCTGGTGGGCATTTCACCTGGCATTACGGTACGAGGTCAAAGGTGCCAACGGATGGTTTTATGAGCTCAAGCGGAGGTTGTACGACAAGCTGGTTTACGTCAAATGGAGGGAAGCCATGGGAAGCGAGATCAACATCATCGTCTCGGGAGGTGCCGCATTGCAGCCCAGGCTGGGCAGGCTGTTCAGCTGTGCAGGGATTCATATTCTCGAAGGTTACGGACTCACCGAGACTTCTCCGGTTATCGCAGTAAGCGATTTTGGTGAGCACGGGATCAAATTCGGCACCGTGGGCCCTGTGGTTAAAAACAGTAAAGTAAAGATTGCCGAGGATGGAGAGATCTGCGTAAAAGGCCCCGGGGTCATGCTTGGTTATTATAAGGAACCCCAAATGACAAAGGAGGCTGTTGACAGTGAAGGATGGTTCCATACCGGCGACCTGGGTCATATTGAGCCCGAAGGCCAGCTCAGGATAACCGGCAGGAAAAAGGAGTTGTTCAAGACTTCCTTCGGGAAGTATGTAAGTCCTCAGCCCATCGAAGACAAGTTCAAGGAATCGATTTTCATCGACCAGATGATGGTCGTAGGCGAGAACCAGAAATTTGCAGGGGCCCTGATCGTCCCTGATTTTGCTTTCCTGAAGGAATATTGCATCCGCAAGGAAATTGAATTCACCACGAATACCGATGTGATTGAAAATCCCAGGATCAGGAAGCGTTTCCAGGCAGAGGTCAAAAAGTACAATAAACTTTTCGGCGAGACCGAGCAGGTGAAATCCTGGGATCTTCTCGATCATGAATGGAACCAGGAATCGGGGGAGATCACGCCGACCCTGAAACTGAAGCGGAAATTCCTTCATGCAAAATACAAGGAGCAGATCGACCGTTTGTTTAAATAGGCAACCCTCCTGAACATGAACACGCAAGCGGTGACAAGACTTTTCGACCTGCTGGATGTGTATGCCGGGAGTTATGCATCCAAGAGCGAAGCCTTGCTGAAGAAGAAGGCCGGGAAGTGGTACGCATACTCATCCGCAGACTATATTAATTATTCAAGGACAATCAGCCTGGGCCTGCTTGCGCTTGGCGTTGGTAAAGGGGTTAAGATCGCGACGGTTCTGGTGAACAGTCCTGAAGTGAATTTTTTCGATATGGGGATCATGCAGGCGGGGGCGGTGCAGGTTCCAATTTATCCTACGGTTAGTGATGATAATTACTGTTATATCCTGAATGATTGCCAGGCCGAGTACCTGGTTGTTGCAAATAATGAGATCTGGCAGAGGATCAGGAATATATGCCAGGCTGCATCAAACCTGAAGGGCATTTTCAGCATTGAGAAAGTCAAGGGACTGAGGCATTGGAAGGAACTGCTGGAGATGGGTTTGAATTATCATTCACCAGCTGAACTTGACCGCATCAAAGCCGGCATTCTTACCGACGACCTGGCTACCATTATTTATACTTCAGGAACAACCGGCCGTCCGAAGGGCGTGATGCTCTCTCACAGGAACTTCATCAGTAATTTCACTGCCTGCGGAAGGATTCCTGATTTTACTTCGGCGGATAAGGCGCTGAGCTTTCTTCCATTATGTCATGTATATGAGCGGATGCTCAATTACCTCTACCAGAGTATGGGGATGAGTATTTATTATTGCGAAAACATTGAAAGGGTAGGGGAGTTTATCAGGGATGTGAAGCCCGATACCTTTGCCGCAGTGCCCAGGGTTCTGGAGAAGATGTACAATCGTGCCGTTCTGAGGGGAAGGAATTTCAAGGGTTTCAGGAAGACCCTGTTTTTCTGGGCGCTGAGGCAGGGACATAAGTTCGAACTTGACCACAGCCGGGGTTTTTACTACGATATTAAACTTTTCATTGCAAGGCTTCTTGTGTTTAACCGGTGGAAACAGGCACTGGGGGGAAAAGTGAGGCTCATTGTTTCGGGAGGCGCTGCCTTGCATCCCAGGCTCTCGAGGGTTTTCTGGGCTGCAGGCATCCCGGTGATGGAAGGGTACGGACTTACCGAGACCTCGCCGGTAATAGCTGTTTCGACCTTTGAAAAAGGAGGGATGAAGTTCGGGACCGTGGGGCCTGTGCTCCCGGGAGTGGAAGTCAGGATCGCCCAGGACAATGAGATTATCTGCAGGGGCCCCAACGTGATGTTGGGGTATTACAATCGTCCCGAGCGCACTGCCGAAGTGATCGACAACGACGGATGGTTCCATACCGGCGACCTGGGTGTTCTCGAAGACGGGAAGTTCCTGAGGATCACCGACCGGAAAAAGGAGATCTTCAAGACCTCCACCGGGAAGTATGTTGCACCCCAGGTCATAGAGCAGAAGTTCAGGGAGTCATCGTTTATCGAGCATATCATGGTGATTGGGGAGAACCGCAAATACACGGCTGCGCTCATAGTGCCAAATATGGAGCATCTCAGGGGCTGGTGCCGGGTGAAGGAGATCCCTTTCTCAAGCCCAGAAAAGGCAGTCAGGAATTCGAAAATCATGAGACGTTTCCGTGAAGAAGTTGAAAAGATCAACAGTGAACTCGGAAAGACCGAGAAGATAAAGAAATTCAGGCTGCTCCCGTTTGAATGGAGTATCGAGTCAGGTGAACTCTCACCCACCCTGAAACTCAGGCGAAAATTCATCCTTGAAAAATACGCGAAGATCATCGAGGATACTTACAGGTCGAGGGAGTACGATTATCGGGTGGACGGCGAATGATGCGGGATGCAGGATGCAGGATGCAGGATGCGGGATGCAAGATGCGGGATCCAAGGATGCAGGATGCGAGATACATGATAGTTTCAGCTGATTTTCGTCAGCACGAACAGGAAAAATCCTCTGGTAATAATTGACGAATCGCCCAGTCACCCAGTCACCCGTGAAGCATCCTGAACACCATCTCCTTCATCAACTCCCCGTCGTTTGCCGATGCATTATCCAGCCCTTTGGCTTTGAGGTCGTATTCCCTGAGGATTGAAACGATGGCGACACAGCGGTTCACGGGATAGTTCTTTGCGGCGGTCACGTAATCCTGTATGAAAAAAGGATTCACGCCCAGGGCGGCAGCTGCGTTGTTCTTAGATTTGTCGGGAAGGTAATGATAGATCAGGATCTTGGTGAAGTATGAATACAAACTGGGGATGATCTTGACCAAGGGGTTTTCTCTGGGGTTGGAAGCAAAATACCGGATGATCATATTGGCTTTAAACACATCTTTCTTTGCCAGGGCTTTCTGAAGTTCGAACACGTTAAAATCCTTGCTGATGCCAATGTTCCTCTCAATGAGTTCCTCGGTGATCTCCTCACCTGGCTTCATGCTGATGAATAGCTTTGAAAGTTCATTTACGATCTTTGAAAGCTCGTTGCCAACAAATTCTCCGAGCAGTACAGCCGCTTTTGGCGAGACTGCATAGCCCTTCTCGGCAACGTAGCTGTTTATCCAGTCGGGGATCTTGTTGTCATAAATGTAAGCCGACTCCATGACCACACCAGCTTTTTCAATGGCTTTATAAAGGCTTTTGCGTTTGTCGACTTTCCCGTATTTATAACATAAAACGAGTATGGTTGAAGGAACGGGAGCCTGAACATAGGGCAGAAACGCTTCAATGTCATCCAGGGCCTGTGCTTCCTTTACAATAAGCACCTGGTAATTTGACATCATTGGATACCGCCTGGCATAACTCATCACGGTTGCAGCATCCGCATCCTTGCCGTAAACTATCGTCTGGTTGAACTCCTTCTCCTGCTCGCTGAGAACGTTCTCTTCTATGTAATCTGAAACCAGGTCGATAAAATACGGTTCTTCCCCGAAGAGAAGATATACCGGGTGGTAGATCTTGTTCTTCAGGTCTGACAGTATGTTCGAAAAACCGCTCTCTTTTGCCATGATTTACGAGGATATCATTGATCTGTCCGCTTTACAAAGATAAGGATTTATGATCTTTTTAAGTACTTTTGTCATAATATGATGCCCCGGCTCAACCTTCCTGAATACCAGCCCCGAACCCGCCTCAGCAAGGACGGTAAAGAGGAAATTTATGATGTTGTGAGGCGGAAGTTCGTAAGGCTGACCCCTGAAGAATGGGTGCGTCAGCATTTCATTAATTTCTTCGTGAGCCATCACGATTATCCTCTGTCATTGCTCCAGGTCGAGGGGAAACTTACCTATAACCACCTGACTAAACGAAGTGATATAGTGGTTTACGGCCGGAACGGGAAACCTCTGATGGCTGTTGAATGCAAGGCCCCTTCGGTGGAGATCACGCAGAAAGTCTTCGACCAGCTTGCGATGTATAACTTCACCCTGGGGGTTTCATACCTGGTTCTTACCAACGGCATGCAGAATTATATTTGCCGGATGGAGCCTGAGAAAGGGAGCTACAGTTTCCTCGAAAAATTTCCTGCCTACGCTGAACTCCATGAACAGTTTCGGGATTTATAATTATTATTGCATTAATATTCTGTTTGCGCCTATCGCCTGAGCTATGCCCGATTTCTATACCGTTGTTGTAAACCGCACCGATGCTGCTTTTCTGACTCATGAAACCCGCAACTACGGGCTTTCACTGCAGTTCAACGACAGCCATATCGCCTGGTGCTTGATCGATCACAGGCTGAATAAATATATCATGCTGCAGGATTACCGCCGCAATGATTTCATTCCCAAGGCAAAACCAGGGTTTAAATTGTCGTTCGATGATTTCCTCCGGAGTGTCCTTACCGCGAATCCCTGGCTCAAGAACCCTTTCAAAACCCTGCGCATCGCTTATGAAGGGAAAAAGAGCACCCTCATCCCCGGACCGCTTTTCGATTCGCAGGAAGCCGAGAATTTTCTAAAGCTCAACTACCAGTTGGCTCCTGATGATCATGTGCTGGCGGATCACATTCAGCAGTTCGACAATTACAACGTATACGCCATCCCTAAAGGACTCGAGGATTCAGTGAAAAAGCTGTTTCCTTCGGCAAGGATCTCGAACCTCTCATCAATCCTGCTCCAGACCGTATGGATGAACTTTAAAACCAGGATCAATGCCAACCGCATTTTCATGCACATCAAGGATAAATCCTTTGATATCCTGATCTACGATGGCAAGCAGGTAAAGTATTTCAATACCTTCAACTGGATGGTGGCCGAGGATGTGGCGTATTTCCTGATCTTCGTGCTGGAACAGCTTGGGCTCAACCCCGAACAGGCATCGGTGGTCCTGCTGGGAAACATCGACAGGGGTTCGAACCTGTTTGAACTCATCCATCGTTATGTAAAAAACATGGAATTCGGCCGCCGGAACGAATACTTCAAATATAGCCATGTGTTCGATATTGTGGCTCCCCAGTCGTATTACCCCCTTTTCAATTTCAATTCATGCGGATCGTAAGCGGCACATACAAAGGACGCAGGCTTCATCCACCGGGAAACCTTCCTGTAAGGCCCACTACCGATTTCGCCAAAGAAGCCCTGTTCAATGTGCTGAATAATGTACTCGATTATGAGAACACTACGGTATTGGATCTTTTCTCTGGCACGGGTGCGATATCCTATGAATTTATTTCAAGGGGTTGCAAACGGGTTACCGCCATCGACAACCATCCCCGCTGCGTGAGTTACATCCACAATACCGCCCTGGAATTAAAGATGGGAAACCTCTATCCGCAGAAAGCAAACGTGCTGACCTATGTAAAGCAGAGCCTCGATTCCTTCGACCTGGTCTTCGCCGATCCGCCTTACGACCTTCCCCAGCTGCCCTCACTGCCAGGGCTAGTGCTCAGCGGCAACCTGCTTGCACCTGGCGGACTCTTCATCCTCGAGCACCCGAAAAAATATGACTTCAGCAAAGAATCCGGCTTCGAACAGCACCGCAAATACGGAGAAGTGAATTTTTCATTTTTCCGTAGATCGGAAAAATGAAAAATAGCGAAAAGCGAAAAGCGAAATAGCGTTCGGCGGAGCCGTAATGTACACCTTAGAAATAAGCAATTCGTGAATAAAAGCGAAATTTTCGCTATTTCGCTTTTCGCTTTTCGCTTTTAATACTCGTCTTCGTGGAAGAAAAAATCGTCTTTGGTAGGATAATCCGGCCAGATATCTTCGATACGCTCATAGGTTTCTCCCTCGTCTTCAATCTCCCTGAGATTTTCGACTACTTCCTGGGGGGCACCGGAGCGAATAGCCCAGTCGATCAGCTCATCCTTTGTTGCGGGCCAGGGAGCGTCTTCCAGTTTTGAGGCCAGTTCAAGTGTCCAATACATTTATAAAGCGTTTTGAAAATAGCTGCAAAAGTAAAAAAAATAAAACAAGAAAAACAAGAACTATTTTTTTTTACCTGTTTGCGTTCCAGAGTCTTTCTTCAGCGCCCATGTCTTTAGCGGTTTTCCGGGCCAGGACGAACAGGTAATCCGATAAACGATTAACAAACCGTATTATTATTTCGTCGACCTGGCTTATTTTCTGAAGGCGGATGAGGGAGCGTTCTGCTCTCCGGCATACGGTTCTTGCAATATGGCAGTATGAAGAAACGGTATGGCCTCCCGGGAGAATGAAATTTTTCAGCCCGGGAAGCTCTTCGTTCATGGAATCTATTTCGTTTTCGAGTATGAGGATGTCATCGTCGCCAAAGACAGGCAGGTTGCGGGTTTCCTTGTCGGGATCCCTTGCAACCTGGGCTTCGGCAATGAAGAGGACTTCCTGGATGCGGCCAAGAATATCTTTGTAATGCGGATTGATATCCTGGTCACGTATCAGTCCGACGAAGCTGTTCAATTCATCGAGGTTCCCGTAAGCTTCTACCCTTTCGTGGTCTTTCGACACACGGGTACCGCCGAGCAGGGAAGTCTCTCCCTTATCTCCTCCTTTGGTGTAGATCTTGAATTCGCCTGGCATTCAGGATAAAGTTGGTTAAACGGATTTCTGCAGCCTTGCCTTGAGTTTCTGGTATTCTTCTGCCATTTCTTTAGGCAGACGGTCTCCGAAAATAGCCTGGTGCTCGGCGATGAGGTCGCATTCGGCAAGCCATTCCTGTTTGTCGACCTTCAGAACCTGTTCCATCTTTTCGGCCAGTGCGGGAAGTCCGCTGATATCGATAGCGGTTTTGCCCGGAACATAACCGATAGGGGTTTCGACCTTTTCGGCTGTACCTTCGAGGGTTTCAAAGATCCACTTCAGAACTCTCACGTTGTCGCCATAGCCCGGCCAAAGGAATTTGCCGTCGGCGCCCTTGCGGAACCAGTTCACGTTGAAGATCTTCGGCAGGTTGGCTGGGACAGGGGCATTACGGCCTATGCTGACCCAATGTCCGAAATAATCTCCCATATGATATCCGCAGAAAGGCAGCATGGCAAACGGATCGCGGCGAACGCCGGCTTTGAGGCCGATGGCAGCGGCAGTCACTTCAGAACCCACGATAGACCCGAGGAATACTCCATGGTTCCAGTCGAAACTCTGGTAAACGAGGGGTACAGTACCCGGACGCCTTCCGCCGAAAAGGAAAGCCGAAATGGGAACGCCCTTTGGATTTTCCCAGTCGGGATCGATGGCAGGGCATTGCTTTGCCGGTGCGGTGAAGCGTGCATTCGGATGGGCTGCAGGCTTTCCGGAGGCGGCATCATATATCTTATTTTCCCAGGTGATAGTACCGGCAGGTATGTCAGTTCCAATGCCTTCCCACCAGATGTCTCCGTCGGGGGTGAGTCCGGTGTTGGTAAAAATGGTGTTGGATGCGCATGAAAGCATGGCATTCGGATTGGTTTCCATGGATGTGAAGGGAGCAACTCCGAAGAATCCTGCTTCGGGATTGATGGCATACAATTTCCCGTCTTCGCCGAATTTCATCCAGGCGATATCGTCACCCACAGTCTCGACTTTCCAGCCTGGAATGGTAGGGATAAGCATGGCGAGATTGGTTTTGCCGCAGGCGCTGGGGAAAGCAGCTGCAATATATTTCTTGACTCCTTTGGGATTGGTGATGCCGAGGATGAGCATATGTTCGGCCAGCCATCCCTGCCTTCTTGCCATGTTGGTGGCAATGCGGAGGGCGAAGCATTTTTTGCCAAGCAGGGCATTTCCGCCATATCCGCTGCCGAATGACCAGATCTCATTGGTGTCGGGGAAATGGGAGATGTATTTCTTCTCGATCGGGGCGCAGGGCCACTTCACGTCTTGTTGTCCGGGCTCAAGAGGTGCACCTACCGAATGCAGACAAGGCACGAAGTCCCCGTCGCCAAGGACGTCCAGCACGGCTTTACCCATGCGGGTCATGGTACGCATGTTTACGACAACATAGGGGGAATCGGTGATCTGTATCCCGATATGGGCGATCTTTGATCCCAGCGGACCCATGCTGAACGGGATCACATACATGGTGCGGCCGCGCATACATCCGCTGAACATCCCGGTAAGCAGGGTTTTCATTTCGGCCGGGGCCATCCAGTTGTTCGTGGGGCCTGCATCTTCCTGCTTTGCAGAACAGATGAAGGTACGGTTTTCAACCCTGGCCACGTCGCTGGGGTCGCTCTGGAAATAATAGGATGCGGGCCTTTTCTTTTCATCCAGTTTTACAGCCATTCCAGATGCTACCATCTGGTCGAGAAGCCTCTGGTTTTCTTCTTCGGAGCCATCGCACCAGTATACTTTATCGGGCTGGCAGATTGCTTTCCAGTTTTCAACCCATTTATTTAATTTGCTGTTCGTTGTCATATCGCTTTTTTTTGGTTTCACTTTAAACTTTTCACTCACATCTTTCCACTGCCACTAAGGTTGCAGCGTTGCTGCTGGTCGCACCTTCACATCGCCGCTATGGTTGCTGCGTCGCGGCTCATGAGCACTTTCACATCGCTGCTAAGGTCATTGCGTCGCGGCTCATGAGCACTTTCACATCGCTGCGTCGCAGCTCATGAGCACTTTCACATCGCTGCTACGGTCTAAATGAGCTCACCATTTCTCTTCCCTTAATCATAACCCAAATCTCTGTTCGCTCACTTAGCCCTGATGCAGCTTATGTGAAGTGCTTCCTTCGCTCCTTGTGCAGATGCGGTTTATAAAAATGCCCGCTACTTTAACGCTGCGAGCGCTTCTTTTATTCTTCTAACAGCCTCCGTAAGATTTTCTTTGGAGGTTGCATAACTAAATCTAATACAGTTCGGATCTCCGAATGCATCGCCCGGAACCAGTGCAACAAACACTGTGTTCAAAAGGTACATGCAGAGGTCGTTGGCGTTATTGATCTTTGTGGTTCCATTGGTCTTGCCGAAATAGTAAGAAATATCGGGGAAGATATAGAATGCGCCATCGGGATGGTTCAGTATCATTCCGGGAATTTCGGCAAGCATTTTCAGCATGAGGTCACGGCGTTCGCGGAAGGCTTTCTGCATCTCGCGTATCTCGGGCGTGTCGGGCGGAGTGATCTCGGCCATCAGGGCTGCCTTCTGGGCGATGGAACATGCGCCTGAAGTGAACTGGCCCTGGAGTTTGTCACAGGCTTTTGCAATTTCTACAGGAGCGGCAATATACCCTATACGCCATCCGGTCATGGCAAATGCTTTTGAAACCCCATTTACGATGATCACCCGGTCCCTGATATAGTCGAACTGGGCAATGCTTTCGTGTTTTCCCACGAAGTTTATATGCTCATAAATCTCATCCGCAATAATGAAAATGCCGGGATGTTTTGCAAGAACTTTTGCAATACCTTCGAGTTCATCTTTCGTATACACTGAACCTGTAGGGTTGCAGGGCGAGCTGAAAATCAGGAGTTTAGATTTGGGTGTGATAGCTGCTTCGATCTGTTCGGGCTTTACTTTAAATTCAGTTTCGATACGGGCCGGGATGAACACGGCTTTTCCTTCGGCAACCTTGATTATCTCCTTGTACGAAACCCAGTAAGGGGAGGGAATAAGGACTTCATCACCGGGATTTACCAGGCTGAGCACAACATTCGCAATGGATTGTTTTGCTCCTGTGCTGACCACGATCTGCTGGCAGTCGTAGGTCAGGTTGTTATCCCTTTTGAGTTTTGTGCAGATGGCTTTACGCAGATCTTCATAGCCGGGTACTGGGGGATAGAAGGTGAAATTCTTGTCGATGGCCTCCTTGGCGGCATTTTTGATGTAATCGGGAGTGTTGAAATCGGGTTCCCCGAGGCTGAGGTTGATAACGTCATGCCCTTCGGCACGAAGTTCACGGCTTTTGCGCGACATGGCCAGGGTTTCCGACTCGGCCAGGTAAGTAATTCGGTTAGCAAGTGTTGTCATAAACGAGTAGTTGAAAAAGTTTGTAATCAACAAAAATAGTAAAAATATTCAGGATGCAAGATGATAGTGCTTCGCACCGATGCAAGATCCAGGATGCAAGATGATAGTGCTTCGCACCGATGCAAGATCCAGGATGCAAGACATCCTGCATCCTGCATCCTGCATCCCGCATCCCGAATCCTGCATCCCGCATCCCGAATCCTGCATCCTGCATCCCGCATCCTGCATCCTGCATCCTGCATCCCGTTTTATTTCTATACCTTTGCACAAACCCTATCCCATGGACAATTTCTTCTGGACTACCCTGATCACCGATGTCATTCACGCATTTATGATCATCGGGCTTGGCTCACTGGCAGCATGGCTGCTGATCGCTTATTATTTCAGACTGAAAAGCAAATTCAGGAAAGCTGAAAAGCCTGTAAGCAGCGACATCAGCGATTCCAAACGCATCACCCTGCCCCTGAGGCTGCAGGCTTATGAACGAATTGTTCTTTTTTTGGAACGCATCCAGCCGGCAAACCTGGTGATGCGGGTGCAGAAAACCGATATGAGCGCCGCTGAACTTCATCTTTTGTTACTGAGGACCATCAGGGAAGAATTTGATTATAATCTCAGCCAGCAGGTATATATGTCTGCAACATCCTGGGAAATGATCAAAAATGCCCGAGAAGAATCAATGGCAGTGATTAATCGGGCATCCGGACAAGTAACACCTGATTCTACGGCTTCAGACCTGGCTCGTATCATTTTCGAGATCAGCCTTCAGAATGAAACTGCGGCAACCACAGCCGCTCTTAATTTCATCAAAGACGAAGCCCGTTTGCTGATGTAAAAGGCCGGGGCCGGCCAGGACCATTCCTGCCTGATAATGGAAATTCATTAACTTCTTATCAGTTTCGAAATCCGTTGGCTTACTACCCGGCCCGGAACTTTGACTTAATTTTTCACAGGTTTTTCTTTCCTGAACCTGAGCTTTTGTTCGGTGGTCATCTTCTCGCATGCATACTGAAATATCAGCCGGGCTGCCGTATCCTTCCACTTCAGCAAAAACTTCTCGACAGGCTCAGGCTGTTTTTTCCATGCCTCCCTCAGAAACCATCCCAAACCCTGGTGAACCACCCTTTCGCCATCCGCCATCATGGGATCAATAAAATCAAAATACGGTTTGAAATCTGTTGATTTTTTCATGGGTTTAATCAAACCTACAACCGCCGCCCTGCGCTGGAATTTATTTGAAGCCTTTCTCCAGGGTTTCAGGGTGTTCATATTCATCAGCTTCTTTTTGAACATCTCGGGGATCAGTTCCCCGCAGATCCAGTCGGTATGCGCCCAGTTGTTGATGCCTGCTCCGAACATCTTTTCGAGGGTCAGAACGGTATCGGCGTCCCATTGCTTTTTAATCATCCGCAGTAAAACCGAAGCAATCGAAGTCATCTCGTACTTTGGTGAACTGACCAGCAAAACGCAGATTTCATGGGTCTTATCATTGGTCATCCCCGGAATAGCGAGGATCTCGTCAACTCTTTCATTGATCTTTCCAAGCCCCACGCCATATGCGTCGAAACCTTCCTTGAAGTACTTGGAATACTTTTTTACAATTTCCGGGTCAGCATTGGCCTTGCAAAAGGCATCGGTGTCGCTGATAATTTTTTTTGTTGAGATCATTGTGATACAATGTTTTTTACAGTTAAAAAAGCTCTCCGGGGTTCAGGCTAAAAAACTCTTCCCATGGCAAACCTTGTTTCCCGACCAGAAGCAAGCTCTTTGGATTGAATTTTGATTGGAACGCATTCATACCTGATCGTTTATGAGAAGTTCCAACGCTGACTTCAATTGCAACAACCCTACCATGTTTTTCAATTACAAAATCGATTTCATCATTATGGTCCCGCCAATAATATACGCTGTATCCTTGGGATGAAGCATGATTAAGCAGTTGAGCTCCGACAGTGGATTCAATAAGCCTTCCCCATATGTCTGGAGTCTCCCTTACAGCTTGAAATGTTTCATGCCGCCGGGCTGAAATCAGGGCGGTATTGTATACTAAAAACTTAGGGCTTGATGACCGTCTTCTCACCATGTTTGGCGAGAACTTCTCAACTCCTGCCAGTAATCCAGCCTGTGAAAGCAGCTCAATGTAATGCGACAAGGTAGTTGTGTTGCCTGACAGGTTGAACTGGCCAAGGATTTTAGTATAGGAAAGAATTTGTCCTGAGTAGGCACATCCAAAATCAGACAGCCTTCTGAGCAAAGCCGGTTTCTCAATCCGGGTTAGCATAAGTATATCTTTGGAAATGCTTGTCTCTATTATCGAATCGGAGATATATTGCTTCCAGCGGGATTCTTCTTCCATAATACCTGCGGACCTGGGATATCCACCAAACCATGCAAATTGTTCCGGGGTAATTCCAAAGGCTGCATTCATTTCACGAAAAGACCAATGACCGATATAAATCAATTTAAGCCGCCTTGACCAGGGTCGTTTTTCCAACCTGCCTTGGCCCGGCAACGACCTGAATGAACCTTCTTGGCTCAATCATCCTCTTTTTAATTGATTGAAATAAAGATCTTTGGAACATGTTTAGCGATTTACTCAATGTGCAGAGTAAAATTACTAAGAATCTTTGAGAAAGCGCAATAATTCGAAATCTAATTTATCGGAGGGATCCCAATTTGCTTACAAATATGCCTGCAAAAGCCATTTTGTCGTTTCTGTTTTGCAAAAAAACATATATTTTGCAAAGTGAATCTGGAAAATATAAAACAAAATTGTCAGATCCGATTTCCAAAGGATGTTATAACTTTGACTGCGGATGGGGGAGCGTCGGCTGTTTGCCGGTGGACGGTTTTCCATTAATGCCTGGGAATCATGCGTGGGTGTATTAAACTTTTGTTTATTGTATTAATCCTGACAGGATCATTTTCCTGCAAAAAATCACTGGATGTGAACGCTCCATGGCAGGAGATTACTATTGTTTACGGAATCCTCAATCAAAGCGACACCATCCATTATGTTAAGATCACCAAGGCATTCCTGGGCCCTGGAAATGCCCTGGATTATGCAAAAATCGCCGATTCAAGCAATTACAGGCCTCCGCTCCAGGTAAGCCTGAATGAATATTCGGGAACCCAGATGCTCAGGTCTCTTGCTTTAAAGGATACGGTGATTACCGACAAAGACAGCGGATTGTTTTATTTTCCTGATCAGAAAGTGTATTATACCAGATCGCAGCTGAACCCCGCAAATTCATATAAACTGCGGATAGTGAATACACATACAGGCAAACAGCTTGAGTCTGACACCCGCCTGATCAGTGATTTTACCATGTCGAAACCTGATTATTTCTATGGTGTGTCTTTTGTTCCTGGCAAACCTGGCATTGTGCAATGGGTGTCCCCGTTAGGAGGTAAACGCTACCAGCTGACAATTACAATACAATATTCAGAACTGCTTCACGGGGATTCGGCCAAGACTTTTCACTACCTCGACTGGGTCATATTTAAAGAGGTAAAATCGCTCACCGACAAAGGCGGACAAAATATGAGCTATGGCATCGCCGGGGAGGATTTTTACAAATTTCTGTCGCTCAACCTTGTCGCAAACCCTGATATAGCAAGGTCTGTAGGTACCTGCAAATACAGTTTCCTTGTGGGGTCTGATAATCTCGACAGCTATATGATGGTCAGCCCGGTTTCGAATACCGTGGTTCAAACACGGATCCCTTTCACCAATATTGTCAATGGTATTGGATTATTTGCATCGAGGCATACTGTGACCTTCGATTCTTTGTGGTTCAGTAATATCACCAAGGATTCGCTTAAAACGAACAGGTATACGAAGGACCTGGGGTTTTGAGGATGCAGGATGCGGGATACAGGATGCAGGATGCAGGATGTGGGATGCAGGATGCGGGATGCAGGATGTAAGATGCAGGATGCGGGATAGCTGGGGTATTTATATTGGGGGATTTTTTCATGTGAGTGCCTTAGAAAATCTGCGGCTCTAAACACAGAACAAAAAAGATAATGCTGGGCATTTTAGCTGATTTTCGTCAGCACGAACAGGAAAAATCCTTGAATATCACGCACCACGTGTCACGATTTCCCTTGCTTTCTGAAGCGCTGCGGCTATCCCCGCCGGGTTCTTCCCTCCCGCGGTAGCGATGTGAGGCTGTCCGCCCCCGCCGCCCTGGATTTCTTTGGCTATCTCGCGGATAATGGTTCCGGCATTCAACTTGCTTTCTTTAACAAGGGAATCCGAAATGGCTACAGTGAGCCCTGCTTTGCCCTCAGCTTCATTGGCCAGTACTACAAATACCTTGTCAGCTGATGACCTTAATTCGAAAGCCAGGTTTTTAACGGCCTCGGTATCGAGTTCGAGCTTTGCCGAGATATAGCTGATCCCGCCAACGATCTCCGCATTTTTCAGCAGGGTTTCCTTAACCTGCGAGCCTTTGATCTTTGCAAGTTCTGAGGAATCTTTTTTCAATGTCTGGTTCTCGTCAACAAGGTTTTTCAAGCCTCTTAAAATATCCTTTGGATTTTTCAGAGCTTCGGATACCTCGTCAAGCAGGTGCAGCTTTTCATAAAACCAGGTTTCGGCTGCACCGGCTGTGATGGCTTCGATTCTTCTTACTCCGGCGGCGATGGCGCTTTCGGAAGTGATCTTGAACAAGCCGATTTGTCCGGTTGCAGCAACATGTGTACCCCCGCAGAGTTCAACCGAGAAAGCCGGATCGAATGTTATTACCCTTACGAAGTCTCCGTATTTTTCTCCGAACAGGGCCATGGCTCCTGATTTCTTCGCTTCCTCAATGGGCATTGCCCTTTCTTCATGCAAAAGAATATTTTCCCTGATCTTTGAATTGACCAGTTTTTCTACCGTTTCGATCTCTTCCTTACTCAGTTTGGCAAAGTGGGTGAAGTCGAAACGCAGGTGCTCATCATCGACCAGCGAACCCTTTTGTTCTACATGGGTCCCGAGGACTTGCCTGAGGGCCGCATGCATCAGGTGGGTGGCTGAATGATTGTTCGCGGTCAGCCTGCGTTTCAACGTATCGACTTCCGCAGTCACAGGCAATTCAGGCTTTGAAGGAAGCGAGCTGCAGATGTGAATGATAAGGTCGTTTTCTTTCAGCGTATTTACGACTTCCATTTTTGCACCTTCGCTAATGATCCAGCCTTTATCGCCTGCCTGTCCACCTGACTCGGCATAGAACGGCGTCCGCTCAAGTACGATATGGTAAAGCTCCAGTCCTTTGGCATTGATTTTTCGGTATTTTGTAATCGAGGTTTCTGTTTTCAGGCTTTCATAACCAATGAATTCAGGCATCCCGGCATCTTCAACCAAAACGACCCAATCGGAAGTTTGTACGCTCCCAGCCTGCCTCGAACGTGTCTTTTGCTCCTCAAGCCCTTTACTGAAGCCTTCCATATCCACCTCCCATCCCGCTTCCCGAGCCATCAGCTGCGTCAGGTCGATCGGAAAACCGTACGTGTCAAACAGTTCGAAAGCAAATCCGCCATCGATCAGCAATTTTGCATTCGACATTCGATATTCGATATTCGATATTCGATATTCAATATAAGAATTAAACCGCTGAATCCCCGTCGCCAGTGTCCTTAAAAACGCGGCCTCCTCTTCTTTCATCACATTCATGATAAGGTCCTTTTGAGCGGCCAGCTCGGGGAAAACGCTTCCCATCTGATCTGTCATCACCGGGACCAGCGAGAACAGGAAGGGTTCTTTGAAGTTCAGGAAAGTATATCCGTATCGTACTGCTCTTCTCAAAATTCTGCGGATGACGTAGCCCGCTTTGACATTCGAAGGCAGCTGTCCGTCGGCAATCGCGAAAGAAATAGCACGAATATGGTCGGCAATCACTCTCATGGCAACGTCCGCCTTAAGTTCCTTACCATATTCTTTACCTGCCGCCAGTGCAATATGGGAAATCAGGGGCTGGAAAACGTCGGTATCATAATTGGATTTTTTGCCCTGAAGTACCATACATAAACGTTCGAATCCCATACCTGTGTCTACATGCCTTGCAGGCAGCGGATTGAGTTGTCCGTTCGACTGCCGGTTGTACTGTATAAAAACCAGGTTCCAGATCTCGATCACAAGGGGATTCCCGGTATTGACGAGAGATGCGCCGGGTACCTTACTACGTTCGCTGTCGTCGCGGAGGTCAACATGGATCTCAGAGCATGGTCCACATGGACCGGTATCGCCCATTTCCCAGAAATTGTCTTTTTTCGAACCCAGCAATATACGGTCGGCAGGGATAAGAGCCTTCCAGTAATCATAAGCTTCCTTGTCTTTTTCAAGCCCTTCCCTGGGATCTCCCTCAAACACGGTAACATACATCCTGTCATCCTGGATCTTCAAAACCCCGTTGAGAAACTCCCAACTCCATTGAATAGCTTCCTTTTTGAAATAATCACCGAACGACCAGTTGCCGAGCATCTCGAACATGGTATGATGGTAAGTGTCGATCCCCACTTCCTCAAGATCGTTATGCTTGCCCGATACCCTGAGGCATTTCTGGGTGTCGGCTACTCGTTTGAAAGCGGCTTCCTTATTGCCCAGGAAGTAATCTTTAAACTGGTTCATGCCTGCATTGGTGAACATCAAGGTGGGGTCATTTTTGATGACCATGGGGGCGGATGGCACGATCTGGTGCCCTTTCGTCCTGAAGAAATCAAGAAAAGCCTGGCGTACTGAAGCTGAATTCATCTGGAAAATATTGACAATTTGTTATTGTTACTGTGATCTTTTTGTTACGAAAACGGCCGCAAAGTTAATGATTTCCGGGCTGCCCGGGAAATCACTGCAGTGGACGCAGCAATCCTCTTTCACGAACTTCCTTCACGAACTTCCTTCACGATTTTTCCTCACGTTTTTCTTCACGTACTATTCCTCACCAAAAACCCGTTATTTATTTAGTTATATCTTTGCAGATAGTAGTGTTTATTTATTCTCCTGCGAGTGAGCAAGGTAAAGTATAAATTCAATAAAAAATCCCTGACCTTCGACCGGGTGCAAACCACATTCCGGAAGAGGATGCTATACTTTTTTACTCATTTGTCGACGGGTCTCGTATTTGCCGTTGCGGTTCTTCTTCTTGCATATAACTTTGTTGATACACCCAAGATGAAAGCCCAGAAAAGGGAAATCGAGGAGATGAAATTCCAGTACCGTATGCTCAATGACCAGCTTAACCGGGTTACGAAAGTGATCAGGGACCTGCAGGACAGGGACGATAACATTTACAGGGTGATCTTTGAAGCGGAGCCTATTCCTGGCTCAGTAAGGGAAGCCGGGATCGGAGGCATCGACCGCTATGAGAATCTCAAGGGATATTCCAATGAGGACCTGATGGTGGAAACCTCGAAAAAGATGGACAAGATCCTCGGACAGCTATATGTTCAGTCGAAATCTTTCGATGAGGTCTTTGGCATGGCTAAGAAGAAGGAGCAGATGCTTGCCAGTATCCCGGCCATACAGCCCGTTAATAATAAGGATTTAAGAAGGATCGGTTCCTATTTCGGTACCAGGATGGATCCTTTTTATAAAGTCAGGAAATTTCACGAAGGCATGGATTTCACTGCCGCCGTTGGAACCGAGGTCTATGCTACGGGTAACGGAACGATCGAGTTTGCAGCGAGAGATGGTACCGGTGGCTACGGCAACGAGATCATCATTGATCACGGCTATACCTATCGCACTGTTTATGCACATTTGTCGAGGATTTTCGTGAAACCCGGACAGAAGATCCTCAGGGGACAGATCATTGGTTATGTTGGAAATACAGGTAAATCGACCGCACCCCACCTGCATTATGAGGTTCGCAAAAACTATATCCCCATGAACCCGGTCTACTTCTTCTTTAATGACATTTCTCCGGAGCAGTTCCAGATGATGCTCGAATTGTCGCAACAGCCGTCACAAACCATGGATTAACAGCAGGAATATGTTAAAGGCCCCGCATAAAATTGAGAAGATCTACTATAGCATAAGCGAGGTGGCTGATCTGTTTGATGTGAATCAGTCGCTTATCAGGTTCTGGGAAAAGGAATTCGACATCCTGAAACCGCAGAAAAACAAAAAAGGTAACCGATTGTTCACAAAACCGGATATTGAGAACCTGAAACTTATTTATTACCTTGTAAAAGAGAAGGGTTTTACTCTCCAGGGAGCAAGGGAAAAGCTCAGGCAGAACCGGGAGGATGTCGTAAATACTGTTCAGGTCATCGACACCCTGAACCAGGTTAAGGGATTTCTCCTCGAACTGAAAAAGGAATTATAAGCCAGCCATGCCACTCAAGGATTCGTTTTTCGATGATGTTTATGAAGTTGTCGGCATGATACCTTTCGGGAGGGTAACTTCGTACGGGGCTATTGCTGAATATCTTGCCATTCGAGGTTCGGCGAGAATGGTGGGCTGGGCCATGAACGCATCCCACAGAGGGACACGGAATGTTCCGGCTCACCGGGTCGTCAACAGGGACGGGCTTCTTACAGGGAAACATCATTTTGGCGGGCCGAAAGTCATGGAGCAGCTGCTGAAAAGCGAAGGAATACGGGTGAAAAACGATAAAATTATGGATTTTGAAAAAGTGTTTTGGGATCCGAAGAAGGAAATGAATAATGAATATTGAATATTGAACATTGAATGTCGAAATAAAGAGATATTAAGCAAATTCAATATTCAACATTCGTTATTCGATATTCGATATTCAAATAAATAAACCATACTTATGAAAAAAGTCACAAAAGAAAATATACTCGAGGCTCTCAAACACGTGATCGATCCTGATTTCAAGAAGGACCTGGTTACCTTGAACATGATTGAGGATGTAGAGATCACTGAGGGGAAAGTAAAGTTCAGGCTGGTTCTGACGACCCCTGCCTGTCCGCTGAAAGATTACCTCAAACAATCCTGCGTGAATGCTATTCACGAACATGTAAACAAGGATATTGACATTGAGATCGATGTGACATCGAGGGTAACCACCAGGCGGAACGAATCTGATGAGCTGCTTAAGAATGTCAAGAATATTATAGCTGTCGGATCGGGGAAAGGAGGAGTGGGGAAATCGACGGTCGCAGTAAACCTCGCCATTGCCCTGGCAAAGACGGGCGCTGCGGTCGGACTTCTCGATGCCGATATTTACGGCCCTTCGATCCCTCTGATGCTGGGGCTTGTTAACGAAAAAGCCAGGGGGTATGACAAGGACGGGAAGACCTATGTGTATCCTTTCGAAAAGTTCGGTATCAAGATGATCTCGATCGGTTTCTTCGTCGACCAGTCAAAAGCCCTGGTCTGGAGAGGTCCGATGGCTTCAACTGCACTGAAGCAGCTGTTTACCGACATTGAGTGGGGAGCTCTTGATTATATGGTCATCGACCTGCCCCCGGGCACAGGCGATATTCCCCTGACGCTGGTCCAGAGTTTCCCGCTTACCGGTGCTATTGTGGTGAGCACGCCCCAGGAAGTTGCGATCGCCGATGTGCGTAAGGCGGCCGACATGTTCAGGAACGATCAGATCAGGATCCCTATACTCGGACTTGTCGAGAACATGGCTTATTTCGTTCCTCCCGATATGCCTTATAAAAAGTATTTCATCTTTGGCAACAGCGGCTGCCAGAAGTTTGCCGATGAGTTACACATCCCGATCCTTGGACAGATACCGATTGAACCTTCCATCGCCGATTCGGGGGATGCAGGGAAGCCGGTTACGGCAGGCGACGACAGTCCGACCAGCCAGGCCTTCACCCGCCTTGCCGAATCCGTGGCACAGCAGGTTGCGGTGACGAATGCTATAAAAGAGGGGTTGGGGATTAGGGATTAGGTTTTGGGGATTGGAAAAAAAACTAACCCCTAACCCCCAATCCCTAACCCCCAATTCCCTACCTTTGCATCCTCAAACCATGTATGACCATGATAGACATTGAACTCGAAAAGAAAGTAAAAAACGTTATAGAACAGATCCGTCCTTACCTTCAGGCCGATGGTGGAGATGTGGAATATGTTGACATGACTGATGATAAGGTTGTAAACCTCAGGCTCCTCGGGATGTGCGGAAACTGTCCGCACTCACAGATGACCCTGAAAAACGGCATCGAAGCCGCTGTGATCCGCGCCATACCCGAAATAAAAAGCGTGGAATCGGTACAGTCGGTATAATCACGAAAGGTATTTTCCTACAATAGGCATACGCCTTCCCGTTCCGAATGCTTTGGGAGATACCCTGAGTATTGGGGGTGTTTGGTAACGTTTATATTCGCTGGTATTTACAAGTTTCAGTATACGTTTCACCACTGCTTCATCGAAGCCTGCTTCAATCAATTCCTTCGGGCCTTTTCTTTCCTCGATATACTGGTATAATATCCGGTCAAGGATATCATAAGCGGGGAGGGAGTCTGAATCTTTCTGTCCTGGCCTTAGCTCTGCCGATGGTGGTTTGGTGATGGTGTTTGCCGGAATGATCTCCCTGTCACGGTTTATATATTGGGCGAGTTCATATACCTGGGTCTTATAAACATCTCCCAGCACCGACAAGCCTCCGCACATATCCCCGTATAATGTTCCATACCCGACGGCCGCTTCGCTTTTGTTGGAAGTGTTCAGCAGGATATACCCGAACTTATTCGACAGGGCCATCAGGATTACAGCCCGCAGCCTGGCCTGCATGTTTTCTTCGGTAATATTGAATGGCAGGTTGCGGAACATCGGCTCCAGGCTTCCTTCAAGGGCTTTATATGATTCTTCAATGGAAATGATATCGTAAGCGGCCCCCAGGTTTACTGCCAGGTCTACGGCATCTTTAACACTATGTTCAGATGAGAATCTGGAAGGCAATAATACAGCCTTTACATTCTCATTCCCGAGAGCTTCAGCAGCCAGTACCAGGGTAACGGCCGAATCTATCCCCCCTGAAAGCCCAAGTATGGCCTTCGAAAAACCCATCTTGCCGAAGTAGTCTTTTATTCCCATGACCAGGGCGGCGTGGATGAGTGCTATTGGGGATTGGGGGTTGGGGGTTGGGGATTGGGGATTGGTGTTGTTAATAATTCGACATTCAACATTCGATATTCGATATTCGATATTCTCACATCCCGCATCCTGCATCCCGTATCCAACATCGACCAACAGAAAATCCTCTCTGAATCGATGAAGCTGTCCAAGCAGGGTCCCGTCTGGCCCAACAACCATCGATCCCCCATCAAACAATAGCTCGGTTTGTCCGCCCACATGATTAACATAGAAAACAGGAAGATTGTAAACTTCCGCATTTCTCTTTAATACCTCAAGCCGGGTTTCGGGCTGGGAATAATGAAAAGGGGATGCCGCAATATTGATCAGTATGTCGGGATTCTGTTTTGAAAGTTCATCCATTGGGTTTCGCACATACAAGGGGTCATCGCCCACATTCCACAGGTCCTCGCAAATGGTGAGTGCAATCCGCAGACCATTATATTCTATAACCTCATACGGCAAACGGTTGGGTTCAAAATACCGGTATTCATCGAATACATCATAATTCGGAAGCAGGGTCTTATGCGAGAGGGAATGTATCCTGCCGTCAGCCAGGAAATAGGCTGTATTATACAACGGCTTCCCTTTATCGGCAGGATTCACCGACGGACTTCCCACGATCGCCGCAATGCCGTCGCAGTCTTCGGCGATCCTTAACACCGAGCGGTAAGAATTTGCAATGAAATCTTCAAACTCCAGGAAATCACGGGGCGGATATCCGCAAACACATAATTCGGCAAAAATAACCAGGTCGGCCCCGGCATCTTTAGCCTTTTGAATCCCGTTGAGGATACCGGCCACATTCGCGTCAAAGTCGCCGATCGTATAATTCAGTTGCGCAAGGGCTATTTTCATGATTAAAACATTACGCCGAGATTGAGCTCGGCATAGTTCAGGTAAGCTTTCCGGTTTGCATCGTAGGCATCGGAGCCGTGAAGGATATTATTCAGGCTGTTGCTGTAACCAAGCCCTATGACCAGGCGGGTAGACTGGTCAAGATGGACTTCGGTGCCTATTCCTATCAGCACTGATTCCTTGATGACAGTAGTCTGGTTCGTGATATCGGTCTTTTCGGTATTGGTCGTACCCAGGGTGCTTTCAAAGATGTAACTGGAACGGGCATTAAGCCTGAAGCTGGTGCCGAAACCTACCTGTCCGAAAAAAGAGAACTTCCCGAAGGCTTTCGTAAACATTTTGATCATCAGCGGGATCTCCATATAAATGAAACTCATGTTGGCACGGGTTGTCCCTTCGAGGGTTGTGACCTGGCTGGTACGGTCTGGATAGCTGATTTTACCTCCGAGAAAAGCAAAATTGAAGCCTGTAGAGAAGGCGTAATGAGGAGCGAAATAAATGTCGCTGACAAAACCGAGAACGCCTCCGAATTTAACACCATTATAACTGTAATCGGGTGTTGTTGGGATGATGAAGCTGAGATTCGGGGCAAATTTAAGCCCGAGTTTGATTTCCGGTTTTTTCTGAGCCAGCGCCGCCTGGGATGAAAACAGGCAGATTGCAGCAAGCAGAAGTAAGTGTCTTCTCATGATAGGTTTGGTTTATGCCTAAAGTAACAAATTTAAAGATTAAGGCATGGCCCCCTTTGGCATTTTCCATAATTTTATCAAAAAATAATCAACCATAAAAAGCGTTTGTTAATTTATGAGGCAAAACCCGGTTCTGTTACTTCTTGTTTTATTTGTCTGCGGATGTACCGGCAGGAGCGGCTCCGACGTGGATGTTTCGAAGATCAGCTGTGAGCCTGTAAAAATCAGGCGGTATGACCTGGATCTCTTCAATGCGAACAAAGCCGGTTTCGGGACTGAAATAAAAAAACTGCAACCTGCCTACCGCCTGTTCCTGGGCGACAGCCTCGACGACCCCTCAAAGTTATCCACATTAAAAGACTATCTTGATAACCCCCGTAACCAGGATTTCATCAGGGCTGTAAGGATGAAATATCCCGATGTGGGTAAAATTGAAGCCAGCCTTACCGAAGCATTCAAACATTTCAAATATTATTTCCCGGGGTTTGCAATTCCCGGGGTCTATGCCTATATCTCTGGTGGCGACTATGAATACCCGGTTCAGTACTCCGATTCGGTCTTGCTGATCGGCCTTGACAATTACCTTGGAAAGGATTATCAACCCTACCGTGCCGACGGGGTCTCGCTTTACCGCCTGCAAAGGATGGAAGAGGAGTTCGTGGTTCCAGACTGTGTTGGTTTATTGGCGAACTCGATATTTCCTGTTGAGACAGGTGGTACAAGTTTGCTCGATATAATGGTTGAGGCAGGCAAGCGCTTGTATTTGAAGGATGCGATCCTTCCCGGAACTCCTGACAGGATCAAAATTGGTTATACGCCTGAGCAGATTGACTGGATCACGAAAAACGAACACCAGGTTTGGGCGGCGATCATCGAAAACCGGATGTTGTATTCAAATGACGGGCGCGTCATCAGGGTGTTCACTTCCGACGGACCGTTTACAGCTGAATTCTCAAAGGCTTCACCCCCCCTGCTTGGAAGCTGGATCGGCTGGCAGATAGTGAAGCAGTATATGCAGAGGAATCCCGGTGTAAACCTGGAAGAGCTGCTTAAAGAAAAGGATTCCCAGAAGATCCTTGCAGGATCGAAATACAAGCCCGGAAAATAATTTCCATTTTTTTGTATCACTTTTTCGATGATGGCGGATTAAGTAGTAAAATCCTCCGCCATGCTGGTAAAAACATACGGATGTGCCATACTCGGAATACAGGCTCTCTTGATCACTATCGAAGTAAGCATCGACCAGGGGATACAGTTTTTTTTGGTCGGGCTGCCCGACAATGCTGTAAGGGAGAGTCACCAGAGGATTGAATCGGCCCTGAAACACAATGGGTATAAGATCCCCGGGAAAAAGATCGTGATCAATATGGCTCCGGCCGACATCCGCAAGGAAGGCTCTTCATATGACCTTCCCATTGCCGTTGCTATTCTTGCCGCTTCTGAGATGATAAAAGCTGATGAGTTGGGTGATTACATGATCATGGGAGAGCTTTCTCTCGACGGCAGCCTGCTCCCGGTAAAAGGTGCCTTGCCGATCTCCCTGGAAGCGAAAAAGCTTGGTTTCAAAGGGCTGATACTCCCCCAGGGCAACGCAAGGGAGGCGGCTGTGGTAGAGAATATGAAGGTCTACGGGGCGCGTAACATAAAGGAGGTCATTGATTTTTTCAACAAGGAAAGCAGCCTGCAGCAAAGCATGGTTGATATTCGGGCAGAATTCGGGGCTGCGGCGGGTAACACGGTCCTGGACTACGCAGATGTAAGGGGGCAGGAAAACATCAAAAGAGCATTGGAGATAGCAGCGGCGGGCGGGCATAATGTTCTTCTGATCGGACCGCCGGGAGCGGGAAAGACGATGATGGCAAGGCGGCTTCCGTCAATCCTGCCTCCCCTTCTTCTGCAGGAGGCGCTTGAAACCACCAAGATCCATTCTGTTTCAGGCAGGCTTAACGGTTCCGGCCCTATTATAACCAGCAGGCCTTTCCGTTCTCCTCATCATACGATTTCGCCTGTAGCCCTTACGGGGGGAGGAAGCATACCCAGACCAGGGGAAGTTTCACTTGCGCATCACGGGGTGCTGTTCCTCGATGAACTTCCCGAATTTGGCAGGCAGGTTCTGGAAGTACTCAGGCAGCCTATGGAAGACCGGGTAGTAACCGTCTCCAGGGCAAAAGTCTCTGCAACATACCCTGCCGGCTTTATGCTGGTGGCAGCGATGAACCCTTGTCCGTGCGGGTATTATAACCATCCGCAAACGCCCTGCCAGTGTAATTCAGGGATTATACAGAAATACCTTCATAAAATATCCGGACCCCTTTTCGACAGGATCGATATACAACTTGAGATTGTTCCTGTTCCTTACCGCGACCTCAGGGACCAGCCATCCGCAGAAGGAAGCAGTGAGATGAGAAAAAGGGTTGTTGAGGCAAGGAAACGTCAGGAGGAAAGGCTGAAGGGTTCCAGGGGGATATTTTGTAATTCACAGCTTACACCTGGGCAAATGAGACAGTTCTGCAGACTGGATGAGGCCTGTCACCAGATGCTGAAGAACGCGATGGATAAACTCGGACTTTCGGCCCGTGCCTATGACCGCATATTGAAGGTGTCACGTACCATCGCCGACCTGGGCAATGCCGATGAGATACGTCCGGAATTCCTGGCCGAGGCGATAACCTATCGCTCCCTCGACAGGGAAAACTGGGGGAGATGATCGCGGGGCATATAAAAAGGCAAAGGGCATAGAGTGATCCATGCCCTTTGCCTGCTTAGCCTGAGGTAAATTAAAGCTTATTTCTCATCGCTCTTTTTTACCGGGGTTGTATTGATTGCTTTTGCTGCACTTGCCGGGGCATCGGCGACGCTGCCACTGTTGTCGGCAGGTTTTGCTTTTGCCGGGGGAAGTTTTACAGGGTCAAGACTTCCTCCGGTTGTGGCCGCAGGGCTGACCTTCTTTGCAGGAGCAGCTGGAGTGTCGACAATGCTGCCGGTGGTTTCAACAGCTTTGGTAACGGCTTTCTGCACCGGCATCGGATCCAGGCTGCCGCCGGTTGATGCGGGAGTCGCCTTGGCCGGAGAAGGTTTCACGTCGGAAAGTGAAGAATTTTCTTCCCTGGGATCTGAATAGAAGATACCTTTTGACTTCGGCTGGTTGAAGGCTTCGGGATGCAGGTATTTGCCTTTGTTTGCAGCTTCCTTTTCGACCGAATTGGGTAAGCGGTTCTTCTCGGCATAGGCATCGTGACGGATACCGGTCACCTGCCAGCTTACTTTTACGTTTGGCTGGTTTGTGGCAATTTCAAAGTTGTTGTTGCTGACTTCCCTGCTGATGATAGCCTGGGCAAATGTGCCGATCACGGTAAGCTGGTAACGGAAATCCATATTCAGGGCCTCGAAATAGTCGGGGAGCTGAACCGTGGCTTTGCCGTTGCCGTCGGTAACGACGTTGCCGTTATATATGTTCATCATGTCGGGACTCTCAACAAAACTGTGGATGAGGTATTTGTTCTCGGGATCCAGGGGATGGTCGATCTTGAATGCACCGGCGCCTTTGGTAAGGGTGCCACCTACATTCAGGTTCCCGCCTATGTTAACGGTTCCGGTTCCGTTATCGATCCTGAACCTTTCACCGCCACCTCCCAATTCGAAGATCTGGTAATCGTCGGTTGCAGGGTTGTTACGTGTATTCCACTGGTTTACGCCTGCTTTCTGGAAACGCAAAGCGGCATCCCCGTTCTGACCGTCGATGTCAACAACGGTGAATGAATTGCTTGACTTGCTGCGGATACCAGTAGAACCGGTATTTTCAACATCAAGCTGGTAAGCGGGTGATGTGGTTGCACCGCCTCCAATGCCTACGTATCCGGTTCCATCCTGTATGACCATGCGGCTTCCGCCTCCGCCCAATTCGAATATTTCAAGGTAATCATCAGCCGGACGGTTACGGATATTCCACTGGTTTACGCCTGCTTTCGCGAAACGAAGTGCGGCATCGCCGGAGGCTCCGTCAATGTCTACAACAGAGAACGAAGAACTGGACTTGCTGCGGATACCCGTTGAACCTCCGTGTTCAACATCCAGCTTATATGAAGGTGAGATGGTTGCACTGCCTCCAATACCGACATTTCCTGTGCCATCCTGTATGACCAAACGGCTTCCGCCTCCGCCCAATTCGAATATTTCAAGGTAATCATCGGCCGGACGGTTACGGATATTCCACTGGTTTACGCCTGCTTTCGCGAAACGCAGGGCGGCATCACCGGTGGCTGCGTCAATATCCACAACAGAAAAAGAAGCAGTTGATTTACTGCGGATACCCGTTGAACCTCCGTGTTCAACATCCAGCTGGTAGGCAGGGGCTGTGGTGGCACCCGGTCCGCCTATCCCTACAAAACCTGTGGCATCCTGGATGACGAAGCGGCTTCCGCCTCCGCCCAGTTCGAAAATTTCATAATAGTTGTCGGCCGGACGGTTACGTGTATTCCACTGCCCTACGCCTGCTTTCTGGAAACGAAGTGCAGCATCTCCGCTGAAAGCATCGATGTCGACTACTGAGAATGAAGCACTGGATTTGCTGCGGATACCGTTTGAACCGGCGTTTTCAACATCCAGCTGATATGCTGGTGCGATGGTTGCACCGCCCCCGATGCCGAGAAATCCGGTGCCATCCTGGAGGACCATGCGGCTTCCGCCTCCACCCAGCTCGAAAAATTCGAGATAGTTGTCGGCCGGACGGTTACGGATATTCCACTGGTTCACGCCGTTGTTTCCAAAACGCAAGGCAGCATCCCCGCTGAAAGCATTGATGTCGATGGTTGAAAAACCTGCTGTCGAGGTTACCCCGATGCCGGTGGAACCCCCGTGTGTGACTGTGAAACGATGCGTGGGAGTTGTGGTCCCAAGCCCTACGGAGTTGCCGTCATCAAAAAGCAGGGAGTTGTTTAATGTTGAACCGCCGGGGTTCCATTTTGTAATGTAATTTAAAGTGCCTGAGCCTGATACATTGCCTGTTGCTGCCGGAGCCCATGCGCTGCCGTTCCATACAAGAGCATTGTTGGTAGCCGGGGCTGCAGAGGAAACAGGCCTGGTCTGAAGTTTTGCAACCGTTGGGTTAGGGTAGGTGCCCGAAAGGTCGCCACCGGCATTGCCCGTGACATTCCCGGCCGGCGCCCACTGGGTGCCGTTCCATACCAGCGCATCATTAATTGATGGAGCAGTGGAGGAAACAGGCAAGGTCTGGATCTTTGCCA
>SESA01000175.1_pt1 | contig 44979 bp, 39 predicted proteins | sample 3171451 | NCBI WGS metagenome assembly SESA01 (sample SAMN06051862, study PRJNA518727) | freshwater metagenome | biome: subpolar coniferous forest; feature: holomictic lake; material: water; isolation source: holomictic Lake 227, 8 m depth | place: Canada: near Kenora, Ontario | collected...
TATCCACCAGTGGGCGCACATCTGCACCAGCGCAGCCTACCACTGCGACAACTGTGAAGGCACATAATGCAATTAACTTCTTCATATGATTATTCATATCTGCATTCATATCTATTCCCTCTCATAAAACTCTGATTTCCAAAAGCTGGTTAGGGCAACAATTACTTTATCTATGCCATAGACGTTTTATATCATGTCTCCATATTTGCATCAATGAATCGCGATTGTTTCTAAATTCCCACAGCAGCGCACCTGTCAAAGGGGTTTGAAAAAAGGGTATACCTAGATCCGCATAGCGAGCGCTCACAGTGGGATGCGGGTGTCCATAACGATTTCGATAGCCGTTTTGTGCAAATGCCAGGTCTGGATTTACCTTTTGCAGCAAAGCCAATGAGGATGATGTTTTACTTCCATGGTGGGGTGCCATGAAAATTACCTGTCTACCGCCTATTTCAGTTAGTGCAGGCAAATCAAGTCGCTCAGTAATTTCTAATTCTCCTTGCTTTTCTACGTCGCCAGTCAACCAAAAGGAAGTGTCATGGTTGCGAACTTCGAGCACGCAACTCATTTCATTGGGCTTCCCAGGGTATTGCTCCTCAAACAGAGTTTCTGCACGAGGGTGCCACACGATGAATTCAACACCATCCCAACTCCAGCGCTGTCCAAATTTACAAGGAATGCTCGGTATTTTTCTAGTTGCTAGATTGAGCAATAATGAATTTCTGGCGGGCAAAGAACCCATCATGGAATCAAATTGAATATGCTTTAACAAAGTAGTTGCGCCACCAACGTGATCGCTATCGCTATGACTAATGACCATCCGATCTATTTGATCAATGCCTCGGCCCCGTAAATGCGGAAGAATCACGCGCTGACCAGCATCATCTTTACTTCCAATAATGGGGCCAGTGTCATAAAGTAATTTTTTATTGGCAGTTTCAATCAGTACTGCTGTTCCCTGACCAATATCTAGCGCACTTACTCGAAACTCTCCTGAGCTCAGAGAAGGTCGACCCAAGTCACTGAGACTGGGAATAAATAGGGGTATAGATAAGCTCAATGCAAGTAGGCGTAATCTCCAGCTCAACATTAGCCGTCCTGGTCGGATTGCATAAATGATACCTACTCCCGATATTAGTAATGCCCACCATTCTGGCTGCCTAGACCATACAACAGACCAACTCCAGCTTGCCATCCAATCCAACACCATTGCAAGATATTCCATAGCAGCATGTGCCGAAAGTAATAACCAGCGCCCAATGAACTCTGGCAATAGCGCTCCAGCGATAGCAAAAGGCGTGACTACATAACTCACCAACGGTATTGCAAAAGCATTCGCAAATGGGGAGACTAACGAGACCTGATAAAACCAATACAAGGTAAACGGTAACAATGCAACGGTCACTACTGCCTGCACTCGACAAGCCTCGCGCAGGGCTTTAGTCATCCGATAGAACCAATGGAGTTCGAATTCTTTTCCGGTAGGAATCCCTAACAAACCTTCTGAATTTCCCATTGCGAACAAAATGGCAGCGACTGCCCCGAAGGACAGCCAAAATCCTGGGGTATAGGGAGCCATCGGATCGACCAGTAATACAAAAGCCAAAGCCCACCACCAAATATCAAAGGACCGCGGATTTCTTCCAGACCACAAAGCAAAGGCCACCACCCCAACCATATACATCGTCCTTTGAGCAGGGATCTGAAATCCCGCCAGCCATGCATAAATAAAGGCTGTCAGTAAGCCAGAGATAGCAGCTACTTTGCTAACCGGAATGACTAGCGGCCAAGAACGGCGGCGCCAAGTCCACCCTGCTAGTGCAGCCCCCATCCCTGCGAGCATCGTGACATGCAAACCCGATATCGAAATTAAATGCCCTATACCTGTCGCATTAAATATTTGCCAGTCATCTTGATCAATCGCATTTTGATCACCCATCACTAAAGCCACAATGACTCCTGCATACCTCGCGTCAGCAGACAAGATTGATTGAATCTTTCTGCGCAGATTCCAGCGCGCAAGCTCCATCGCTAAAGCAAATTCAGTGAAGCCAATTTCTTTTGCCAGCAATAATTCCCCTGACTTGACTGAACCACTAGCACCGAAATCTTGCTGGAAGGACCAGCGCTCAAAGTCGAACGTATAAGGATTCAGTGAACCGTAGGGTCGCTTCAGCTTGACTTTCAATTTCCAGCGTTGTCCAGGAATAATCTCGGGAATACTTTGTGTAGATCTCCATGCGGGCTGCCAGCTCAAATAAATCCGTCGTGGAAAAGGGTTTATCAACTCGCCATGGGAAAAAGCATCATCAACATCAAATGCAAACTTCGCCCCTGCTGCATTACCCTGAGGCAAGGCTACTACTCGACCTTCAATAGTTAAATTGATACCCTCTAGATCTGAGGCAAGAATATGATTCAGGCGATTTTCGGCATAACGCGCATTCCAGGCGAAACCCAGAATAAACATCAGGATGATCACAGCCGCCCTTCCATACACTATGGATTGCCGACTCAGTAAGCAGAGAACCCCACAAAAAATACTGCCCATTACGCAGATCTGCATCCAATAGAGCGGTACTTGCGGCAAAAATAACAGGAGTAAACCCCCGGCGATGAACGCCGTAATAGCTAAGCGCAAAGGCTTAAGGAGCTAAATTGGGAATAATAAGGTCAGTACACAGCGCTGACCAACGAGGTAGTACCTGCATGGCATTGCGCCACGTTGCTGATGCAAACTCCACCTCACTCATGCCACGAATCGCTGCAAGCTCTCTAGCTATGCGCGGCAGAAAGGCGGGCTGATTAAAAGCGATACCTTCTGCTTTTAACCATGCTGGTGGAATATCGGGCGCGTCGGTCTCAGTCACAATGCTATCTAGTGGTAATTCAATTAATAAGCGTCGAATTTGCAAGGCTCGCTCATACGTTGCTGCGCCTCCAAATCCTAACTTGAATCCCAGCTCAATAAATTGCTCAGCCTGCTGAAAGCTCCCATTAAAAGCGTGCGCAATACCGCTTTTAATTTTTCGACGACGTAGTGCCTTCAAGATTACATCTTGTGACCGACGCACATGAAGAATCACTGGCAATTGATACTGCTGAGCCAAATCCAATTGCGCCTGAAAGAAATATTCTTGTTTGTGGGGATCAAGGCCTTCAACAAAATAATCTAAACCGATTTCGCCTATACCAACAAATCGGGGATCCGAAATCGCTTGATGGATTTCTTGCTCAAGCAGGGCAATATCATCCTCTTGGGCTTGATTGGTATACAAGGGATGAATTCCGAGGGTATAGACCAAGCCGGGAATCTGCTGTCCATAATGATTGGCAAGCTCGCGAACCTGTTTGCAATCCCCTGCCTTAACAGCGGGTAACAAAATGGCTTGAACATTGTTATCTACCGCAGCTTGTATAACCCCAGACAAATTATCTGCAAATTCTGGGGCATCCAGATGGCAATGGGTATCCACCCAGATGGGCAAGCTTGTGTGCTCACTCATTGTGAAAACGTCTTTAATACTCCGCGCTCTAAATGCAAAATACGGTCACAACGTTTTGCGCGAATGGGATCATGAGTCACGATCACGAAAGCAGTGCCCTGATCGCGAGCAATATCTAACATCAAATCAAACACACCATCAGCAGTTTCAGTATCCAGATTTCCAGTTGGCTCATCGGCTAATACACAAGCTGGATTACCAACCAAGGCTCTTGCAACTGCTACACGTTGACGCTCACCACCGGATAACTCACCTGGAGTATGTAACTCGCGGGCAGCCAATCCTACGGCTTTGAGGATCTTGCTGGCACGCTCCATTGACTCATCATTACCTAAGCCACGAATGCGCAATGGCAGTGCCACGTTTTCAACGGCGCTAAATTCATCTAAGAGATGATGAAATTGATAGATAAAGCCAAGACTTTGATTGCGTAGCTGATCTAATTTTTTCACTGTTAATTGATTGAGGTTTGAACCCGCTAACACGACTGAACCAGCACTAGGAGTGTCCAGGCCACCCAGAAGGTGCAATAAAGTACTTTTGCCTGAGCCTGAAGCCCCAACAATAGCTACCTTTTCTGAAGGCGCCACATCTAAGTCAATATCCTTGAGAACTTCAACAGCAGTGGGTCCCTGACCATAAGTCTTTGCCAAGCCTCTAGCCATTAATACCAAATTATTCATAGCGCAAGGCCTCCGCAGGCTGCACCTTGGCGGCACGACGACTTGGGTAGAGCGTAGCCAGGACGGAAAGACCAAAAGCCATCAATCCCACAGTCACTACATCACTCAACCTGACATCGGAAGGCAATTCACTAATAAAGTAAACCTCGCGCGGCAAGAAACGTACGCGGAAGATAGCTTCGATGGCTGGAACAATGACATCGATATTGAGAGCAATCAGTAGACCCAAGCCCACCCCCGCTAAGGAGCCCAGTATGCCAATCGACAGACCCTGAATTAAAAAGATGCGCTGAATTAATCCTGGGCTAGCGCCCATCGTTCTCAAAATGGCAATGTCTGCTTGTTTCTCATTCACAGTCATCACTAAAGTAGAGACGAGATTAAATGCAGCCACTGCAATAATTAAGGTCAAGATAATGAACATCATCTTCTTTTCGGTTTGAACAGCAGCAAACCAGTTGCGATTCGAGCGCGACCAGTCAGTCACCCAAAGTGCTTGTGGAACAATGCCAGCCAATTCATTGGCGATCTCTGGAGCACGCTGCATATCATCTACCTTGATCCGCAAGCCAGAAGGGTCATGCAGGCGCAATAAGGCGGCGGCGTCTTTCCAGTGCATGATGGCTAAGGAACTGTCGTATTCATAATGGCCGCTATCCACAATGCCGACTACTTGTAGTGTGCGCATCCGAGGCATTGCGCCAGCAGGCGTTAAGTCACTCTCTGGAACAATCAGATTAATACGATCGCCGACATGGGCTCCTACCATCGCAGCCAGTTGTGCACCTAAAGCGACACCAAAACTTCCTGGCTTGAGATCGTCAATATTGCCCGCAACGAATTGTTTTGGTAGATCAGAAACTTTACCCTCATCAGCGGGAGAAATGCCTCGTATAGCTACACCACGCATAATATTTTCACGACTGAGTAAACCTTGTGAACTCACCATCGGCGCAACACCTACAACATGCGGTTGAGCGGCTATCTTAAGAGCAAGTGGCTCCCAATTAGCCAATCCTTCAGGAGCGCTAATTTCTACATGGGAGAGGACGGAGAGCATGCGATCACGCACCTCTTTCTGGAAACCGTTCATGACTGACAGAACGACTATCAGAGAGGCCACGCCCAAAGCGATACCCGCGGTGGAGATTCCGGAAATAAAAGAGAGGAAGCCGTCACGCTTCCCCACCGTCTTGCGACGCTTGGATCGGGTATAGCGTAGGCCGATTTCTAGCTCAATAGGAAGTCTCAACATAGCCACAGTTTAGACAATTGCAGAGACAAACTGATGGAATACCTAAATGCCACCTAAAATCAGGGGAATGACTGCAAAATCCAATCCCCCACAAAGCGCCCAAAAGCGTTTCACCCTGATGCTTGCAGGGGAGGATACCTATGATTCCGAAGAAGGTCAGGCTATTGCAGACCGCCCCCTCAAAGGGCTGCCTCACGAACGTTTTTTATTGGGAGATTCGGTGCCTTTAGCTCCGGTCCTGCTCTTGGGACAAACAGCACAATCAGTAAACCCCATCGAAGTCATCGCTTGCCTACAACCTGTTCATTTCCATGCCACCCGAGACCATTTAATTCTGATGGGACAAAATCAGATTGATCTGACAGAAGCTGAATCAACTGAACTTCTCAAAGCCGCACTCCCCTTCATTGAAGAAGACTTTCAGTCAAACATCCTTTATCAAGGTTTTCGCTATTGGTTTATCCCCGCAGGCCCTTTCGCCAGCTTAGCAAGTTACAGCGTCGATCAAGCTCATGGTAGAAATATTGAGTGGTGGATGCCACGAGATACCAATGAAGAAGGCATTGCAAAACGGTGGCGTAAATTACAGAATGAGATTCAAATGCTTTGGCATATTGGCCCAGTGAATCAAGCGCGCGAACAAGTTGGTATGCCCAGTATTAACTCACTATGGATTAGCGGCATCGGCAAGCTGAATGATGTAAAGACACCAGACATATTGCAACAATCTCAACGTCTTTGCGGATCGCACCCAATCCTCGCAGGATTAGCAAAGCTACTTCATCTCCCCTACGAAAAAGAATTTCATATTCAGATAGCGCCTGGGTCCTTTGCCTGGCTAGATCAACCTGAACTCATTTGGCCTGAACTAAGCAAGGCACTTCTAAATAAAGAGTTGGATGAAGTCCTTCTCATCGACTTTCCTAAAGGAAGAGTGCGTGAACGGGTCCTGACCACCAAAGATCTTTATAGAAAATCTTGGGCCTTCTGGAAAAAAACAGAACCGCTCACCTGGAAAGAGATCATTCTCTAATGGGATTATTTTCACAGCGCCCCTTCTCTGAAAGGACCGCTACCTGGTTGCATCAAAGCGGTCTTCATCCATTGCTTGCGAGATTGTATGCAGCGCGCGGTCTTGAGTCTCCAGAAGAGCTCTCGCTGGATTTGAAGCAATTGCTTTCACCAGTAGAGCTCAAGAATTGCATCAGCACTGCGTCTTTACTCGCAGATATTCTTGAACGAAAAGAGCCCATGCTCATCGTTGCAGACTATGACTGCGATGGAGCTACCGCTTGTGCTGTTGGCTTGCGGGGCTTGCGCATGCTGGGCGGTCCCGAGACCCCTATTCAGTTTCTAGTACCCAATCGCTTCACGATGGGGTATGGCCTCACACCAGAAGTTGTTGAGCTCGCTGCACAACAAACGCCCAAACCTAAATACCTCATTACGGTTGATAACGGTATTGCGAGTGAAGCAGGCGTTGAACGTGCCCGTGAACTAGGGATGGAAGTGATTGTGACTGATCACCACTTACCTGGGGATCGACTGCCGAATGCGACCGCCATCGTCAATCCCAATCAACCGGGCTGTAACTTCCCCAGTAAAGCGCTTGCTGGAGTAGGTGTCATGTTCTATTTATTGGTGGCTTTACGGGCAGAACTACGCAAGCGGGGCAAATTTACGAATGAGAATCAACCGAAGATCGAGAACTTATTAGATTTAGTGGCATTAGGTACTGTTGCAGATGTAGCGCAACTTGATCGGAATAATCGGGTTCTCGTTTCCAATGGTTTAAAGCGTATTCGGGCTGGTGTTTCTCAAGCGGGAATCCAGGCCCTGTTTCAAGCAGCGGTCCGCGACCCACGCAAGGCAAATACGTTCGATCTTGGATTTGCGATTGGCCCTCGATTAAATGCTGCTGGACGTTTAGCGGATATGACCTTAGGTATACGCTTATTACTAACCGATAAAACAGATGAGGCAATCACACTGGCACATGAGCTCGATCGCATTAATCGCGAACGGCGTGTCATTGAAACCGGCATGCAAGAAGCAGCGCTTGCTCATCTAGCGGAAGATCAATTAGCCGGAACCATGGCACAAAGAACGAGCATCTGCCTTTGGAACCCAGAGTGGCATCAAGGCGTTGTTGGAATCGTAGCCTCACGACTGAAAGAACGCTTTAATCGCCCCGCTATTGTCTTTGCTCCTGCCGATGGGAGTACAGGTGAAGAACTGCGTGGTTCTGGCCGATCCTTGACTGGTTTTCACCTAAGGGATGCACTCGATTTAGTTTCGAAGAGAGAGCCTGGGCTCATCTTAAAGTTTGGTGGCCATGCTATGGCTGCAGGTTTAACTATCCGAAAACAGGATTTCGAAAAGTTTGATGCTTGTTTTCAGGAGGTGGCAAGTAGCCTATTAACCGATGAATTATTGGAGCGACGCCATACCCATGATGGCGCTTTAGAAGCATCCGAATTTACCCCAGAAATTGGCGACCTCCTCGCTGAAGAAATCTGGGGTCAAGGCTTTCCGCAACCGGTCTTTTACGGAGAGTTTGAGATTACCCAACAAAATCTCATGAAAGAAAAACACTTACGCCTCCTGGTTCGCCCTCTAGGCGCAGCAGAGGGGAAATCCACCAGTAAACCGCTCACCGCCGTTTGGTTTAACCGCACCCAAACCCTACCTCCCAAAGCTAAACTGGCCTACCGCCTAGTCACCGATCGCTATCAGGGTCAAGCCCGCGTTCAGCTGATGATCGAGGCCCATGATGAAAGTGCTGGAACCTAAAGGGCGAGAGCAATAACCCCCTTATAATTAGGGGATGGAAGCTGAACAATTAAATACAATTTCGAATACTCTGTCCGACCTGCTCACCCGTGAGCAAGCTCTTCGGGGGTATCTTTGACTTCGAAGTAAAGTCACGTCGCCTTACTGAAGTTAACTCAATTCTGGAAGATCCCACCATTTGGGATGATCAAAAGAAAGCGCAAGCCCTGGGCAAAGAAAAGAAATTGCTCGACGGTGTTGTTGCCACCCTGACTGATTTAAATACCAACATCACTGGTGCCATTGAACTCTTTGATATGGCCAAAGAAGAAAGTGATTTCGATACGATTATCGCAATTGCGCAAGACGTGGAAAGTTATAGCAAGATCGTTGGTGATCTCGAGTTCCGCCGCATGTTTCACAATGAGATGGATCCGTGCAGTTGCTTTATTGATATCCAAGCAGGTGCCGGTGGTACTGAAGCGTGTGACTGGGCCAGCATGCTCTATCGTCAATACCTGAAGTACTGCGAACGCAAAGGCTACAAAACAGAAATTCTCGAAGAATCTGATGGTGACGTTGCTGGTATCAAAAGTGCCACGATTAAAGTGGATGGTGAATACGCTTATGGACACCTTCGTTCTGAAACCGGTGTGCATCGTTTAGTCCGTAAGTCCCCATTTGATTCATCCAATGGTCGGCATACGTCATTTGCTTCAATTTATGTCTATCCTGAAGTGGATGATTCGATTGAGATCGACGTGAATCCTGCGGACATTCGCACAGATACCTACCGTGCTTCTGGAGCTGGAGGTCAGCATATTAATAAAACCGACTCTGCCGTGCGTCTAACCCACTTACCTACAGGAATTGTGGTGCAGTGTCAGAACGATCGCAGTCAACACCGCAACCGCGCCGAAGCGATGACCATGCTCAAGTCACGCCTCTATGAGCATGAAATGCAAAAGCGTCGTGCTGAACAAGATAAATTAGAAGCGAGTAAAACTGATGTGGGCTGGGGTCACCAGATCCGGTCCTATGTCTTAGATCAAAGCCGCATTAAAGATTTACGCACCAACGTTGAGATCTCGAATACCCAAAAAGTATTAGATGGTGATCTTGATGCCTTTATTGAAGCTAGCCTGAAGCAAGGCGTTTAATTACCCACGAATATGAACGATAAAACCAACTCAGGCAATACACCAGCGCCAGCCAATGAAGCAGTGGATGAGAACCACATCATTGCGGAACGCCGTGAAAAACTAGCCAAGCTGCGCGAAGGTGGCATTGCTTTCCCAAATGATTTTGTCCCCACGCATTTAGCAGCCGATCTACATACACACTACGATAGCCTCACCAAAGAAGAGCTGGCAGCCAAGAAAGTTCACGTGAAGGTTGCGGGGCGCATGGTATTGAAACGGGTGATGGGTAAAGCCAGCTTTGCAACCATCCAAGATCGTAGCGGTCAAATTCAGTTCTATATCAGTGATGAGCTTAGTGGTGCTGATACCCATGGTGCCTTTAAGCATTGGGACATGGGCGACTTCATTTCAGCCGAAGGTAATCTCTTTAAGACCAATAAAGGTGAGTTGTCGGTTGAATGTAGCAACTTACGTTTACTGAGCAAGTCCTTACGACCGTTGCCAGATAAGTTTCATGGCCTCTCTGATCTTGAGACCAAATATCGCCAGCGTTATGTCGATTTGATTGTGAATCCAGAAAGTCGTAATACTTTCAAAGCACGTAGTAATGCGATTGCTTCGTTGCGTCGCCATATGCTCGAGGCTGACTTCATGGAAGTAGAAACGCCGATGCTCCATCCGATTCCCGGTGGCGCTACCGCTAAACCCTTTATTACTCACCACAATGCTCTTGATATGCAAATGTTCTTGCGTATTGCCCCAGAACTGTATCTCAAGCGTTTAGTAGTGGGTGGCTTTGAACGCGTCTTTGAAATCAACCGCAACTTCCGTAACGAAGGTGTCAGCCCACGACATAACCCTGAATTCACCATGATGGAGTTCTATGCGGCCTATACGGATTACCGTTGGCTGATGGATTTCACGGAAGGCATGATCCGCGCAGCTGCGATGGATGCACAAGGTACCGCAGTATTGACACACCAAGGTCGTGAACTCGACCTGAGTAAGCCATTCCAACGTCTTACTATTACTGAAGCGATTCTGAAGTACTGTGGTCAATCAGGTAAGAGCTATGAAGCAGCCCAGCTGGAAGACTTTGATTTCATCCGCAGTGAATTGAAAAAAGGTGGCGAGAATCCAGATTCTCCAACACTCAAGAACGCTGGCATTGGCGCCCTTCAACTTGCTTTATTTGAATTGGTCGCTGAAGCACATCTTTGGGAGCCAACTTACATCATTGATTACCCAATCGAAGTGAGCCCACTTGCAAGAGAATCCGATACCCGTCCAGGCATCACTGAGCGCTTTGAACTCTTTATTACCGGACGTGAAATCGCTAATGGTTTCTCAGAATTGAATGATGCTGAAGATCAAGCCAACCGCTTTCGCAAGCAAGTCGAGCAAAAAGAGGCGGGAGACGAAGAAGCAATGTACTTTGATCATGACTTCATCCGCGCCCTCGAATACGGAATGCCTCCAACTGCTGGCTGCGGCATTGGTATCGATCGCTTAGTCATGCTTCTCACGGATGTTCCAAACATTCGTGATGTGATTCTATTCCCTCACCTCCGTCGCGAAGAAGAGTAATTCAGAGAGAAAAAGAATCTTCAAGTAAATTTTGAGATGAAATAAAAGGCACCCTAGGGTGCCTTTTTAATCGCTCAGCTCCTATATAGCCTGAGGATGTTTTAATGCCCGACTTATAAAGACTGGTCTTTTATTAAATTAACTGCTTCTTGCGCCGTCATAAAACCCTCATCTGTAGGAACAACCCACACTTCGACACGACTCTGAGGAGTGCTCACTTTTAAAGTCAGATGATGGGTAGCCTTTCGATTGAGACTTTCATCAAGCTCAACTCCAAGCCACGCTAACTTCTGACAGACGGCAGATCGAATGGACCAATCATGCTCTCCAATGCCACCGCTGAATGAAATAATATCGAGACCCCCCAAACAAGCAATCATTGCCCCAGACTCACGAATAATGCGGTATATAAATAAATCTATCGCCTCTTTGGCTAGAGGGCTCTGGTCAGCCTTCAATTTACGCATGTCTGCAGAGATAGTCGACACACCCAGCAAACCACTTTTTCTATAAAGGAGATCTTGAAGCTGGTCGTGGGTATAACCACGCTCAACGAGATACATCAACACTCCAGCGTCCAATGAACCACTACGGGTACCCATCATTAAGCCATCTAATGCAGAAAAGCCCATTGTTGTTGCAATGCTTTTACCATCAATAGCAGCGCATAAGCTTGCGCCATTTCCAAGGTGTGCCATTAAGACTTTATCTCTTGCCTTGCTAGAGTTTTCGATCAACTCTCCAATAATGTACTGATAAGAAATTCCATGAAAGCCGTAGCGTCGTACCCCTTGGTCAGTAATCTCTTTTGGTAAAGCAAGCGAGGTTTCAAGAGAGCTCATCGTCTTATGAAATGCTGTATCAAAACAGAGCACTTGAGGAATATTTGGAAATACTTGAGAAAAGGCGCGCACGCCATCTAAGCTATGTGGCTGATGCAACGGTGCAAGTGCGCTCATGGCTGATAGCTTTTCCAAAATGGCATCTGTAGAAATCACTGGTTGAAAAAACTCCGATCCACCATGAACAATGCGATGAGAGACGGCTCTAATAGGGGGTAGCCCTTCGATCCCTAACAATAATTCCTTGAGATGTGTCAAGGCGGCGATAAACGGGTCTTGATTAAGATCTATAAAATGCTCTACATGTTCGACACCTTGATAGGCATAATGCAACTCTGTTTTTCCACCCGGCTCTAAACCCTCAAAACTTCCCGACAAGATAGAAGGTAGAACTGACCCATGGAGGGTCGGATAGATTGAAAATTTGAGAGATGAAGAACCCGCATTAACAGTCAGAATTGCCATAGATATAGAGCGTATTTAATTAATTGAACAAATGAAGCGTTGCAAAGCAGCTTATCTTTTGGGGACAGATTTTTTAAACAAAGTTAAAGTAAGAAAGAGTAGCAAGACCAAAAACCAAAGCAATGACCATTCTGGAACCTGCAAACCCAAAATTGTAGGTAACTTGGCAGAACATATACCATCAGCCTTAAATAACCAAGGCAATCCTTGCGCTAACTGAAATTGATTTATCCATACCTCAAGGGGATCCACTCCACAAGAGGCCTCTGGGTGAGATAACAGCCAAACTTGTTTACCGGCAATGGCTACGCCAAATGCGGCCGATAGCACCGCTAGAAATTGGAACGATTTTTTTAATGGGGAAATACCTGCCGCCAAAAAACAGCTAATGGCAATTCCAAAATAGGCAATTCTTTGCAAAATGCATAAGGGGCATGGCAAAAAACTAACGCCCTGATAACCAGTCTGCTGCAGTATCACAGCAAAAATCACCAAACTAAGGCTGAATAAAGAAATAGATAGATATTGAGCACGGTTCATTCCTAGATGATAGCGAGAACATCTTCCAAAAGCCTTAAACCAACGGCTTTATAACCAAAAGTGGATATCTTATAAAAAGTTAATTGGAAATAGAGGCCCAGATTTGCCCTGTAGCTCCTCAAGATTGAGGATAATTGAGGTTTTAGACAACGAATCCTGATTAAGCTTTTATGGCAGCCTACAACACTGAAACCGTTTTAACCGTTCACCATTGGAATGACACCCTTTTTAGCTTTACTACTACCCGCAATAAAGGACTTCGCTTTCGAAGTGGCCATTTTTTGATGATTGGTCTTGAGGTAGAAGGCAAACCCCTAGTCAGAGCCTATAGTGTTGCTAGCCCTAATTATGAAGAGCACCTGGAATTCTTAAGCATCAAGGTTCAAGAAGGTCCACTCACCTCACGACTCCAGAAAATCAAAGTAGGCGACCCTATCTTGGTAAGTGAAAAGTCAGTAGGGACTTTAGTAATTGACGATTTGAACCCAGGTAAGCATCTTTATCTATTTAGTACCGGAACCGGACTTGCCCCCTTCATGAGCATTATTCGTGACCCAGAAACTTATGATAAGTTTGAAAAAGTAGTTCTCATTCATGGAGTACGCTTGGTAAGCGAACTGGCTTACGGCGATTACATTAAGAATGAACTCACCCAAGATGAATTCCTAGGTGAACTAATTCGTGAAAAGTTAATCTACTATCCAACGGTGACTCGTGAAGCCTTTAAGCACACTGGCCGACTCACCACAGCCATTGAATCGGGTCAGCTGTTTAAGGATATAGGATTGCCCCCATTGGATCCAACAGTAGATCGAGCGATGATTTGCGGTAGCCCCTCCATGCTGAAGGAAACTGCTGAAATGCTTGATGCTAAAGGCTTTAAAGTCTCCCCAAGCTTAGGCCAACTTGGTGACTACGTATTCGAACGTGCCTTCGTAGAAAAGTAATCCGGGGAATGAGTATATCTAAAAGTAGTTTAGTTATCACTATATATTCCTTGTGAACCTATAGCATCCTTGTTACAGTATTTTTAACGAGATAAGTTCCAAGGAATTGAAATGTCACCCATTAGAGATCATTACAACCCAGCCATCATTCATTTGCTTCGAGAACATGATCGCTTGCATCACGATCAAATCGCCGAAAGAAAAAGTTTTCAAAGGCGGATTCTCTTTCTAATGAATGCCATCAAGGCCGATGAGTTTGAGAGCTCGTTTTCATAGACTCTCTGCAATTAGGATAAATAAAAACCGCTTGAATAGCGGTTTTTATTTGCAACATCTATAAGGATGCTTTACTTACTCGATAGAGAACATGAGCAATTAAATTCACTTCTCCCAGCACACCATTAATCTTCAATCTGAAAATACACTTCCGCCTTCGCAGTTGGTGTGCCCTGGACTTCTAGTGCTAGATTCGCTTCCTGGGCAGCAGCAAAGATCTTTTCAGTAGTCAATAACACTGAGTCAATGTTTGATGGTGGATTGTTTGCAACTGTATATCCCATGGAGCACTCCTTGAATGAATTCGTATTACTGAATTTGTCTAATGAAGTGACAGAATAGGCTGTTTTTTTATATACGAAAAGAACATCTATTTCATTTACTTATATCTAATTAGATATAAGTAAAAGTAGCAAATTAAAGCCTCCATTACCAATGAGAAGCAATAAGCAGATCCTTTTTAGGACGCCATCAGAGATAGAGTGGGTCTTTAAAATGGCTTGGGCAAGCCTCATTCCAAGCCAATAGGCTGGAATAGCAAACAACAAATAAGCAAACCACCCCAAACCCCCACCCATGGCGCTGGCAGCCACTATGGCAAAAAGAGAAATTCCCGATACAAAATGAGACAGCATGGATCGCATTCTTTCGAAGGGTTGATCAGTTGAGTTGAGATACAAAGCTGCTGGAGGGCCACCAATTCCGCAGGAGCCCAATAACAGTCCAGATAACCCACCTGCCAAGCAATCTAAGCTAACTGAAGCACTTAATCGCACATGGGGCTTTAGCAGTAAATAACTAGCAAAAAAGATTACTACTGTGCTTGCGGATGTTTTTAAGATTGGAGGTGGAATAAATCTACCTAGCCAAATTCCAACAGGTAAAAAAACCCCTGAAAAAAATAACATTTGCCAAAGCCGGGGGCGATCATCTTTGTGAACTTTCCATTGACGAGAAAGTAATACCCCTCCAAATACTTCGGAACACATCACAATTGGGATTAAAAATGGGATTGGAAAAATCCACATGAGAAGCGGCGTCATGATGAGCGCCCCTCCAAAACCACTTAATCGCCTAATGAACCCGCCGAAAATTGCCGCAAAGATTAATAGGCAGATTGAGGGCAGGCTCTCAAAAATCAGACAGTCTCACTAACATCGTGTTCGCCTGCGATCAAATCGCGAATTTGTCGACGTATTTCCAGGTAAGCGGGAGTATCTTCCACCATTCTGCGTGGCTCTGGAATCCGAATAATTTCTTTTACTCTTCCAGGACGGCGAGTCATCACCACAATCACGTCAGAGAGATTGATGGCTTCTTCAATACTATGGGTTACTAGTACAACAGTCTTGCTCTCTTCTTTCAAAATTCGGATCATTTCAGCTTGCATCATTGCGCGATTTTGAGCATCTAAGGCAGCAAAAGGTTCATCCATCAATAGAACAGTAGGGTCAACTACCAAGGCGCGAGCAATAGAGACGCGTTGACGCATACCACCTGATAATTGATGTGGGTAATGGTTGATGAATTGGCTCAGGCCCACTAGAGAGGCAAAGCGGGTTACGATTTGCTGAATTTCTACAGCCTTAGTGCCTTTGATTTTCAAGCCAAATGCAATATTGTCATAGACCGTAAGCCAGGGAAACAAGGCATAGTCCTGAAATACCATTGAGCGATCAGCGCCAGGGCCGTCGACCACTTTACCGGCGCATTCAATGCGGCCTGCTGTGGGCACTTCAAATCCTGCAATGAGGTTTAGTAATGTGGTTTTACCGCAGCCGCTATGACCCAATATTGAGCAAAACTCATTCTTACTAACTTCTATGGAAACATCATCAATCGCTAAGACTTCTTGACCCTTAGCCTGTATTGAGGGATATATTTTTCTTATGTTTTCTACTTTAAGTTCTGGCATGGATTTATCTATTTGCAATGATGAATTGATTGGCTACATTGATTAAGCATTGAGTGCTCGAGACCATGGCATGAGTTTTTGTGCTGTATAGCGGATCAATCTATCTAAACATAGGCCAATTAACCCAATAGCTAACATGCCGACCAAAATGTAGTCGGTACGTAGAACAGTGCGAGCATCATTAATGAGGAATCCAAGACCGGAATTAGCGCCCACTAATTCAGCGGCAACTAAAGCCATCCAACCTACTCCCAAACCAATCCGTATACCCGTAACTATTTGAGGTAAAGCTGCACGCAATATGACTCTGGTGATGACGCCCCATGATCCTGCCCCTAAACAACGGGCAGCACGAATCAGATTCGGTTCTACGTTCTTCACGGCATCAATCGTATTTATAAGAATGGGAAAGAAAATACCCAAGAAAATAATAAATTGATTTTGAACATTGCCAACACCGAACCACAAAATACTTAATGGGATCCATGCGATAGGGGGAATAGGACGCAAAATTTCGATAATGGGGTCCACCTGCTCATTCACCCATTTAAAACAGCCCATTACTATTCCCAAAGGAATTGCAACGGAAGCGTAGCAAAAGGCTACAAATTCCCTGGATAAGCTATCGATTAAATGTTTCCAGATTTCTCCAGACTTCATTAATTCAAAACCGCCCTTTGCCACCCCCGAAGGAGGTGGCAATAGGGTAGCTTCAGTTTTATCCAAAATGAACCGACTGGCGTACTCCCAGGCGGCAAGCAAAATAATCAATAAAGCTAAACGACGAAATTGCTTGAAAAAATTTAATATTTGCATAGTGCTTTATTTTTTATAAACCTTGCCATCAAAAGACCAATCCCTAGTCAGGTCGCCCTTTTCTGGGAAAGCTTGTGGTTTAGTCGTATTCAATGGATTCATATACGTTGGGTAGGGCGTCTTATCCATCGGTGCAGACCAGTCAGCCGGCAAGAATGGAGGACGAGTGATGGTTGCCCAACCCAGCTTTTCAAATGTCTTGTCCATAAAGCGAGTATCGACAGCACGGGCAAAATCAATGCCGGTTAACTTGTTCTGAATACGCTTGTTTTCATAAAGCCATGTGTAAATTGGTTCATTTGCACGACCCCAGAACACAGGGATAGGGTAAATATAGTTAGGCTTATACAACAGGTTGTATGCTGAAATTTGCTGACGCAAGATCTCTTTTGAATAATTTTTCAAATTTGGATCTTCCTGCATAACATCCACTGCAGCATCTGGATTCTTTCTAATCCAAAGGGTCGCCTCTGCAATTGCATCGGTAAACGCCTGCACTACATCTGGTGCGTTATCAATCACTTCCTGACGCACATAAAACGTACCTTCATAAATATTGTAAGGATAGCTATCGCTAATAATTCTGGCGTTCTTACGCTCTTTAGACATGATGGTTGGAGTCGGATCCCAAGGCACCACCGCATCAATTCCCTTCGGCATCGCCATTTGCTCGCCTGGAGGCATGTTCTTCAAGATAATGTCCTTACCAATCTCAATGCCATTGGCTTTAGCAGCAGCCTGAATGTAGAACTCCGCTGAAGAACCGGTAACGATACCGATAGTTGCGGGGGGATTAGAACCCTTGAAGTCTTTAAATGACTTAATTTTAGAATCTAGTGGCACTAACACCGCGTGCATCAAGTTGGTATTGATTACCGCGATCGTTTTAACAGGTATATTTTTGTCAATTAGGGAAGTGAATGGAAAGTTACCGCCATTACCAAACTGGAATCGACCAGAGATAATCACCTCATTAATAGCAGGTCCCGATGGAAAAGCCTGTAACTTCGACTCTATTCCACGTTTAGCTAGGAGGCCTTTTTTATCCATTACCAAGTTAATCGTATTTTGACCAGACCATGGTGGCTGGAACGCTATCTGCAATGGCCACCAACCTTTTTCTTTGAGCCAAGCCACTGACTTTGCTGAAACCTTTTCATCTGCACCTTCAGGCCAGCCATAATCATTAAACTTGGTAGCATTTTGAGCCATCGACAGCATTGGAGCTCCCGAAAGCATTGCAACAGCTAGTACTGAAAAGATACGACGTGATGCGCTAAATTGTTTCATTACGATCTCCTTAATAATGGGATTGCTTGTTTTCACATCCAACAGCGAACGTCTAAAAAACTAACTCGTGAAGCTTAACTCGATACCACCCAATCTCGTTCTTATTTTTCTATATTCTTTTTTCATAACTAAATACTTTACCAACTCAGTAAAGGGCTGCAAAGTCGATCCCTGCTTTAGCGCCTCCTGAGCGCCGTCTCTCAATCCTACAGCAAGATTTTCAGGATAAAAAGCATGCAGGCTCAACTGTTCTTTACTTGCCGAACGACCCCACTTTTTTCTTAATCCCGGCAATGCTGACTCAATCAACTCACCTGGTCTGCGCGAAGCGTCGTAATCTACATTTGCGCGGTTCATTACCTCAGCACTTGGGGTACCAGCTAACTTTCCATAATGCCCTTTAAGATAAAGTTTAATCTCATCCGGTATCGTTTTATACCGCTCGCCCTGCATTACATTCAGAACAGCTTGAGTCACGATATATTGCGCAAAGGGGCTAACAAGGATCGGATAACCCAAATCCTCGCGCACCCGCGCTGTCTCCTCCAAGATCTCAGCCTCTCTATGAGAAATGCCCATTGTTGCCAACTGGGCACGCAAATTCGAAATCATCCCTCCCGGAATTTGATGTTCATATAAAGCGGGGTCATAAATGGCTTTTTCACCGCGAGAAAAATTATCGCGTGAACATATCCAATCAAAATATTCATCTACCTTTTGTAAGGCAGCCTGATTCATCTTAGGTGCCCTACCCAATTTATGAGCGCTCGCATACACATCCAAGACCGATGGCAAAGAGGCACCATTTGCAAGACAATCCGTAGCTACATAACCATAGGAGAATCCGGCCTTAATTGCCTCTTCGTATACCAGTGGCGCTAAGCCTGACTGACAATGCGAATGTAATTTAATGGGAATACCTGCAGCTGCAAGAACCACTGCGGGGAACAAAGTAGCCGCCCTCTCAGGAGTGAGTAGACCAGTCGGATCTTTTACAGAAATAAAATCTGCACCCAATTTAACCAGCTCATGTGTTCTAGCGATAAAGTAAGCATCGTCATGTACGGGGCTTAATGCATAGGTCAGCATGGCATTGATCAACATGCCATGCTTCTTTCCTGCTTTGACCGAAGACTCAATATTACGGTTATCGTTCAGGGCGTCATATACTGTCAACACCTTCACGCCAGATTGGGCTAACAATTCAATATTGAGAGCCACTACATCGTCTGGAAAAAGTTCAAAGGTATAAATACTTTGGCCGCGTGTTAGTGCATCGGTAGGTGTGTTGAGCTGCTTACTTAAAAACTCCATGCGTCGCCAAGGATCTTCACGTAAGAAGCGCACCATGACATCAAACACCGCTCCCCCGAGAATATTGATATAGCTATAACCCGCCGCATCTATATCAGCCAAGGCCGGATACATCTGTAGAGTAGTCATACGCGTTGACCAAAGACACTGGTGGGCATCGCGCAGAGTGACATCAATTAACTCAAAGGGCTTTTTATGAGTCATCAAGAAACCTCAATCACCATTAGAGCTTGACCAGCTTCGATATTTTCACCATCCTCTACCAAAATCCGAGATACCTTGCCGCTCCATTCAGCAGGAATGGTATTGAGTAATTTCATCACTTCAACAATACAAACATCCGTCTTGGGTTCAACGAGATCGCCTATTTCAACAAAAGGCGGCGAACTAGGACTTGGTCTGCGGTAAAACGTTCCAATCATTGGGCTTGTAACCAGGCGTTCGGAGGCTGATACCTCATGGACAGTTGAGGCTGGTATCGCAGAAACCATAGTAGCAAGAGGCGGTTCACCGATTGCTTGGGGCATAGCAGGATTATTTGCCACCGCAGTACTTGATGAACCTACAGAAATCTCAATTTCAAATTCATCGGTCTTATAGCCAAAAGTAGTAAATGTTCCAGCGTCTTTAATTAAGGCAACAATCTCCTTAACCTGTTTCATCGTGAACTCAGGCGGCACTTTAACGGTAGTACCCGCTTTTTTAACTAGAACCTTTTTCGGTGTTTGTTTTTTCTTAGGCAAATCCCCCGCACTTTTTTTCAAGGTCTTAGGCTTTGCGTTCACTTTTAAAGTGGATTTCTTTTTTGTTTGCACTGTCTCGTATTTTTAGTTAATATTTTCTCTAATGGAATTTAAAGTATCATCAGATGAAATGCTTTAAGGGTAAACACTTAAAAATGCAAATATATTCAAAATTCTCTCGATAAATGCCACAAAAGCTCTCCCGCATTACCCCACCTTCGGAAATATTCGAAGAATCAGCCAAATCCAGCATGGCGGAAAAGGTATTGTTGATATTAGAAACAATTGCCCAATCAGAATTTCCACTGACCCTTGAAATCATCTCTACTAGCACCCACTTAGCGAAACCCACCGCATTTAGACTTCTAAATACTTTAGTGGCGCAAGGTTTTATTGAGCGCGACCCCAATGGAAGACGTTTTCAGCCAAGTGCAAAACTCCGAATTCTGGGAATCAATATTCTGTCGGTTGACTCCATTCGCTCCCAACGGGTGGCGGTAATGAAACGTCTTGTTGAAAAAATCGGTGAAACTTGTAACTTCAATATTCTGGATGGTAATAAAGTGATGTACTTAGATCGCGTAGAAACGAGTGCACCAATCCGTTTGCACGTAGATCTCGGTATGCGAGTCCCTCTTCACTGCACTGCCAGCGGAAAATTATTTCTCTCAGGAATGACTGAGCTCCAAGTACAAAGATCACTGGGAGATGCACCATTTGAAAGCTATACCCCTAATACCATTACAAACTATGAAAAACTATTTCCTGAATTAGAGAAGATTCGGAAAAATGGTTATGCCCTAGATGAATCAGCCTTCCTAGAGGGGTTTATTGGTATTGCAGTTCCAGTCATAAACTCAAAACATAAAACCTTTGCCACCATTACGGCACATGGTCCGGCCCCACGTATGCAAGAAAAATCGATTGATTTTTATATCAACCCCTTAAAGCAAGCTGCTAAAGATATTCAAAGCAGCCTATCTGAAACTAGTGACTAATTTTTTGGAATTGAAATGACAACTCCCGTAATCATTACTGTGGCAATGACTGGTGCCATCCCTCGAAAAAAAGATTGCCCAGGCCTACCAGTTACACCCTCAGAACAAATTGAAGAAACTCATAAAGCATATGAAGCAGGCGCTTCATTGGCGCATATTCATGTACGCAACCTCGATGAGACACCAAGCTCAGATCCAGCGCTCTATGCGCTCGTACAAGAAGGAATAAAAAAACATTGTCCTGGCATGATCATTCAATTTTCAACTGGTGGCCGCGGTAGAGACCAGTCAGCTCGCGGCGGCATGCTCTTTCATCGCCCTGATATGGCTTCGCTTGCAACGGGATCAGTCAATTTTCCGAACGGCATTTACGAGAACCCTCCTGAATTTGTTGATGGATTAGCAAGCGAAATGCTTAAGAACGACATCAAAGCAGAAATTGAAATATTTGACCTAGCCATGCTCTATAACGCTGCAAACTTGATCGAACGAGGTCTCTTGAAAGCTCCTGCCCATGTACAGTTTGTGATGGGCATCCCAAATGCCATGCCGGCAAGACGCTCAGTTCTCGAATTCTTGATCTCCGAATTAAAAGCAGTCATGCCAGACGCTACTTGGTGCGCAGCTGGAGTAGCGCGCTACCAACTGCCAGTGAATGAGTGGACTCTTGAGTTAGGGGGGCATGTGAGAACAGGGCTTGAAGACAATACTCGCTTTGATAAAACACGGGCCGCAAAAGACAATGCTGAGCTAGTTGCACGTCTGGCAGACATGGCACCAGCCTATAACCGAACAGTGGCTACCCCAACACAAGCCCGGGAAATTCTGGGTTTAAGAAAGCTTTAATTAGCATGCAAAATACATCTTTTGATTACATCATAGTTGGGGGCGGATCCTCTGGCTGCGTCTTAGCTAACCGACTCTCGGAAGATCCTCTAAATTCAGTTTGCTTGATTGAAGCAGGCCCCAAAGATAGGTCGCCTTGGATTCACTTGCCTATTGGTTATGCAAAGACAATGTGGGATCCTAAACTCAATTGGAAATTTCAAACTGAGCCTGATCCGGGCGTCAATAATCGCCAAATCTATTGGCCTAGAGGTAAGACGCTAGGTGGCTCAAGTTCAATCAATGGCTTAATTTTTATTCGCGGACAAAAGGAAGATTACGACACCTGGCGTGATCTCGGTAATCCTGGCTGGGGCTGGGATGATGTCTTGCCCTACTTCAAAAAAGCCGAAGGTAATGATCGTTTAGGCGAGCCACTCCATTCTCAAAATGGGCCTTTAAAAGCGTCATCCATCCCTAAGAAGCATCCATTAGTTGAAGCATTCAAAAAGACGGCAAACACTCTAGGTGTCCCCGACACAGACGATTTCAACAATTTGACACAGGAAGGGGTTGGCTACTATCAACTCACTACTCATAAAGGATTTCGTTGCAGCACCGCAGTAGCTTATTTAAAGCCTGCTAAGCAACGTAAGAATTTAGTGGTCTTAACAGACAGTCAGGTTGGTAGGGTAATTTTCGAAAATAAAAAAGCAGTGGGCGTTGAGATCATTCGCCGTGGTGTAAAGAGCATAGTGCGCGCAAATCAGGAAGTGATCCTTTGTGCAGGCTCAATTCAAAGCCCGCAGATTCTGCAACTATCGGGAGTCGGACCTACCCAACTTCTTCAAGAGTTTAATATTCCAGTAGTGCACGATCTGCCAGGAGTTGGAGAGAATCTTCAAGACCACCTTCAACATCGCTTAATTTATGAATTAAACCAACCTATCTCTACCAATGATCAACTCTCCTCTTGGTTTGGGCAATTCAAGATGGGAATGGACTGGCTATTTTTCCGGGGAGGCCCACTCTCGATCGGCATCAATCAAGGCGGTCTATTTACACGCGTTATGAAAGACTCTAAAACTCCAGACATCCAGTTCCATCTAGCAACGCTCTCTGCAGAGATGGCCGGTGGAAAAGTGCACCCATTTTCTGGATTCACAATGTCGGTATGTCAATTACGGCCAGAGTCTCGAGGCTACGTACGTATTCAATCTTCGGACCCACTCGCACCTCCAAAGATGTATGCAAACTATATGTCGACTGCCTATGACCGGGAAATTAGTATTGCTGCCGTTAAATATGCCAGAAAAATTGCACAGACCGAACCACTGCGATCCCTCATTGTGCGAGAAGTAAAACCCAACAACCCACAATCAGATGAAGAAATACTCGAGTTCTGCCGCAATAATGGAGCGACTATCTTTCATCCTACTGGCACCTGCAAAATGGGTAGAGATGATGATCCCATGGCAGTGTTAGATTCTTCACTTAGGGTTCGTGGCGTAGACGGCCTTAGAGTAGTTGATTGCTCTGCAATGCCAACCCTGCCATCAGGCAATACTAACTGGCCCGCTGTGATGCTTGCAGAAAAAGCTGCCGATTTAATATTAGGACGAATATAACCTTCATGAGCTGGCAACTTCCTTTTAGTAAATGGCTTCCTGAATATCAAAACCCAGGAACAATCCGATCAGATATTTTTGCCGGACTGACCGGTGCAATTGTAGTGATGCCGCAAGGAATTGCTTTTGCATTATTAGCGGGTATGCCACCACAATATGGTTTGTATGCGGCGATGATTCCTTGTTTGATCGCTGCATTGTTTGGCTCCAGTCGCTTAATGGTCACTGGCCCTGCTAATGCTATTTCGCTAAGCACGATGGCTTTAATTGCCCCTCTAGCGCTACCAGAGTCAAATATCTATATTGGCTATGTCCTCACACTCAGTTTCTTAGTGGGAATTCTGCAACTTTTATTAGGTATTAGCAAAGCTGGTAAATGGGTTGAAAAAGTCCCCCACTCCGTCATTGTTGGCTTCACTGCCGGCGCAGCAATTCTCATTATTAATAGTCAACTTGGAACTCTGCTTGGTATCAGTATCCCAAGGGGGAAAGGGGTTATAGAAACTATTGGTACTGTTGCGTCAGCGCTGCTAAGTAATCAATGGCAGCTTTCCGCCCCAGTGCTAGTACTTTTCACATTAATTGCTATTCGACTCTGGAGACGTCTCAATCGCTTTGTACCCTCTATGCTGGTCGCTGTTATTTTGGGGAGTATTGCAGCGGCTTTACTAGAAGCTTTTTTACCTAGTATTGGGATCTTCAAAAGGGTTCAAGAAATACCGGTAGCCTTCCCACCAATTTCTAGCCCAGATTTAAGTGGTGACACCTTGCAAAAATTATTCAGTGCGGCTCTGATCATGACTCTATTGGCATCGACTGAAGCAATGGCGATTGCTCGTGCTATTGCATTAAAAACAAAAGACCAGTTCAATGCTAACCAAGAATTTATTGGTCAAGGTTTAGCAAATATATGCGGCTCATTTTTCTCTGCCTATCCTGCTAGCGGCTCCTTTAATCGCACTGGGGTAAACCTGGCCTCTGGTGCAAAAACGCCTCTTTCCGCAATTTGTGCTGCAGTATTTTTATTGATATTGCTGGCGTTTGTTTCACCATTAGCTAAACATATTCCCTATGTCGTCATTGCCTCACTATTACTAGTAGTTGCCTGGCATCTAATTGATGTAAAACAAATTCGCCATGAGATACGCATGGGAGCACGAGAATGGATTCCCATGTTAGTTACCGGAGTAGCTACCATCACTATTCCATTGGAATGGGCAATTCTTGGAGGAATACTGACTTCAGTAATCGTTGGCCGCTTCTTAAAGAAGCATTAATGAGGCACGTGTAAATCTAAGAGTTTTAAGCGTTGCACTTTTCCCGAAGGCCCTCTAGGCAAATCTTCCATGAAAAGAATGCGTTTAGGTGTTCTAAATTTTCCAAGCTCTTTGACGCAAAAATGGCGCATCTCCTCTTCAGAACAACTAGCGCCAGGCTTTAAAACAATACAGACCATAATTTCTTGCCCATAGTTGCTATCAGGAATGCCTACTGCTGCCGCATCTAATACTGCTGGATGCTTCAAGACCGCCTCATCAATTTCTCGGGGGGCAATATTTTCTCCGCCCTTAATAATGAGCTCTTTGAGGCGCCCCGTGATGAAATAAAACCCATCATCATCACGCATACCGAGGTCGCCAGTCTTTAACCAGCCTTCATTATCAAAAGCCTTCGCAGTTTCAGCCTCCGCTTTGTAATAAGCACTTAAAACATTACCGCCACGCAAGCAAATTTCTCCAACAGCGTTATTACCAAGAACCTTACCCTCTGGATCGATGACTTTAGCCTCAACCCCGCATGGTAAGCCAGGGCTTCCATAGCGTCTGCTTTCATCATGTGGGTTGCAAAACACCATGGAGGCAGATTCAGTCATGCCCATGCCTTCAATGACAGTAATACCGAACAAAGCTTCAAATTCACGATGGTGTTCAGGGGGTAGAGGAGCAGATGCAGATCGACCAAAACGGATTCGCTTCAAATTGTCACGGCTGGGAAGAGCGCCGCCACTCTTGGCAGCATTAATTAAATACGCAATGATGGTAGGCACCATATTAATCCAGGTGCATTGATACTGAATGGCCAAACTCCACCAATTCGAGACTGAGAAAGCATGAGGAGCAACAACAGATCCGCCAGAGACAAATGGAGTGATTGTTGAAATCACCTGTCCATTAATGTGATAAATCGGTAATGAGCTCAGCACAATATCTGCTTGTGTTAATGCATGCCATGCTGCCATCGAGCGAGCAGCATGCATTAAATTGGCATGGGTTAGTAAAACCCCTTTAGGGGTTCCAGTTGTGCCAGAGGTATACATCAGAAGCGCTGGTTGACTAGACTCTACCGCCGGCAGAGATCCTGCAACACATTTCATAAATGGGCCTTCAGTTGCATCAGAATCAAGCTCAACGAGTAGAAATTTTCTTTTGGTCTTTTCTAACGCTGCAAATAGACTCTGTTTCTTATCTGGAGAATAGAACAAAACTTCAATATCACTGTGATCTAAGACCCATGCCAACTGATCTGTCGGAGCGAGCAAATTTAAGGGGGTTATAACGCGACCGCAGGACATGGTTGCCAAAAAAATCGTGCTAGTTTGACGACCGTTTTGCATATACAAACCAACATGACCATGAGCAGTAATTTTTTGCTCTTCTAACCAGGTCGAAAAATGATGCGCCTCTTGAGAAAGTTGACCGTAACTGAGGGTGGCCCCAGTTTCAGGAGCGTATAAAAAAACCTTATCCGCTTGCTCTACTGACCAATACAAAAGGACTTCGCCCAAACTTTGGCATGATGACGTCACTTTAAAGCTCAAGCCTGAGGAAAACGTGCGAAGTAATCTTTTAGGAGATCTTCGACCTTAGGTACTCGCTCTGGAATGGGTCGAACCACTCTGGTTATATTCATGTAGTGGCGGTAGTTCATATTATCTGAGAAATTATTTTTTCCCCAAGTACCGCAACCCATGGATAGTGAAAACGGTAGTCCATTTTCAAAACTGCCGCCGGTAGCAATGGTATGCGCTTGATTCACAATCACTCTAGCCACTTTTAAATTCTCAGCTAGAGTTGCAGCGCGCTTTTCCATAACATCGCCACTTAAAGCGGTATGCAGGCCAACTGAATGTCCGTTTCCTTGGTAGTTATACACATGAGTTACCAAGTCTTGAGCAGCCTTGAAATCAGCGGCTTTCCAAACCGTGAGAACGGGGCTTAATTTCTCACCTGAGAATGGAGCACATGATCCAAAGCCATCTTCCTCTACCATCAAAAATTTGGCTTTTTTTGCATTGGGATTTTGTAATTGCGCACGCTCTGCAATCACAGAAGGATATTGGGCCGTCAAAGTTGAAGTGAGCTTGCCACCTTCAAACATAACTTCCTCAAGACGTTTTTTATCAGCCGCATCTAATAAAACGCCACCGGCCTGCTCAAGAGCTTTAATAGCTTGCGCATACACATCCGCGCAAATGACCACGCCATTTTCACTAGAACAGCTTGTCGCATTATCAAACGTTTTGGATTGGGTAATTTTCGCTGCCGCGCCAAGCAAATCAGCATATTCATCAATAATAGCGAGGGCATTACCTGCACCTACGCCAAAGGCAGGTGTACCACAGGTATAGGCAGCCCGTATATTGGCTTGTGAGCCAGTCGCTACAACTAAGTCCGCTACACGCATGAGTTCATTAGTGGAATCTTTAGTAATCGGAAATGGCAACATCTGCACTAAATCGCGCGGTGCATTTACCAAATCTAATTGTTGATGGACGAACTCCAGCAAACGCGCACAAGTGGAATATCCTTTGGGAGATGGCGCAACCACCACAGCATTACGACACTTCAGTGCATTCAGAATTTTATTAATTGGTGTTGCGCCTGGATTGGTTGAGGGTGTGATAGCAGCGACAACCCCTACTGGACGAGCGTACTCAGTAAGCCCAGTCTTCAAATCTTCAGAGATGACGCCCACCGTCTTAGCGGTACTTAAATCACGAACAAGTCCAAGTGTTTTTCTAAAATTTTTCTTAAACTTATCAGCAACATCGCCAAGCCCAGTATCTTTAACCGCAAGCTCAGCTAACTCCTGGTTTCGCTTTGGCTCTAGGATGGCCCAAGCCACTGCCTCTACTACTAAGTTGACTTGGGCTTGCGTATATTGCTCATATTTATGTTGAGCTACGCGACCGCGCTCAACAATACTTTCAACTGGTGTCATGTCTTTGATTTAATTAATTGATGAATTTAAAATACTTGTTAGAAAATTATTCAGCTTTAATACCTGATTCCTTGGTTACTTTTTTCCACTTCACTAGCTCTGCTTTCACAATCGCACCTAGTTGAGCGGGCGTACTACCAACCGCTTCAGCACCCTGGCCAATCAATTTCTCTTTCACAGCAGGTTCAGCCAATACCTTTACGGTTGCCTTATAGAGCGTATCAACGATAGTCTGAGGTGTGCCAACAGGTACAAACATGGCATACCAAGAATCCACTTCATAATCTTTGAAACCTAGCTCAGCCATTGTGGGTACGTCAGGGAAAACTGGTGAACGCTTCACAGTCGAAACTGCTAAAGCACGTAATTTGCCGGCCTTTACATAGTTTGCAGCAGCGGGGATGGAGACCCATAACAAGGGGACTTGACCAGCAATCACATCCGTAATGGCTGGACCCCCTCCGCGGTAAGGGATATGCATCATCGTGATGCCTGCAGAGCTAGCCATCATGGCACCGGCTAAGTGGCCTGGTGATCCATTACCCACAGAAGCGTAGGAAACTGCATCCGGTTTGGCTTTCGCCATTTGAACTACTTCTTTTACAGTCTTTGCTGGAAATTCAGGATTCGCAACCAATATCTGCGGTAATGAGGCCACCAATGACACTGGCAAAAAATCTTTTTCCGTATCGAAAGCCAGTTTTGGATAGATTGCGGGATTAATAGTATGGGAAGAAAGTGTAAATAAAACTGTATAACCATCAGCAGGCGATTTTGCAACAATGTCTGTACCAATAGATCCTCCTGCCCCGCCGCGATTATCAATAATAATTTGCTGGCCTAAGGCCTGACCCAATGGCTCCTGCATGATGCGTGCTATGACATCCGTTCCACCCCCGGGTGGGTAAGGAACAACAAATTTAAGCGGCTTTGTTGGCCATGATTGGGCACCTGCTAATTGAGCAAAACCAAGTATGCTCACGGCTAAAGTTAGTATGGTGACCAACGGATTACTTTTACGCATGCCTCATCTCCTGTTTTAAGTACAGACCATAGGCTTATATTAGCCCTTATTGGGAACTCTAGTTACGATAACTAATCTTACTAAACGGAACAAGTTGTTTCGTATAAGTAAAAATACTAACATTTTTCCTGGATATTGCAACTATGTTCTATTAGAATGAACAAAATGACACAATTCTTGGGATTAGCCACTTATGCTCGAAATTGACAATACCGAACCGCTAGATATCACTAAAAAAGATACCGCTAACGAAAATTCCTCAATGCTTAAAGGCATAGTCATATTAGAGGCTTTAGCAGCCTTACAGCAGCCCGCAACCTTAGCCCAGTTGATGCAAATTACAGGAATGCCAAAAGCATCTCTGCATCGCACCTTAGCAATTTTTGAAGAAGCAGGACTGGTAGCCCGAGAACCCGGTGGTCGCACCTATGCTCCTGGTGATCGCTTGTCTAGCTTGGCAATGTCCACTTTGACACATGACACTGTTTCCGCCATTCGTCACAGCATCTTAAGAAAATTGGTTGCTGATCTAGGGGAGACTTGTAATTTGGCTGTTCTGAAACGTGGTGAGTTATTTTATTTAGATCGCGTTGAAGCGAATTGGGCTTTACGCCTACATCTCCCACCGGGCACTGTACTACCTCCTCATTGCAGTGCCAGTGGCAAGCTATTACTTGCGTTCAAAGCACCTGAGGAGCGCGCCAAGCTTTTGGAAAACTTACCGCTCGAAAAATTTACCCATAGAACAATTACTGATCGGGATCTACTCGAGTCTGAGCTTGAGCGCATCGTCAGTACTGGGTATGCCATTGACAATGAAGAATATGTTCTTGGCGTCTCATGCGTTGCAGTGCCCGTGCGAGATGCGATGGGTGACGTAGTGGCGGCCATCGCAGTACATGCAGCGACTGCACGACTCCCCTTAAATCAAGCCATGGAACATATTCCAAAGCTCAAAGAAGCTTCTGCACGCATTTCTCAAACCTTGTCCTAATTCCATCTGATAACGGTAAACCACTAAGTCAAACCTCATGGATAAATATCCGTTATTAGAAAAAATGATTGAGGAGGCTAAAAGTGATCTCCCTCTTGGAGTAGTTTATCCACTAAGCGCACCTGCTCTAGAGACCGTCTTTGAGCTAATCAAAAGAAAGCTCTGTACACCAATATTAATTGGCCCTAAAAAAGAAATTATCGAGCTTTCCCTAGCCGAAGAGCTTTCCTTAGAAGGCATTCAGATAGTAGATACACCCAAAGATCCCATCCTCGCCACCAAGAAAGCGGTAGAAATGGTGAAAGAGGGCAAGCTAGCAGTTCTGATGAAGGGATCATTACACACTGAAGATCTAATGGGTCCTATAGTGCATCGCGATGGCCTTCGTACAGACAAAAGAATGAGTCACTTGTTCCTATTTGAGCTGGCGCGATATCACAAGCTACTCGGCGTAACAGATGCTGTGGTGAATATTGCCCCAGATGCCAAACTCAAAAGAGAGATTCTGGCAAACAGCCTGAATGCCCTTAAAAAACTAGGTATCAGCAACACTAAAGTTGCCATCATTGCAGCTACTGAAGTCATCAATCCTGCAATGCAATCGACTGTTGATGCTAAAGAAATTGTTGATGAGCATATAGCTGATCCTATTTTTCCAGATACCATCATTGAAGGACCGTTTGGCTTTGATAATGCGATCTCAGCACAGTCTGCAAGGATTAAAGGGATCTATTCAAAAGTGGCAGGCGACCCAGATTTACTATTAATGCCCGATCTACAGGTGGGTAATATTCTGTATAAATCGTTCGTTTATATGGCTGGCGCTGAATGTGCCGGTACGATCTTGGGAGCTCAGGTTCCTATTACGCTTACATCTAGATCCGACTCCGTATTTTCAAGAGTAGCTTCGACTGCGATGGCTATCTTGCTCGCTAAATAACCTCAATAAAAGAATAAGTCTATGTTTAAATTATTTTCAAAAGATCCCGTGCATGACCCTCTTAAGAAACAGGGATCAGTAACGGAGATTAAGAAAACGACTTGCTACATGTGTGCATGCCGATGCGGTATTCGTGCGCATCTGCGGGATGGCGAGCTTGTTTATATTGATGGCAATCCTGATCATCCCCTAAACCAAGGCGTTATTTGCGCTAAAGGGTCTGCGGGAATCATGAAGCAAAAATCCCCTGCTCGTATTACTCAACCCCTATTGAGAAAGGTTGGCAGTAATCGTGGCGATGGTGAATTTGAGCCGATTAGTTGGGATAAAGCCTTTGAAATTCTGACAGAACGATTAGCCAAGATACGCGCAACTGATCCAAAGAAATTTGCCCTCTTTACCGGCCGCGATCAGATGCAGGCATTAACGGGTTTATTTGCTAGGCAATTTGGCACCCCAAACTATGCGGCTCATGGTGGGTTTTGTTCTGTAAATATGGCTGCTGGGATGATCTATACCATTGGCGGAAGCTTTTGGGAATTTGGTGGCCCTGATTTAGATCAGGCAAAACTGTTTGTGATGATTGGTACTGCCGAAGATCATCACAGCAATCCAATGAAAATTGCTTTATCGAAATTTAAGCGTGCGGGTGGTCGCTTCATTTCAATCAACCCAGTCCGTACCGGCTATTCCGCTATTGCCGATGAGTGGATTCCAATTAAACCAGGGACGGATGGTGCACTTTTCATGGCCCTGATGCATGAACTGATTCGCCTTGAAAAATATGATGCACCTTTTTTAAAGCGTTACAGTAACTCAGCGCAATTAGTTTGTATGGATTCTGGGCCAGAAGAAGGACTATTCTTATATGACCCAGAGTCCGATCCAATCAACCTCGATTTACCCCATAATAAATATATTTGGGATGAAATCTCGCAAAGTGCAAAGCCTTGCTTCGCCCAAGGAATATCCCCTGCTCTTTCGGGTGAATATGTGATGGGTGCAGGCCCCCACCAAGGCAAAAAGGTGGTGCCATCATTCGAGCTGCTCAAGCGCCAAGTTCGCGAGACCACTCCCGAGTGGGCAGCAGCCATCACGAGTATCCCAGCTGAGCGAATTCGTCAGCTCGCCTTAGAGATGGCAGATACGGCATTTGGCCAGGAATTTAAATTGCCAATTCAATGGACTGATTCGTGGGGCGAAAAACATGACTCTGTTACCGGTAGACCAGTAGCTTTCCATGCAATGCGCGGTTTATCCGCTCATTCAAATGGATTTCAAACTACTCGTGGCTTAGCAGTGTTGATGTCTTTATTAGGAACGATTGATCGCCCAGGAGGCTTTAGACATAAAGCACCTTATCCACGACAGGTTCCACCCAATGCAAAGCCGCCCTCCTCTGAGAATGACATTAAGCCCAATACACCACTGGCTAAACCTCCATTAGGTTGGCCGACACAACCAGAAGATTTGGCATTAGATTCTGACGGAAAGCCTTTGCGGATTGATAAAGCTTATTCATGGGAGCACCCTTTAGCAGCCCATGGACTGATGCACAACGTGATTACCAACGCAGTAAAAGGGGATCCCTACTCCATTGATACCCTCATGATTTTCATGGCCAACATGTCATGGAATTCCACGATGAATACCATGGAAGTGCGTGAGCATTTGAATGCTAAAAATGCTGATGGCGAATTTAAAATTCCATTCTTAGTCGTATGCGATGCCTTTCAATCTGAAATGGTGGACTTTGCTGATCTCGTCTTACCAGACACTACTTATCTAGAGCGGCACGATGTGATGAGCATGCTGGATCGCCCTATTTCTGAATTTGATGGGCCTGTTGACTCCGTTCGTATTCCAGTTCTCGAGCCTTTAGGTGAATGCAAACCATTCCAGGAAGTTCTCATTGAGCTAGCTTCGCGTTTGAAGTTTCCAGCCTTCACCACCCCAGAAGGGGAAAGAAAGTTTAAAGATTATCCCGACTTTATTACTCGCTTCCAGACCACCCCTGACTCAGGCATTGGCTTCTTAAGTGGGTGGCGTGGTAAAGATGGTGATAAAGCACTGCGCGGTGAACCTAACCCTAATCAGTGGCAGAAATATGCTGAAAACAATTGTGTACATCAATACCACATGCCACCCGAGCATCAATACATGCGTAACTGGAACAAAGGGTATTTAGATTTCTCTAAAGAGAATGCCTTAAGACAGAAAAATGATCCGATCATGATCGCGATCTACTCAGATATATTGCAACGCTTTAGATTGGCTGCAACCGGTAAACGTCCTGGCGCTCAACCACCAGAACATTTAAAGGCGCGCATTTACAAATACTTTGATCCATTGCCTTTTTGGTATCCACCGCTCGAAGATGAGGTAACTGACCTGACTAAATTTACCCTGAATGCAATTACTCAGCGGCCAATGGCCATGTACCACTCATGGGACTCACAAAACGCCTGGTTAAGACAAATACATAGTCACAACTATTTATACGTCAATACTGCAACCGCACTCAAAAGTGGAATTGCAGATGGCGCCTGGATGTGGATTGAGTCGCAGTGGGGCAAAGTCAAATGCATGGCACGCCATTCAGAAGCCGTTGATCCAGGAACAGTCTGGACCTGGAACGCTATTGGCAAAGCAGAATCTGCCTGGAGTTTAACTAGCGATGCCGATGAATCCAAAAAAGGGTTTCTGCTAAACCACCTTATCTCAGAGGAGCTTCCCTTAGGAGGTTTTACTGTGAGCAATTCTGATCCGATTACTGGCCAAGCAGGCTGGTATGACGTTAGGGTAAGACTAGCACCAGCAGATGAGAACGAACCTGAAGAAACTTGGCCACAAGTAAAGGCATTTGAAGTTCCAGGAATGGCCCTCAAAAAATCGGGGGAGACAAAGTGAGTAAAAAAAATAAACAACTAGCTCTCGTGATTGATCTTAATGTTTGCGTGGGATGCCATGCTTGTGTAACTTCATGCAAAGAGTGGAATACCTCTGGGTCGGCAGGGCCTCTTACCGACCTCAATGCCTATGGCGCAAATCCAAGCGGCACTTTTTTTAATCGAGTGCAAACCTTTGAAGCTGGAACTTTCCCGAATACTCAGACAGTTCACTTTCCTAAATCGTGTTTACATTGCGAAGAGCCACCTTGTGTGCCAGTCTGCCCAACGGGGGCTAGTTATAAGCGCAAAGAAGATGGCATTGTGCTGGTGGATTATGATAAATGCATCGGTTGCAGTTACTGCTCCTGGGCCTGTCCTTACGGCGCTCGAGAGCTAGATCAAGAGCGTCAGGTGATGACAAAGTGCACGCTATGTGTAGATCGAATTTATAGCGAGACATTGCCCGAATCAGAGAAAAAACCTGCCTGTGTTCTCGCCTGCCCAACTAGCGCACGCATCTTTGGAGATGTTCATGATCCAGAATCTGCCGCCAGCAAAGCAATAGCGGAGCGCTCAGGATACGCGCTCATGCCCGAATGGGAAACTCAGCCCGCCAATCACTACTTACCGCGCTCTATTATGGAAACTATTGATGCAGCAAGGAAAGACAAATAATGCGCCCACAATTTTCAATTATTTTCTTCACTACCTTGGCTGGAATGGCTCAGGGTCTACTATTTTTCCTGGCACTATCAAATCTATATAGCCAAGCTACACCCAATGCATTCCTCACCAATCTTGCTCTGCCGGTTGCTTTGGTACTGTTGGCCTTAAGCTTGGCAGCCTCATTCTTTCACCTAGGTCACCCAGAGCGAGCTTGGCGAGCAGCCATGATGTGGAGGACCTCTTGGCTATCCAGAGAGGTTATTGCTTTACCGGCACTCATGGCAGTAACGGCGGCAATTTACTTCTATGCAGGCGTTAACGATGTGCCTCAATGGTTATGGCTTGCCCTTCTTTTTACTACGTTAGCACTTTGGGTCTGCACCGCAAAGATCTATCAGTGCATTCGCTTTATCCAAGAATGGTCACATCCCTCCACTCTAACCAACTTCATTCTTTTGGGCTTGACCTCGGGTTTGATTCTGCTAGAGCTACTCATTGCTTTATGGGGTGATTCTGCGGCACAAATAATTGATACGCCATTATCTATAGTGGCTTTCTTGCTGCTCTTTCTTTCATTTAATTTGAAACTCTGGATCTGGAGGCGCAATCGAGATCTAAAACCAAAATCAAATCTCTCTACTGCGACTGGAATTAAGGGTAGTAACATTCGTCAGACTTCAATGGGTCTAATGGGTGGTAGTTTTAATACCCGCGAATTCTTTCATCATCAAACTGATCGAGTCATTACTAATTTGCGCAAAATTATTTTGCTTTGTGCTTACATCATCCCAATGATCTTGATGGCATATACCATTACCACGCCTAGCATCTTGATGATTGCTCTAGCATTACTAATAAACTACCTCGGCTTACTTGCTGAAAGATGGATGTTCTTTGCTGAAGCGAACCATCCGCAAAATTTGTATTACCAAAGAGTCTCATAAGAACGCCTTGATATCCATGGATCATTTCGCCGAACAGTTGATTCACGGCAGAAGTCATATATCCCCCAAAAGACTGGGCGAGCCTGGCCCTAGTGCGGCACAAAAAGAAACTATTCTCTTAGCTGCAAATGCAGCCCCAGACCATGGCAGAATGGTTCCTTGGCGTTTTATTGAAATACAACAAGAGAGTCGCAATGCTTTAGGAGAGGTCTTTTATCAGTGCTTACTCGATCGCGATCCAAACGCAACTCCAATACAGTTACAAGAAGCGCGAGAAAAAGCCTTGCGTGGCCCCCTACTTCTCTTAGCCATCGTCAACTATGCTGATGACACTAATGAGATTAGCAAAGAAGAAAAGTTAGTCTCCCTAGGGTGTGCAGTTCAGAACGTCCTGCTAAGCGCTTATGCTCTTGGCTTTGGTTCTGGGCTATCCAGCGGCAAAGCCTTGCAAAGTCCACGACTCAGAAGTCTTTTTCATCTTACAGATCATGAAGACCCGATTTGCTTTATTACTATTGGGATGGTCACAAAAAATAAGCCAGGTCGGAAGAGGCCTGGCTTATCTGAATACCACTCCATCTTTTGATGATTATTCACCCGTAAAATGGGGCTTTCTTTTTTCAATAAAGGCGTTCATACCCTCTTTTTGATCTCGGGAAGAAAATAATATCTCAAATGCTTTTCGTTCAAGCATTAATCCTGTATCCAGCGACACATCTGCGCCGGCTAGAACCACTTCTTTAATCTGCATAATTGCCAATGGTGGCATTTGAGCAATTTTTTCAGCCAAATTCAATGCCGAACTCAGTACCTCGGTATCTGGCACTACTTCGCTGATAAGGCCCATAGAAAGGGCCTCAGGCGCCCGAATCACTTCTCCTGTCATTAGCATCTTCATGGCTCGGTACTTCCCTATTGCCCTCACCAATCTTTGGGTCGCTCCACCCCCAGGCATTACGCCAACATTCACCTCGGTCTGACCAAACTTTGCTGATTCACCCGCCACGATGATGTCCGCATTGAGTGCAAGTTCACAACCGCCACCAAGAGCGACACCATTGACAGCGGCGATTATTGGCTTGGAACAGCCTGAAATCGTTTTCCAAAAATAGAGTACCCGTCGTTGCATCATTTCTATGGAAGTAGAATCTACAATTTCTTTTAAATCCGCTCCAGCAGCGAATACCTCAGCGTTGCCGGTAATCACAATACATCTGATTGCTGGCTCGTTATTTAGCTCCAAAAAATATTGAGAAAGCAAAGCCCTCAGTTCCGTATTCAAGGCATTTTTTGCCTCAGGCCGATTTAATCGAATAAGTGCAATATGCTTGGAAGGTCTTTCAAGTAAAACTACGGCCATATCAACCTCATCTAAAGTAAAAAACCATTAAAAACTTGCAATCAAATCAATTTAATTTGTCGATAATATTGAGTCTTTTACCTAAATTTAAGTAGGTTTCATATTGCGTTTTCGCAAATTCAGTAGCCTCTTTTGGCCCCTTGATATAAGGAATAGATCCAATCCTTTCAGTGGCATTACGCCATCCAGGATTCTTATCAAGTTCTAATAAATTCTGTACTAATTTATCTAAAACTGGCTTTGGAAGTCCGATTGGCGCATAAATTCCACTCCAACCAATAATTTGACCCATATCAGCAACCCCCAACTCAGTAGCTGTTGGAACATCTGGTAATTCTTTATAACGATTGGGGGTGGTAACCAATAGGGCTCTTAGTTGCCCATCTTTAATCAGGCTCAGCATTGTTCCAATACTGCCGCAGGAAAAATCAATCTGCCCAGCAAGTAACGCACTTGTTGCCTCTCCTGTACCTTTGTACGGAATTTGCTGCGGGACCTTATCACCCAGATTCAGCAGAGTAAATAACAGACGAGGCCCCATATCATTGGTAGTTGCTACCCCGGCAGTCCCATAATTTAACTTGGTCCCCCTCGTTTTCAATGCATTGGAAAGATCCTCAAAATTCTTAAATGGAGAATCCTTTCTAACTGCGCAGCCATACGGGTTCAATTCAAGTATCCCAACAATGGTGAAATCATCCCATTTGTATTTAGTATTTTCTGGAGCTAGAGCAGGCAGAATCGATTGGGACCCGGGCCTTGCAAGTAACAATGTGTATCCATCCGGGGCTGCACGACGAACAAATTCTGAGCCAATAATTCCACTACCCCCCGGCTTATTCACTACAACAATAGCCTGTCCAAGGGACACTTGTGCATAAGCTGCATATGCACGCGCGGCAAGATCAGAATCGCCGCCAGCACTATAAGGCGCAATCAGATTGATGGGCTTATTGGGATATATTTCTTGTCCCCATGAGTTGCTAATAGCAAAAAAAATGAATGCGATAGCACTTGAAAATTTAATCTGATAGTTCATTCGAATGTCTCCTGTTATATCGATTGCAAACTTCACATCATCATAAGAATTAATATTTTTTAATCTACTACCATCACACAGTCCACTGCTAAGAGGCTATCTTCACCTATTAAAATAGGATTTAAATCTAATTCTATAAGTCGACTAGATGCGCTATCAGCGAAGTATGACACCTTCGAAATCAATTTTGCTAAAGCAAATTTATCGATTGGCGCAGAGCCTCTCACACCATCAAATAAAGCCTTCATTCGCAGCTCATTCAACATTTGCATGGCAATAGCTTCACTAAATGGCGCTTGACGCCAAGCAACATCTTTTAAAACCTCAATCAGAATTCCGCCAAAACCTACCATTACCATCATTCCAAAAGTGGCATCACGCTTCACACCAATTACCAACTCCGCATCTCCTTTTGACATTTGTTGAACGATGACTCCTGATAAATCTGCTTTAGGGGCATATGCTGCAGCACTTTTCATGATTGATCTAAATGCATTTCGAATGGAAACTTCGTCATTCAAATTCAAATGAACCCCTTTTGCCTCAGTCTTATGGGTGATATCCTGTGACTCAATCTTTAGAACTACTGGTCCTGCAGTCATCCTCCATGCCTCAACTGCTTGATCTTCGGAAGTGGCTAACGTCACTTTAGCCATAGGTATGCCTTCCCCAGCAAGTAATTGGAATGCAGTCATCGTCGGCACTACGCCGTGCAAACCAGTTACTGAAGATAGGACATCCACAGAATTGATCTTCGGTAGTGATGCCCCCTGGTCTTGCAATAACTCACGGCGGGTTTGTGTATGCCACACCAGCGCAGAAACGGCATCAACTACAGGCTCTGCCCCACGTAGAACAGCAATACCATTTTTATGTAAGCCTGCAATAGCAGCTTCAGGGGCAGCAACCCAGCAAACTACAAATGGTTTAACGTTATTTTTTCGAATATCTGAAAAAAGATTAACAAGAAGATCGACGTGATTTGTCATGAGCTGTAGCCAAATAATGACGATGTCAATTTGGGGGTCAGCTAACATGACATTAATAGAGTCGCGCAGGATTGCAGGATTAGCTACAAATTGACCAGTGACATCCACTGGATTCTTAAAGGCACCAAACCCAGGAACAATATCCTTCAGTGCATCCTCGGATTCTGGTGTAAGTCTAGGCATGACCAGACCCAACTCTTCAGCTCGATCAGCCATCATGACCGCCGCTCCACCAGACTGAGTAATAATTCCAAGTCGATTTCCTGCGGGGGGTGACGTATACAACATCACCTCCAATATATCTAACATTTGCTCTTCGTTTCGGGCTCTAATGATTCCGTATTGCCTAGCGACCGCATCAAATAGGCCATCTTCAACTGCTAATGAACCAGTATGAGAAGCTGCAGCTAAAGCTCCCGCTCCAAGGCGCCCTACTTTTGTTAATACCAAAGGCTTATTGTGCTCAATAGCAGATTTAGCCAACTTTTTAAGAGCGAAACCATCCTTAATCCCCTCAAGATATCCTGCAACCACTTTAATGCGTGGATCTAATAAGATTTCTTGCATGATTTCAGAGAAGCCAAGATCTATTTCATTACCAGTATTTACAAAATAACCAAGTCCAATCTCGCGACGACGGGCTAGTGCTGCGATTGCTGTACCGAAGGCGCCTGAATGAGATACAAAACCAACGGGGCCAGAATGCGTATCTCCGTCAGCATACTGACTGAAGGTTGCATAAACGGACTCAAAGGCATTGATTAAGCCCAAACAATTAGGGCCACATATCCTGACTCCACTTTTGCGCGCAACTTCAAGCAACTCTTTTTCAAGCTCCTTACCATCTGGACCTATTTCACCAAAGCCTGAACTAAAGACAATTGCCGAGGGAACTCCTTTATTACCAAGCGCAACAATCGTCTCGCAAACCTGAGAGGCAGGTAAGGCAATAATTGCCATATCTGGAATAGCATCAATTTTATCCAGAGAGGGGTAACAAGTCAGCCCTGCAATTTCTGAATACTTTGGGTTGACCAGAAAAATTTTTCCTTGATACCCTTTTTCTAATAAAAATTTGAGCGGCCTTCCATTGATTTTGGTCAACTGTTCTGAAGCCCCCATAATGACAATGGATTGCGGCGAAAGCATGGCTTTAATTGCATGGGCAGTTTGAACTGGATTTGCAATACTATTCACTACTACTCCCTTCATGTATTAAAACGCGGATATGCCGGTCTGTGCTCTGCCCAATACAAGAGCATGAATATCATGGGTGCCCTCTAAGGTGTTCACTGTTTCCATATTCATTAAATGTCGTATGACGTGGTACTCATCAGAGATCCCGTTTCCACCATGAATATCTCTTGCTACTCGAGCTATGTCCAAGGCTTTACCAGCACAATTTCTTTTCAATAAAGACAGCATTTCTGGCGTTGCAAGACCCGAGTCGCGCAGCCTACTAACATGTAGGGTAGATATCAATCCCAGAGTGATTTCTGTCTGCATATCGGCCAGTTTTTTTTGAATCAACTGATTCGCTGCTAAGGGCTTGCCAAATTGAATTCGGTCAAGAGAGTATTGACGCGCAGCGTGCCAACAAAATTCGGCTGAGCCCATTGATCCCCAGCAAATTCCAAAGCGCGCATTATTTAAACAAGCAAAGGGGGCCTTTAATCCACGAGCATTAGGTAACAAGAATTCATCAGGAACAAATACATCATTCATAAAAATTTGACCTGTCGGGGATGCCCTTACCGAAAACTTGCCTTCAATTTTTGTCGTCTCCAGGCCACTCATCCCTCTTTCCAATATGAAACCTCGTATCACCTCTTCGTCATCCTTTGCCCAAATAATCATCAAATCGGCAATAGGTGCGTGAGTAATCCAAGTTTTTGTCCCATTCAGGATATAACCACCCGGGACTTTTTTTGCTCTAGTTCTCATTCCGCTTGGGTCGGAACCATGATCTGGCTCAGTTAGACCAAAACATCCAAGCAATTCGGCAGTTGCCATTTTTGGTAGGTATTTTTCGCGCTGGGCTTGGCTGCCAAATAAATAAATTGGCGTCATCGCTAAGGTCGTTTGCACACCCATTGCAGATCTGAACGACGTATCCACGCGCTCAAACTCCCTGGCAATTAATCCGTAAGCGACATAACCAATCCCGGCACAGCCAAAACCATCAATGGTTGCCCCTAGAAATCCCAACTCGCCCATCTCCCGCATAACTTCTATATCAAAAGTTTCATGCCGATTTGCCTCTAAAATTCTGGGCATTAACTTGTCAGTAGCGTACTCGCGAGCCGTATCCCGTATCAATCGCTCTTCACTCGTAAGAAGGCTATCAAAAATCAGTGGATCCTTCCAGTCAAACTGACCACCACTCATGCTCGCTTTCAGTAAGTGTTCTGCACTTGGCTCGGCATTAACGGCATCGGTTGAGTAAGTCATATTCATGCCCGCTCGATGACAACCGCAATACCTTGCCCCATCCCAATACACATCGATACCAAGGCATAGCGCCCTCCACTACGTTGCAATTGACGCGCAGCAGTCAGTAAAAGGCGAGGACCAGAGGCGCCCAATGGATGACCAATGGCAATTGCCCCACCATTCGGATTTACTCTTTTGTCCCACAAGTCCAAACCCAATCCTTTAATACAGGCTAGGGCTTGCGCAGAAAATGCTTCATTAATCTCAATGACATCCATATCCTTGAGGGTGAGTCCAGCCCTTTCCAATGCCTTGAGCGAAGCAGGTACCGGACCAATTCCCATAATGCGGGGTGGGACCCCAACTACCGCACTCGATAAAATTTTAGCGATCGGCTTAAGGCCAATGAGCCCTGCAGACTCTGCATTTCCCACTATTAAAGCGACTGCACCATCATTAATACTGGAAGAGCTTGCAGCGGTAGTCACTCCATTTGGATTCAAGGTCCTCATTGCAGCTAAACTTTCTAGGGTCGTATCTCCTCTAGGCTGCTCATCCCTAGAAATCTCGATTAATTCCCCTTTCTTTTTACCTGGCACTGAGACAGAATATATTTCATCAGCAAAATAACTATCTGCTAGAGCCTTCGCATATTTAGATTGGGATTCAGCGGCAAATTGGTCAACCTCTTGGCGGGATAACCCATATTCTGCCGCTAAATTGTCGGCAGTTTGTGGCATTGTGTCGTTGCCGAATTCTTTTTCAATCCGAGGATTTGGAAAGCGAGCACCAACAGCCGAATCAAATATCCGCATCTCACGGCTAAAAGCAGTTTCTGCCTTGGCCATTACAAATGGTCCACGGCTCATACTTTCAACGCCGCCAGTTAAAATAACATTACCCTCTCCAGCGGTAATAGCATGTGCCGCGGCAATTACTGCGCCCAAGCCGCTTCCACAGTTACGATTAATTACTGTGCCTCCCAACTCTATTGGTAAGCCTGCCAATAAACCTGCATGTCTAGAGACAGTCCTGCTGTCTTCTCCCGCTTGATTAGCGCAACCGATGATGACGTCATCAAAAATCTGCGCATCTACATTACTAGTCTTCAGAAGTTCGCGAAAAGTACCTGCAAGCAAGTCATCTGGCCGGATAGGTGCAAGCCCTCCACCCATCCTTCCAAATGGCGTGCGAATACCAGCATAAATTAGTGTATTTAACATTTATATTCCAATCATCTTTAATAATTAATCGCCTTCTAGCAGAGAAATGCCTAATGCAATCCGCCTTGCTAGCCATAGGTTAGGACGATATCGAGGATCTAAATGCTGTTGATAGATATTCTCCACAATTTTCCCAATACGTTTAACACCCAGAAAGTTTCCAAATTCAAGGGGGCCCTTGGGGTAGGCTAAGGCTAGCTTTACTGCCTTATCAATATCTTCGGGTGTGGCGGTACGGGCTTGAGCAAGAGCGGTTCCGAGATTCACAATCATCGCTAATATTCTTTGAGAAATAAAGCCTGGACTATCTTTAATAACAGTGACAGGTACCTGATCAAGTGAGAATATGGACCTTGCATTATTCAAGTAGCCATCAGTAGTAACGCAGGTCTTCATCAGAGTGCGTCGCTTGTCTAGACCCAATAGAGTATCAATCGCAACTGTTCTCGTTGGGTCCAATCCTTGTCGAGCAGCGCATCGAGAGGCATCCTCGCCCAATGGAGTAATGATGCACAATGCATCTGATGAAGGATTCTCTAATTTTTCAAAAGCAATATTGTTTTTTACAAGATAGTCGATGACAGTGCGAGATTCAGATGGCTCATCGTCGCTAACCCAAATAGGAAAATGTTTCTTTATTTCCACATCGACTGATTTATCTACTGAGGCTACTGGCTTACCGTCCTCATATCGATAAAAACCTTCTTGGGTTTTTCTTCCCAATAGACCTGCACGAAGCCTACTTTCCATCAGGGGTGATGGTCGATAGCGTGGCTCATTGTAAAACTGTGAATATATTGCCTCTGTTGCTGGATGATTTACATCCAGACCCACGAGATCAAGCAACTCAAATGGCCCCATCCTAAATCCTGCTGCCTCCCTCATTACTCCATCAATGTCGCTATAAGAGCAAACGCCTTCAGAGATTAAATTAATGGCTTCAAGGGTATACGCTCGACCAATTTGATTCACTAAAAACCCAGGGGTGTCTTTAACACGCACAACTACTTTTCCAATATCTTCCCCAACTTTTTCGAGCGTATTAATGGTAGATTCATTGGTCCTTAATCCATCAATCACTTCAACTAACTTCATCAGTGGGACTGGATTAAAAAAATGGAACCCAGCAACTCTTTCTGGAAATTTACAACGAGCGGCCAATGTGCTTATGGAGAGAGAAGATGTATTGCTAGCCAATATGCATTTTTCACTCACAATATCTTCCAAAGATACGAGAAGATTCCTCTTAATCTCTACATCCTCAATAATTGCCTCGATGACCAAACCTACATCCGAAATTTCGCTTAATGCATTCACAACCAATAATCGATCAATTGCAGCAAGTGCTTGACTCTCATCAAGTAAAGCTTTTTGGACTAAACGTTCGAGTTGCTTAGCGATTTCTTGTTTGGATTTTTCTGCAACGCCCTGACCAGCGTCATACAGTTTGACCTTGTAGTTTGCTGTGAGAAGTACCTGGGCAATTCCACGACCCATTGCCCCTGCCCCTAATACTGCAACCGAAATATCTCTGACCATCAACTACCCCTTTAGAGGAACTATTGACCTATCATAGGACTCATTGATACTATTTAAAAATCATATTTCTACATATCTACTATTTGTAATATCAATATCATTAAAATTAAATATCCTTTAAATATATGGACTTACGTAATATTGACCTGAATTTACTACTTCTATTTAGTCATATCTATAGAGAACGTAGTATTTCTCGGGCAGCCATCAAACTTAACCTATCTCAATCAGCGGTAAGCAACTCCTTGGCCAAGCTAAGAGAGCGTCTTCAGGACCCTCTCTTTACACGCACATCACGAGGAATGACGCCCACCTTACGAGCTAAACAACTTTCTGAACCCATTAATCAGGCGCTTGACCTCATTCAAAATAGCCTAAAAAATGAGGAAGATTTTGACTACAGCGTCTCTGATCGCACGTTCATTATTGCGGTGGAGGATTATGGTGAGGCCGTTATTTTGCCGCGCTTTATCGACTGGCTATCGATAGTTGCTCCTAATGTCCGCATACAAATACGTCCAGAACCTGGGATGACATTAAAAGAAGAGTTAGAAAAGGGCCAGGTGGATCTAGCCTTGGACTACTTCGTATTGGAAGGGAAAAAGTTTCACAATTACTGCGTGATGACCGAGACCCTTCTTAGTATGACTCGAAGTGAGCATCCCGATATCAATGAAAAATTAAGCCTGGATACTTATCTCAAACTGAGGCATGTAGCGCTAATACCTCGAGCTAAAACGATGCCAATGATTGATTTGGCTTTAGCAAAAAGAGGTCTACAACGCCAAATAGCCGTAGAAGTCCCCCATTTTTTATCAATGCCATTTATGGTTCAGAAGACAAATCTGATATGCACGCTGCCTAAAAGAATGGCTACACTTTACTCAGACTATTTTCAGCTACGCTTGTACACACCCCCATTGCGAATCCCCAAATTTCCAGTGTATTTACTATGGCATGAGTCCATCGAAGAGGATGTGGGACATAAATGGTTAAGAAATTCTTTAATTGAAATGTGCAAACGCCTTTAATTTATTTCTAAGCTAAAGTACTTCTACTGTTTGGTTTTTGGTATCAATGCGCAATCTAGAGCCGCTAGTAATCGCTTGGGTAATGTCACAATCGAAGCCACTTAACATGGGTATACCTGCATGTGCAGCACCTTGTGCCAA
>SESA01000176.1_pt1 | contig 44944 bp, 39 predicted proteins | sample 3171451 | NCBI WGS metagenome assembly SESA01 (sample SAMN06051862, study PRJNA518727) | freshwater metagenome | biome: subpolar coniferous forest; feature: holomictic lake; material: water; isolation source: holomictic Lake 227, 8 m depth | place: Canada: near Kenora, Ontario | collected...
AGTATTTCTTGGCGAGCCGGTACATCCAGCTTCGCTCGGGGACTTCCCGGCCCGGCATGGCTTGGCTGGGCCGGGGCTGCATGGCGTCGAGTTCGGCCCGGGCCGTTCCGCGCAGGGTGGTGTCGCGGGCGTGGTGTTTCTCCACCAGCGCGCGGACCACCTCGGGCCGCTCCAGCAGGACGCAGCCGCGCGTGGCCGCCGCCGCCTCGGCGCGGAAGTCGCGCAGGAAAGGGGAGGATCGAATGGTTTCGTAGAGCCCGCGCGGGTCGTCGATGCGGTCGGTGGCGAACTGGATCAGCGGGCACGGTTCGATGTCCCCGCGCGGGTTGACGTGGTGGCTCGCCCCGGTCACGGCCGGGCAGAGGGCTATCCCGTCGTGGTCGTAGTAGCAATCGACGATGCCGATGGGGAGCCGGGCCCGCATTTCCACCACGAACTGGCGCACGCGCACGATCTGCTCCGGGGTCAACGCCAGTTGCGGATTGTTGCGGGGGCCCACGGGCCGGTAGGTGTAATACCAGACGTAGTGGACGCCGCGTGCGATCAGCTCCCGCAGCCAGCGTTCGCTCAAGAGGTCATCGAAATTCGTCTGGCAGAGGCTCGTGGCCACGCCGGTGATGAGCCGGGCATTCAGGCAGTGGTCCAGGCCGCGCAAGGAGCGGTCGAGCACCTCGCTGCCGCCGCGCCGGGCGTCGCTGCTGGCTACGTTGCCCCCCTCGATGCTCACCAGCGGCGTTGCGTTGCCGAGCTTGCGGAGGCGTTCCGCCATCTCTTCCGTGATGGCCTGGCCGTTGGTGAAAATCTGGAAATAACAATCCGGGTGGGCGGCCAGCAGGTCGAAGAGCCCGGGGTGCAGGAACGGTTCCCCGCCCAGCAGGCCGAAGAAGGCGTTGCCGTGGCGGCGCGCCTCGTCGATCAGGCGGTTCAATTCCGGCAGCTCCAGTTGGTGGCGGGGGCCGTCCACGTCCACCCAGCAGCCTTGGCAGCGCAGGTTGCAGGAGTTCAGCAGCGAGAGTTGCAGGAACGGCGGGAAAACGTCGCCGCGCCGCAGGCGGCGCTTGAAGCGTTCCATGGCGAGCAGGTTTTTCACCCCAAAGTTCCAGCCGAACTTGAGGAGCAGGCGCAAATCCACGGTGCGCAGGGCGCGAAGGGCGAGGGAGAAAAACATGGGGATTTTAGATCAGCGTTTTTGTTCCCGTGCCTCCTGCGCGGCGGCTTGGGCCTGGGCCGCGCGTTGGGCGAGTTCGGGGGTGGGCGGGAGGTTTTCCAGCACTTCCAGGGGGATCCCCCCCTCCCGCGCCAGCGCGGCGAGGCATTCCCGCCGTTCTTCCAGCGCCGCCTCCGGGGAGCGGTCGGGCGAAAAGCGCGGGCTGTTGCGGGCGCGAAGAACGCTGTAGAGATCGCCGCCGAGCAGGGCGGAGAGGTCCGCTTTGGGCACCGGGCGCGGCGCGCCGCCGGGAACGGTTCCGCCGTGGATCGTTTCCGCCGGATGTTTTGGAAAAAGAATCGCCGCTTCCGGGCAGACGCGCGCGCAGGCCGGGCAGTTCGGTTTGCATTGGGCGGGCTCGCGGACGGCCACCCTGCCTTCTTCCGCCGCGTACACGCCGAAGAGGCAAAAGCTCAAGCATTGCATGCAGCCAGTGCAGCGGCCGGCGTCGATCACCGGAGCCCACCCAGTCCAGCCGTCCGGCTCCGGGGCATGCGTTTCCAGGCGTTTCCACACGGTTGCAAACGGCTCCAGCGGTGGCGCGGCATGCGCTCCGGGCAGGGATCGCACCGTTTCGGCGAGGCTTTCCGGCGCGGTGGCGCGGAGGTTCACGTAATGCGTGGTTTCCGGCGGAAGAGGGGCGTTCGCGGCGTCAAAAAGGGCGCTTACCGCGCGGGGGGCGCAGGCGGCGATCAGCAGCGGCCCGGACGCGGCCAGCCGGCGCAGTTCCGGCGCGCGGCGGGCGGCAGCGACGCACAAATCGGCCACCGTCTCCAATGGGAGGCCGGAGGCGCACAGTTCGCTTAGCGCGGCTTCGCGGGCGGCCCGGGGCGTCGCTTGCGCGTGGGCGCAATGGCAGTAAAGGAGGCGCATGGGGAGGCTCATGGGCGGCATTCGGCTTCGGAAAGGCGGTCGATGGTTGTATTCAATATCGCCGCATAACCTTCCGCGTCAACGGCGGCCTCATCCGGCTCCCCGCGTACCCGGTAGAGCCAGCCGGAGTCGTGGGGATCGCGCGAAATCAGGCTGATGTCCTCGTTGAGCCGCGGGTTTTCCCCGGCAAAAGTCCCGCCCGCCACGCAATAGAGTTCCGTCAGCGCCTTGAACCCCTCGATCCAGCCGATTTGCTGGCCGGGGACCACGGGCGCGCCCGGCGCGGGCTCGAAGTGGTGGTCCACCATCTCCCCCAGCATCCGGGTGGCGAACTTCGTCAAGCCGATCCGCCATAGTCCGCCCTCCTCCGGGGCCAGCCAAAAGTGGGACGCGGTGTAGCGGTAGGCCGCCGGGAGGCGGGTGGAGAACCGGGCGCGCTGGTAAAGGAGGAAATGAGACGGTTCGGGCGGCATGGCGGGGTGCTTGAATAACCCTGCTTTTGCCCCGTTTGACAAGTCTCTTTGGCGGGAAGGCTGAAATTGCCCCTCCGCCTTCCGCCTTGCCCTGCGCAAAAACCCCAGCGTTCTGCTGTCCGTTTATTTCTGAAAGATGGTATTAAAAAGAAGAGGTTGAAATGCCTTCGTCGAAGGCGGCCTTGACGCCCGGGGGGCGGCCGGGGGATGTTGCGGGTTGTGAAACGCTCCCTGGTTCTCTACGACGATGCGTGCCCGCTGTGCACCTTCCAGATGCGGCTTCTGACATGGCTGGATTGGTTCGGCGTTTTGGAGCCTCTAGCTCTCTCCGATCCGCGCGCGGTGGCGGCCGCGCCGGGGCTGACGCCGGAGGCGCTGGCCGAGGCGATCCACTGTATTTCGCCCCGGGGGCGGGTCTACCGGGGGGCGCGTTGCCTCCGGTTCCTGGGGATGCGGCTCCCGCTGTTTGTGCCGGCGGCGTTGTGCTTGTGGATCCCGGGCGTGATCCAGGTGGCGGAAATCATTTACCGCTGGGTGAGCCGCCACCGGCTCTTTTTGAGCCGCCTTTTTGGCTGCAAAACCGCATGCGCCTGGCTGCCTCCCCGGCACAAAGAGGGCCGATGATGATGTCCGATCCCCTCCAGACCGCCCGGCAACGGGCACTCTCCACCCTCCTGGCCGCCCGGAATGCGCGAGGCCATTGGGGAGGGCGCCTTTCCAGCAGCGCCCTTTCCACGGCGACGGCGGTTTGCGCGCTGGCCACCGTAAACCGTTCGGACTCGTCTGATCCGCTGGCGGCGGCGGTGGAGGGGGGGCTTGCGTGGCTCGCGGGGCATCAGAATGCCGACGGGGGGTGGGGGGATACGGAGCGGAGCTTCAGCAACCTCAGCACGACGCTGCTCGCCTGGGCCGCCTTTGGCGCGGCGGGAGAGGAGGCCCGTTGGGACGCTCCCGTCGCGGCGGCGGAAGCCTGGCTGCGGTGCGCGGTGGGCTCCCTGGAGCCGGAGCGGTTGGCGGAGGCGCTGGCGGCCCGCTACGGCAAAGACCGGACGTTTTCGATCCCCATTCTGACGCTTTGCGCGATTGCCGGGCGGCTGGGTTCTCCAGAACAGGCGTGGCGGCTGGTCCCGGGGCTTCCCTTTGAGCTGGCGGCGCTCCCGGCGCGCTGGTTCGGGGCGCTGCGGCTGCCGGTGGTCAGTTACGCGCTCCCGGCGCTGATCGCCATCGGCCAGGTGCGCCACCATTTCCGCCCCACGCGCAACCCGCTCCTGCGCCGGTTGCGCACGGCGGCGCGGGCTCCGACGCTGCGGACGCTGGAGCGCATCCAGCCCGGCAACGGCGGGTTTCTGGAGGCGACGCCGCTCACGGCTTTCGTGACGATGAGCCTCGCCACGATGGGGCTCGGCCGCCACCCGGTGGCCGCGCGGGGCGTCCGGTTTTTGTGCGCCTCGGCCCGGCCGGATGGGAGCTGGCCCATTGACACGAATCTGGCGACCTGGCTGACGACGCTGGCCGTCCAGGCCCTCGGGGGGGTGGAGGGGGCGTTCCCGATTGCCGGCGCCCCGGCGGTGCGCGCCTGGCTGCTGGGCCAGCAAGGGCAGACCATCCATCCCTACACCCAGGCCGCCCCCGGCGGCTGGGCCTGGACCGACCTTCCGGGGGGCGTTCCCGACGCCGACGACACGGCGGGGGCGCTGCTGGCGTTGCGCCGCCTCGGGCCGCCGGACGAGGCTGGCCTTCGCGCCGCCGCCGCCGGGGTTCGCTGGCTTTTGGATTTGCAGAACCGCGACGGCGGCGTGCCCACTTTTTGCAGGGGCTGGGGAACGCTCCCCTTCGACCGGAGCAGCCCGGACATCACCGCCCACGCCCTGCGCGCCTGGGCGGAATGGGGCCCTGAACTCCCGCCCGCGCTGGGCCGCCGGACGCGCCGGGCCATCCGGCGGGGAGTCGCGTTCCTGGCCGCGAGCCGCAGGCCGGATGGGGCGTGGATTCCGCTCTGGTTCGGCCACCAGGAATCGGCGCGCGGGGAGAACCCCCTCTATGGCACGGCGCGCGTTCTGCTCGCCCTGCGCCGTTTGACGGCGCTGGAGGAGGCGGAGCCGCTGGCGGCGCAAGCGGAAGCGTGGCTGGTGGCGGGCCAGAACCGGGACGGCGGGTGGGCGGGCGCCGCGCAGGCCACGTCCTCGGTGGAAGAGACGGGTCTCGCGCTGGAGGCCCTGGCGGCGAACCCTGCTCCCGGCCCGCAGGCGGCCGAGGCCCTCTGCCGGGGCGCGGCTTGGCTGGCGGCGCGCGTGAACGCGGAGCCGTGGCCGCCCGCGCCGGAGCCCATCGGGTTCTACTTCGCCCAGCTTTGGTATAGCGAGGCGCTTTACCCCGCGATCTTCGCCGCCGCCGCGTTGCAGGCTTTGGGGGGCCGTAAGGAACCGCTGACCATGGAAGTGGAGATTGAAAAAGAGAGCGCTTGCGGATAAGAAGCCTCCAGTCCCATCACGCCATGCGCCAGCCCTCCAACAAAATCATGACTCCCGAACAGGCCCGCGCCTTCCGCGACCAACTGGAGGCCGAGGGGAGGAAACTCGTGTTCACCAACGGTTGCTTCGACATTTTGCACCGGGGCCACGTGACCTATCTGACGTTCGCGCGCTCCCAGGGGGACGCCCTCTGCCTGGGGCTCAACAGCGACGCTTCCGTGCGGCGCAACAAAGGGGAGAACCGGCCGATCAACCCGGAGCAAGACCGCGCGTTTGTGTTGGCGGCCCTGGAGGCCATCGATTGCGTGGTGCTCTTCGATGAAGACGAACCGCGGGATTTGATCGCAAAAATCCTCCCCCGCGTCCTGGTGAAAGGGAGGGATTGGGCGCATTACGTCAGCGGGCGCGACGTTGTGGAGGCGCACGGGGGGGAGGTTGTGCTGGCCGACATGGTCGAGGGACGCTCCACCACCAGCACCATTGAGCGGATCCTGCAAGTTTACGGCGGGGCCACGTAGCCGCGGAGGGCCCGGTTTTTTCCGCGAAGGGGGACGTGAACCTGGCAATTTGGGGTTGACGGCAGGCGTAGTTCACGCTTTTGTTCCGAACTTCGCCCTTCATGCTCTCCCGACGCGCCATTTTGATCCTCTTCCTGCTTTTGCCCTTTGCGGCGCGAGCGGACATTTCCGCGGACGGTCATCAGAAGAGAGCCCGCCGCCACCGCCACCACTCCACCCAGAGTGACGAAGCGTCCGCCGCCGCCTCCAAGCTCTCTGCGCGGGCCGTGGATGCGATTCCCGCCGCCACCCTTTCTTCCTCACTCTATGACCGGCACGGCGCGCAGGCCGCCCCCTCCACCGGCTTGTTTGGCTTGTTCGGCCCCAAGGCGGACGGCGTGCGCTACGATGCCCGGATGATCCACGCCGCGCAGATCGCCGAGGCGCGCGCCCGCCAACATTCCGTGCGAAGCTGCTGGCGCTACGTGAAAGAGGCCCTCCTCGCCGCCAACGTCGTGGACACCTATCCCCAAACCGCGCTGGCCAAACAGGCCGGGGATGAGCTCATCAACCGGCACGGCTTCCGCCGCCTCTCCATCAGCGATCCGTTCAAGGCCCCCATCGGCTCCGTGCTCGTGTATGGCGGCCATGGGGCGGGCCATGTGGAAATCCGCACGGCGGGCGGCTTCGTCAGCGATTTCGAGTCTCCCACGCCTTCCAAGCGCCCGCTGCTGGGCATCTTCGTCAAGCCGTCCTAACCGGGGGAGCGTCGTCTCATGCCTTCCCCGCGTCTCGCAAGTCCCGCCCTTGCCGACTACCACACCCACACCCCCTTGTGCCACCATGCCGAGGGGTGGCCGGTCGATTACGCCCGCCAGGCGGTCGCGCGCGGGCTTGCCGAACTCGGGCTTGCCGACCACAGCCCCATGCCCGCCGCGCTGGAGCCGTTTGACAACTGGCGCATGGCGCTGGCCGATTTGCCCCGCTATTTTGAAGCCGTGGAGCAGGCGCGCGCCGCCTTCCCGCAGCTCCCCATCCGGCTCGGCCTGGAGGTCGATTACATCGCGGGGCAGGAGGCATGGATTGAGGAACTCGCCGGAATGGCCGACTGGGATTACTTGATCGGCAGCGTCCACTACATCGCCCCCGGTTGGGACGTGGACAATCCCGCCCACCTCTCGCGCTTTCAAACGCAGCCGGTGGAGGAAATCTGGCGGCTCTACTTTGACGCCTACGAGCGCTGTATCCGCAGCCGCCTCTTCGATTTCGTCGGCCACCCCGACCTGCCCAAGAAATTCGGCCACTGGCCTGGGGGCGATCTGCGCCGCTTTTACGAACCGGTCATCGCGGCGCTGGCGGAAACCGGCACGGCCTTCGAGATCAACACCGCCGGACTGCGCAAACCGGTCGGCGAATGTTACCCGAGCTTCCAGTTTGTGCAGTTGGCGCGCGAGGCGGGCGTCCCCCTCCTCATCAACTCCGACGCCCACGCCCCGGAGGAAGTGGGGGCCGGGTTCGAGACGGCCATCCCCCTGGCCCGCGAGGCGGGCTACACCGAAGTGTTGCGATGGGAAAAGAGAAATCGCACAGTGGCGGCGCTGTGAATCTCCTTGCCCGCAACCGCACGATCATTTTCCCGCGCCGCCCGCTGGTGATGGGCATCCTGAACCTCGGCCCGGAATCGTTCTCCGGCGACAGCGTCGCCCACCTCGACCTCGCCCTGCGCCGCGTGCGGCAGATGATCGCGGAAGGAGCGGATATCATCGACGTCGGGGCCGAGAGCGCCGCGACCGGGCGGCCGCCCATGAGCGAGGCCGGCGAAATCGCCACCCTGCTGCCGTTCGTGCGCCGGTTCCTGGCGGAACAAGGCGATTTCACGCCGCCGCGCGATCCCCTGCAACTTTTTCCCCCGCTGCTTTCCATCAACACGTGGCGGACGGCGGTTGTCGAGGCGGTGCTCCCGGCGGGCGGGGATCTCTTAAACGACCTGAGCGCGCTGCCCACGGAGGCCAACGCCCGACTCTGCGCCGCCACCGGCGCGGCCCTGCTCCTCATGCACAACGAGGGGGAGCCGAAAGTCTGGCATCCCTACCACGCCTACCCGGATGTGATGGCCTCGCTGGAAACCTTTTTTGAGGCAAAAATCGCCCAGGCAGAGGCGGCTGGCGTCCCGCGCGACGCCCTCGTGCTCGACCCCGGCATCGGGTTCAGCAAACTGCGCAACGACAATTTGCACATCTACCGCGACCTGGAACGGCTCCACCGTTTCGGACGGCCGATCCTGCTCCCCGTTTCGCGCAAAACGGTGATCGGCGAAGTGCTCGGTCTGCCGCCATCGGAGCGGGACGCCGGGACGGTGGCCTGCATCGTCAGCGGACTGCGCCGGGGCGCGCAGATCTTCCGCGTCCACAACGTCCACGCCGCCGCGCAGACGATCCGAACGGCAGGCGCTGTGCTTTCCTCAGGCGATTAAAGCTCCGCGAGCTTGGCTTTGATGGCCTCAAAGTTCGGGAGATCGTGCGGCGTGGGCGTTTGCTCCGCGTACCGGATCACCCCGGCTTTGTCGATGACGAACGCGGCGCGGGCGGCCACGCTGCCGAACCCGCCCAGATCGGGCAGCAGCACCCCGTAGGCGGCGGCGACCGTCTTGTTCAGGTCGCTGGCCAGGGGGATGCCGATGCGCTCCTTTTGCGCCCAGGCGTCCTGGGCGAAGGGGCTGTCCACGCTCACGGCGATGATCTTTGCGTCGAGGCTTTCATAGGCCGCGATGCCGCCGGTGATGTCGCACATCTCCTGCGTGCAGACGCCGGTGAAGGCGAGCGGGAAAAAGAGCAGGACGGTGTTCGTCTTGCCGAAGGCCGCGCTGAGTTGGATGTCCGAGATCGTTTCCCCCTTTTTGGATTTGAGGGTGAAGTCCGGGGCTTGGGTTCCGACGGTGAGTGTCATAGGGTTTCTTTCGGTTAGTAGCCTGTTAGCCGTTAGACCAGGCCCGCGATAAATTGTTCGAGCTTGACGATATCGACGGCGAATTTGCGGATGCCCTCGGCGGTCTTCTCCGTCGCCATGGCGTCGTCGTTGAGCTGGTAGCGGAAGGTCTTTTCGTCGAGCGCGATTTTGGCAATGTCGAGGGCTTGGGCGGCTTTGGGGTCAAGCTTGCGGGTGAGCGGCTCTTGCGCGGCGGCCAGTTTGCCCAAGAGATCGGGGCTGATGGTCAGGAGGTCGCACCCCGCCAGTTCCGTGATTTCGCCCGTGTTGCGGAAGCTCGCGCCCATGACCTCGGTCTTGTAGCCGAACTTTTTGTAGTAATTGTAGATGGTCGTGACGGATTGCACGCCGGGGTCTTCCGCGCCCGCGTAGTCGCGCTTGTGGGCGGCTTTGAACCAATCGTAAATGCGGCCCACGAACGGCGAGATCAATTGCACGCCCGCCTCGGCGCAGGCGATGGCCTGGGTGAGGGAGAAGAGAAGCGTCAGGTTGCAGCGGATGCCCTCTTTTTCCAGCACTTCGGCTGCGCGGATGCCTTCCCACGTGGAAGCGATCTTGATGAGAACGCGCTCGCGGGAGATGCCGCTCGCTTCGTAAAGGGAAATCAGCCGGCGGGCTTTGGCGATGCTCCCTTGGGTGTCGAACGAGAGGCGGGCGTCGGTTTCCGTGGAGACGCGCCCGGGAACGATGGAGAGGATCTCCTTGCCGAAGGCGACCAGCACGTGGTCCATGATGTCCTCCACCTGCGCGGCCCCGCTGAGGCCCGAGCTACGGCGATCCGCGAGCACCTTGTCGAGCAGGTAACGGTATTCCGGCTTCTGCGAAGCCTGGTAGATCAAGCTCGGGTTGGTGGTGGCGTCTTGCGGGTGGAATTGCCGCATTGATTCGAAGTCGCCGGTGTCGGCGACGACTTTGGTGAAAGTTTTGAGGAGATCGAGCTGGCTGGCGGTGGATTGCGTCATAAAAAATGGGGCGTCAAGAAAAGTTGCGGAGCCCGGTTTTTTAACCTCCGCCCCGGTAAATCTCAAGGCATTTGCTCGCGTCGGCGTTCACGGTTTGCGAAAAACGCCGCGGAGCATCTCGCCCGCCAGGTAGCCCACAAAGAGGGTGTTGTAGACCACGTACCGCTTCCAGAGCCGCCGGGGCTCGGATGCCAGGCGGAAGAGCCACTCCAGCCCCCGCCGCTGCATCCAGGGAGGGGCCTGCCGGACCCACCCGGCGTGGAAGGCGAACGCCGCCCCGATGCCAAAGTAGACGCCCGGCGGCAATTGCGCCTTGTGGCGGGCGATCCAGAGTTCCTGTTTGGGGCAGCCGATGCCCACCCAGATGTAGCGGGCGCAGGAAGCGGCGATTTTTTCGAAAATCCGGGCGTTCTCCTCCGGTGTCCACTCGCCAAAAGGCGGCGCGTAGCTCCCGGCGATGCGGAGCCCGGGGAAGCGTTCCCGGAGGCTCTGCTGGAGCGCTTCGAGCAGCGGCTCCGTGCCGCCGAGCAGAAAATGGGAGGCTCCCGGCTGGGCCAGCGCATGGAGCATCAACGTCGGACCGTAGACCCTGTCCCGCAACCCAGCGCCCCGGCGGTTCATCGCCCAGACGAGCGGCATCCCGTCCGGCACGATCAAGTCAAACCGCGCCATCGCCGCGCCAAACTGGGGATCGTGGCGCGCCAGCGTCACGACGTGCGTATTTGCCGCCGCCACCGCGCGGACGCCGCCTTCCTCCGCCCACGCCTTCGTCAGCGCCACGGCCCCTGCATAGTCGGTCGCCGCCAGGGGGACGCCGAGCACCGGCACGGATGCGCCGCCAGTCTTCTGCATTTTAGGGATTTGCATGGAGCCTGTTGTGGGATAATACTGGCAGACTTATGGCCGAGTCGATCCCGACCAACCCAACCAGCAAAACGGGAGGGGTTCCAGAAGAAAAAACGGATTCTTCTCTCCCCCGCAAGGCGGCCCTGTCCCGCCCCCCCTCGCTTTGGGAAGAGGTGCTGGAAATGGGGATGGGACTTTGGGAAATCCTGCGCACCCTGGCGGGGCTTCTCGCCGCCTTCGGCAAATGGGGCGGGCGCAACCCGTTGGGAGCCGTGGCGGTGGCGGGGATTGCGGCCGCTCTCTATTATTTTTTCTGGGTTTTGCCCCCGTTCGCCTACGGAACCATCTCCGCCGCCCGCTGGGCCTGGGAGTCATGGAACCCGGAAGGCAACCAGTCTTACGGCTGCATGGTGCCGTTTCTTGCGCTGGGGCTCTTTTATTACCACCGCGAGGCGCTTGCGCGCGCGCCGGGGGGCGGGGAGGCGCCGGGGCTCGCGCCGCTTCTGCTGGGGCTCTTGCTCTTTGTGCTCTCCGTCCGCTGCCTGAACCCCCGCATGGCGCTGGGCAGCATCCCGTTTTTGCTTTACGGAGGCATCCGCTGGGTGTGGGGGCGGGCAGCCGCCCGGGCCGTCCTCTTCCCGTGCGCGTTTTTGGTGTTCATGATTCCCGTGGGAGCCCTGGAGCAAGCCACCTCGCGGCTGCAATTCATCATTACCGGCGCGGTGGGGGCGCTCTCCCATCTCCTGGGGATCTCCATCCTGGCTGTCGGCACGACGCTGACGGCCAACGACGGCTCCTTCAATTTCGAGATTGCCGAAGGGTGCAGCGGCATCCGTTCCCTGACGGCCATGGTGATGCTCACCGCCGTTTTCGTTCATCTCACCCAGGACCGGCTGTGGAAAAAAGCCCTCATTTTCAGCGGCTCCTTTGGCTTTGCCATCGTGGGCAATATCGGGCGGATCTTTTCCATCGTGGTGCTGGCCAAATACTACGATCCCAAACTGGCCGCCGGGTTGTACCACGATTATTCCGGGTTCCTTTTCTTCCCCATCGCCATCCTGGCCATGCTCTTTTTCGCCCAGGCCGTGAACTTTGATTTTTCCAAAAAAACCGGGGCCACCGCCCCCCGGCCCACGGAGGCAACCCCCGCCGCATGATGGCCCCCCTCTCCCAACGTCTTTGGCTGCTGCTGGGGATTTTGCTGGCCGGTTTCGGATGCGTGTTCGTGCTGCCCAAGGCTCCGCCGCCTCCCGAGCCGGGCGTCCTGATGGCGCTGCCCGACTTTATCGGCGCCTGGTATGGGCAGGAAGCCATCGTCAGCCAGAAAGAGCGGGTGGCCCTGGGGAGCGAAACCCGCTTCGAGCGCAAACAATACACCAACGCCGTGGGCGACGCGGTATACGTTTCCATCGTCCTTTCCGGGGAGGATATGAGCTCCAGCATTCACCGGCCCGAACGCTGCCTGCCCGCGCAGGGCTACACCGTCGTGGATGCGCGCCGGCAGCCCGTGGCGCTTGCGGCCAAGCCGTTGACCGTCACGCGGCTGCACAACATCCGCCCGCTTTTCGACCCCTCCGGCAAGCCCCTCCTGGCCCGCGACGGCAGGCAATTCAACGAATACAGCCTCCTCTATTATTGGTTTATCGGGTCCTCGGAAACCACCGCCGACCATACCGCCCGTTACCTGATGGACGCCCGCGACCGGCTCCTCAAGGGGAGCAACCAGCGGTGGGCCTACATCACCGTCATGGGGCGGATTACCGCGAACCTCGATAAATTCGGCCGCACCGAAGCGCAGACCGACGCGATCCTCCAGGACTTCATCCGGCAGCTTGTCCCGCTCATTCAAAAACCGGGCGTGAAAATCCGTTAGAGCGGTTTCGGTTTATTTTGTCGTATGCTCTTCGGCGGCGAGAGTCGCTGTGCGTCTTTTTGCGCTTGGGCTGTATTTACAAATACAGCCGCTGCGCTCAAAAAGCCCCGCATCAACCCTCGGCGCTCTCAGATCATTGCGACAAAATAACCCAAAAACGCTCTAGCAGCCTGTGCACGACATCTCACCTCGTCCCCCCCTTCTCCCTGTCTTGCTCTACACCGGCACGGGGCGGCCGAAATCGGGGAGGCCCTCGGTGGTCCAGCCGAACGGTTGCACGCGCACATTGCGGTCGTCCCAGCCGGGAGCGCGGTCGGTTTTGGCGTGGTAAAAAATCAGGTCGCCCGCGTCGGGGTGCCGGGCAAAACAGCAATGGCCGACCCCCCAGACGTGCTCGGTTTTCTGGAAGACCGGGCCCCGCTTGGTCCAGGAACCGGGGTTCAGGTAATCGCCATCCTCGTTGATCAACATCCCCAGGCAGTAATCCGGCGTCCACGAGCCGCTGGCGGAATAGACCACGAACGTGCGCTTGCCGCGCCGGAGAATCTGCGGCCCTTCGCACAGCGGGAGGGCCACCCGCTCCCACGATTCCGTCGGCTCGGCCAGGGGGACGCGCGGCCCGTCGAGCTTCCAGGGAGTTCTCATTTCTGAGATATAAAGGTTCTGCTGCTCATTTTTGCGGCTCGGCCAGCCGCTCCAGACAAAGTAGCGCTTGCCCGCCTCCTCCAGCACGGTGCCGTCGATGGCCCAGCCGCCCGTTTCCAGCATCCCGCGCAGCCGCCACGCCCCGAAGGGATTGGCGCCTTCGGCCTCCAGAACCCACATCCGGTGGTTTTTATTTTTGCCGTCGTCGGCGGCGAAGTAGATGAACCAATGGCCGTCGAGCCGGTGCATTTCGGGAGCCCAGAGGTTGCGGGAGCAGGGGCCTGCCTGCGGGGCGCGCCAGATCGTCACGGGCTGGGACATGCCGAGTTCCGCCAGGTTCGCGGCAGCGCGCAGGTGCAGGGTGCGTTCGGAGGCGAGCAGGGCGAACCAGATGCCGCCGTGCTCGATCACCCAAGGATCGGCGGCGGGGGCGTGCAAAATCGGGTTGGAGAAGGCGGCGGCAGCGCCGCGGGGATCGGGTAAAACCATGGGAGCGGCTTCATGGAAAAGCAGCCCCCATGCCTCATACCAACTTTCATCAATATCCAGACGGTATGACTTGTTCTTTTTGCGCAGGGCGTCGTTGTCAGGCGGCGGCGTTATCTAAAGATAGCGCCTCCGCCTTCCGCCTTGCTCCGCACAAAAATCCCGGCGTCCTTACTGTCCGTTTATTTCTGAAAGATAATATAAGGGCAATTACGGCTCGATTTTGGGCGATGCAGGCCCTTCCTCCTCGCCCGGCTCCTCCTCGATCTCCTGGCGCATCCGCAGGGAAAGGAAGGGGCGCAGGAAGCCGTAAAGGAGGTAGGTGATGAAGAGGATCGCCGGCATCCACATGTAATTGAGCGCCGTGAAGATGAGCAACAGGAAGATGAAAATGAACTTGGGAATCGACCCCTGGGTGCGCCAGTTGAAGGCTTTGAAGCTCGGATACTTGAACTTCGAGAACATCATGAAGGAAAGGAAGATCATCAGCACCAGCAGGAGATAGCGCCAACTGCCCAGTTCCCGTTCCTTGCCCTCCCACCAGAGGATGAAGAGCGTGACCGACGCGATGACCCCGGCGGCGGCGGGAATGGGGAAGCCCCGGAAATCTTTGTCCGCGCTCCCGCCCTTGGCGGCCATGCAGTTGAAGCGGGCCAGGCGCAGCGCCCCGCAGAGGAGGTAGAGGAACGCCACGATCCAGCCGTAGTCGAAGCTCTGGAGCACGATTTTGTAGAGCAGCAGCGCCGGGGCGACGCCAAAGGAGATCACGTCGGCCAGCGAATCAAACTCGCGCCCAAACTCGCTCTCGTGCCCGCCCAGCCGGGCCAGCCGCCCGTCGAGCAGGTCGAAGATGCAGGCCACCAGGATCAGCTCGATGGCCAGGTGGAAATAGGTTTGGTTGAAGAAAGCGATGGAAGTCTCCCCGGTTTCAAGGGCCAGCGTCCCCTTGACAATGAGGAGCGTGGCGGCGAAGCCGGAAAAGAGATTTCCCGCCGTCATCAGATTCGGCAGAAGGTAAATTTTGGGCGATTCGTCCTGGGATGCGTTCATGAATGGAAAAAGGCGTTACGGGAGCCGCGCGATGACGGTTGCGCCGCCTGCCACGTGGTCCCCGGGTTTTACAGTAATCTCGGCCTCCAGCGGCACGAAGACTTCCGTGCGGGAGCCAAAGCGGATCATGCCAAAGCGTTCCCCCTTGGCCACGGTGTCCCCCACTTGCGACCACCCCACGATGCGCCGGGCGATGAGGCCCGTCAACTGGCGCACGACAACCGTGGCGCGGTCGTTCTGGAATCCCCAGGTGCGGCAGGCGTTCTTGCCGCTGGCCTCCGGGTCGCGGGCGTCCAGGAAGGCACCGGGGTATTCCTTGGAATAGATGACCTTCCCGGCGATGGGGGCGCGGTTGGTGTGAACGTTGAAGACGGAAAGGAAGATGCCGACGCGCTTCATTTTGGCCTTGGCGACATCCGGCTCCTCCACTTCGCGGATGTCGGCCACGACGCCGTCGGCGGCGGCCACGACGGCTTCCGGCTCGGCGGGGGCGGGGCGCTCCGGGTCGCGGAAAAAGGCGATAGTGAAGAGGATCAGACCGGCCATCAGTAAGCACGGCCAGATGCTCAGCCGGTGGCGGAACTGCCACAAAAAGGCGGTGGCCACCACGAGCACGGCGAAAATCCAACGGGCTTCCCACAAGGTTTGAAAACGAAACATCGCCGTGCACCATAGAGCCCTCCGCCGCCGGGGTAAAGCGCGGAGAAAAGGATGCTTTGCGTTCCTGGCGGCCTTTGCGCGATAATCCGCCCCCTTCGATGAAAACCGCCCAACCGTCCCGCCAATCCTGCTCCCCGCTGATCGGCGCGCACATGTCCGTTGCCGGGGGCGTGGCGCTGGCGATTGATCGGGCTCTCTCGGTCGGGGCGAGCGCGATGCAGATTTTCGTCAAGAATAACATGCAGTGGTTCGCCGCCGCGCCGTTTACGGAGGCCGAATTGCGCGCGTTCCACCAGCACCCCCGGCGGGGGGAGCTCCGCTCCGTCTTCGGCCACAGCGGCTACCTGATCAACCTCGCGGCGATCAACCCGGAATTCGCCGAAAAATCGCGCCGGGCCCTGGCTGGCGAACTGGTGCGGGCGGACCAGCTCGGGCTCCCCTTCCTGGTACTCCACCCCGGAGCGCACATGGGGGCGGGCGAGGAAGCCGGGTTGCAAAAGATCGTGGCCGGGCTGGACGCGGTGTTCGCGGAACTGCCGCAAGTAAAAACCCGGGTGGCGCTGGAGACGACGGCAGGACAGGGGACCTCGCTTGGCCACACGTTCGAACAGTTGGCCTGGATCATCGGCCACTCGGCCGCACCCGAACGGCTTTGCATCTGCGCGGATACGGCGCACCTCTTCGCGGCGGGCTATGATCTCTCCACGGAAGCGGGCACGCGCGCGGCGTTTGAACGCTTTGATCGCATCCTGGGGCTGGAACGGCTCGTGGCCGTCCATTGCAACGACTCCAAAGTGGGCCTCGGCTCCCGCGTGGACCGCCACGAGCACCTGGGCAAGGGGAAGATCGGCCTGGCTCCGTTCCGGTTCCTGATGCGCGATCCCCGGTTTGTGAGCGTCCCCAAAGTGCTCGAAACCCCCAAGGGAAAGGAGATGGAGGAAGACCGGGTGAACCTGGGCATCCTGCGGGAACTGGCCGTGAAAACGGCCCCAAGACCCAGAACCCCCTAATTTTCATTGAAAAATTTCGCAGGAATGCTGCTATTACCAACCCGCGAAAAGACCCAAAATTCAGAAACAACAGCTTCCAATGCTCCAGACTACGCCCTCCTTTGACGAGAAAGCATCCCATCAAGCCATGGCGCCCGCGCGCTTCTTGTGCGATTAGTCGAAGCTGCCGCCCTATTATAGAAAGAAAAGATGCAGACGATGCCCATCCAAGGACTCCCCCCGAAGCAAGGCCTTTACGATCCGCAGTTTGAACACGACGCCTGCGGCGTCGGGTTCGTCGTGAACATGAAAGGCCGGAAGTCGCACGAAATCGTTCAACAGGCGCTGACGGTCCTCCTCAATCTCGACCATCGCGGCGCGGTCGGAGCCGAAACGAACACCGGCGACGGCGCGGGCATCCTGATGCAACTGCCGCACAAGTTTTTGAAAAAAGCGGCTGCCGCCTGCGGCATCACGCTCCCCGAAGCGGGCCAGTATGGCGCGGGCGTGGTCTTCGCCTCGCCCGACGCCGCCGGGCGCGCGAAGGACGAAGCCACCTTTGCCAAGATCGTCGCCGAAGAAGGGCAGACGCTCCTGGGCTGGCGCAAGATGCCGACGAATAATGCCACCCTGGGCGAGAGCGCCAGGGCCGCCGAGCCGTGCATGATGCAGGTCTTCATCGGCCGCGGAGAAGGCACCCCCAGTGACCTCGCCTTCGAGCGCAAGCTCTACGTGATCCGCCAGCGGGCGCTCAACGAAATCCGCACCGCCGGGGGCAACTGCCACTGGTACATCGCCAGCCTTTCGGCCCGAACGATGATCTACAAGGGGATGCTGATGCCGGTGCAGGTGGGCGAGTATTTCCTCGACCTGGCCGACCCGGACGTGGAAAGCGCCCTGGCCCTGGTTCACTCCCGCTTCAGCACAAACACCTTCCCAAGCTGGGAGCGTTCCCACCCCTACCGCTACATCGCCCACAACGGCGAGATCAACACCCTGCGCGGCAACATCAACTGGATGCACGCCCGCCAGTCCCTCTTTGAGAGCGACCTCTTCGGCGCGGACATGCAGAAGATCCTCCCCGTCATCGACGCCAATGGGTCGGACTCGGCGATGTTCGACAACTGCCTGGAACTCCTCGTCCTCTCCGGCCGCTCGCTCCCGCACGCGGTGATGATGATGATCCCGGAGCCGTGGACCGCCCACGAGTCGATGGACGACGCCACCAAGGCGTTCTACCAATACCACGCCTGCCTGATGGAGCCGTGGGACGGCCCCGCCTCCATCGCGTTCACCGACGGCACGTGCATCGGCGCGGTGCTCGACCGCAACGGCCTGCGCCCCTCGCGTTATTATGTGACCAAGGACGATCTCGTCATCATGGCCTCCGAAGCCGGGGTGCTCCCCATCGCGCCCGAGCGGATCGCCCGCAAAGGCCGGCTCCAGCCGGGCCGCATGTTCCTGGTGAACATGGAGGAAGGCCGCATCGTCGCCGACGAGGAAATCAAGAGCGCCATCGTCAAACAGCGCCCCTACCGCGCCTGGCTGGACCAGCACCTGGTCCCTCTTTCCGCCGTGCAGGATGCGCCAGAATTGCCCGAGCCCGACCACAAGACCGTCGTCGCCCGGCAGCAGGCGTTTGGCTACACGTTTGAGGAAGTGCGCAAACTGATGCTCCCGATGGCGCGCGATGGCGTGGAAGCCGTCGGCTCCATGGGCACGGACACCCCGCTGGCCATTCTTTCCAACAAGACGCACCCCCTCTTCGACTACTTCAAGCAACTCTTCGCGCAGGTCACCAACCCGCCCATCGACTCCATCCGCGAGGAGATCATCACCTCCACGCTCACCACCATCGGCGCGGAAAAGAACCTCCTCAAGCCGGAGCCGGAAAGCTGCCATGTCATTGAGCTGCAAACGCCGATCCTCACCAACGAGGAACTGGCGAAGCTGCGGCACATCAGCGAAGGAGGGTTCCGCTCCGTCACGCTGCCGATCCTCTTCAGCCCGAAGGGGAGCAACGCCGAGGCCGCAAAGGCCCTGGAAGCCGCGATGGACGCCCTCTGCGCCGAGGCCAGCAAGGCCATCGCCGACGGAGCCAACATGCTCATTCTCTCCGACCGTGGCGTGGACAAAGACCACGCCCCGATCCCCTCGCTGCTGGCCGTTTCCGGTCTGCACCATCACCTCATCCGCGAAGGGACCCGGACCCGTACCGGCCTTATCCTGGAAAGCGGCGAACCGCGCCAGGTGCACCACTACGCACTCCTGCTCGGCTACGGCGTCGGCGCGGTCAACCCGTATCTGGCGTTCGAGACCATCGACGACATGATCCGGCAGGGCCTGCTGGTGGACACCGACCACAAGACCGCCTGCAAACTTTACACCAAGGCGGCCACCAAGGGGGTCGTCAAAGTCGCCTCCAAGATGGGCATCTCCACCATCCAGAGCTACCGGGGCGCGCAAATCTTTGAAGCCATCGGCCTCAACCACCAGGTGATCGACAAATACTTCACGTGGACGGCCTCCCGCATCGAAGGCGCGGGGCTCGACGTGATCGCGGGCGAAGTCCAGCTCCGCCACCAGCACGCCTTCCCGGAGCGCCCCTCCAACGGCGCGACCCTTGAGGCGGGCGGCGAATACCAATGGCGCGCGGACGGCGAGGCCCACCTCTTCAACCCGCTCACCATCCACACGCTCCAAAAAGCGGTGCGCACCGACAGCTACGAGGCGTTCCGCACCTATGCGGCGCTCGTCAACGAGCAGGACAGCCAGCTTTACACCCTGCGCGGGCTCCTGGAGTTCAAGGATCGCCAGCCGGTTCCCATCGAGGAAGTCGAGCCGATTGAGGCGATCATGAAGCGCTTCAAGACGGGCGCGATGTCCTACGGCTCCATCTCCAAGGAGGCCCACGAAGCGATGGCCATCGCCATGAACCGGATCGGCGGCAAGTCGAACACCGGCGAAGGCGGCGAGGACCCCGAGCGTTTCGTGCCACTTCCCAACGGCGACTCCAAGAAGAGCGCCATCAAGCAGGTCGCTTCCGGGCGGTTTGGCGTCACCAGCGACTACCTCACCAACGCGGAGGAAATCCAGATCAAGATGGCGCAAGGGGCCAAGCCCGGCGAAGGCGGCCAGCTCCCCGGCTCCAAGGTCTACCCGTGGATCGCCAAGACCCGGCACTCCACCCCCGGCGTCGGCCTCATCTCGCCCCCCCCGCACCATGACATTTACTCGATTGAGGACCTCGCGGAACTGATCCACGACCTCAAGAACGCCAATCGACAAGCCCGCATCAGCGTCAAGCTCGTCTCCGAAGTCGGCGTCGGCACCATCGCCGCGGGCGTCGCCAAGGCGCACGCCGACGTGGTCTTGATCAGCGGCTTTGACGGCGGCACCGGCGCATCGCCGCAAACCAGCACCAAACACGCGGGCCTCCCGTGGGAACTCGGCCTCGCCGAAACGCACCAGACCCTCGTCCTCAACAACCTCCGCAGCCGGATCATGGTGGAAACCGACGGCCAGCTCAAAACCGGCCGCGACGTCGTTGTCGCCGCGCTGCTGGGCGCCGAGGAATTCGGCTTCGCCACGGCTCCGCTCGTCACGCTGGGCTGCATCATGATGCGCGTCTGCCATCTGAACACCTGCCCCGTGGGCGTCGCCACCCAGAACCCCGAACTAAGGAAACGGTTCACGGGCGACCCGGCCCACGTCGTCAACTTCATGAAATTCGTCGCCACGGAAGTGCGCGAATGGATGGCCAAGCTCGGCTTCCGCACCCTCAACGAAATGGTGGGCCACACCGAAGTGCTCGAAGCCCGCAAGGCGCTCGATCACTGGAAAGCCAAGGGCGTCGATCTCTCCGCCATCCTTTACCAGCCGGAAGCGGCTCCCGAAATCGGGCGCTACTGCCAGATGGCGCAGGACCACGGCATCGACAAATCGCTCGACATCACGGTCCTCCTGGATCTCTGCAAACCCGCTCTGGAAAAGGGCGAGAAAGTGAAGGCCACGCTGCCCATCCGCAACGTCAACCGTGTTACCGGCACCATCCTTGGCAACGAGATCACCAAGCGCCACGGCGCGAAGGGGCTCGCTGAAGACACCATCCGCCTCCACTTCCAAGGCTCCGCGGGCCAGAGCTTCGGCGCGTTCGTCCCGAAGGGCGTCACGCTGGAACTGGAGGGGGACACCAACGACTACATCGGCAAGGGCCTCTCCGGCGGGAAGATCATCCTCTACCCGCCTGCAGGGTCCACCTTCGCCCCGGAAGAAAACATCATCGCGGGCAACGTGGCCCTCTACGGCGCGACCAGCGGCGAAGCCTACATCGGCGGCGTCGCGGGCGAGCGCTTCTGCGTCCGCAACTCCGGCGTCAGCGCCGTCGTGGAAGCCGTCGGAGATCACGGCTGCGAATACATGACAGGCGGCAAGGTTGTCGTCCTCGGCAAAACCGGGCGCAACTTCGCGGCCGGCATGAGCGGCGGCGTCGCCTACGTGCTGGACGAAGACGGCTCCTTCCCCTGCCGCTGCAACCAGCAAATGGTGGGGCTCGAAAAAATGGAAGCCGCGGAGAGCGGGGAAATCCGCCAGCTCATCGCCAACCACGCCCAATACACCGGCAGCAGCCGCGCGGCCAAGATCCTCGCGGACTGGAACGCTTTTGCGCCCAAGTTCGTCAAAGTCATGCCGAAGGATTACAAGCGCGTCCTTGCCGCCATCAAGAAGGCTCACGACGACGGCCTGAGCGGCGACGAAGCCCTCAACGCCGCCTTTGAAGCCAACGTCCACGATGTGGCGCGCGTCGGCGGCGGGTAACTCTCTGGAAATAACACTTTAAGCACAACGAAAAATGGGTAAGCCCACAGGATTCCTCGAATATCTCCGCGAACTGCCGCTGGACCGTCCGGCCTTGGAACGCATCAAAGACTGGAACGAGTTCCACAGCCACATGGACCCGAAAGACCTGCGCACGCAGGCCGCGCGGTGCATGGATTGCGGCATTCCCTGGTGCCACACCGGGGTCTTGATCAGCGGCATGGCCAGCGGCTGCCCGATCCACAACCTGATCCCCGAGTGGAACGACCTGATCTACCGGGGCCTCTGGCGCGAAGCGCTGGAACGCCTCCACAAGACCAACAACTTCCCCGACTTCACCGGCCGCGTCTGCCCCGCCCCATGCGAAGGCTCCTGCACCGTCGGCCTCAACGGCTTGCCGGTGACGATCAAGAACATCGAGGTCTCCATCATCGACAAAGGCTGGGAGGAAGGTTGGGTGACTCCGCAGCCGCCCGCCACCCGCACCGGCAAAAAGGTCGCCGTCGTCGGCTCCGGCCCCGCCGGCCTGTGCGCAGCCGCCCAGCTCAACCGCGTGGGCCACAGCGTCACCGTCTTTGAGCGGGCCGACCGTCCCGGCGGGCTCCTCATGTATGGCATCCCCAACATGAAGCTGGACAAGGAGAAAGTCGTTCTCCGCCGCATCCGGCAACTCGAAGCCGAAGGTGTCGTGTTCGTCTGCAACACCGAAGTTGGCAAAGACCTTTCCGTGGAGCAACTGCGCAAGGATTTTGACGCCGTGGCGCTCTGCACCGGGGCCACCCAGGCGCGGGACCTCCCGATGGAAGGCCGCGACCTCAAAGGCATCCACCTCGCAATGGAATTTCTCAGCGCCAACACCAAGGCGCTCCTCGACAAGACCGACGCGCCGATCAGCGCCAAAGGCAAGCACGTCATCGTCATCGGCGGCGGCGACACCGGCACCGACTGCGTGGGCACCTCCATCCGCCACGGCGCGGTGAGCGTCACGCAGGTGGAAATCATGCCGAAACCGCCGCTCGAACGGGCCGCCAACAACCCGTGGCCAGAATGGCCCAAGGTTCTCAAGACCGACTACGGCCAGGAAGAGGCTGCCGCCAAATTCGGCGCCGATCCCCGCGTGTTCCTCACCACAGCGAAGCGTTTCATCGGCGACGCATGCGGCAACGTGAAGCAAGTCCACCTCGTCCAGATCGAGTGGAAAAAGGACGACCAGGGCCGCTTCACGCCGCAGGAAGTCCCCGGCTCGGACCAGATCGTCCCGGCGGAACTCGTCCTCCTGGCGCTCGGCTTCACCGGGCCCGAGAAGACGCTTGCTGAAGCGCTCGGCCTCGAACGCGACGCCCGCAGCAACATCAAAGCCGAATTTGAGTGCTACACGACCAACGTCCCCGGCGTCTTCGCCGCGGGCGACTGCCGCCGGGGCCAAAGCCTCGTCGTCTGGGCCTTCAACGAAGGGCGTGGCGTGGCCCGCGAGATTGATCGCCACCTGATGGGCGCGACCGATTTGCCGTAATGAAGAGGAAGAAGAGGCTAGAGCGTTTTAAATTGAAGTGTTTACAATGATGCGAGAGCGTCGTGGGTTGATGCGCGGGCTCTTCAAGCGAAGCGGCTGTATTTTTCTTCAATACTGCCCGAGCTTGAAAGACCGCGCAACGGCCCGCGCCGCCGAGCAGCGTGTAAACACAAAATTTAAACCGCTCTAGAGAGACTCTAGAGAGATAGAGACTATAGAAAGGCAGCCGCGCTCGAATCGCGTGCCGCGCTGCCACGGGTGTCTATCATCTCTCAAATTCTATCATCTATCATTTCCAGTTCCATATCATGACCAGCTCCGAAATCCGCCAGTCGTTCCTCGATTTCTTCCACGAAAAGGGGCACACCATCGTCCCCTCGGCTCCGCTCTTGCCGAGTTCGCCCAACCTGCTCTTCACCAATGCCGGGATGAATCAATTCGTCCCGATCTTCCTGGGCGAGGCGGCGGCGGACGTGAACCAATGGCCCGGAGCCGTCCCCGGCTGCGCCACCCGCGCGTGCGACACCCAGAAGTGCATCCGCGCCGGGGGCAAGCACAACGATCTCGATGACGTGGGACTCGACACCTACCACCACACCTTCTTCGAGATGCTGGGCAACTGGTCCTTTGGCGATTACTTCAAGCAGGAAGCCATCGGGTGGGCCTGGGAACTGGTCGTCGGCCGCTGGAAATTCCCGGCGGAGCGGCTCTACGCCACCGTCTACGCCCCCGACAAATCCAAGGGCGACCCGGCGGACTTCGACACCGAAGCCTACGAAGCCTGGGCCCGGCTCTTCGAGAGCGCGGGGCTCGACCCGAAGGTCCACATCGTCAACGGAAACAAAAAAGACAACTTCTGGATGATGGGCGAAACCGGCCCGTGCGGCCCGTGCTCGGAGTTGCACATGGACCTGACGCCGGACGGCGACACCGCGGGCAGCCTCGTCAACCAGGGGAGCGCCCGGTGCATCGAGATCTGGAACCTCGTCTTCATCCAGTTCAACGCGAACCAGGACGGCACCTTCTCGCCGCTCCCCGCCAAGCACGTCGACACCGGCATGGGCTTCGAGCGCGTGGCCTCCATCGTGCAAGGCAGCAAGAACTTCACCGATTTCGAACACGCGAAAATCTCCAACTACGAAACCGATATTTTCCGCCCCATCTTCGACGAACTGGAGAAGATGAGCGGGAAGCGTTACGGCTGCACGCTCCCCGTTTCCGGCAGCACCGGCGACACGGAGGAGGAGAAGATCGACGTCGCCTTCCGCGTCATCGCCGACCACATTCGCACGCTCAGCTTCGCCATCGCCGACGGCATCCAGCCCGGCAACACCGACCGCAATTACGTCCTGCGCCGCATCCTGCGCCGGGCCGTCAAATACGGGCGCACGCTCGGCTTCCAGAAACCGTTCTTTTACCAGCTCGTGGACGTGCTCGTCCGCACCATGGGCGGCGTTTTCCCGGAGATCCGGGCGAAAGCGGCACACGTGAAAGAAGTGCTCCTGCGCGAGGAAGAGGCGTTCAATAGGACGCTGGACAAGGGGATTGCGCTGTTTGAAACCGAGACCGCCGCGCTCGAAAGCAAAAAGATCAGCGGCGCGTTCGCCTTCCGCCTTTACGACGAGCAGGGCTTCCCGCTCGACCTCACCGAACTGATGGCCCGCGAACGCGGTCTCAGCGTGGACGTCGAAGGCTTCAACGCGCTCATGGAAGAACAGCGCGAACGCGCCCGCAAGGCGCAGAAGCGCGAGATCATCAGCGTCTCGCACATCGAAGCCGCTCCGACGCAATTTATCGGGTATGATGCCCTCAGCACCGCCGCCACTGTCCTGGACGTGGTGGAGGTGAAGGGAAAAACCGCCGTTATTCTCGACGTCTCCACTGCCTACGCCGAGATGGGGGGCCAGGTCGGCGACACCGGCGAGATGGAGGGCGCGGGCCAGATCTGGCACATCACGGGGACGCAGAAAACCGGCGCGACGTGGCTCCACTTCCTGGCCGAAGCCGACGCCCCCGCCGCCGGAACGCGCGTGACACTCACCGTGGACATCGCCCGGCGCGCCGCCATCGCCCGGCACCACACCGTCACCCACCTGCTCCACTGGGCGCTGCACAAGGCCGTCAGCGCGGAGATCGCGCAGAAGGGCTCGTTCGTCGGGCCGGATAAGCTGACGTTCGACTTCAACAGCGGCCCCCTCACGCCGGAGCAAGTGCGCGAGGTGGAGCGCCTGGTGAACGAGCGGATCGTGGAAAACGCGCCGGTGCGCTGGCGGGAAGTCCCCTACGCCGACATCCGCGCCCAGGCGGGCGTGATGCAATTCTTTGGCGACAAATACGGCGACGTCGTTCGCGTCGTGCAGATCGGCGGCGAGGCGGACGCCTTCGACGGCTATTCCATGGAACTCTGCGGCGGCACGCACGTCCGCGCGACCGGCGAGATCGGCCTTTTCCGCATCGTGAGCGAAGCGGCGGTGGCCGCCGGCGTCCGGCGCATTGAGGCCGTGGCGGGGCTCGCCGCGTATGACCAGGCGCGCGAGACTTCCGACCGGCTCACCGAACTCGCTGCCAAGCTAAATGCCCCGCTGGGCGAGTTGGAGCGGAAGCTCGACGCCCTCTTATCCGAACAAAAGGAACTCCACAAACAGCTCAAGGCCGTCCAACACCGGGAGGCGGCGCAAACCGCGCACAGCCTGCTGGGCCAGGCCGAGCCGCTCGCGGGAACGCCCGCGATCCTGGCCAACCTCGGCGAGGCCGACGGCGACACGCTGCAAGCCGTGGCCGACGCGCTCAAGGGAAAATTCCAGGGGGTGGCGGTGCTGGCGGGCGCGGCGGAAGGGCGCGTGGCGCTGGCCGCGAGCGTTTCGCCGGAATTCGTGAAAACGTTCCAGGCCGGGAAATTGATCCAGGCCCTCGTCCCCATCGTCGGCGGTAAGGGAGGCGGACGCCCCGACTTCGCGCGCGGCGCGGGCAAGGAGCCCGGCCAGATCGACGCCGCGCTGGCGAAGGCGCGGACGCTGCTCGGGAGCTAAGGCGATGCTGCCCACGCCTGTGCCATTGCGCCACCCGCATTGGCTGACCGTGCTGCTCGGCGTGCTGACGGCCTTCGGGCCGATGTCCATCGACATGTACCTGCCCGCCTTCGGGCGGATCACGCACGACCTTGGGGCGCGCCCCGGCGCGGTTTCCCTGACGCTAGCGATCTACCTGCTGAGCGTGGGGGTAAGCCAGGCGTTCTACGGGCCGCTGGCTGATCGGTTTGGCCGCCGTCGCCCGCTGCTGGCCGGATGCGCGCTGTACGCCCTCGGCTCGCTGGCGTGCGCCTTTGCGCCGTCGATGGGGGCGCTCCTTGCCGGGCGCGTGATGCAGGCGCTGGGCGGCGCGGCGGGGATGGTGATCGCGCGGGCCATCGTGCGCGATTTGTACGATGAGCGGCAGGCGGCCGGGATTTTCTCGCAATTGATGACCGTCATGGGGGTCGCGCCGATCCTGGCTCCATGGGTGGGCGGGCAGATCCTCTTATGGGGAAGCTGGCGGCTGATCTTTTTCCTCTTAACCGGGTTCGGCTGCTTCTGCTTCGCCGCCACGGCCTTGGGCCTGCCCGAAACACTGCCGCCGCAGCGCCGCCGCAACGAGGGGGCCACCGGGGTATTGCGGATTTTCCGCGATCTTCTGCGGCACCGGGGGTTCCGGGGCTACGCGCTGATGGCGGGGTTCACTTCCGGCACGATGTTTGCCTACATTGCCGGTTCCTCGTTTGTGTATATGGAACTTTATGGTGTGAGCCCCCAGCATTTCGGGCTCTTTTTTGGAGCCAATGCGTGCGGCATGGCTCTCGCGGGACAGGCTAACCGGTGGCTCCTGCGCCGGGCCGCGCCGGAGGCGATTCTCAACGGGGCAATGTGGGTGAGCCTCGTGCTGGGGCTGGCGCTGGCCGCTTGCGGGGCGACGGGATTTGGCAAACTCCCCGTTCTTGCCGGGTTGCTCTTTTGTGCGCTCTTCAGTAACGGGATCGTTTTTCCCAATCTGATGGCGGCCGTCATGGCCCCCTTCCAACGCACGGCCGGGAGCGCCTCGGCGCTGCTTGGCACGGTGCAGTTTGCCGTGGGCGGGCTGGCGGGGGCGCTGGTGGGCCTGCTGTACAACGGAACCGCGTTGCCGATGACCGGCACGCTGGCCGCCTGCGCCACGGGCGGCTTCCTCGCCTTGCGGGCCGTGCACAAGCGGGTGCGGACGGCGTGAGGAAGAACACACCACAGGGGGCGCCTGTTTGCAAACTGCGGCAGCCTACCGGAAGCCGCCGCAGCGCGCGGCAGCGCGAATCGGGTCCAGCGTCACGCTGGCCTCGCTACGGGCGCAAAGGAGGGCGCGCACGGGCGGCTCTGCGGGGAAGGGGGCGTCGGAGTCGAGGTGCCGGTCGCACAAGCCGAAGAGTTCCTGTTCCGTGGCGGCCCGGCGCACCCCGTGCAGAAAGGCTTCCTCCGGCCCGATTCCCTGCCCGATGAAATTCAGATATTTCTTGATCCGGGCGACATTCGTCGCCTCGTTCAGGTGCGGCAGCCGGATGGCGGCGTACAGATGCGCGATGTAGGCGCGCAGGTCGCGCAACGAGGGCTGGAAAACGGGCCGCCCCGCGGCGTCGTCGCGGATCTGCTGGAAAAGCCATGGGTTGCGGATCGCGCCGCGCCCGATCATCAGCCCGGCGGCTCCCGTGGCGGCCAGCGTCTCGCGGGCGAGAGCGGGCGAGAGGACGTTGCCGTTGGCCAGCACGGGGGCGTGGAGCCGCTCCACGGCCTGCCGGATGCGGTCCAGGTGAACGCGCGTCCGGTAGAGTTCGCGGACCGTCCGCCCGTGCACGGTGAAAGCGTCGATGGCGTGCGCGGCGAAGATTTCCAGGAGCCGGTCAAACTCGGCGGGGGCGTCGTAGCCGATCCGCGTTTTCACGGTGAACTGGACGTGGATGACGGGCCGCAGAGCGCGCAGAATGGCATCGATCCGATCCAAATGCCGCAGCAGCCCGCCCCCGGCGCTTTTGCGGCAGACGATGGGGGCGGGGCAGCCGAGGTTCAGGTCGATGCCAAAGAGGGGGTGCCGCTGGAGGGCCTGGGCGGTGCGGACCAGCGAGGGGATGTCCTCGCCGATCATCTGCGCGATGACGGGCCGCCCGGTCGGGTTCTCGTCGATGTCCCGCAGGATGTGCCGCTCCGGCTTGGAATCGCGGTGGACCCGGGCGTATTCCGTGTAATAGAGGTCCGCGCCGCCGTAGTGCCGCATCACACGCCAAAAGGGCAGATTGGTGATGTCCTGCATGGGCGCAAGCGCCAACAGCGGGCGATGCGCGGCGAGGAGGTCGGCAAAGGCTGCCACGAAAGGGGAAAAGCGGAAAGGGTGTGGAAAATGAGACACCCCGTTTTGCCGCAGGGCCAAACGGGGTGTCTCGGTTATCGAGGGGGAAATTCCCTTGGGGGGACTAAATCTTGCTCTTAAGATCCTTGCCCGCCGCGAATTTCACCGTCTTGGATTTCTTGATCTTGATCTTTTCTCCGGTCTTGGGATTGACGCCCATGCGAGCGGCGCGCTCTGCAACCTTGAAGGTGCCGAAGCCGATGAGTTGAACACTCTTGGACTTCTTCAAGCCGACCTTGATGCTGTCGATCACGGCTGCCACGGCTCGCTCTGCTTCTGCTTTGCTGGCGCCGAGGGTTTTCTGAACGGATTCAACGAGTTCTGCCTTGTTCATGGATTGGATTTCTAGCGGTTTGTTCCGGGTTTGATTTGAACGTTTTTTTTGAACCAACGGGTTTCTGGGAGTCCAGAAACCTTGCCGTGTTGTGTCACTCGCATTTTGGGATGTCAAAGAGTTTTTTCAAAAAGGGCCTTTTTTCCTCCAAGCGCCTGTTTATCGGCATTGCCAAGCCCTCGTGGCGATGAGAAATTAGGGTCATGCCTATGACATTAGATGAACGAATGGACGCTTTTTTTGCGCAAAAACCTTCCATCCACCCGACGGCGTTTGTCGCCCCGACCGCAGCGATCATCGGTCATGTCACTCTGGAGGAAGCGTCGAGCGTCTGGTACAACACGGTGCTGCGCGGCGATATCAACCGCATCCACCTGGGCCCCCGCTCCAACATCCAGGACGGTTCGGTGGTACACCTGGCCGACGATTACCCTGTGATTATCGGGGAATTGGTGACCATCGGCCACATGGCGACGATCCATGCCTGCACCATCGGCGACGAATGCTTGATCGGCATGGGGGCGATCATCCTGGACGGCGCGGAGATTGGCGCGCGTTCCATCATCGGCGCGGGGGCGCTGGTGACGAGCGGCACGAAGATCCCGCCGGGCTCGCTGGTGCTCGGTTCCCCGGCCAAGGTGGTCAAAACGCTCGACCTTGAAGCGCAGGCCAAGATCCGCACGTGGGCGGAAAAATATGTGGGCGTCACGCGGCGCTTTTTGGAGCGCGCGCGAAACACGCCGCCGGGGGGTTAAGCCGCTCTATTTGTAAGGCTGCGCGTTTTTGCAAAAAAAGCCCACGGCGCGAACCGTGGGCTTTTGAATTTACGGGCTCCGGACTCGGTCTGGCCGTTTATGCCTGGCCGTGCACCCGGGCGGCGACTTTGAGCCGCAGCGCGTTCAGCGCGATGAAGCCGGTGGCGTCGGTCTGGTTGTAGGCCTGCGTCGGGTCGGCTTCCATGGTGGCGATGTGCGGGTTGTAGAGGCTCACCGGGCTCTTGCGGCCCGCGGTGATGAGGTTGCCCTTGTAGAGCTTGAGCCGCACGACGCCGGTGACGTTCTTCTGCGACTCGGTGACGAGCGCCTGGAGCGCGTAGCGGTCGGGCGAGAACCAGAAGCCGTTGTAGACCAGTTCCGAGTATTTCGGGATGAGCCCGTCGCGCAGGTGCATGACTTCTCGATCCATGGTGAGCGTCTCCACCTGCCGGTGGCCGAAGTGGAGGATGGCCCCGCCGGGGGTCTCATAGACGCCGCGGCTCTTCATGCCGACGAAGCGGTTTTCGACGAGATCGACCCGGCCGATGCCGTGCTTGCCTCCGAGCTTGTTGAGGACTTTCATGACCCAGTAGGCGGAAAGCGTGGCGTAGCCTTCGGCGTTGAAGACCGGCTCGCCGGGATACTTCAGCGACTGGAGCAGCTCGCCGATCCCCTCGTAGCCGATGGCGGTGCAGATCCCTTTTTCAAAGGAAAGCTCGATGGTTTCGGCCTTGTCCGGGGCCTCCTCGGGGCCGACGGAGAGGACGTACATGTCGCGCAGCTCCGGGGCGCTGGCGTCGAACCACGGGTCTTCCAGAATGCCGCTCTCGAAGCTGATGTGCAGGAGGTTGCGGTCCATGGAATACGATTTCTTGGCGGAGGCCTGGACGGGAATCTTGTTCGCCTCGGCAAAGGCGATCATTTCGGCGCGGCCGGGGAACTGGTTGCGGAAGCGTTCCTGCCGCCACGGGGCGATGACTTCCAATTCGGGGGCGAGCGCGGCGGCGGCCAGCTCGAAGCGGACCTGGTCGTTCCCTTTGCCGGTGGCGCCGTGGGCGACGGCGTCGGCCCCTTCCTTGCGGGCGATCTCCACCATCCGCTTGGCGATCAGCGGCCGGGCGATGCTGGTGCCGAGGTAATACTGGTTTTCGTAAATCGCGCCCGCCTGGATCATCGGGAAGATAAAGTCGCGGGCGAATTCCTCGCGCAGATCCTCGATGTAACACTTGGAGGCGCCGGTGCTCAGCGCCTTGGGCTCCAGGCCGTCGAGCTCTTCTTCCTGCCCCACATCGGCGCAAAAGGCGACGATTTCTGCGCTGTAAGTCTGTTTAAGCCATTGAAGGAGAACGGACGTGTCCAGTCCGCCGGAATATGCGACGACGATTTTCATAAGTGGGCGGCTATTGAAGCACCAACGCGCGCGCAGGCCAAGAAATTCCCCGTGGGGTCTCTTTGCAACCCCGCAAATTGATGCTCACCAAAGGCGCAAAGAAAGACATTCACCACAGAGGCCTCAAAGAACACAGAGCAGAAAGAGATCAAGAATCCCTTGTTCCGCCCTCGGTGTTCTCGGTGGTGAAATTCTTACGCTTTCGGCTCGGTCTCGATGCGTGGGAAGAGCGGCGTCGGCGCGCCCAGCACGTGGGCGTCGGGTAGCGTGGCTTCGGCGTTCAGGGCATCGGCCAGACACGGCTCGGCGTTGACATTGAGTTGCGCTTCCATCCCGCGCGCGGCTTCGGGAAGCACGGGCGCGATCAGGATTGCCAAAATGCGGAGCGCCTCGGCCAGGCGGTAAAGGACGGCGTCGAGCTGTTCGGCCTGGGCCGGGTCTTTGGCGAGCTTCCATGGGGCTTGTGCCTCGATGTAGGCGTTGCACTTGGCGGCAAGCCCAAAGGCGGTTTCGAGCGCGGCGTGCACTTGGAATTGGTCCATCCTGGCGGCGTATTGCGCGGCGACGGCCCGGGCTTCGGCGAGCCACGCATCCGCCGGGTCCACGCGTTTGAGCACGCTGTCGCGGTAGCGTTTGGCCATGTTGAGCGTCCGATTGAGCAGGTTGCCCAGGTCGTTGGCCAGGTCGGTGTTGTAGCGGATGATCAGCCGGTCCTCGGAAAATTCCATGTCCTGGCCGGTGGCGGTTTCGCGCATGAGGTAGTAGCGCAGCGCGCCGGGGCCGTATTTTTCGGCCAGCACGGCGGGATCGACGATGTTGCCCAGGCTCTTGCTCATTTTCGCGCCGCCGATATTGATGTAGCCGTGGACGAGGAGCGGGGGGATCTCGGCGTCGGTGAACCCGGCGGCGTGCAGAATGATGGGCCAGTAGACGCCGTGGGCGGGAACCAGGATGTCCTTGCCGATGACGTGCAGCGCGGGCCAGCGGCTGTCGAAGGCGGGGTTGTGAGGGGTCTCGCCGTTCCAGTAGCCGCCGAAGCTGATGTAGTTGACCAGCGCGTCGAACCAGACGTAGGTGACGTAGTCGGCGTCAAAGGGCAGCTCGATCCCCCATTCCAGGCGCGCCTTGGGCCTGGAAATGCAGAGGTCGCCGGTGATCTTCTCCACGGCGTTGCGCAGTTCGGCCTGCCGGAAGGGGGGGGTGACGTAGCCGGGGTGGGCGTCGATATAGGCGAGCAGCCAGTCACGGTGTTTGGCGAGCCGGAAGTAGTAATTTTCTTCCGTGATCTCAGTCACTTCGCCCCATTCGGGGCCGAACTCGCCATCGGGGCCGCGCTCTTTGTCGGTGAGGAATTGTTCCTGCCGGACGCTGTAGAACCCGGAGTAGCTGGCCTTGTAAATTTCCCCGGCGTCGAAAAGCTGTTGGAGGATCTTGCGCACCACGGCCTTGTGGAGCGGGTCGGTGGTGGCGGCCCAGGCGTCGTGGCTGAGGCCCAGCTTTTTCCACAGGGCGAGGAATTGGGTGGTGACCCCCTGGGCGAACGCGGCCGGTTCCATCCCCTGTTTCTGCGCGGTCTGCTGGACCTTCTGCCCGTGCTGGTCCACGCCGGTCAGAAAGAAGACGGGGTTGCCCTTGAGCCGGTGGTAGCGCGCCACCACGTCGGCGAGGATTTTCTCGTACGCGTGGCCGATGTGCGGCGCGGCATTGGTGTAATCAATGGCGGTGGTGATGAAAAACGTCTGGGCCATAGGGTAAACCGGAAGCATGAACCCGAAGCGGGGGCAAACGCAATGCCGATCCTCGCGCCGCCGCCGCTTTTACAGAGAACTCACGGCCCGGGCGGCGGCCGCCTGGTCGGGGAAGATGCGGAAAACCCGGTCGAGCTCGGCCAGGTGGAAGACCGTCCGCACGGCCCCCCGCAGGCCAAAGAGGGCGAGGCGCCCTCCGTAGGCGTGGACCTCCTGCCGGGCCTGGATCAACACGGCCAGGCCGGGGCTTCCAATGAACGTCACCCGCGAGAGATCCACCAGCAGGCAGGGCGGGCGGCGCTGGAGCAGCCGCCAAAGGCCGTCCTTCAGGCGCGGCAGGGCGTTTCCATCAATTTCTCCCCGCAATACCAGCAGGGACCGGTTCGAGACAAAGATCGCGGCCATCAGTTCCAACACGCAGCGGGGGCCTTCCCCACTGAACCGGCCCTCGCCGCGTTCCCGGCCTTATGATGACCGGCTCCGCACGGCCCAGCGGAGCTTGGCCGGGGCGGCCCGCGTGTTGCGGCGGCATTCCTCGGGGCCGGGGCGGATGACTTCGCGCGCCACCTCGGCGTACACGCCGTCGCGCAGCCCGGCCTGGAACGCTTTCTTCACCCGCCGGTCTTCGCCGGAATGGAAGGTCATCACCGCGGCGCGGCCCCCGGGCGCGAGGCAGGCGTGGAGGTTCCTTAACCACGTATCCAGGGCGGTGAATTCCTCGTTCACGGCGATGCGCAGCGCCTGGAAAACCCGACGGACGCTCAAGGCCGCCTCGGCTTCGGGGCGCCGGGCCAGCGCGGCGCGAATCGCCTCCCCCAGCGCCCGCGTGGTGGCAAAGCGCTTCCCGGCCAGGAGGGGCGCGAGGAGCGCGGCGTGCGGTTCGTCGGACGCCTCCTCCAGGAGCGCCGCCAGCGCTTCCGGCCTCATTTTCTCCAGCAACACCGAGGCGGGCTGCCCGCGCAGGGGGTTCATGCGCATGTCGAGCGGCCCCTCGGCTTTTACGGAAAACCCACGGGAAGGGTCGTCAATCTGCATGGAGGAGACGCCCAAATCGGCCAGAATCAGATCGACCCCGCCAGGAAATCCCTCGGCGGCGAGCACCTTGGGCAGCCCGGCAAAATTGCTCCGATGCGCCGCAAACGCTTCCGGGCCAAACCCGAGCGCGCGCAGGCGTGCCTCGGTGCGGGGGAGTTCCAGCGGGTCGGTGTCGAGCCCGATGAGCCGGCCTCCCGGCTGGATGCGGGCCAGGATCTCCCGGGCGTGGCCGCCGTAGCCGAGCGTGCAATCGGCGGCGGTCTGCCCCGGCTGCGGGCGCAGAAAAGCGAGGATCTCCTCCACCAGGATGGGCCGGTGCGTTCCGGCGGGCGTCTTGCCGGAAGCGAGCACTTTGGCGACGGTTTCCGGGTAGCTCTCCGGGGCGCGCTCCTTGTATTTCTGGTCGAACCGGCGCGGGTTTTTGCCGGAATAACGGGGCCGCCGACGATGGATCGGTGCATCCGGGGAACCGGAGGCGTCGGGAAAGGGAAGCGGGGCGTCGGAAGGCATGAAGGCAAACTCTGTTCTGAAATTAGCGATGTCGATAAAAGCGTGGAATCCCCAAAAAACCACTGGGATATCCCTCTGAAAAGGAGGATAATGAACCCATGAGCGATTCTCAACTCGATCCTTTGGCGGGATGCCGGGCATACCTCGAAGCCCTCCACCGCCAGACGACTCTCCCCCACCGCCCGACGCTCCCCATTGTGACCATTTCCCGCGAGGCCGGGGCGGGGGCTGTCACGGTCGGCGCATTAACCGCGGAGCTTTTAAACGCCAGCCCCGCCTCGGCGGTGCCCCCGTGGACGGTGTTCGATAAAAACCTGCTGGCGCGCGTCTTGGAAGACCACCAACTCCCCGAAACCCTGAAGCGTTTTCTCCCCGAAGACGCGAGGCCGGGCGTGACCGGCGCCGTGGAAGAGATCCTGGGCCTGCACCCCTCCGCCTGGCGGCTGGCCGAGCACACGACCGACACGATCCTGCGGCTGGCGTCCATCGGCAATGCCATCCTGGTCGGGCGGGGCGCGAATTTCATCACCGCCAAGATCCAACCGGCGGTGCATGTCCGGCTGGTGGCCCCCGTGGAAGCCCGCGTCGCCCATCTGGCCGAATACCACCATCTCACCCACGACGAAGCCGTGGCCTATGCGAAAAAGGCCGACCAGGGCCGCCGCCGCTACGTGAAACGCTACTTCGCCGGGATCCTCGAAGACCCGCTCAATTACACGCTGACGCTCAACACTGGCCGGTTGGGCTATCAAGCCGCCGCCCGCGTGATCGTCGAGGCGCTGAACACCTGCGTGGAGCGTTTCGCCGAAAAGTAGAAAGCGCCTCTCCCGCAAAAAGGGAGGGGGGAAAACCCATCCAACATTTCAGAAATAAGCGGACAGCCCCGATCCATTGCCGTTTGTCAGGTACCACCAGTGACACTGGTGGCGTGGACGAGGAGCCGCTCAAAGCGGCCTATTGATAGACGCAGGCCCTGTTTGCCTTCAACGCCTTCTCCTCCCATGACCGCTCTATCACTCAAACTCTGGGAGCCTCCCCGGCAATGCCGGTGGATCTCCTATTGGACTTTAGATGCGTGAGCCCTGCTCTCTTCTTCCTTTCCCGACTTGGCGGATTGCTGATACGCTTCCCCCATCCCGATGAAAGACGTCTACACACTTGAAGATTTGCGGCATTGGGATGCCGCCACCGCCAGAGAGGAGCTGCCCCTGCGGCTCGCCATCTTTGGCGATCCCGTGGCCCATTCCCGCTCGCCCCAGATGCACAACGCGGCACTCGCCGCCTGCGGCATCCCCGCCCGCTATTGCCGTCTGCACATCCGGCCCGACGAGTTGGCCGAAGCCCTGCGGCTCCTGCCCCGGGCCGGGTTCATCGGCTCCAACTTCACGATGCCCCACAAAGCCGCCATCCTCCCGCTGCTCGACGCCGTGGACGAGCACGCGCGCAAGATCGGCGTCGTCAATACCGTGGTCGTGGAGGGGGAGCGGCTTCTCGGTTTCAACACCGACGGCCCCGGCCTGCTCCGGGCCATCCGGGCGGAATTTGGCGTCGATCTGCGCGACCTGCGCGTGATGGTGCTGGGCGCGGGCGGCGGCGCGGGCCGGGCCATTGCCGCCCAGTGCGCCATCGAAAACTGCCAGCGGCTCGTGCTCGTCAACCGGACCCACGAAAAAGCCCGCCAGCTCGCGCGGGAACTGGAGCCCTACTTCAAAGGCCCGCATGTGTTCGGCCCGGCGCGGCGGCTCGAAGCCGTGCCGTGGGAAGAGCGCACCCTCGCGGCACAGTTGGCCAACACCGACCTGGTCATCAACGCCACCTCCTGCGGCATGAAGCGGACCGATCCCTCCGTGCTCCCCGCCTCGATCCTCCAGGCCAACCTGATGGTCTACGACACGATCTACACCGCGCCGCTCACGCCGCTGCTGGAAGACGCCCGCTCCGTCGGCGCGCGCGTGGCCAACGGGACCTCGATGCTCCTCTACCAGGGAGTTCTTTCGTTCGAGATCTGGTTCAACCGCCCCGCCCCCGTGGAAGTCATGCGCGCGGCGATGGAGCAGCAGAACTGATTTTTTCCACAAGATTGGCGACCGCAAAAAAGACGAGTCCCTGCCGGATTTTTTCATTTCTAGAAGCCCCTGCTTCTGAAGGCCAAGGCAATCATTTCTGGCTGTATCGCGACGCCGCCAAAAACACGCGAGCTTGCTGTTTTATAAAATGCTCGCCTGCTCCCAAATGATCAAAACCCACCTTCCGGGAATCCTCTCCCACTGGAAACGACGCACCACCAACGCCTTCTTGGAGGCTCTCAACAGCGTCTTCTCAGCCGTCAAACGCAAGGCTCGGGGATTTCGTTCCACCGGAATAGAGCGGTTTAAATTTTGTTGTTTACACGCTGCTCGGCGGCGCGTGCCGATGCGCGGTCTTTCAAGCTCGGGCAGTATTGAAAAATACAGCCGCTTCGCTTGAAGAGCCCGCGCATCAACCCACGACGCTCTCGCATCATTGTAAACACTTCAATTTAAACCGCTCTAGAAGGGGTGTCGGGTAGAGGAGGGATACATCATGCCATTCATGTCCATATGCTCATAAGCATTCCGCCGAAGTTGGCGGTATCGAGTGTGGTGGGTTATAGTGAAAAACCAAATTCTTTCCTGTGTGGGAGGCGCATAGGAACAAGAGGGGCGAGATAAATTAAATTGAACGCTTTAATGATAGCAGGAATCGTGCGAGGGCAACACCCATTTACACTGGCCGCAAACGCCGATCTTCTCGAATCTCGACTTCCGTACGCGCTACCCAATCTCCTCCGCCCTCCTTTTTTCCCGCCAAAAGGGGCTCCCTGCGGCGATTCAGGGAACAAATGGCCCGAATTGCTCCCCCCCTCCTGGCTTTCCTGGCAATGCTCGGCGCTGCCGCCGCCGCGGAGCCGGTGCTGCGCTGGGACCGGAAAACCGTGGAGGCGCCCCTCGCTCCCGGGGAAAAAACCATCCGGGCGGAGTTCGGCTTTGTAAATGTCTCTCCGGCTCCCGCCGTGATCGAGTCGGTCAAGCCCAGTTGCGGCTGCACAACGGCGGCCCTGGAAAAGAAAGTCTACCAACCGGGCGAACACGGCCGGATCACCGCAATTTTTACTCCGGGCTCCCGCAAAGGGATGCAGGTCAAGGGGATTCGCGTCGCGGTGCGGGGAGAGCAAGAACCGGTGATTCTCACGATGGTGGCGCACATCGGCCCGGCGCTCCAGATTGACCCGCCCCTGGTCTTCTGGCGCGCCGGGGAATTGCCGCGGCCCAAAACGATGCGGGTGACGGTCCCGCCGGGGCTGGGCCTCCGGGTGATCGGCGTGACGTCCAGCGACCCGCAGATGGACGCCGCGCTGGAGCCGGAAAAAGAACGGATCACCGTAACCCCCAAGGCCACCGCCCACCCCGTCACGGCGGTGTTGACGCTCCACGCGGTTACGCGCACGGGGGAGCCGCAACTGTTTCAGGCGTATGCGCAGGTCAAGTGACGGGAGCAGGATGCTGCGGGAAGCGGGCGGGCTGCTCCTGGCGGCGGCATTGCTCGCGCTGGCGGCCGCATGGGTGCTCGGGCCGATTGAAAGCGCCAAAGCGGAGGCTGGCGAAATCACGCTGGCCGACGCGCTCCACCTTCAACCGCCGCCGCTGTGGATCGACGCCCGGTCCCCCGCCGAATACGAGGCCGGCCACGTGCCCGGCGCGCGGCTGCTCAACCCGGAGAACTGGCCGCGCAACGTGCCGGGCGTCCTGGAAGCCTGGGAGCCAGGCCGCTGCACGGTGGTCTACTGCGCGACGCCGGGCGGCCAGGCCAGCCAGGAGGTGGCGGAGCGATTGAGGGCGTTCCAACTCGGCCCGGTGTTCGTGTTGCATGGAGGCTGGAAAGCATGGAGCCACCCTTGATGCTCTGGAGCCGGGCCGGCCTGCGGCTGCTGGTGGGCGGCGTCTTCGCGGCGGCGGGAACGCTAAAGGCGGCAGACCCGGGGGCGTTCCTGGCGGCGATTGAGAACTACCACTTACTCCCCCACGCGCTGGCCGTGGCGGCGGCGTTTTATCTCCCCTACCTGGAGATCCTGTGCGGGGCATGTCTCCTTCTGCGGCGCTGGCAGGCGGGCGCTCTGGCGCTGCTGGGGGGGCTGATGCTGGTTTTCATTGCCGCGCTGGCCAGCGCCTGGGGGCGCGGGCTTGACATCGCCTGCGGCTGCTTCGGCGCGGACGGCGAACCTGGGCACTACGGGCTGGCGCTGGCACGCGACCTGGCCCTGCTGGCCGCGCTCGGCTGGCTGTGGCGGGGGGGACGGCGCGTTCCCAAGCGCAGCCTGGGAACGAGGTAAGAGAGGGGTGGTGCTCACGAGAGGAGTCGAACCTCCACGGGTTTCCCCATACGGTCCTGAGCCGTACGCGTCTGCCATTCCGCCACGTGAGCGTCTCCCCTTTCCTTGTGGTGGGAGCGGGCGAATGTGCCCGGTTTCGCCGGGAAAAGCAACGGGTAATTTTGCGGCTTCCGGCGAAATTCCCCGGTTTTTCCGTTGAAATTCCCTGGGGAACCCGCTATAGCTCCCATTCCAATGCGTCTTTTGCTGACCAGCCGACTTACGTTGCTCCTCGGGAACCTGCTCTAAAACGGGTTGTCTCGCGGAGCTTTTTGTCGTAATTCGGCTGCGGCTGCTCCCGGTGGAGGCGGTTCGCGCCGCTCCTCCTTTTACCCATCCACCACCGAGAGAAAGTTTTTTATGTCAGACAAAGTGATCATTTTCGACACCACGTTGCGCGACGGGGAACAATGCCCCGGCGCATCCATGAATTTGCGGGAAAAGATGGAAATCGCCCGGCAACTGGCGCGGCTCAACATCGACGTCATCGAGGCCGGGTTCCCGGTCATCAGCGATGGCGACTTCGAGGCGGTGAGCAAAATCGCCGCCGAGGTCAAGGGCCCGATCATCTGCGGCCTGGCCCGTTGCATCCTCAAAGACATCGACGCCGCCGGGGCCGCCATCAAGGCGGCGGGCGAGCGGGGGCGCATCCACACGTTCATTTCCACCTCCGCCATCCAGGTCGAGAACCAGCTCAAAAAGAAAGTCGAGGACGTGATCCCCATCGCCGTCGAGTGCGTCCGCCGGGCGCGGACCTACGTGCGCGACGTGGAGTTCTCCCCCATGGACGCCACCCGCACCGACCCGGAGTTCATGGTTCGCTTGCTCAACGCCGTCATCGAGGCGGGCGCGACGACCTTGAACATCCCGGACACCGTCGGCTACACCGTTCCCGAGCAATATGCCGAGTTGATCGGCTATTTGAAGGCCAACGTCCGCAACGCGGACGACGTGATTTTCAGCGTCCACTGCCACAACGACCTGGGCCTGGCCACGGCCAACTCGCTGGCGGCCGTCAAAGCCGGGGCGCGGCAGGTGGAGGGGACCATCAACGGCATCGGCGAGCGGGCGGGCAACGCCGCGCTGGAGGAGGTCGTCATGGCCCTCAAAACACGCGGCGACTACTACGGCGGCGTCACCACCGGCGTCAACACGCGCGAGATCGTCAAGGCCTCCCGGCTGGTCAGCCGCATGAGCGGGCTCATGGTCCAGCGCTCCAAGGCCATCGTGGGCGAGAACGCCTTCGCCCACAGCTCCGGCATCCACCAGGACGGCATTTTGAAGAAGCGGGAAACCTACGAGATCATGGACCCGCGCGAAGTCGGCTGGGGCGACACCGAACTGCCGTTGACCAAACACAGCGGCCGCCACGCCGTCGCCAAGCGCCTGGAGCACTTGGGCTACTTCCTGAACGAGGAAGAACTGGGCAGTGTTTTCGTCCGGTTCAAGGAAATCGGCGACAAAAAGAAATTCGTCTACGACGACGACCTCTCCGTGCTGGTGGACGACTCCATCGACGCCCATTTGGAAGGCTACACACTCGACTACATCCACGTCGCCAGCGGCAGCTCCACCATCCCCACCGCCACCGTGCGGCTGAAACGGGGCGCGGAAGTTTTGCAGGACTCGAGCCCCGGCAACGGAGCCGTGGACGCCGCCATGAAGGCCATCGACCGCATCCTGGACCAGCAGGGGCACCTGGTGGAATACAACGTGCAGGCCGTCACGCAGGGCAAGGACGCGCTGGGCGAAGTCACCCTCAAGTGCGACTTCGGCGGCGGGCACCTCGTCACCGGCAAGGGGGCCAGCACCGACGTCATCGAAGCCAGCGCCCGCGCCTACTTGAACGCCGTCAACCGCGTCCTCAATGGCAAGACGCCGGCCCGCCCGGCGGTGGCTCCGGACGTGCCGTAGCCGCGAGCGTCAACTCCACTTCCAGGCCCGCCGGGCGGCGGTTGCGCGCCAGCACGCTGCCGCCGCACGCCTCCACGCACGATTTGACAATCGCGAGCCCGAGGCCGAACCCGCCCGTCTCGCGGCTGCGCGAGGCGTCGAGCCGGTAAAATGGATCGAAAAGCCGTGCCAGCGCCTCCTCGGGGACACCCGGCCCGGAGTCTTGCACCGTGAGGATGACCTGTCCGCCCCCCGCCTGCGCCTGCACCCGCAGCGGCTCCGCGCTCCCCGCGTGGCGCACGGCGTTGCGGATCAGGTTTGCCACGGCGCGCGTCAGGAGTCCCGGTTCGGCTTGCACCCACAAGTCCTCCGCGACGGCGATGTTCACCCTGCCCGGGGAGGCTTCGCGGGCGGCCGCCCGGCGGACCAGATCAGCCAGCGCCACCGGCACGAGCGGGAGTTCGCGCTTGCGCAAGCCGGCTTGGGAAAAGGCAAGCAGCTCATCCACCAGGCGGGCCATCTCCCGGGCCTCCTCGCGCACGTCGGCAATGCGCGGTTGCAGCGAGCCCTCCGCCTGCGCCTCCAGGATGCTTAAGGCCAGCTCGATGCGGGCCAGGGGCGAGCAAAGCTCGTGGGCCGCGTCGCCCAGGAACCGCTTCTGGCCCGTGACGAACCCGGCGAGCCGTTCCGACATGGCGTTGATCGCCAGGCCGAGCCGCCCCAGTTCATCGCGGCGCGCCGCGTCCACGCGGACCTCGAAGTTCCCTTCCGCCACCTGTTCCGTGGCCCGCGTGATCTGCGATACCGAGCGGGTGATGCCGCGCACGAAAGGCAGCCAGAGCAGCAGGGAGAGCGCTAAACCCCCGAGCCCCACCGTCGCCCACAGCCCGGCGTCAAAGAAGAGCCCGCCGCCGCTCAGCGTCGGGGAGACGGCCAGCAGCACCTCGGGCTCCGCAGGGCGTTTCCCCAAGTTGAGGCGGACACCCGCCCAGTAGCGGACGGGAGCCTCCGTGCGGACCATAAACTTCGGGTGCGGGCGGAAAGGCTGGGGTGCGGCCGCGGAAGGATCGGGCCGCCGGAGCTGCTGGAACCCCTCCAGCGCGGCGGGCTGGATCTGGCCGCGAAACGCCGGAAACCGCGCCCGGACCTGGGGCGGCAACTCCACCGGAGCGCCCGCGCTCTGCGCGCCATTCGGGTGGAAAAGGAGAAATTCCACCCCCTCATACGACGCGTTGAAACGCTCCAGCACGCCATCCCAGGCGGTCCGGGGCGCCTCCCGCAGCTCGTTTTCCAGCACCCGGGCCACCACCTCCATCCGCCCGGCAATCTGGCCCGCCAGCACCGAGTCGAGCCCCTCCTGGAATTGGAAGCGGAAGAACCCATACAACACCCCGCCCAGGAGCAGGAGGTTCAGGAAGAACCAGAGCAGAATCCTGACGTAAAGAGGGAAACGGACGCGCATGGGGGAAGTGCCTACGGTTGCGGCGGGATCAGCGCGTACCCCGCCGAGCGGATGGTGCGGATAAAGCGCGGCTCTTTCGGGTCGTCGCCCAGTTTTTTGCGGAGCGCGGAGATGTGGACGTCGATGGAGCGGTCAAAGACCTCGTAATCCCGGGTGCGCACCTCTTCCAAAAGTTCTTCCCGGGTGCGGACGCGCCCCGGGGCGCGGGCCAGGCAGGCCAGGAGGTCAAATTCAATCGTCGTGAGCGTAAGAGGCGCGCCCTCCAGCGCCGCGGTGCGCGCGGCGGGGTCCAGGCGCAGCGGCCCGGCGGTGATTTCCGGGGGGGCATTCGTTTCCGCCGCGGCGGTGGGGGGATCCGAGCGGGCCGCCCGGCGCGTCACCGCCCTCAGGCGGGCCAGCAGTTCGCGGGTGGAGAACGTCTTGGGGAGGTAATCGTCCGCGCCGCTTTCCAGCCCTGCGATCCGGTCCTCCTCGCTGCCCCGGGCCGTCAGCATCAGCACCGGCACCCCGGAGCGCTGCCGGATGCACCGGAGCGCTTCAAAACCGTCCATTCCCGGCAGCATCACATCCAGGATCACGGCGTCCCATGGCTCTTTCGTGGCTGTCCGCACTCCCTCCGGGCCGGTGTGCGCGGCGCTGACGTGATAGCCCATGGCGCCCAGGTAATCGGCGATCAGACGGCAGAGCTTGCGGTCATCGTCGATCACCAGCACGCGGGGAAGGCTGGCGTTACCCGCGCAGGAGGGAGGGGCCGTGGGCGGCATGGGGCGCAGATTACCCTGGACCCGGCGGAAAGCCCGCAACTTTTACACTTTCTTAACAATTTTGCCCGCCGCTTCACATCGATCCTTAACAAAGCCGGCGTCAAATCCAATGCAGGAACAAGCAAGCCCTGCACGCAAAACCATCCAATCCATCCATTCCCTATGAACAAAATCATCTCCACCGCTGCGCTGACGCTCGTGGCGTCCGCCTTCACCATGTTCGCCCAGGAGACATCGGCCCCGGCCGCGCCCTCTCCCACGGAGCAGCCCACCCCGGCGGGCCGTCCCGGGCATGAAAAGAAATGGGGGCACATGCCGCTTATCGCCGCGCTCGACGCGAACCATGATGGCGTGATCGACGCCCAGGAAATCGCCAACGCCCCGGCGGCGTTGAAGACGCTGGATAAGAACGGCGATGGCAAGCTGACACCCGACGAATACCTGCCGCCGCGCCCGGAAGCCAAAGCGGGAGAGCGCCAGGGCGGACCCGGGGGGCCCGGAGGCCACAAGCATCCGCGCATGCCGCTCATCGCCGCGCTCGACGCGAACGGCGACGGCGTGATCGACGCCCAGGAAATCGCCAACGCCCCGGCGGCGTTGAAGGCGCTGGATAAGAACGGCGACGGCAAGCTGACCCGCGACGAACTGATGCCGCCGCGCCCGAACAGGGACAAAGGTCCCGGCATGAAAGACGGCAAACACCCCAAGCGCGACCAGACGGCCCCCGCCCCCAGCGCCACGCCCGCCCCCAGCGCCACGCCCGCTCCATAGTCCGCCCGGATTCCGTTCGTTTCAAGCGCTCTTCCCGGCAGCGGGGAGAGCGCTTTTTGCGAACCTGTTGCCGGGCCAGCCCAGGCCCAGCCTGGCCAGCCGGAAAGCCAGCGCCACCCCCACGCAGCCAAAGCCATAGACAACGCTGCGCCGGAAGTTGATGGAAGAGGCTTCCTGGAAATACTTCGTGGGGCAACTGATTTCCCCCACGGGCTCCCCGAGCCAAAGAATCTGCGCGAGCATTTGGTTGTCGAAAATGAAGTCGTTCGCGTTTTGGTCGAACGGCACTTTTTCCAGGAGTTCACGCGAAAAGGCGCGGTAGCCGGTGTGGTATTCGGAAAGCTTCGCGCCCATGAGCAGATTGCTGAAACCCGTCAGCGCCCGGTTGGCGACAAACCGCCACCAGGGCATGCCGCCGCGCCGCGCCTGCCCGCCCAGAATGCGGGAGCCGAGCACGCAGGCGTAAAGGCCGCTGGCGATCAAACCGGCCATCGCCGGGATAAGCAGCGGCGTGTATTGGTAGTCGGGATGGACCATGATGACGATGTCCGCCCCCGCCTCCAGGGCCAGGTGGTAGCACGACTTCTGGTTGGCTCCATAGCCGCTATTGGTGGCATGCACATGGACGAGCGTCTGCGGCAGGGTGCGGGCGATGGCCGCCGTTTCATCGCGGGAACCGTCGTCCACGACAATGACCTGGTCCACCACCCCCTGCGCCAGGACTTCCGCATGGGTGCGAACCAGGGTCTGCGCGGCATTGTAAGCGGGCATGACGACGACAACTTTTTTTCCCTGAACCATAAAGCGCTTTTTAAAGGACCCGGCCCGCCCTGGGAAGCTTAGAGCGCGTCTGGAAACAAACTTTACAAGATGACACAGGTGTTTTGAGCGCTGACAAGCCGCGAGGAAGGAGCCTATCCAGGCGATCGGTGACTGACGAGCAACGCCTTCAGCTCTCCAAAGAACCTGTCAACACGCTCTTACTCCACCCGCCCCCGCAGTTTTTTCACCGCGCCCCGCTTTTTCTTGGCATCGACCATGCGGCGTTTGACCCCTCGGGGCCGGGGCCGGTTTTGGCGGCGGATCTTTTCTTGCTCGGCCCGCCGGGCGGCCTTCCCGGCCCGGCGCGCTTCCTCCAGTGCGGCGATGAGCCGTTCGCGGGCGAGCTGCCGGTTCATCGCCTGCGAGCGGGAATCTTCCACCCGCACGGAAAGACCGCTCGGCACATGCCGCAGGGTCACGGCGGTGGAGACTTTGTTCACGTTCTGGCCTCCCGGCCCGGAGGAGCGGGCAAAGCGTTCTTCCACGTCATCGGCCCGCAGCCCCAGGCGGGCCAGGCGCGCGGCGAAATCGGTTGCCGAAGAGGAAGAGGAGGGGTTCATTGGAATCACGGCTATGGAGATCATCATAAAGCGGGACGCGGAGGAAGCCAGTCTGGAAGCGGCGGCGATCTTCCGCCGTCAATTGCGGGAAAAACCGGAGAGCGTGCTGGGGCTGGCCACCGGCTCGACCCCTTTGCCGTTCTATCGCCTTTTGGGGGAGATGGCGCGGGCGGGGGAACTCGACGCCTCGCACGCCGTCACCTTCAACCTCGACGAATACGTGGGCCTGCCCGCCTCGCACCCGCAGAGTTACGCCGCCTACATGAGGGAACACCTTTTCAACCGCCTGGCCGTCGCCCGCTGGCACATTCCCGACGGGATGGCGGCGGATCTCCCCCGGCATTGCGCGGCCTACGAAGCGGCGATCCGCGCGGCGGGCGGGATCGACCTGCAACTGCTCGGGCTCGGGGGCGACGGGCACATCGGCTTCAACGAGCCGGGTTCGTCGCTCGGTTCGCGCACGCGGATCAAGACGCTCACGGAGCGGACGGTCGCCGACAACGCCCCTCATTTCGCCTCGCCCGCCGAGGTGCCCCGGCACGTCATCACCATGGGGGTCGGCACGATCCTGGAGGCGAGGGCCTGCGTGGTGCTGGCGTTTGGCGAACGGAAGGCGCACGCGGTCGCCGCCATGGCCGAGGGGCCGGTGACGGCGCTCGTGCCGGCCTCGGCGCTCCAGATGCACCCGGCCTGCACGCTCCTCGTGGACGAGGCGGCGGCAGGCGCGTTGCAGCGACGGGAGTATTACCGCTGGGTTTACGA